>Ga0101943_1000287_pt1 | contig 103584 bp, 93 predicted proteins | sample DewCreD2012metaG_5_FD_75244 | JGI IMG/M metagenome (GOLD analysis project Ga0101943, IMG submission 75244) | Hot spring sediment bacterial and archeal communities from British Columbia, Canada, to study Microbial Dark Matter (Phase II) - Dewar... ... | reverse complement strand
CGGGGTACCCACCGCAGCACCCGCGAACTGGAGCAGGCCATCTACCGGTACATCGACCATCGCAATCGCGACCCCAAGCCCTTCGTCTGGACCAAGAGCGCCGACCAGATCCTGGCGAGCTTGGCCAGATTTCTTAATCGCAATCTCGACTCAGGACACTAGCTCCAGCGCGCCGTTTGGTAGGCTTTCCGTTGTCCAACGACGCAGTGCGGGCGGATGCGCGCAGTTGGTCACCACCGGGGACCGGGGGGAAGCGAGACGAGCCCTGGGCGCGCGGATCCGGAGCGCGCGCAAGGCCGCAGACCTCTCGCTGAAGGAGCTGGCGAGCCGCCTCGGCGTGCGGCCCGGCACGGTCGTGAGCTGGGAGTCTGGGCAGCGTCAACCGGGCCTCACACAGGTGGTCGCCATCGCGGACCACTGCGGCGCCGACCTCGTATGGCTGCTCACGGGACGGCGCCCCGAGCGGACCGCGCTGGAGGAGGCCCTCGCGAGGTTGACCGAGGACGTGGCGGCGGTTCGGTCGCTCCTGACCCGCTGGGTGGCCGAGGGGAGCGCTCGCTACCCCCAGCAGCCCGAGGGACGGGGGCCTGACCGGCTGGACCCCACGGCCCTGGCCAGCGAGGTCAGTCGACGGGTGGTCGCCCAGCTCCCCGCGGAGTCCCCCGACCTCCTCTCCGCACTGGAAGCTGCCCTGGCCTCGGCCCTCCGCGACGCACTGGAGCACGGACCTTCCCCGGACTCCGAAGGCTAGCCGTCCCGGCAGCCGCGATCCCGGTAGAATGGCTCTACTGGGGATGCAGCAGGCGGACCTCGAGCACCTCCTGCAGCGCAAGTCCGCGGAGATCGCGGCCCTGCGCGAGATCAGCCGTACCATCAGCCAGGCCCACGACCTGGACACCACCCTGACCACCATCACCCGGAAGACCGCGGAGGTCATGGGGATGGACTCCTGCAGCCTGTACCTCCTGGACCCCCAAGGGGAGTACCTGGTCCTGCGGGCCACCACGGGGCTGGCGGCCGAGGCGGTGGGCAGGGCTCGCCTGCGCCTGGGCGAGGGGCTCACGGGTTGGGCCGCCCTGCACGAGCAGCCTGCCTGGAGCAGCAACGCCCCCGCAGACCCCCGCTTCGTCCTGCTGCCCGAGACGGAGGAGCTGAGGTTCCAGTCCCTGCTGGCCGTCCCCCTGGTGGTGGGGGGCCGGGTCCTGGGAGCCATGAACGTCCAGACCCGTAACACCCACGAGTTCACCGAGGACGAGGTGGAACTCCTCAGCATGATCGCGGACCTGGCGGGCGGGGCCATCGAGAAGGCCACCCTCCACGACCACATGCGCCGGCAGATCCGGGAGCTGTCTACCCTGGCGGAGCTCAGCCAGACCCTGACTTCCCCCCTGTACCTGGAGCAGGTCCTCCAGGTGATCGTGGAGATGGCCGCCCGCATGCTGGAAGCGCGGTTGTGCTCTCTGCTCCTGTTGGACGAGTCCGCGGGGCTGCTCCGGCCCGCCGCCGCCCACCCCGCCAACGAAGCGTACACGGAGCGCGCGCCCATCCCCGTGGGCTCGGGGATCGCAGGCCGGGTGGCGCAGACCGGGGAAATGGAGCTGGTGGCGGACCTCCTGACAGAGCCACGGTTCTCCGACCCCGAGTTCGCCCGGCGGGAGGGGTTGCGGTCCATGGTCTCCGTACCGCTGCGGGTGCGGGACCGGGTCATCGGGGTCCTCAACTGCTACCGGGGGCGTCCCGCGGCCTTCTCCCCCGCGGACGTGAACCTCCTCACCACCCTGGCCACCCAGACCGCCCTGGCCATCGAGAACGCCAACCTGGTGATGCGGTCCGCGGTGGTGCGGGAGATGCACCACCGGGTCAAGAACAACCTCCAGACCATCGCCATGCTCCTGAGGCTGCAGCTGGCGGACGGGCGGGAACCTTCTGGCCGGGAAGTCCTGACGGAGACCATCAACCGGGTCCTGGGCATCGCTGCGGTGCACGAGATCCTGTCCCTGGAGGGGTTCCGGACCGTGAACCTGCGGGAGGTCCTGGACCGGGTGACCCACGCGGTGGTGGCCAACATGCGCCGGCCGGATCTGCACCTGGAGGTCTCCGTGCAGGGGGACGAGGTGTACTTGCCCTCCCAGCCCGCCACCTCCGCGGCCCTGGTGGCCACGGAGCTCGTGCAGAACGCGCTGGAGCACGCCTTCCGCGACCGCACCCAAGGTCACCTGTGGGTTCGGCTCCTGGACTCCCCCACCCAAGTCGTCCTGGAGGTGGAGGACGACGGCGCGGGGCTGCCTGAGGGGTTTGACCCAGCCCGTTCCTCGGACCTGGGGCTGCGGATCGCCCGCACCCTGGTGCAGGAAGACCTGAGGGGGGAGCTGTCCGCTTACCGGGCTGCGGGAGCCCGCTTCGTGGTGCGGATCCCCAAGGAGGTCCTGCGGGCTTGAAGCGGATCGTGATCGCGGACGACGAGGCCCTCATCCGCATGGGCCTGCGGGCCATGCTGGAGGAGGCGGGCTACCGCGTGGTGGGCGAAGCCTCCGACGGCCGACGGGCGGTGGAGCTGGTCCAGCGCCTGCGGCCGGACCTGGTGTTCCTGGACGTGAAGATGCCGGAGATGGACGGGCTGGCGGCGGCCGCCCGGATCCAGGAGCTCTGCCCCACGCCCGTGGTGCTCCTCACCGCGTACAGCGAGCGGGAGCTCGTCAAGCAGGCCCAGCAGGCGGGAGTCCTGGCCTACCTGGTCAAGCCCATCAAGGAAGAAGACCTGGTCCCCGCCATCGAGGTGGCCCTGGCACGGTTCGCGGACCTGGTCCGCAAAGAGGAGCGCATCGGAGAGCTGGAAGAACAGCTCGCCACCCGCAAGCTGGTGGAGCGGGCCAAGGGCGTCCTCATGCAACGGGAGGGGATCTCCGAAGAGGAAGCCTTCCGGCGCATCCAGATGGAGGCCCGGCGCACGCGCAGGACCATGCGGGAGGTGGCACAGCAGATCCTCGCGGAGTCCTAGAAGCTCGTCCGGGAAAATCCCCCCTCAGGAAGACGGACCGGGGTCCCCAAAAATCGCTGCGCGATTTTTGGGGTGGTCTAGAGCCCTGCAGGGCTCAGGTCCGCTACCCCTGGGGTTTTCCCGGACACCTTGCCGGCTTTCAGGAGCCCTCCTGCAGAGCCCTTAGGAGGGTGGCCATCTCCACCGCCACCAAAGCCGCGTCCCGGCCCCGGTTGCCTGCCTTGCCGCCTGCCCGCTCCGCCGCCTGCTCCGTGTTGTCCGCGGTGACCACTCCGTACACCACGGGAAGCCCGGCCTCCAGCCCCACCCGCGCGATGCCCGCGGCGCTCTGCCCGGCCACGTACTCGAAGTGGGGAGTCTCGCCCCGCACCACCGCCCCCAGACACACCACCGCCTGGTAGCGTCCCGACCGAGCCAGGTGGGAGGCCACCGGGGGGATCTCGAAGGCCCCGGGCACCCAGGCCACGTCCACCTCCTCGACCCCGCAGCGGCGCAGGCCGTCCAGGGCGCCTTCCAGGAGCAGCCGGGTGGTGGCCTCGTTGAACCGGCTCACCACCACGGCGACCCTCAGCCCGCGCCCGTCCAGGGACCCCTCAAACGTCCGCACCCTCATCCGTCCCTCCCAACTCGTCCAGCCAGTGACCCAGCCGGTCCCGCTTGGCCCGAAGGTACGCGAGATTCTCCGGCCCCACCCCCACCACCAGGGGGAGCCGCTCCGCCACCTCCACCCCCGCACGCTCCAGGGCGAGGACCTTGGCGGGGTTGTTGGTGAGCAGCCCTGCCCGCCGCACTCCCAAGGCCCGGACGATCTGCGCGCCCACCGCGTGGTCCCGGGCGTCCGCGGGAAAGCCCAGAGCCAGGTTCGCCTCCACGGTGTCGTAGCCCAAATCCTGCAGGGCGTACGCCCGCACCTTGTTGGCCAAGCCGATGCCCCGGCCCTCCTGCCGCAGGTACACCACCACCCCGCGCCCCGCCTCCGCGATGCGCCGCATGGACTCCCGCAGCTGGGCCGCGCAGTCGCACCGCCGACTTCCGAACGCTTCCCCCGTGAGGCACTGGGAGTGCAGCCGCACCAGGACCGGCTCCCCCGTGGTCACCTCCCCCAGCACCAGGGCCAGGTGGACCCGGTCGGTGAACCGGTGCCGGAAAGCGACCAACCGCCAGGTCACCCCGCGGGCAGGCAGCTGCGTCTCGTCCACCACCTCCACCAGCGTCTCGTGCTCCAACCGCCACCGCACCAGGTCCGCCACCCGCAACAGGCCGACTCCCAACCGCTGGCACAGGGACACCAGATCCGGCAGACGTGCCATGTGTCCTTCTGGGTTCAGGATCTCGCAGATAGCGGCCACGGGTGGGAGCCCGGCCCGCTGCACCAACTCCACCGCCGCCTCCGTGTGCCCGGCCCGCTCCAGCACCCCTCCCTCCCGCGCCACCAGGGGGAAGACGTGGCCCGGACGGTCCAGGTCCTCCGGCCCCGTGGCGGGGTCCGCCAGGGCCCGCAAGGTGGTAGCACGGTCGAAGGCGGAAATCCCGGTCCCCACTCCCTTTCGGGCGCTCACGGAGACGGTGAAGGCGGTGCCGTAGCGGCTGGTGTTGCGGGCAGTCATGGGCGGCAGGTCCAGCTCCCGGGCCCGCTGCGCAGTCAAGGGCGCGCACAGCAGCCCGCGGCCTTTCGTGATCATCAGGTTCACCGCCTGGGGAGTGGCGTGGGCCGCGGCCAGGACGAAGTCGCCCTCGTTCTCCCGGTGCTCGTCGTCCAGGACCACCACCAGCTCTCCCCGGCCCAGGCGTCGCACCGCCTCCTCCACGGAAACCCACGGGCCGCTCATGCCTTCCTCCAGCCTTCCAGGAGCCTCGCCACGTACTTGGCCAGGACGTCCGCCTCCAGGTTCACCAGGTCGCCCGGCGCTTTCAGAGCCAGCGTGGTGCGCTGGAGGGTCTGCGGGATCAGGCAGACCCGGAAGCTCCGGGAAGACAGCGCGGCCACCGTGAGGCTCACCCCGTCCACCGCCACCGACCCGCGCTCTACCAGGTAGCGCAGCACCGCCTTGGGGGCCGCGATCTCCACCCAGCGGCTGTTCCCGTCCTCCCGCACCGTCCGTACCCGGCCCACCCCGTCCACGTGTCCCTGCACCAGGTGTCCTCCGAGGCGCCGGGCCAGGGTCAGGGGCCGCTCCAGGTTCACGGGATCTGGAGGCCTGCGCAGGCCCAGGGTGGTGCGCTGCAGAGTAGCGGGGCCCAGGTCTACCTCGAACCCGCCCCGGTCCGCCTTCAGCACGGTCAGGCACACCCCGTCCACCGCTACGCTGTCTCCGGGCCGCAGCCCCCGCGTCACCCGTGTGGCGTGCACCCTTAGCCGGGTTTCCTGGAAGGCCTCCACCCTGCCCACTTCCTCCACGATGCCGGTGAACACTCAGCCCTCCCGCAAACTCCCGCGGACTTCACCCTCCACGCACACGTCCTGTCCGAACCGCCGCACCACCACGTTTTCCAGCCGCAGCGCACGGGAAAGCTCCGCCACCCCCGTGCCGCCCACGGGAGGTAAAGCGGCCTCCCCTCCCACCAGCACGGGCGCCAACAAGGCCACCACCCGGTCCACCAGACCCGCCTCCAGGAGGGAGGCGTGCAGAGCTGCGCCGCCTTCAACCAGCACGCTCAGCACCCCGCGGTCCGCCAGCCGGCCCAGCAGGTCGCGCAAGGACACCCGACCGCCCTCCGGCTCGCACACCCAGACCTCTGCCCCCGCACCTCGGACCTGGTCTGCGCGAGCAGGGTCCGCCCCGGGCGTGGTGGCCACCACCACCGGGGACCCGCCCTCCCGCAGCATGCGGGCGTGGGGCGGGAGCCGCAGCCGGCTGTCCACCACCACCCGGAGCGGGTCCCGGCCCCCGGGCACCCGGCACGTGAGGGCCGGGTCGTCCTTGAGCGCCGTGCCCACCCCCACCATCACCGCGTCGTGCCGGTCCCGCAGGCGGTGGGCGTACTCTCGGGCCTGTGGCCCCGTGATCCACCGGGAAGCGCCCGTGCGGGTGGCAATTCGGCCGTCCAGGGACATGGCCCACTTGGCGGTGACCCAGGGCAGCCCCGTGGTGCGGTGCTTGACGTACGCGGCGTTCAGCCGGCGTGCCTCGCCTTCCAGCACGCCCACCTCCACCTGCACGCCCGCTTGTCTCAGGCGCCGGATCCCGCGGCCCCGCACCCGCGGGTCTGGGTCCTCCACCGCCACCACCACCCGCCGCACCCCCGCGGCCAGGATGGCGTCCGTACACGGGGGGGTGCGCCCGTGGTGGTCGCACGGCTCCAGGTTCACGTACAGGGTGGCCCCGCGAGCCCGCGCGCCGGCGCGTCGCAGTGCTTCCACTTCCGCGTGGGCGGCACCGGGGCCGCGGTGGTACCCGGAGCCCACTTCGACCCCGTCCCGGACCACCACCGCGCCTACCATGGGGTTCGGGCTGGTACGGCCTCGGGCAACGGCAGCGAGCTGCAGGGCCCGGCGCATCCAGAACGCGTCCGAAAAACACATAGGCCCGGAGGTGGGACCTCCGGGCGCGAAAACCAATCGCCGGACCAGCGCGAACGGCAACCGCCGTCACGTGGCCTCTTCCCCCAGGACACACACGCCCCGGGTTCTGCGACCTTCTCCCATCCGGACTCTACCGTCGGCCCCGGCTTCAGCTTCCGCCTGAACCGGTGTCCACCGCGCCACAGACCGTGCGCGGGTCGCGGGCTCGCGCAGCGTCCCGCTGCGCCTACCGCCGGTCGGGAATCAAGGGCCGTGCGGCCCCCTCACCCTGCCCCGAAGGTCACACCTTTTGGCAAATCATACCACGATCGGTGCGGGACAGCACGGCTTGCGCCGCGACCGGGATCTCAACGGCCGAACCGCCGGACCTCGTCTGCCACCCGGTGGTCCTGCAGCAGCGTGCCCCCGTCCGCGGAAACCTTCACGTGCGCCACGATCCGGTTGCCGTAAGCCAAGGGCACGGCCCACGCCGCCTCCGGCTCTCGGTACTCGGCACCGCCAAGCACCACCAGACCGCGGACCGCCTCCGCCAGGCCGTGCTGGGCGCGTTCCTCCGAGACCTGCAGCCGGTCGCTGCGGACCCGGTACCCGCGCGGGAGCACTTCACCGTCCACCGGGGAGAGCCTGACGTCGGCCAGCACCAAGCCGCCGGCGAGGATCGCGCCCTTGAGCTCCACCTCGCCCCGCGGAGCCCGAACGGTCCAGACCGGTCCAGGGACGAAGGCCCCGCGCGCCCCCCACACCGTCCGGACCGCCCGCGCCGCCCCCTGGAGGTCCGGGTTCCAAGGCGTGAACCGGCCCGGGCCCGCCTCTCCGGCCGCCGCGCACAAACCCACCGCCAGCACTCCCAACGTGATCCGCTTCATCGGCTACCCTCCCGTACCGCCGTGCACGTCGCCACCCTAGGGCCCGCCGCGCGGTCCGCCCGCCCAGGGGGGTGGCCCTGGCCGTGTCCGGATCGTGACCACAGATCCGTCCTCCCGCTGAATCCAGTACGCGTCGAGCCCCACGGTCCGGCCCACGGCCCACGGCGGCCCGGTGTCGACCTCACCTGCGACCGTCACCGTCTCGCCCTCCTGCACGGGCACGGTGTGGTACCAGGATGGCCCTGCGTCCACCCGCACGCGTCCTGTGCCGTCCTCGAGCAGGAACGCATTCCCCACTCTGACTCCCACGCGGCCCCGCACAGCCACGAACCGGTACGCGAGCGGGGCGCTCAGGAGCTGTGCGACGGTGACCGTCCTCGCCGTGATCCCGAACGGTCCGTGCGCGAGCGCGGGTTGAAGCCACAAGGTACCCGCCGCCACAATCAAGCTCGCGAAGGCCAGGAACCTCCAGAGGACCCGCACGTTGCCCTCCCGTGGTACGCACTGCATCGGCCTCCTTGTACCCCACGCCGCTGACCGCGGCCTGACAGGGTCTGACAGCCCTGAGCGCAACCGCACCGTGGACGCTGCAGCAGAACGACGGGCCGCTACTGGGGAGTGGGGAACTCGAGGGTGAACACCGCGCCCCGGCCCGGCTCGCTCGCCACGTGGACCGTGCCGCCGTTCGCCCGCACGATGCTTTGTACGATGGCCAGCCCCAGGCCCGCACCGTCGCCCGTGGGCGGGTAGCGGTAGAAGCGGTCGAAGATCCGGGTCAGCCGGTTGGGCGGAATCCCAGGGCCGGTGTCGCGCACGCGGACGCGGCCGGGCTCGACCTCCACGGTGATCGCACCGCCCGGTGGCGTGTGCCGGATCGCGTTGTCCACGAGGTTCCCGAGGGCTTCGTACAGCTGCGCGGGGTCGACCAGGGCCCGAGCGCCGTCGCGGGCCACCACCTCCAGGCGCAGGCCGGACGCCGCCGGTCCGAAGTCTCGCAGCACGGCACGGGCCACGGCCACCAGGTCGGTGTCCGCCCGCTGGGCCGGGACGCCCGCGTCCAAGTTCGACAGGATGGTGAGCTTGCGCACCATCCGGCTCATCCGGTCTACGAGTTCCTGCATCGTCTCGTACGACGCCCGCACCCGGTCCGGCTCGCCGATGAGTCCGCGGCGCAGCAACTCCACGTGCCCGCGCAGAGCCGCCAGCGGCGTCTTCAACTGGTGGCCCGCGTCCGCGGCGAACCGCTGCTGCGCCGCGATCAGCTGCTCCAGTCGTTGCACCATCCCGTCGAACGACCGCGCCAGCTGGCCGACCTCGTCTCGCCCGTGGGGTAGTTCCGAGCGGCGGCCCCAGCTGCCCGCGGCGATGGCCCGACACGTGTCCGCGAGCCTCTCCAGGGGCAACGCAATGTGGTGGCCGAGCAACAGCGCCAGGACCGCCCCTGCGCCCAGGGTGGCGGCGAAGGTCAGGCCCAACAGCCACCGCACCCGGGCCAGGGTGCTCTCGGCCTCCCCAAGGCCGCGGTTGAGCTGCGCCACCCCGACGATGTTGGACGACCCGACGGGCACCCGCAGCGGTACGTACGCCACGAGCTGCGGACCCGTGGGATCCTGCAAGACCCGGTAGAGCTCGTTGGCGCCGGCCAGCGCCCGCTCCACCAGGGCCGGGTCCGGGACGACCGGTGCGGGTTCCTCCGGCAGGAACTTGCCAAACGCGAGCGGACGCCCGGAACGGTCCAGCACCAGGGCACCGGTCTCCCGGGACGTCAGGTCGCGAGCCAGCGGGCGTGCTACCGTCGCCAGCGGCTGTCCGGTCGCCTCCAGTTGCCGCATGTACCGGTCCACCACCGGCTTCGCCTGCGCCCGTAGGGACTGCGCGCTGTGGTCCAGCAGGAACCGCTGCAGCTCCGCGTAGTACGCCAAGCCGAGGACGCCCTCGATCAGGGCCAGGGCGGCGCCGATGGACAGCACGATGCGCCAGCGGAGCTTCACGCGACGCGCAGGGTGTAGCCGACACCGCGAACGGTCACCACGAGGCGGTGGCGCCGGTCCCCCAGTTTCTCGCGGAGGCGCCGGATCGTGACCTCCAGGACGTTGCTCTCGCCCTCAAACCCCACGCCCCAGACCCGATCCAGCAGTTCCTCTCGCCGGTACACGCGCCCCGGCCGGCGCATGAGGGCCGCCAGGAGGTCGAACTCGCGGGGTGCCAGCTCCACGGGCCGGCCGCGGTACACCACCGCCCGCATCTCCAGGTCCAGCCCCAGGTCGCCTGCCTCCAGCCGCGTGGCCCCGCGGCCCGCGCGCTTGAGGACCGCGCGGATCCGGGCGGAGAGTTCTTCGAAGCTGAAGGGCTTGGTGACGTAGTCGTCCACGCCCGCGTCGAAGCCCCGGACCTTGTCCCGCAGCGCGTCCCGCGCGGTCACCACGATGATGGGGACGTCGTAGGCGCGGCGGATCCTCTCCGCCAGCTCGAACCCGTCCGCGTCCGGCAGCCCCAGGTCCAGGAGGACCAGGTCGAAGGTGTCGTCCAGCCGTCGGAGGTCCCCCACAGGGTCCACGTGCACTTCGAAGCCCTCCTGCTGCAGTGCAATCTGCAGGAGCTCCGCGACGGTCGCGTCGTCCTCGACCACGAGCAGCTTCGGCATGGGCTCACCCCAAGCGGCGCTACGACTTCTGCGGCGCCGACCCCTCGCCTCCGTCTTGGGGCACCACCAGGACCACGCGTTGCTTGTTCACCGCTACGAAGGCGGCCTCCTCCACCCGCCCGGAAGGCTCGAGGGGTGCGATCCGTGCGTCCGTGAGGGCCACGAACTCTCGCTGGCGCAGGTTGAGGTCGTCGAGGAAGCGCACCTGCGGGGTGAGGTGGTAGACGCCCTCGATCCGGTACCGGTCCGTGTAGACCACGACGGGCACAGGACGCTTCGCGGTGCGCATGACGTCACCCCCTCGTCCCGTTGGGCGGATGCGAACGTCTCGGCGCCGCCACCGACCGCAGCCGGGCCAGCAGCCCCTCCAACCCGTGGGGGGAAGACGGGCCCCTCTCGCCCTGCCACGGTCGGGCGAGGCGCACGGGCACCACGGGCGAGCCGTACAGCACGAACAGCCGGCGCACGAGGGCGGCGGGGTCCGCGCCGGCGCGGGCCACGTCCACCACCACGGCGTGGAACGTCTGCCCGGGGAACGGCAGCTCCTCCGACCGGCTCACCACGACCTCGTACCCCTCGGCCTCCAGGGCCGCCTGCAGCAGCCCGCCGAGTACCCGGTCGTCTTCCACGACGAGAACCCTGGCCACGCCCGCTATGGTGCGGGCCCCTCCGGTCCGTGCGGTGACCGCGAGTGACGGGACGATGACAGCGGCTCGGACTCTGAAAGCCACCGGAGGAAGCCGTCCAGGAACCGCTCGGTGGCCGGCATGAAGTGGGACCCGAAGTGGTACACGGGGTCGAGGGTCGCGAGGAACAGAAGCCCAGGCGTGCTCACCGTGTCCTCGTACACCACGGCGCCGCCGTCCTGCGTGGCCACCAGCGTCTGCGCGCCCGCGGGCGGCCAGAAGACGCCGTGGTAGTGCCACGTGCAGTCCTCCAGCGACACGTACCGGAACAGGGGGTGGTTCGGGGCAGCGCACCTGAGCCCGCTGGAACCCCCCGGCTCTCGCCACCACCAGAAGTTGGTGGGGCGGTCCTCCCACCGCACACCGGGGAGCCAAGGTTCCGTTTGTTCCCCGAACGCCACCACGATCCCTCCGGCCTGCAGGAAGCGCCGCAGGGCGTCCCCCGCGGCCGCGAGCCGTCCGCGGTGCAGGCGGTCGGGCAGGACCACCGCGTCGAAGCGCCTGAGGTCCACAGCCGGAAGGTCGAGCAGGTACACGACCTCGGAGAGGTAGGCGCGGTACTTCGGCTCGCTCCAGGTGCGGTGGTGCTGGTAGGAGCCTCCCGAGAGGGCCAGGATCCGCCTCACGGTCTACCTCCGAGCCGCGCGGTTGCGCGCGCCTTCGGTGCGCATCCACGCCAGCAGCTGGGGCACGAGGCGCGCGGCAGTCCCCTCGGCGACCGCGTAGCCCAGCAGGTCGTTGCCGGAGTGCACGAGGATCGTGCCCGCCGTGCTCTGCCGGTCCACGTACACCACGGGCTCTCCGGACCGGAAGGCCACCACCACCTGCGCGCCCTTGGGCGGCGGGTGATGGCCCCGCGCGAAGAAGCCGGCCACCCCTCGACGGTACGTCAGGTCCTCCGCCGCCACGCCTTCGAAGACCGGGTGCGGCCGCACGACCTCGAGCTCGTAGTCGCGGAAGGTGCGCACGACCTTCGGCACGAACGGTCCCGCACCCGGGATCCAGAGGCGGTAGAGGTGGCCGCTGAAGACCAGCACCCCACCGGCTTCCAGGAACGCCCGGATGCGGGCCCGTTGCGTCCACAGGAAGTCCTGGTCCGATAGCCCCGAGACGATCACGCCCAGGAACCGGCCCAGGTCCAGGGTCGCGACGTCGTACAGGTCGTACACCTCGACCTGGTCTGCCACGAGCGGGTGGCGGACGTGCCGATCCGCGAACAGCGCACCGGGATGTAGGAACAGGAGGTCCCGGACCACGTCACGTCTCCGTCCAGCCCAGCCTGCGCCGCGCAGAGGCCGCCAGCGCGGCCGTGAAGGGGTGGTGCGGCTCGCGGAGCAGTTCAGCCGGCTCACCCTGCTCCACCACCCGGCCGCCGGACAGCACCGCCACGCGGTCACACAGGCGCGCCGCGAGCGCGAGGTCGTGGGTGGCGTAGAGGAAGCTCGTCCCGAGGCGCGCGCGCAGGGTACGGATCTGGTCCACGAGATCCACCTGCAGGGCGAAGTCCAGCATGGACGTGGGTTCGTCCGCGAGGACGCACCGCGGCCGCAGCACAAGGGCCCGGGCCAGGGCGACGCGCTGCCGCTCTCCGCCGCTGAGTTCGTGTGGGTAGCGCGCGAGAAATCGCGTGGGCGAGAGCCCGACAGCCTCCAGGCACGCGCAGACCCGTTCCGTTCGCGCGGCCGAGTCGCGGATCCCGTGGATCCGCAGCGGCTCCTCGACGGTCTGCAGAACCGTGCGGTGGGGTGGCAAGGCGTCGAACGGGTCCTGGGGCACGTAGCCCAGGTGTCTCCGCCAGCGCGCGCGATCAACCGGCGACATGGCACGGAGATCCGCCCCCTCCCACAGCACCTGCCCACGGTCGACTGGGAGCAGGCCGGCAGCGACCCACAGGAGCGTGCTCTTGCCCGCCCCGTTCGGGCCCACAAGCCCCACCACCTCTCCGGGGTGCACGCGCAGCTCTACGCCGCACAGCACCGGCGCTCGCTGCCCGAAGGCCTTCCACACGTCCTGGAGTTCCACCACAGGCCGCCGGCTCATCCCACCACCTCCGCGGCCCAAGACCCGCGCAGGGCCTGGAGCGCTCCCACCACACGGCGCGTGTAAGCGTGCTCGGGTGATCGGAGGATCCCGTCGGGCGGTCCGTACTCCACCACGCGGCCGTCGCACAGGACCACGATCCGGTCTGCGAGGCGAAGCACCGTGGGGAGGTCGTGGGAGACCACCACCACGGCCCGGGACCGCACCCGCGTCCGGTCCCGGACCAACCGCACCAGTTCGTCCTGCCCGAGCACGTCAAGGCCCGTGGTGGGCTCGTCCAGGAGCAGCAGATCCGGGCCGTTCACCAGCGCCATCGCCAACCAGGCCCGCTGGCGTTCGCCACCGCTCAACGCGTGGGGATACGCGCCCATCCGTGACTTCGGGAAGCCTACCTCCTTGAGGACGGCCTGTGCCCGGAGGCGCGCCTCTCGCCGACTCAGGGCCTGGTGCGTTGCCACGGCCTCCGCCACTTGGTCCACCACCGGACGGAGGGGGTCCCACGCGTGGAGCGCTGTCTGCGGCAGCAGGGCAATAGACCTGCCGCGCAGCTGGCGAGCCCGCTTGGCGTCCACCGAGCCCCAGCACACACCCACCACACACACCGAGCCGCCCAGGACCCGTGCCGGGGACCGCAACAGACCCATGGCCGCCGTCACCAGGGTGCTCTTCCCGCTGCCGGAAGGGCCGACTACGCCCACCAGCTCCCCGGGGCGGACGTGCCCCGAGACGCCGTCCAGGGCGCGTACTGCGGCGGGTCCGGTGCCGTACTCTACGGTGAGCGCCTCGACCTCCAGCACTCCCCTCGCGATCCTCAAGGGGTCGGCGGGGATCTGGGGCCAGATCGCAGGCCCTGCGCGCGCGGCGCGCAGGGCCGGATGCACCCGCTCCTCCAGGGCGAAGCCGAGCATGGCGAGGCTCGCCACGGTCAGGCCGACGCACAGCCCGGGCGGGACTGCCCACCACAGCCAGGCCCCGGTCACCACCGCGCCGCGCGCCTGAGCGTAGTACAGCATCCCGCCCCAGCTCTTGACCGTGGGATCACCCAGACCGAGGAAGCTCAGGGAGGCTTCCAGGGTGAGCGCTGCGGCCATGGCCTGCACGAACTCCGCGGCCACAAGCGGCCACAGCGCCTGCACCAAGTGCGCCCGGATCAGGTAAAGGGACCGGGCGCCCGCCGCCCGCAGCGCGATCACCCAGCCGCGCTGCAACATGGCTAAGGCCTGCGCACGGATCACCCGTGCCCCGCGCGCCCACAGCAGCGCAGCGAGGAGAAGGACCGTCGGGAACACCCCACTTCCCACGAATGCCGCGACCACCAGGGCGAGCGCCAGGGCGGGGACCACGAGACACAGGTCCACCAGGCGCATGAGCAGCCGGTCCCACAGGCCTCCCCACACGGCGGACGCGAGCCCTGCCCCCACCGCCAGACCCGTGGCACCCAGGGCTGCGGCACCTCCGACGAGCAGAGAAGTACGGGCACCGTGCACCAACTCGCTGAGCAGGTCCTGCCCCACGTCGTTCGTGCCGAGGGGATGTCCGGGCCCCGGCGGCGACCACGGCTCGCCCACGGAAGCGTGGGGATCGTGAGGAGCCAGCCCCGGGGCACCCAGGGCCGCCGCTGCCCACACCGCGAGCCACAGACCAGCCCCGAACACCCACAGGCGGCTGGCTGTCACGCCGCAGGCCCTCCCCTCAAACGCGGGTCGAACCGGGGGTACGTGGCGTCCGCCACAGCGTTGGCGAGGATAGTGGCGAAGGCCACGACGGACAAGATGCCCTGCAGCAGCGGGTAGTCCCGGGCCAGGAGCGCCTCGTACAGCGCGCGGCCCATCCCCGGGTAGCCAAACACCGTCTCGACGACCACAGCGCCCCCCGCCCCAGCGCCCAGGTGGAGGACAATCTGCGTGTAAGCGGGGAGCCACGCGTTGGGCAGGGCGTGCCGCCAGAGGACCGCACGGGGCGGCAGCCCTTTCGCCTCAAGCGCCCACAGGAACTCCTCCTGGCAGACCGACCGCATGGCGCCGCGCACGACCAGGAAGGTGCGTCCCAGGGTGGCCAGCACCAGCGTCGCCGCGGGGAGTACCGCGCGACGGACCTGCTCCCACGGCTGAGGGGAGGCCGCGAACGACGACCCGGAGACCGGGAACCAGCCGAGCTCCACCGCGAAGACGGACAGCAGGACCATGGCGATCCAGAACCCAGGCATGGCGTCTAACAGCAGCACGGCCGAGCTCACACCCGCATCCCACCGCGCACGGGTCGTGTAGCCTGCCCAGGCGCCGAGCACGGTCCCCAGGAAGACCGCGATGAGAGTAGCCGGGACGAACAGGGCCAAGGTCCGAGGGAGCCGTTCTGCGATCACCTCGAGCACCGGCCGCCCGAACCGCACGGACCGTCCCCAGCGACCTGTGGCGAGCCCGACGACGTAGGCGATGTACTGCTCGTGCAGCGGCCGGTCCAGCCCAAAGGCTCGAAGCGCCTCCGCGCGCTGCCGCGGGGACAGCCGCGCCGCTTCCTCCCCGAGCAGGTAGTCCAGGGGGTGGCCCGGGGCCACGCGTGGCAGCGCGAAGTTTACGGTGACCACCACCCAGGCCAGGGCGCAGTACGGGACCCAACGGGCCACCTGCTACCTCCCCTCCAACACCGTCCCGGCCCGCACCGAGGGCGCGAGGAGCGAGAACTTGTGGAAAATGCCGTAGCCGGGCGAAGCGGCCCACCCGTCGTAGGCGTCACGCCGGAACGCCCAGAACTCGTCCGGGTACCACAGCGCGATGCTGGTGGGCTGTCGGTTGAACAACTCCTGCATCTGGAAGAGGACCCGCTTGCGGCCCTCCACGGTCCGAGCCGCCATCCACGCGTCCACAAGGGTGTCCATCTCGGGGTACGGGAGGCCCTTCCTCCAGAGGTAGCCGGAGCGGTGCGACATCACGAACTGGTCGGGGTCTGCGACCGCGTGGGGTGTGGCGATGTCGAGCACCAGGTCGAAGTCGCGGGTCCGGAACAAGGCGGCCACCGCCCCCGGATCGAGCGCCTGCACCGCGGCCCGTATCCCCACCCGCTGGAGCTGCTGGCCGACCAGTTCGGCGGCGCGGACCAGCACCGGCTCGTTGGACGGGACCTTCACCACGAAGCGCAGGGGGCGGCGGTCCGGGCTCTCCCGCACCCCGTCGCCGTCGCGGTCCAAGAACCCTCGCTCCTCAAGCAGCCGCCGTGCGGCCCCGGGGTCGAACGGGGTACGCAAGGCGGGGTTGGTCCATGGGGAGTCCGGGTGCGGGTAGCCCCTGGTCCCTGGCCGGCCGCGGCCCAGGAGGACAATCCGGACGAGGGACTCGCGGTCAATGGCCAAGGAGAGGGCCCTGCGGACTGCAGGGTCGTCCAGGGGCCAACGCTCGAAGTTCAGCCGGAGCTCGGCCAGGGTGAGAGACCGGGTGCGGACCACTCGGACGACGGAGGAGTTGCCGATGGCCTGCAGGAGCTCAGGCGGCACGGGACGGGCGGCGGCGTGCACCTCGCCCCGACGCAGCGCGCCGAAGGTGGTGGCGGGCTCCGGGATGACGGGAACCACCAGTTCTGCGACCCGCGGCCGTCCGCGGAAGTACGCGGGGTTGGCCACGAACCGCAACCCGTGACCGGTCCGGTACTCCACCAGACGGTAGGGGCCCGTCCCCACGGGAAGGCCTGAGAAGGCGCGGGGGTCGGGGATCCCCTCCCACACGTACCGGGGCAGGATCGGCAGGTCCGCCAAGGTGATGCGGCGCAGTGTAGGGCACGGGTAGGCGCAGACGAAGCGCACGGTGCGCGGGTCCGTGGCCACCACGTCCTTGATGTGCGGCACCTCGCTCACGTGGTGGCTGTGGCGGTTCTGGGGGCCGTCCCGGTAGTAGGTGAACGTGAACCGCACGTCCTCGGCGGAAAACGGCCGCCCGTCGTGCCACCGGATCCCGGACCGCAGGCGGACCACCCACGTCCACGGGTCCACGGGGTGGGCGCTCTCCGCGAGCCACGGGATGGGCTCATCCATGTACGGGGAGGGCGCGAACAGCTTGTCGTAAACGAGGTCGAGCAGCGCGTCGAAGCGGCTGTGGCTCGTGACGTACAGGTTCAGGGGAGAGCCTGGGTCCTGGGGAATGGCCATGACCAGCCGAGACGGGCTCGGCGCTGGAACCGCGCGCCCCGCCGCAAGCGCGGCCAGGGCCGCTGCGACGACCAGACAGGCGGTGCGGCGCATGTCTCCTCCTCCTCACTGGGCGCAGCCCAGGTACAGCCGCCAGGCGATCCGGCCGCGCCCGAAGTGCTCTTGCAGGATCTCCCGGACTTCTCGTCGGTTCCGGTACCGGTACAGGGCAGCGCAGGGGTGCAGGACCAGCAGCACGCCGCAGTGGCCCAGGTCCGCCGCGTGCACTTCCACCAGCACCCGATCCGCCAGGCCTAGCTGGGCCAGCTCTTCCCGAATGCCCCGCCGGACGGCCGCGGCCCTGTCGCGGCCGCAGCAGGGGCACCGGCCCGGCGTGACGTAGGCGTGCACCTGCTGGGAAGCGACCACTCGAAGCCTGCCGAGGCTATTGCTCACGGCTCTTCCCGCTCGGTCGTGCGCTGGGCGACCGTGGAGCCTCGGGTCGTTCCACCAGGACACCTCGGGCGAGCTCCACGGTCCGGTCGGCTAGCCATCCCACCACCTGCAGGTCGTGTGTGATCAGCAACAGGCCGAGGCCCTTCTGCTCCCGCAGCCTCCGCAGCCAGCCCACGAGGTCCACGGTGGTGACCGGGTCGAGCGCGGAAAACGGCTCGTCCAGCACCAGCAGGCCGGGCTCCACGCTGACCGCACGTGCCAGGTTCACGCGCTGCCGCTGGCCTCCCGAGAGCTCGCCAGGCCGCCGGGTCGACAAGGATGGGTCCAACCCGACGTCCTCCAGCAGCCGCCGCACGCGCCACCGGACCTCCTCCGGGGTCCTCGCCTTCCCGTGCAACCGAAGGGGCTCGCCCACGATGCGCTCCACCGTGTGGCAGGGGTTGAGGGCCAGGTACGGGTCCTGGAACACGATCTGCACCGAGCGCCGGAACTCCAACGCGCACGCCCGTGAGCCGCAGAATACGGAGCAGCCGAGGAACCGCACGTCCCCCGACGTCGGGCGTACCAGTCCCAGCAAGACACGGGCCAGGGTGGTCTTCCCGATCCCGGATGGGCACGGGTTTCTTCGATTTGGGAGATGACCAGCCGCTTGGACGGCGCTGCCTGGAGGGTCGCCGCGGGCAGCGCGAGCGGGGCGCACAGCAAGATCCAGGCAGACCACCGGACCCAGGCAGGACGGCTCACGGTGCCGCCTCCGCGAGGGCGGGCTTGGCGCCCCGTACCAGATAGTACCGGTGGCCCGCGAGCGGCTCGGCAACCTCCGGGGGGAGGGCTCTCGCGCGCAAGTCGCGCAACTCGTCGAGCCACCGGTACGTGCACGCCTTGAGGCCCGCCTGTTCAAAGAAGCGCAGGCTTACCTCCGGAGGCACACCGCCCACGAAGGGGAGGGCCTCGAAGGCTTCGCGGAAATCCCTCCAACGGTCCGGGGCGGGTTGGAAGCACCCGTCGATGGCCACCACGAGGCCACCGGGCCGCGTTACCCGGACCCACTCCTGCAAGGCCAGCGCGGGGTCTAGCACGTTCCACAGCACGTGCCGGCTGATCACTAGATCAAAGGTCCCGGCCGGAAGCCCGGTTCGTTCGGCGGGGGCCTCCCGCAGGTCGAGCCGTACTCCCTGGCGGTCAGCCTTGATCCTGGCCTGGTCCAGCATCCGGGTGGAGAGATCCACGCCTGTGACCGCGTGGCCAAGCTCGGCCAGCATGAGCGCCAAGAACCCCGTGCCAGTGCCCACGTCCAGGACCACACTGGGCCGCCCGCGGCACAGCTCCCCCAGAAGCCCGACCCAGAAGCCACGCTCTTCCTCTGAGCAGAACACGTGCTGGGGCTCGAGATCGTAGTCCTGCGCCCTCTGGTCCCAGAACCTTGCGAAGGCACGGTGCACATCCTGTTCCTGGCCACGCTGGGTCGCCACAGCTCTCCCCTCCTATCTCAGGGCCGCCGAATCGCTACGCCTAGACGCGTCTAAGACATTGTTCATAGAATTGGTCATGAATTTGAGGGTCAAGGGGTGTTGGGGGGCCTGGCCGGAGCGGGCTCGCGGCGCGGGCTCCGGCCTCCTTCCAGTCCCTTCCAATAGACAACGACTTCCCTTGGGCTACGACCCCGCGCGAGCGGCAGAAACCTTCCGGCTGCGGCGGCTCCGGATCACCCCGCAGCGGCTGGCCGTGTTCGAGGCCTTGGCGGACCTGCCCGACCACCCCACGGCAGAGCAGGTCCATGCACGCGTGGTGCTCCGCATGCCGCACGTGACCTTGAAGACCGTGTACTCCGTCCTCCGGGACATGGAGCACGCAGGGTTGGTGCAGCCGCTCCCCGTGGGCTCCGGTGCGGTCCGCTGGGACGTGCAGGTCCGAGCCCACGCGCACTTCGTGTGCACGCGTTGTGGAAGGCTCCTCGACCTGCCCGTGGACCCGACGGTCCTACTGCCCCTGGCGCGGCGCCGCGTGCGCGCCCGAACCGTGGACGGTGCGGTGTTGGTCTTCCGCGGCCGCTGCGACCGGTGCCCAGACCCTCCGGCGCCCCAGGGATTCGAGGATCCCGGACGTTCCCGTTGACACCCCAACCCGGTACTGCTATCTAACAAAGAAACGCGATCGCTCTCGTGAGGGAGTGCGCCTAGGGTTCCGCGGCCTGACCCAGGCCGGTCCGGGCCGAGCGGCGCAGGCGGGCAACGGGCCCGCTACACCGTCGGGACAAAAGCCCGAGGGGGAGGTTCCTCAGGACGAGGCCCCCTCGGGCTTTGGGTTATCTCAAGATCTCGCAGGACGAGGAGGAAGCCGGGACCGTGACGTCTCTGGCCGCGCTGCCCGAGCGCGACGCGTGCGGGGTGGGGTTCGTGGCGCGGCTGCACGCGCCAGCTTCACACGGCGTGCTGCAGGCCGCCCTCGCGGCACTGCGCAACCTCGCGCACCGGGGTGCGCAGGCTGCAGACGGCCGCACCGGGGACGGCGCTGGCATCCTGACGGAGATCCCGCACGGCCTGTTCGCGCGGGTCCTGCGGGAGATGGGCTACCGCGGGGACGAGCGGCCGCTTGCCGTCGGTGTCTTCTTCTTCCCCGCGGAGGAGGACGCCTACCGGGCCTGCCGCGCGGTCTGCGAGGAGGAGTTCGAACGCGCGGGCCTGCGCCGCTTGGGCTGGCGCACGCCCCCCGTCCAGCCGCAGGCCTTGGGCGAGTACGCCCTGCGCACCCTGCCCCGCATCGAGCAGGCCCTCCTCACGGCCCCGGGGGAACAAGACCTGGAGGCGCTGGAGCGGCGCCTGTACCTGGTCCGGCGGCGCATCGAGCGGCGGGCTGCGGGCCTGGGGCTGTACGTACCGTCCCTGTCGTGCCGGACGGTGGTGTACAAGGCCCTGGTGTCCGCGCCGCAGCTGGAGCGTTTCTACCTGGACCTGCAGGACCAGGACTTCGCGGTGCGGGCCGCGGTGTTCCACCAGCGGTACAGCACCAACACCAACCCCTCCTGGCAGCTCGCCCAGCCCTTCCGGCTACTGGCCCACAACGGGGAGATCAACACCCTCCTGGGCAATGTGAACTGGATGCGGGCCCGGGAGGGAGACCTCTCCAGCTCGGTGTGGCAAGACACCCTGCGTGACCTCCTCCCCGTGGTACAGGAGGGCGGCAGCGACAGCGCCATGCTGGACAACGTGCTGGAGCTGGTGCGCCGCAGCGGCCGAGACCTGGTCCACGCCCTGCGCATGCTGGTGCCCGAGGCGTGGGAGGGTGCCTGGGATCTGGACCCTGCGGCCCGAGGCTTCTACCGGTACCACGCGTGCCTCGCGGAGCCCTGGGACGGCCCCGCGGCGCTGGCCTTCTTCGACGGCCGGACGGTGGGGATGGCGCTGGACCGCAACGGCCTGCGGCCCGCGCGCTACACCGTCACCCGGGACGGCCTCGTGGTGGCGGCCTCGGAGGTGGGCGTGCTCCCCATCGCCCCCGGCCGGGTGCTCGAGCGGGGCAGGTTGGGGCCAGGGCAGATGGTGGCCGTGGACCTCGAGGAACCCGCCCTGCTGCACCACCACGAGATCCGGCGGCGGCTCGCCTCCCGCAGGCCGTACCACAAGTGGGCGGACCGGCTGGTGCGGGTGGAGCCCAGGCCGCAGGCCCGCTTCCTTGGGGAGGACCTGCACGTCCTCCAGCTCGCCTTCGGCTACACGAAGGAAGACCTGCAGCGGGTGCTGCAGGCCATGGCCACGGACGGCAAGGACCCGGTGGGCTCCATGGGCGACGACACGCCACCCTCGGCCCTGTCGGCCCAACCGCGGCTACTGTACCAGTTCTTCCGGCAGCGCTTCGCGCAGGTCACCAACCCGCCCATCGACCCTCTGCGGGAGCGGCTCGTCATGTCCCTGGAGGTCCGCCTCGGCGCCCGCCGGTCCTTCCTGGAGGAGAGCCCGGAGCACGCGGACCTGGTGGAGCTGCCGAGCCCGGTACTCCCGGGCCTGGGCTGGCTTGAGGAAGCGCCCCTGCAGGTGCACCGCCTGGATGCCACCTTCGAGGCGGTCCAGGGAGCCGAGGGGCTGGAGGAGGCGTTGGAGCGCCTGTGCCGGGAGGCCGCGGAGGCCGTGCGCGCGGGCTGCACGGCGCTCGTGCTCACGGATCGCGGGGTGGGCCGCCACCGCGCGCCGGTACCTGCGCTCCTCGCGACCTCCGCGGTGCACCACCACCTGATCCATCAGGGGCTGCGGCTGCGCGCGGCCCTCCTCGTGGAGACTGCCGAGGCCCGAGAGGTGCACCACGTGGCGTGCCTGGTGGGCTACGGTGCGGAGGGTGTCTACCCGTACCTCGCCCTGGAGCTTGCCCAGTCTCTCTCCCCGCACGGAGCCGCCAACCTCAAGAAGGCTCTGGAGAGCGGGCTGCTCAAGGTCATGGCGAAGATGGGGATCGCACCCTTGCAGGCCTACTGCGGTGCCCAGATTTTCGAGACCGTCGGTCTGGACCGCTCGCTCGTCGACCGGTATTTCCCCGGCACGCCCAACCACGCGCCCGGAGTCGGTCTTGCGGCCATCGCCCGCGACGTGCTGGACCGGCACCGCGCCTACCAGAGGGCGCTAGAAGGCGAGGCTGTTGGCGTCCCGGACATTGGGTTCTACCGGTACCGCCACGGCGGCGAGTACCACGGGTTCGAGCCCGAGGTGGTGAGGGCCATCCACCGCGTCAGCCTGCGCGGGGAGTCTGCGTACGCTGACCTGACGGAGGCGGTTGCGTCGCGGCCCCCGCAGGCGCTGCGCGACTTGCTGGAGATCCGGCCTCTCGGCGCTCCGGTCCCCCTGGAGCAGGTGGAACCCGCGGAGAGCATCCTGCGGCGGTTCGTGATCTCCGCCATGTCCCACGGCGCGCTTTCGCGGGAGGCCCACGAGACGCTGGCCGTGGCCGCCAACCGGCTGGGGATGCGCAGCAACAGCGGCGAAGGCGGCGAGGACCCCGCGCGGCGGCACCGGCGGCCGAACGGTGACTGGCCCAACACCACGGTCAAGCAGGTCGCCTCCGGCCGGTTCGGGGTGACCGCAGGCTACCTGCGGTCGGCGGTGGAGCTGGAGATCAAGATGGCCCAGGGCAGCAAGCCCGGAGAGGGCGGCCAGCTGCTGGGTCACAAGGTCACCGAGGAGATCGCCCGGCTGCGGAAGACCCAGCCCGGGACCACGTTGATCTCCCCGCCGCCCCACCACGACATCTACAGCATCGAGGACCTAGCCCAGCTCATCTACGACCTGAAGCAGGTGCACCCTCAGGCCCACGTGGCGGTGAAGCTGGTGGCCACCACGGGGGTCGGCACCATCGCCTCGGGTGTGGCCAAGGGGTTCGCAGACGTGGTGCAGATCAGCGGCCACGAGGGTGGCACCGGTGCTTCTCCCCTGGACTCCATCAAGAACGCGGGGCTCCCTTGGGAGCTGGGGCTCAGCGAGGCGCGGCGGGCGCTGGCCGCCAACGGCCTGCGGGGACGGGTACGGCTGCGGGTGGACGGTGGGTTCAAGGTGGGGCGCGACGTGATCCTCGCGGCGCTGCTGGGTGCGGACGAGTTCGGGTTCGGGACCGCGGCCCTGGTGGCCTTGGGTTGCGTGATGGCCCGCCAGTGCCACTCCAACACCTGCCCGGTCGGGATCGCCACCCAGCGGGAGGACCTGCGCGGCAAGTTCCCCGGCACCCCGGAACGGGTGGAGGCGTACTTCCGCGCGCTGGCCGAAGACGTGCGCCGGCAGCTGGCCGCGCTGGGCGCCCGCGCCCTGGACGAGATCATCGGACGCGTGGACCTCCTGGCGGTGCGGGCGGGGGTGGCCCTGCACCGGGCAGAGCGGCTCGACCTGTCGGAGATCCTGGCCCCTGCTCCGGGCGAGGCGCGCGGCCGGTGGGCGGAACCCCTCGCCGTGGCCGGGGAGCTCAACCGGCGCCTGGTGGAACAGTACCGGCACACGGTGGAGCACGGCGTGCCCGCGGAGGGACAGCACCCCATCACCAACCGCGACCGGACCGTGGGCGCTACCCTCGCGGGCGAGATCGCAGCGCGATGGGGAGACGACGGGCTCCCCGAGGGCACCCTGCGCCTCACCTTCGAAGGCGCCGCAGGCCAGAGCTTCGGCGCGTTCTGCGTCCCCGGCATGCACCTGCGACTCGTGGGAGAGGCCAACGACTACGTGGGTAAGGGGATGTCCGGCGGCGAGATCGTGGTGGTGCCGCCTCCGCCGCTGCACCGGGAGAGCTGGCGGCACGTGATCGTGGGCAACACCGTCCTGTACGGCGCCACGGGCGGGACCTTCTTCGCCGCAGGCCGCGCGGGCGAGCGCTTCGCGGTGCGCAACAGCGGCGCCGTGGCGGTGGTGGAGGGAGCCGGCGACCACTGCTGCGAGTACATGACGGGGGGCGTGGTGGTGGTCCTAGGGCCGGTGGGGAGGAACTTCGGTGCGGGCATGACCGGAGGCCGGGCCTACGTGCTCGACGAAGCGGGCGTCCTGGACCGGCAGGTCAACCCGGACTCGGTGGAAACCGGCCCGCTGTCCGAGCGGGAGGCGGAAGAGCTGCGGGAGTTGCTGGTCCGCTACCACGAGGCCACAGGTAGCCACCGCGCGCACTCCCTGCTCAGGCGCTGGCGGTCGGTCGCCTCCCAGTTCCGCGCGGTGCGCCCGCGGGTAGAGTCGCCCGCGGCGGTGCGCCCCGCACCGGCAGCCCGGCCCGCGCGTTGACACGGCCCGAGGCGGGCCGCTACCCTCCGGTCAAGGACGCCGTGCCAGGACGCGGGCACAGCAGCCGGCGTCCGTTGCTTCGTACGGGAGGCCGCGACGCCCCGTGCTGCGGGGCGTCGCACCGTTTCCGGACCGGGAGGGAGGCCGTGCGCCGACGCGTGGTGGTGGCCGAGGACGAGGCGGTGGTGCGCATGGGGGTGCGCGCCATCTTGGAGGAGGCAGGATACGAGGTGGTGGGGGAGGCCGCGGACGGCGAGCAGTGTCTGGAACAGGTTCACCTCCACGACCCGGACCTCGTGATCCTCGACGTGCGCATGCCGCCTCCGGACGGCATCGAGGTGGCACGCCGCCTGCGCGACACCTCCCCCCGCCCCGTAGTCTTCTTGACCGCCTTCGGAGACCGGGACCTCCTGGAGGCCGCGGCCGCCGCCGGTGCGTTCGGGTACGTGGTCAAACCCGTGGTGGGTTCGGAACTGCTCGCGGCCCTGGAACTCGCGTGGGCCCGGTGGCGGGAGCTGGCGGAGGCCCGGGAAGCGCTGGAGACCCGGAAACTGGTGGAACGGGCCAAGGGGGTGCTCATGCGCCGGCTCGGGCTCGGCGAGGAGGAGGCCTACCGTCTGCTCCAGCGTCGTAGCCGAAACTTGAGGCGCCCCATGCGCGACGTGGCGCGCGAGGTTCTCGCGCACGACGAGGTGGTTTCCCAGCGGTCCCCCCGAGAGCCCAAGGGACGGTGAACGAGCTCGCCTTCGACGTCGTCCACGTGCCCGCCGGCGAGGTCACTGCCCTCGCCGGGGACGTGGCGGCGGTGTACCGGGCGGCCTTCGCCGAGCCGCCGTACCGCTACGGCCAAACGCAGGTCCGCGAGTTCCAGCAGGAGGTGTTCGCCCGCCACGTGGGACGGGAGGGCTTCCGGCTCGTGGTGGCGCGGGTCGCGGGCCGCGTGGTGGGGTTCGCCTACGGGTACACGGGCCAGCGGGGCCAGTGGTGGACCGACGTGGTCGCTCACGCCATGCCCGAGGCGGTGGCGCGGCAGTGGCTGGGCGGGCACTTCGAGTTCGTGGAGCTCGCAGTCGCCCCCGAGTTCCAGCGGTGTGGGATCGGCACCGCCCTGCACGACGCGCTCCTCCAAGGGCTGCCGCACCCGCGGGCGTTGCTGTCCGCGCTGGACGCACCCACACCCGCCCTGCGCCTGTACGGGCGCAAGGGCTGGCGCGTACTCGTGCGCGGCCTAAAGTTCCCGGGCTCAGACTCCACGTACCTCATCCTGGGCCTCGACCTCACCCAGCGCGGGATCCGTTGACAACCCGGAGGAGGGTTGCTATAAAGGCCACAAGCGGTCGGTGACCGCAGGGCCGGGACGCCCGCCTACAGCGGACGTCCCGCTTTTTGTTTTGGACCACATCGGGCCAGGACGCCCCCAGGGGCGTCCTTCGCCTTTTCGGGAGGACGAGGATGCGTCGAGCTTCGGTTCTGGCCGCGGCCTTGGGGCTCACCCTCGCGTGCGCCGGCGCGGCCTGCGCCGCCGACCCCACGGGTGCCGAGACGCTCAAGGCGAACCCCAACGCGCCGGTGAACTTCACGTGGACCTTGGTCTCCGCCTTCCTCGTGTTCTTCATGCAGGCGGGGTTCGCGCTCCTCGGCGCAGGGCTGATCCGGTCGAAGAACACCGTCAACTATCTCACGAAGAGCTACATGGACTTCAGCATCGCGGCCCTCAGCTACTGGGCGTTCGGGTTCGCCCTCATGTTCGGCGGCAGCAAACTCTCGAGCGGCTTGGAACACGGCACCCCGTGGGTGGGTCTGTCGGGGTTCTTCCTCAGCGGCTCCGCGTACGACGTCACCACGGCCTTGTTCTGGATCTTCCAGATGGTGTTCGCGGCCACCGCGGCCACCATCGTCGCCGGCGCCATGGCGGAGCGTACGAAGATCCAGGCCTACCTGGCCTACAGCTTCCTCGTCAGCGCCCTCGTCTACCCGATCTACGGCCACTGGGTGTGGGGCGGCGGGTGGCTCGCCACCCTGCCCTTCGGCGTGGGCGCCCGCGACTTCGCGGGTTCCGGGGTCGTGCACGCGGTCGGCGGCCTGCTGGCCCTCGTAGGTGCGGCGATGGTGGGGCCCCGCATCGGCAAGTTCAACCCGGACGGGACGGCCAACACTCTGCCGGGCCACAACATGACCTACCTGGTCAGCGGCACCTTCATCCTGTTCTTCGGGTGGTTCGGGTTCAACGCGGGCAGCACCCTGGCAGCCACCGACCTGCGGATCTCCGTCATCGCCGTGAATACCTTCCTGGCTGGCGCGACGGGCGGGGTGGTGGCCCTGTACGCGTCCCTGGCCCGCACCGGCAAGGCGGACATCGGCATGGCCTGCAACGGAGCCTTGGCAGGGCTTGTGGGGATCACCGCGCCGTGCGCGTACGTACCCACGTGGGCCGCGGTGGTGATCGGCGGCGTCGCCGCCTTGATCATGATGTGGAGCCTGGGCTTCGTGGAGCGGGTGTTGAAGGTGGACGACCCCGTCGGCGCGGTGTCCGTGCACGCCGCGGGCGGCCTGTGGGGTCTGCTGGCGGTGGGGATCTTCGCGGACGGCACGTACGGGGACGTCCGCGGCCTCATCGTGGGAGAGTGGGGCCAACTGGTCGCACAGCTCATCAGCGTGGGCGCGGTGACCGTGTGGACCTTGGCCACCGGCTACGTGGTGTTCGTCCTCATCCGGGCCACCATCGGCCTGCGAGCGTCCCGGGAGGAGGAGCTGCAAGGACTGGACATCCCGGAGCACGGGGTGCCCGCTTACACCCTGGACCCCTCTCCGGCAGCCGCGGGCGCCTAGACTTCGACGAGGAAGGAGGTGGTGCACGTGGAAGCATGGGTCGCCCTGGGGTCGTTCGTCCTCCTGTTCTGCGCGTGGGTGGTTTTGCCCAGCCGCCTCCTGCGCCGGGCCCGTCGCGAGGAGCGGGTTTGACGCCGGGCTGGGGCCTGTGGTATAAGGGCAGCGAACCGAATCACGGACTTGCGGGCCACGACGCCCCTGCACCGCACGGTGCCGGGGCGTCTTTGCTTTGCGGGCAAGACTCTGTTGACCGGAGGTGGCACGACGATGATCCCGCGGACGCCCAGCGACGTGCTGGCCCTCGTGAAGGAGAAGGGAATCCGGATGGTGGACCTACGCTTCACAGACCTCCCGGGGACGTGGCAGCACGCGTCCATCCCGGCCTCCCAGCTCGACCTGTCCACGTTCACCAAGGGGGTGGGCTTCGACGGCAGCAGCATCCGCGGCTTCCAGGCCATCCAGGAGAGCGACATGCTGCTCGTCCCCGACCCGGAGACCGCCTTCGTAGACCCCTTCCTGGAGGTCCCCACCCTGGCCATGATCTGCGACGTGGTGGACCCGGAGACCCGCGCCCCCTACTCCCGGGACCCGCGCTACGTGGCCCGCAAGGCCGAGGCCTACCTCAAGGAGACGGGGATCGCGGACACCAGCTACTGGGGCCCGGAGATCGAGTTCTTCATCTTCGATCACGTCACCTACGAGGTCGCGCCCCACCGCAGCGGCTACTACATCGACAGCCGCGAGGGGGTCTGGAACACCGGCAACGGGGAAGGGAAGAACCTCGGGTACAAGATCCGGCCCAAGGAGGGCTACTTCCCCACTCCTCCCAGCGACACGTTCCAGGACATCCGCAGCGAGGCCGCCCTCATCCTGGAGCAGATCGGGGTCCCCGTGGAGATGCACCACCACGAGGTGGCCACCGCGGGGCAGGCCGAGGTGGACATGGAGCGGGACACCTTGGTCCGCATGGCGGACAAGGTGATGGTCTACAAGTACGTCATGCGGAACGTGGCCCGACGGCACGGCTGCACCGTCACCTTCATGCCGAAGCCGCTGTTCGGGGACAACGGGAACGGCATGCACACCCACCAGAGCCTGTGGAAGGACCGGCGCAACCTCTTCTACGCGGAAGGGACGTACGCGGAGCTGAGCGACCTCGCCCTCCACTACGTGGCGGGGCTACTGACCCACGTGGACGCCCTGCTGGCCCTGACGAGCCCCACCACCAACTCGTACAAGCGGCTGGTCCCCCACTACGAGGCACCGGTGAACATCGCGTTCAGCAAGCGCAACCGGAGCGCCTGCGTGCGGATCCCCATGTACCACACAGGGCCGGAGGCGGCGCCGAGCAAGCGGATCGAGTTCCGGCCCCCCGACCCCAGCTGCAACCCGTACCTCGCCTTCGCGGCCATGCTCATGGCGGGCCTGGACGGGGTGCGGCGGAAGCTGGACGCCTCACCGTTCGGGCCCCTGGACGTGAACACCTACGAGCTCCCACCGGAGGAGGCGGCGAAGGTGAAGAGCGTCCCAGGCTCGCTGGGCGCGGTCCTCTCCGCCCTGGAGGCGGACCACGAGTTCCTCCTGGAGGGGGACGTGTTCACCCGGGACCTGGTGGAGACGTGGATCGCCTACAAGCGGGAGAAGGAACTGCACGAGGTGAACATCCGGCCGCACCCCTACGAGTTCTACCTGTACTTCGACGTCTAGGGTCCTCTCGTGGGCGCGGGTGCACCGCCCGCGCCCACCGGCCTTTCCTCCTCGCCCCGCCTCCCGTAATCTGGTGCCGTGGACCTCGACCGGAAGTTTCGCGCGTACGCGGAGGAGCACGTGCGCGTGGTCCGCCAGCTCACGGGCCTCCAACTCGACTACTCGCCCGCGTCCCTGGCCGCCTGCGACCGGCTCGTGGACGAAGGCTGGGGCGGGCAGTTGCCCCGCCAGCTCGAGGCGGCGGTGAACCTGTTCGGAGCGTACCTGGGCGAGGTGATCGTGCGCACCCTCGGCGGCCGCTGGGAGGTGGACGACCGCTTCGGCGTGTGCGTGGTGGGGCTGCGGGGCACGGAGGCCCGCGCCATGCCGCTGCTGCGCGCGGCCCGGCGTTTCCTCGAGGGGCCGGCGGCGTCCTTCGAGGGTTACTACGAGGAGCTGCTGGCGGCGTTGGAGCTCGTGGACGCTCCTCCTGCGGGCTCCGATTTGTAGCGGCCTGCAGCGCGCCCGCGCTAGCCTTGTTCGTCGGGCGCCGGACGGTATCGGGACTCGTACTGCTGGCGGGTCAGCGCGAGGACCCGCCCGTCGTCCTGGTAGTCGAGGAACACCCACGCCTCCTGGGCGTCCTCCTCCAGCAGGACGGACCGGGGGCGGTCCTCCCTAGGTGTCTTCGGGCTCACGACTCTAGGGTCCGCGCGAGCACCGGCAGGTTCTCCTCTGAGGTCTCTCGAGCCGGTGCGCCGCCTCAAACACCCGCCATACGCAGGAGACGGCGCCAGGAAGCCGCGTCCACCGGCACCACCGACAGCCTCGGCTGGCGGACCAGGGCCAGGTGCGACAGTGCCGGGTCGGCCTTGATCTCCGCGAGCGTCACGGGCCGCGGCAGCGGCCGCACCGCCCGCACCTCCACGACGACCCTGCGGCCCGTGGGGTCTTTCGGGTCGGGGTACGCCTCCCGCACCACCTCCACCACGCCCACCGCGCGGCGTTCGTCCCCCGTGTGGTAGAAGAGGGCCAGGTCCCCGCGCCGCATGGCCTTCAGGTTGCGCACCGCCTGGGGGTTCGTCACCCCGTCCCACACGTCCACCCCGGCCCGCACCTGGTCGTCCCACGACCACTCGTCCGGCTCGCTCTTCAGGATCCAGTACGCCACGACCCACCGCCCGTGCCCGTCCTGCGCGGTCCATGCTACCATGGCTGCGGCTTGCGCCAGGAGGGCGGAACCGGTCCGCCTCCGGAGGGTTCGGTTTGTCTCTTCGAGGTCTTCTCACGCTCGCAGACCACTCCGAGCGCGCGCGGGGGCTTGCGGAGCTGCTTGCCGCGCCGGGGGCGTCGGTGTGGGCCTTCGGCCTCGGGGGCTCCGCCAAGGCGTGGCTGCTCGCGTTCCTACTGTGCAGGCGGCCTGACCAGCCCGCTGTCCTGGTGGTCCCCGGCCGCGAAGCCGCCGAGGCCCTCCGGGACGACCTCTTGGCCTTCGCCCCGGCCCTGCGCGACCGCCTGTACCTGTTCCCTCCCGCAGACCCGCTCCCCCACGACACCGCGGCCCCGCCGCCCGAGGTGGTGGGCGAGCGGTTGCGGGCGCTGGTGCACCTCGCCGGTGGCTCGCCGGTGGTGCTGCTGGCACCCGTGACGGCCGCGTGCGGGCCCGTCCCCGCACCGCATGCCCTCGCGGACACCCGGCTGCGTGTGCGCGTGGGCGAGGTGCTGCCCATGGAGCAGGTGGTCTCGTACCTGGAGCGGTCGGGGTACGAACGGGTGGACCTCGTCGAGACGCGGGGGACGTACGCGGTGCGGGGTGGGATCGTGGACGCCTACCCCCCGGACGCCGAGCGGCCCTGGCGTGTGGAGTGGTTCGGCGACGTCGTGGACTCCGTCCGCCGGTTCGACCCCGAGACCCAGCGGTCGGAGGCCACGGCGCCGGAGGTGGAGCTCACAGGCGCCCGCGAGCCCGAAGGACGGGCGTTCCTGCTGGACCTGCTTCCGCCGGACGCGCTGGTGGTGCTGGACGAGCCGGTGGAGCTCGAGCACCAGGCCCGGTCTCTGACGCGGGCGGCGGCGCAGGCGGGCGTTCCGTACGCCTCGTGGGAGGACCTGCAAGCCGCCGCCTCGCGACGGCGCCTCGCCACCAGCACGCTGCAAGGCCCGCAGGCCGGTTGGATGCCGTGGGAAGTGCCCGCCTTGTCCGTGGAGCCGTTTGCGGGGCAGACGGCCCAACTGGCCGAGGAGGTCCGCAGGTGGTGTGCCCGGGGTGAGCGGGTGGTGCTGGCGAGCAGCCAGGCGGGCCGGCTGGCTGAGATCCTCCGGGACCACGGCGTGGTGGTGGACACCGCCAGCGACCTCGAGCGGCTGCCGGCTCCCGGCACCGCGGTCTCCGTGTTCGCTCGTCTGACCCGCGGGTTCCGCTTGCCCGAACTGCAGCTCGTGCTGGTCACCGACGCCGAGGTGTTGGGCTGGAAGCGCAGGCGTCACCGCGTGCGCGTGGCCAAAGAAGGGGCCCTACTGCGGTCGTGGACCGAGCTCGCCCCCGGGGACCTGGTGGTGCACGTGCACCACGGGATCGGCCGGTACCGGGGCGTCGTGCGCAAGTCCGTGGGGGGAGCGCAGCGCGACTACCTGCACCTGGAGTATGCGGAGGGCGACGCCCTGTTCGTCCCCACGGACCAGATCCACCTGGTGACCCGCTACGTGGGGGTGGAAGGTCACACGCCCCGCATCCACCGTCTGGGGACCGCGGACTGGGAGCGGGAGAAGCGCCGAGTCCGGGAGGCCACCCAGCAGGTGGCCCGGGAGCTGCTGGAGCTGTACGCGCGGCGCGAGGCGGTCCGGGGGCACGCCTTCTCGCCCGACACCCCGTGGCAGCGGGAGCTGGAGGCCGCCTTCGAGTTCGAGGAGACCCCGGACCAGTGGAAGGCCATCGCGGACGTGAAACGCGACATGGAGTCTCCCCGGCCCATGGACCGGCTGGTGGCCGGGGACGTGGGCTACGGCAAGACGGAGGTGGCCGTGCGCGCCGCCTTCAAGGCGGTGATGGACGGCAAACAGGTGGCGGTCCTCGTGCCCACCACCCTGCTCGCCCAACAACACCTGCAGGTGTTCCGCAGCCGGTTCGCGGCCTTTCCGGTCCGGGTGGAGATGGTGAGCCGCTTCCGGTCGCCCCGGGAGGTCCGGCGCATCCTGGACGACCTGGCTGCAGGGGCGGTGGACGTGGTGATCGGCACCCACCGCCTCCTCCAGAAGGACGTGCGTTTCAAGGACCTGGGCCTGGTCATCGTGGACGAGGAGCAGCGGTTCGGCGTCCTGCATAAGGAGCGGCTGAAGCAGCTGCGGGCCTCCGTGGACGTGCTCACCCTCACCGCAACGCCCATCCCCAGGACGCTGCACATGTCGCTGGTGGGGCTCCGGGACATGTCGTTGATGGAGACTCCCCCGGACGCGCGGCAGCCCATCCGGACCACGGTGGCGGAGTGGACCGAAGACCTCGTGCGGGACGCCATCCGGCGCGAGCTGTCCCGGGGAGGCCAGGTGTACGTGGTGCACAACCGCGTCCAGACCATCGAGCGGGCAGCGCGCCGCGTGGCGTCCCTCGTGCCGGAGGCCCGCGTGGCCGTGGCCCACGGGCAGATGCCGGAGGCGCAGCTAGAGCGGGTGATGCTGGATTTCGTAGCCGGACGCTACGACGTGCTGGCGTGCACCACCATCGTAGAAATCGGGCTCGACATCCCCCGGGTCAACACCATCCTCGTGGAGGACGCCCACACCCTGGGCCTGGCCCAGCTGTACCAGCTGCGGGGCCGGGTGGGCCGTTCCGACGTGCAGGCGTACGCGTACCTCCTGTACCCGAAGGGCGCGCGGCTGGGCGAGGAGGCGCGTGCGCGACTGGAGGCGTTGCGCGAGTTCGTGGCCTTGGGAAGTGGACTCCGTCTGGCCATGCGGGACCTGGAGATCCGCGGGGCGGGTAACCTCCTGGGGCCCGAGCAGCACGGCCACATGGCCGCCGTGGGCTTCGACCTGTACACGAGGCTGTTGGAGGAAGCGGTCCGCAGGCTGCGGGGGGAGTTCGTGGAGGAGGGGCCGGACCCCGCGGTGGAGTTGCGGGTTTCCGCGTACGTGCCGGAGTCCTACGTGGCGGACGAGCGGGAGCGGCTGCGGACGTACCGCAGGCTCGCGCTGGCACGGTCGGCGGAGGAGGTCGCCTCCTTGGCCCAGGAACTGCGGGACCGGTACGGCCCGGTGCCCGACCCGGTGCAGGCCTTGCTGGACGTGGCGCGCCTGCGGGAGATGGCGCGGGCGCTCGGCGTGGTCGGGATCGCCCGGGAGGGCGACCACGTGGTCGTCCGGGTGCGCGGCCGCGTGCCCGAGCGCGAGGCGCGTTGGCTCGCCCTCGAGTACCGAGGGCGGGTGGCGAGCGCGCCCGAGGGGCTGCGGGTCTGGGCAGGAGGGCTCGAGGACACACGCGTCCTGCAGCTGCTGCGGGAGGTCTTGGACAGCTGGGCTCGGCTGCGGCGGGAGCGGCCGCAGCCGGTGCCCGTCTGAGGAGGCAGGTCTATGGCGAAGCGGTCGGTGTGGGTCGTGGCAGGGATCGGCCTCGCGCTGCTGGTGGCGGCGGGGGCGGCGGTGTGGTGGGCCCGCCGCGCTCCCGCGGTGGCCGCCACGGTGAACGGCGAGCCCATCTACACCGCCGAGGTGGACCGGTACGTCCGGGAGATCGGAAGGCGGCTCGGCGTGGACTTCTCCCGAGGGGAGGCGGCGCGCCAGCGGCCGCAGGTCGCCCGCAGCGTGCTGGACCAGCTCATCGAGCGCGCCCTCATCCTGCAGGAGGCACGCCGCACGGGCCGCCTGGCGACCGACGCGGAGGTGGACCGGCGCGTCGGGGAACTTGCCGCCCGCTTTCGGACGCAGGAGGAGTTCGAGCAGGCTCTGGCGCGAGAGGGGATCAGCCGGACCGAGCTGCGCGAGCGCCTCAGGTTCGAGCTGACGGTGCAGCGCATGTTGGATGCCCTGCCCGCCCCGCAGGTGCGCGAGCAAGAGGCGCGCGCGTACTTCCAGGCCCACCGCGAGCTGTTCGACGAGCCCGAACGTGTGCGGGTCCGCCACATCCTCCTGCGCACCGAGGCCGAAGCCCGTGTGGCCCTGGCGCGCCTGCGCGCGGGCGAGCCCTTCGACCGCCTGGCCCGCGAGCTCAGCCAGGACCCCGCCAGCCGGGAGCGAGGCGGAGACCTGGGCGTGGTGGCGCCCGGCCAGACCGTCCCGGAGTTCGAACAGGTGGCGTTCTCCTTGCAGCCCGGCCAGCTCAGCGACCCGGTGCGGACTTCCTTGGGCTACCACGTGGTCCAGGTCACCCAGCGGCTTCCGGCCAGGCGGGCCACGTGGGAGACTGCACGGGAGGCGGTGCTGCGTTTGGTCCGCGACGCGAAGCGCCGCGAGGCGTTCGAGCGGTGGCTGCAGCAGGCGCGGTCGCGGGCCCGCATCGCGGTACACCTGTAGCGACATGGCCCGCCCCACCTTCGACGACCTCGTCCGCGTGATGGCCACCCTGCGGGGACCCGGAGGCTGTCCGTGGGACCGCGCGCAGACGCACCACTCCCTCCGGCCTTACCTCCTCGAGGAGGCGTACGAGGTGCTCGAGGCCCTGGACGCGCAGGACTCCGACCGGCTCAGGGAGGAGCTGGGGGACCTGCTGCTGCAGGTGGTGTTCCACGCGCAGATCGCCGCCGAGCGCGGCGCGTTCACCGTGCACGACGTGGTGGCGGGCCTGCACGACAAGCTGGTCCGCCGCCACCCGCACGTCTTCGGGCATGTGGAAGGGATCCAGACCCCGGAGGACGTCCGCGCCCGCTGGGAGGCCCTCAAGCGAGAAGAACGGGGGCAGGCGGCGTCCGCCCTCGAGGGTGTGCCCAGCGCGCTGCCGGCCCTGATCCGCGCGCAGAAGTTGTACCGCCGCGCCACCGACGCGGGGTTCGAGTGGCCGGACGTGGGTGCCGCCCTCGAGAAAGTGCGGGAGGAGCTCGCAGAGCTCGAGGAGGCGGTATCGTCCAGGGACGGTGCGGGCGTGCACGAGGAGGTGGGCGACGTCCTCATGACGGTGGCGAAGGTAGCCGCCTTCGCGGGCGTGGACGCCGAGCAGGCGCTGCGGGACGCGTGCGGGAAGTTTACCCGCCGCTTCCAGCAGCTGGAGCGGCTCGCAGCCCAGCGGGGTCAGCGGATCGAGCAGCTGTCCCTGCCCGAGCTGGAGGGATTGTGGCGCCAGGCGAAGGAGAAGGAGGGGTAGTGGCCTTGCGGCTCGACAAGTTCCTCCAACGGAGCCGGCTGGTGCGCCGCCGCACGCTGGCGGACCGCCTGTGCACCCACCACCGGGTGCGGTTGAACGGCCACGTGGCGAAGGCCGCAAGCCCGGTCCGGGTGGGCGACGTCATCGAGGTGGACTTCGGAGGCCGGCGGGTGGTGGCGCGGGTGTTGGAGGTGCCTGAGGCTCCGACTTCCGGGCAGGCGCTCGTGGAGGTGCTCGAGCGCGGCCCTTCCCACAGCCCCGAGTGAGGAGGCCGTATGTCGTCCATCGTGGCGGTTTACGCGCGTGAGATCCTGGACTCCCGAGGCAACCCCACCGTGGAGGTGGACGTCCACCTGGAGAGCGGCGCCACCGGCCGCGCCGCGGTCCCCTCGGGTGCCAGTACGGGCACGCACGAAGCCCTGGAGCTGCGGGACGGGGACCCCGGCCGCTACCTCGGCAAGGGCGTGCGCGCGGCGGTCCGCAACGTGCAGGAGCGCATCGCGCCCCACCTTCTGGGCCAGGAGGCGACGGACCAGGCGGCGGTGGACCGGCTGCTGTGCGAGCTGGACGGGACTGCGGACAAGTCCGGCCTGGGCGCGAACGCCATCCTCGCCACGTCGCTGGCGGTGGCCAAGGCGGCGGCGGCGGAGCAAGGGGTGCTCCTGTTCCGTTACCTGGGCGGGGCACTCGCGGACCGCCTGCCCGCGCCCCTCATGAACGTGCTGAACGGCGGCGCCCACGCGGACAACCCCCTCGAACTGCAGGAGTTCATGGTGGTGCCGCTCGGCGCCCCGACCTTTGCGGAGGCGCTGCGGGCGGGCGTGGAGGTGTACCACCATTTGGGGCGGTGGCTGCGGGAGCGGGGCCTCAGGACCGCCGTCGGCGACGAGGGCGGGTACGCTCCAGACCTGGACACCACCGACGCCGCCCTGGACGCGCTCCTGGAGGCCGTCCAGCGTGCGGGCTACCGACCTGGCGAGGACGTGGCGTTCGCCCTGGACGCGGCGGCGAGCGAGCTGTACCGGGACGGCCGCTACCACCTGGAAGGCCGCACCCTCTCCGGTGAACAGCTGGTGAGGTACTACGAGCGGCTCCTGGACCGCTACCCGCTGGTGTCCCTGGAAGACGGCGCCGCGGAGGACGACTGGGATACCTGGCAGCTCCTCACCGAGGCGTTGGGCGCGCGGTTGCAGCTCGTGGGGGATGACCTGTTCGTCACCAACCCGGCCCGCCTACGGGAGGGGATCGCCCGCGGGGTCGCCAACGCGGTGCTGGTGAAGCCGAACCAGATCGGCACCCTGACCGAGACCTTCGCCACGGTCCGTCTGGCCCAGGAACACGGGTATGCCGCGGTGCTCTCCCACCGCTCGGGCGAGACCGAGGACGCCACCGTGGCCGACCTGGCCGTGGCCACGGGCTGCGGCCAGATCAAGACCGGCGCTCCGGCCCGCAGCGACCGCACCGCTAAGTACAACCAGCTCCTGCGGATCGAAGAGACCTTGGGCTCCTCCGCCCGGTACGCGGGGCGGTCTGCGTTCCCCCACAGCCGGACGTGAGCGGCCGTGCGCTGGCTCCTGCTCGCCCTGACCCTGGTCTCGCTCGGCTTCACCGTGTACGTGGGGCGCTGGCTCGTCGTGGCCCCCCAGGCCGCCTTGCAACTGCTCGCCGCGCCACCCCCCCATCCCGTACCCGTGTGGGGAGTTCCTTTCGCGGAGCTCATCAACCGTGCTGCCGTGCGGTACGGGCTGGACCCCGCCCTGGTGGCGGCCGTGGTCGCCGTGGAGTCGGACTTCGACCCGCAGGCCACCTCCCCGCGTGGCGCGCGGGGCCTCATGCAGCTCGTGCCCGCGGCGTGGGAAGAGTCCGCGCCCGAAGGCTGCCGGGCGCCTGCGTGCGTCGTGCGGCCCGAGGCGAACCTGCAGGCCGGCGCTCGCTACCTCCGGCGCATGCTGGACCGTTTCGGCGACCTGCGCCTTGCGCTCGCCGCCTACAACGCGGGCCCGGCCGCCGTCGAACGGCACCAGGGGTCGCCGCCCTACCCGGAGACGCAGCGCTACGTGACCCGGGTCGGGCTCGCGTGGTGGGAGCTCCGCCGCCGGGGTACCCTCACCCCCTTCAGCCGCACGCGCCTGCGGTGGGCGGACGCCCTGCCGCAGGTTGTGGCCGCGTCTGCGGCGTGTGCGTGTGTAGGCGGCGCCCTGCTGCTCGCCCGCTCCGCCGGCCGTTAGGCGTGTCTGGCCGAAGAGAGTCCTCGCGCGGCGCCGCAAGAGGGGTCTGGCCGGTCACCGCCGCCTGGGCGTGGGTGCGGGCCGGGGCACCAGCACCACCGCGATCTCGCCCGGACGCACGAGCCCGAGCTCCTCCCGGGCCACGCGCTCGACGTAGGCAGGGTCGTACAGCCTCCGGATCTCCTCCCGCAGACGTCGGTTTTCCTCCAGCAAGGCGGCCCGCTGGTACTCCAGCTCCGCCACCTGCTGGCTCAAACGGTACAGCCGGTAGGCGGCTTGCGCGGAGGAGACCAACAACAGAGCGGCGGCCAGGGAGACGGCCGTCGCCCGCACCCACCGGGGGCGGACCTGGATCGCTGCGTCGGCTGCCACGGCTCCGCTCCGTATGCGCCCTTGCGGGCGCGTGCTGCGTCCACCAGGGACTTCGCTGGGAGCAGCTCCTCTCCTGCTAGCGGAACAGGCGGTCCAGGGCCCTGCGGAACACCTCCGTGGCCCGCGCCACCCCGCGCTCGTCGAGGCCGGTGACCACCGCGCCGATCATGAGCGCCCAAACCCCTTCCACCTCGAAGTACCAACCCACCTCCTCCGGCCGTACCGCGCGCTGGGTGGGCACGATGAGCCGGCGGCGGGAACGCCGTGCCACCGCGGCGAGACCCGCCAGGTCGGCGAGCGTGGCCGGACGGCCGTAGCCCTCGGGCGGTACCACCGCGGCCTCCAGCCACTCTCCCGGGAGCGCCGCAAGCCCCTCCAGGACGTCTGGTGGCGTGTCGTGCCGGCACGCGGGCACCACCGGAATTCCCGCGCCGTACAGGTACAGGGCGAGGCGGTCCACGTACGTGTCGAGGAACGCAAACCCGAGCGCCCCCAACGTTCCCAGCTCCTCTGGGGGGACCAGCTCCTCCTCGCCAGGCACGAGCCCCGTGGGTAGGCCCGTCGCGAGGACGTCCTCTAGCCCCCGCCGCTCCTCCTGCAGCGAGCCGAACCGCGTGCCGGAGGCACGGTGGTGCACGAGCACGTGCGTCTTGAGCGCGTCCGCGCCTGCCTCGCGGGCCGCGCGGGCAAGGGAGCCGTCGTTGCGGGGCAGGCTCACCACCAGCAGGCCCCGGCGGTCCGGCAGGCCGCTCACAGGAACGCCCCCAGCTCCCGCAGCCGCGCCCGGAGGCGTTGGGGGTCCAGGTCCTGGGGCCGGATGCCCTGGCGCGCGCAGGTGGCTGCGGCCACCCCCGCGGCTTGGCCGATGGCCATCACGATGGCGGACACCCGGAAGGCCGCGAAGGCCTCGTGGGTGCACGAGATGCACCGGCCCGCGGTCATCCAGTTGCGCGCGCCGCGCGGCAAAAGGCAGCGGTACGGGATGGTGTAGTACTCGCCCGGCGGCAGCCTGCGGGTCACGTTACGGTCGGAGGCGGGGTCGTGGATGTCCACAGGGTAGCCGCCGCAGGCGATGGCGTCGGGGAACTTGCGGCCCCCCAGCACGTCCTGCTCGGTGAGCACGTACTCCCCGACCACCCGCCGCGTCTCCCGCACCCCGATCTGCACCGGTGTGTCCAGCAGGTAGCTCGCCCCAAAGCCCGGGACGCGGACCCGCAGGAAGTCTGCCACCCGGTACGCCTGCAGCCGCCCTTCCACCTCTGCCTGGGACAGGTCTTCGCCCACCACTCCCAGCCGGCCCACAACCCGGGTGGTGTTCACCACCGCTTCCCCGGCCCGCACGCCCTCGAACACCAGCAGCCGGTCGCGCGGCACGTCCCACTCCCCCTGCCGCCGGGCCTCCGCCACGAGCCGCGCGAAGCCGGAAAAGCCCCGCCGCGGCAGGCGGCGCAGCCACGCCACGTCAATGCGGTCGTGCAGGCCCTGCCCGTGCTGCGCCTCCTCCGGATGGGCTTCCAGGTAGTCCATCACCGCTTCCCAGTCCACCCCACCCAGGCGGAACATGAGGGTCATGGGCTGCGGCCGGCCGTCCCGGGTCCGCCCCACCTCGAAGGCCGCGCCTGCCGCCGCGGCCAGGTCTCCGTCTCCCGTGGCGTCCACGTACACCCGCGCCCGGAGGTCCTTGAACCCGTCCTTCTGCCAAACCCGCACGGACCGGACCGTCCCGTCCTGCGCCGCGCACCCCACCAACACCGTGTGGAAGAACAGTTCCACGCCCGCCTCCACCGCGCACTCCAACAGCACGCGCTTGAGCCCCTCGGGATCGAAGGGCGTATTGGTGTAGGCGTAGTCGATGGGGTCTGGGACGTGGCCCGGCGAGACGCCGAGGGCCTGCAAGCGCTCCACGAACTCCTGCGGGAGCCCCCGCACGACCTGAAGCTGCCCGGCGTGGAAGCCCATCATCGGCGCCACCAGGGCAGCGGTGAGACTGCCGCCCAGAAAGCCGTAGCGCTCCACGAGCAGCGTCCGCGCCCCCTCCCGCGCCGCGGCGACGGCCGCCGTGGCACCTGCAGGGCCCCCACCCAGGACCACCACGTCCCAATCGCTCACCGCACGTCCACCTCCGCCTCGAACAGCCTGCCCCACGGGAACCGCACACCCGCGCACCGCACGCCGGGAAAGGCCGGCTCGAGCACCGGGAGCACCTCGCGCTCCACCAACCCCTGCGCCTCCGCGGCGAGGGCGTCCTCCCGGGGTCCGGGCTCGGCCGGTCCCCGGTGCCAGGCTCGCAGCTTGGGCCGCACCACCGCCGCGTAGCCCCAGTCGTGCACCAGCCGGTGGAGGAGGAGAGCCCGCCGCCGCGCGTCCGCGCCGTCGCTGGACAGGCGCCCGGCCCGGAGGTGGTGTACCACCACGAGCTGCGCCAGGGCGCTTCCGAGTGTGTTGCTCGCGGTGTTCCAGCCCGCGTACCCAGCCAAGCGCCGCACGAGCTCCGGCCGGTCGAGGAGCGCCCGCACGAGCGCACCGTCCGCACCGTTCGCGTACCGCACGTCCGCCACCGCCAACAGGCGCTCCTCGGCCTCCACGGCCTCCACCACGGCCTGCACGGCTCCGTCCGGCTCGTGGCGCTGCGCCTCTGCTTCCTCCTGGCGGTCGGGAAAGTTGTGCACCCACAGCACCACGTCCGCATCCTCGGCCATCTGGACCCCGCACGACGCGAGGTGCGAGGCCACCGTGTCCTCCAGGGGGTCGCCCTCGTAGAGCGGCACCGCCCGGCGGGCCTCCGGCCAGGTGTACCGCACCGCCACCCGCGGCGCGTTGCCCAACCTCCCGTTCAGCCACCGCGCGAGCAGCCGCTGGCCCAGCTCGTCCGCGCCGTGGCCGAACCCCACCGACTGCGGCCGGCCGAGCGCCTCCCAGACCGCCTGGAGCGCCCCGAGATCTGCCCTGGGCCAGCCCCAGGGCGCGGTGTCGTCCTGGCCGACCAAGAGGTAACGGAACGCTCCGCGCGCCGCAGAGGCCACGAGGAGCAGTTGCGCCAAGAGGTTCCTGCGCCTCCGCCACAGGAAGTCCTCCACCACCCGCGCGGGCACGTCCTCCAGCAGGTCCTGGACCAGAGTGGGCTCGCTGCGTGAGCCGAGCTCCTCGCGGCCTCGCAGCTCTGAGTACGCGGCGAGGGTCGGACCGTAGTGGGCCCAGTAGTCGGGTTCCTCGCCACCTGGGTGCGCGGGCGCCCGCAGGACCGCGGTGCTCACGTACACGGGTGCGGCGAGCTTCCTGGCAAGCTGCACGAGCCGCCTTGTCCGTTCGATCACGACCCGTTGCGGTTCGAACCCCACCCGCGACGCCACGAGCCCGCCGTACAGGAGCATCTCCGCGGCACAGAACGCGGCGTCGAGTGCCCGGGCCTCCTCAAGCCACTCCCACAGCGCCTCGACGTCCGCCGGCCGTCGCCTGCGGCCCAACAGCTCCGCAGGGGGGCTGGTGACCTCCAGACCCGCGAGCTCCGCCAGGCGGACCCAGTCGCCCCAGGTGGCCGGCCGGTCGTCCAGGGGCACCAAGCAGACCCTCACCGAAACCCCTCGAAGGCCGCCGTCTGCACGAAGAACCGCTGCGCCACGAGGAACACCACCACCACCGGCAAGGTGGCTACCACGTTCGCGGCCATGAGCAGCGCCCAGTCGGTGCCGAACTGACCGCGGAAGAGCGCGAGCCCAAGCTGCACGGTGCGCATCTCCGGGGTGTTCGTCACCACCAGGGGCCAGAGGTACGCATTCCACTCCGCGGTGAACACGAAGACCCCCAGGGCCGCCAGCGCCGGCTTCGCCAGCGGCAGAGCCACCCTCAGGAACACCGTCGCCTCCCCCGCCCCGTCCAGGCGGGCGGAGTCCTCCAGGTCCCGCGGCAGGGTGAGGAAGAACTGCCGCATGAAGAAGATGCCGAAGGCCGAGCCCAAGGACGGCACCAGCAAGCCCTGGTAGGTGTTGTACCACCCTTGCGGCCCGGCCAGCACCGGCACGCGCACCACCAGCAGGAACAGCGGTACGAGGGTCACGTAGAATGGGAGCAGGATAGTGGACAGGACCGCTCCGAACAGCACGCGCTTTCCGGGGAACTCCAGGCGGGCGAACGCGTAACCGGCTGCGCTGCTGAGCAGGAGGTTGGCGGCCACGCTCGCTGCGGCCACCCCGGCGCTGTTGAGGAAGTAGCGGGCGAAGGGTGCGCGCGCCATCGCCTCCCGGTAGTTCTCCCACCGCCACGAGACGGGGAGCCAGGTGGGCGGGAAGCGGAGGATCTCCGCGTTCGTCTTGAAGGAGCCCAGGAACATCCACACGAACGGCAGCACCGCAGCACCCGCGGCCAGCAGCAAGAAAAAGTACGCGGCCGCCCGCACCGCAACGTCCCGCTTCACGGCACACCTCCCTGCAGCCGGAACCAGCGCACGCCCGTCGCGGTGAGCCCCACGATGAGGACCATCAGGAGGAAGGCCTGCGCGGACGCGTACCCCATGCGGAGGAAGTCGAAGGCGTTCTGGTAGACCAGGTACACCACGGTGGTGGTGGCGCCCGCGGGCCCACCCCGGGTCATGACCTGGACCTCCTCAAAGGACTGCAGGGCACCGCTGGTGGCGATCACGAAGTCGAACAGCAAGGCGAAGCGCAGCATCGGCAGCGTCACGTGTCGGAACCGCGCCCACGGCCCCGCCCCGTCCAGACTCGCGGCCTCGTACAGCTCCCGCGGGACGGTCTGCAGCGCGGCTAGGTAGATGACCATGTGGTAGCCCGCGCCCTTCCAGACCCGCATGAGGACCAGGGCGGGCAGGGCCAGCCGCGCGTCCTGAAGCCAGTTCTGGGGCGGCAGGCCCACCTGTGTCAGGAGGGCGTTGGCGAGGCCCGTGGCTGGGTCGTACACCCACGACCACAGGAGTGCCGCCACCACCATGGAGGTGACCACGGGCAGGTAGAAGGCCGCCCGGAACCACGAGAGGCCGCGCACAACCCCGTTCAGGAGCACCGCCAGGGCGAGCCCTGAAGCCATCACGCCCAACACCACCGCGGCCGCGTACGCCACCGTGACGGCCACCGCCCGGCGGAAGGCCTCGTCCCGGAGCGCCTCCGCGTAGTTCGCCCAGCCCACCCACCGGGTCTGGCCGAGCACGCTGTAGTCCGTGAAGCTCAGCCACAAAGCGTGCAGGAGGGGTGCGAACCGGAAGGCCACGAACAACGCCAGGGGGACCAGCAGGAACAGGTACGCGGCCTGCGCCTGGGCCCGGCGGGCGCTCCAGCCGGCCCGCCCGCGTCCCCCGACCGGTCGCGCCCGTGCCCCCGCCAGCGCCATGGCCTACCGCGCGAGGATGGCGTTCACGTCCCGGGCTGCGTCCTCCAGGGCCTGCCGTGCCGTCTTGCGGCCCTGCACCGCCTCCTCGATGGCGCGGACGATCCGGGTCCGGACCTCGATCCACCGTGGGATGTTCGGGTTGCCCCGGGCCCAGCGCATGGCCCCCGCGAACACCGGGTAGCGCCAGTTGCTGCGCAGGTAGGCGGCGCCCTCCTGGCTACGGCGCACCGGCATGAAGCCTGCGTGTGCCAGCAACTCCCGGTGCACGTCGTCCCGCAGGAGGTACTCCACGAACCGCCACGTGGCGTCCGGGTTCCGGCTGCGGCGCGACAGGAACAGGACGTTCTGTCCCGCCAGGGCCGCGCGCCCCGCCCGCCCTGCCACGGGCAGCGCCACCGCGATCTGCTCGTACACCTCGGGCGCCGCCAGTTTCTCCATGGTGCCCACGTCGAAGGAGCCGCCCGGGCCCATGGCCACCCGGCCCGTGACCACGTGCGGGATCTGCGGGGCGCTCTCGATGACCCCTGGGAGGAAGATCCGCTCCCGCACGAAGGACGCGTAGTACTCCAGCGCTTCCACCCCTTCGGGGCTGGCGAACGCGGCCCGCCGGCCGTCCCGGGTGAGGATCTCTCCGCCGTTGGCCCACAGGAAGGTGGCCCAGATCTGTTGCGCGTAGTGGCCCTCGTAGGGCACGAAGAAGCCTGCGCGCACCAGCCGCGGTCCGTCGTACCGGGTGAGCCGTCGCGCCGCTTCCTTGAGCGACCACCAGTCCTGGGGGGGGCGGTTCGGGTCGAGGCCGACCTCCCGGAACAGGTCCTTGCGGTAGAAGAGCGGCCCGATGGTGCTGGCCTGCAGGGGCACCGCGTACACCCGGCCCTGGTAGGTCACCTCCTCCAGCAGCCGTTCGTAGAAGTCCCGGGCCTTGCCCCACCGCCGCAGGTACGCGTCCAGCGGCAGAGCCTCGCCGGTGGACGCGAACAAGGCGGCTGCCGCTCCCCCGTGCATCCAAAGGTCGGGGCCGATGCCCGCCGCCAGCTCGGTGAGCACCTTCGTCTGGATCTCGCCCCAGCCGAAGATGGACAGCTGCACCCGCACTGCGGTCTGGTCGCGGTTCCAGGCCTCCACCGCCCGCTCGAAGGGTTCTGTGTGGGTAGGCATCCCCGCGCCCGGCAGGTAGAACCGCACGGTCACCGGTGCCTGGGCCGCAGCGACGCCGGGCCCCAGGACGGCTACCAGCCCCGCCAGCAGCCACCGCACCACCCTCACCGCCATCGTGTGTTCACCCTCCCTGGCCTTCTCGGCACGGTCTTCGGCGGCCGTGGGCCCGGCCCCTTCGCTCACAGCCATCCCGCGCGGCGGAACGCCCAGAGCAGGCCCCCCACGGCCGTGGCCATGAGCGCGAGGGCGAAGGGCACGCCCCACGGCGCTTCGAAGGGAGGCCAGGTGCGCTCGAAGTTCATTCCGTAGAAGCCCGTCACCACCGCCAGGGCGCCGATGGCCACGGTGAAGGCGGTGAGGCGGTTCACCACCTGGTTCAGGCGGTTCGAGACCGCGGACAGGTACACGTCCAGGGTCCCCGTGAGGAGGTCGCGGTAGGTGTCCAGCATGTCGGTGATTCGCAGGAGGTGGTCGTAGACGTCCCGCAGCGGGTAGCGCATCTCGTCTGTGCTCACGTACGGCAGGTCCCCGCGCAGCAAGGCGTGGAGGACGTCCCGCTGTGGGGCCACCACCCGCCGCGCCTCCAGGAGGGTCCGCTTCAGCCGGAACAGGGCGGCCAGCACGTCCGGGCCCGGCGTCTCCAGCACCGCGTCCTCCAGGCCCTCCAGGGTCTCGCCCGCTGCGTCCAGCAGGGGAAAATATCCGTCCACCACCGCGTCCAACAGCGCGTGGACCACCGCGCCCGGCGTCCCCCGGGCGTGGGCCTGCACGCGCCTGCGCGCCTCCTCCACGGCGGGCTCTTCCCCGGGGTGCGCGGTGACCACGCAGTGGGGCCCGGCGAACACGTCCAGCTCTCGGAACTCCGGCTCTTCGGAGCCCATGTGCACTGGGTTCAGGATCAGGAACAGGTGGTGACCGTAGTCTTCCACCTTGGGCCGCTGGCGCTGGTTGCGGGTGTCTTCGATGGCGAGCGGGTGAAATCGGAAGACGTCCTGCAGCAGGTGCAGTCCGTGTTCGTCAGGGCCGGTCAGGTCTACCCAGAGAAAGGCACCGGAGTCCAGCAGCTCAGGGATGCGAGACGGCTCGGCACCCTCTGGAAAGAAGACCCGTACGGACACGCCTCAGCTCGGACAGGCTCCTTACGCCTCCCCCTCGCCCATGTACTTTCGGGCGTACTGGGTGACGAACGGGATCTCGAACCGCTGCCCCTGGAAAGCGCGCACCGCGTACAGCACGGAGAGCACCAGCCACGCCAGGACCAACACGGTGCTCGCCAGGAAGCCGACCACGAGGCCGAGGAAGGGCGCGAGGCTCAGCACGATCCCGACCACGGTGAGCCCCGCCCACAGCACGAACCACGCGATCCCCCAGAACAGCGCCTGCCAGCCGTGGTAGCGCATGAAGGGGTCCCTTTTCATGTCCGTGAGCACCACGATCAGGGCCACGATCCAGATCGGGTACCCGAGGGCCGCGAGAAGCCGGTTCTCCGAGCTCGTCGTCGTCACGATCCCCACCCCTCCCGCGCTGGAATCGGCGGCAGCCCGCCGGTCTGGGTGTTCGCCACCACCGACTCCGGGTCTTCTAAAAGAGAAAAGCCCGGCGCGGCAAGCCGCGCCGGGCCCAGGACCCCCGAGCGCTCACCGGGCCGTCCCGGCCAGCGCCTTCTCGCCGGGTGCAGCGACCTCCACCGCTACCTTCTTCGGCAGCGCGCCCTCCGCCACCGGGATGCGGATCTCCAGGATCCCGTGCTCGTACCGGGCGGAGACCTGGTCGGTCTTCAGGTGCTGCGGCAGGGTCAGGGTCCGCTCGAACCGACCGTAGGCCACCTCGCTGAACAGGTAGTCGTCCCGGGGGATGTCCAACTCCAGCTTGCGCTCACCGCGGATGGTCAGCACGTTGTTGGTGACGGACACGTCCACAGCCTTGGGGTCCACCCCGGGCAGGAAGCACCGCAGCACCAGCGCGCCGTTGTGGTAGAAGGCCTCCATGGGCGGCACCCAGTACGCGGTCCGCGTCCCCACCGGCGTGAGGGCCGCCTCCGTGGCGCCGAACACCCGGTCGAAGAGGTTACCGATCTCCCGCTGGATGGCCCGGATCTCCTCGAAGGGGTCCCACCGGTTCCACCGGCCGAGCATCCGCACCACCTCCTCTCTGGTGTCAAGGGCGATCACCTCGCCCGGATATCCCAATAGCAGGGTTTCGGGAGCTTGTCAAGTTTTACGTCTTGACGTCAGGGGCAGGCGGGGGTCGGGTCGGTCTCGCCGGACAGGGCCCGGTCCGCCCGTACGAGCCCGCACCCCGTGTCTTCGTCCCGCCCCGAGGACTCTACGTCCTGGGCGGTGCGCTTGAGCCGCTGCCTCACCTGGAAGGGGGTCCACCCGGGGTTCTGCGACAGGAGGAGGGCAGCCACGCCGGCCACGTGTGGGGCCGCGAAGGACGTGCCCGCGGCGCAGGGGTAGCCCTCAGGGTGGGAGCTGGAGGGGCTTGCGGTCACGATCTCCGTGGAGCAGGAGTTGCCGCCCCGGCCGCCGGGTGCTGCCAGGTCCACCTCAGGGCCGCGCCGGGAGTAGAAGGTCACGCGGTTCTCGGGATCCGTGGCCGCCACGGCCAGCACCTTGTCGAGGTTGGCCGGGCACACGACACCCTGCCGGTCCGGGTTGGTGTCGGTGGTGTTGCCAGCCGCCGCCACCACCACGGCCTGGCCCGACACCTGTTCGATGGCCTGTTGGAGCTCGGGTGGGCACGACGTGTTCGGGTCGTCGGCGCCCAGGCTCAGGTTGACCACGCGCGCTTCCCTCTCCTGGACCGCCCACAGGATCCCTTCCGCCACGTCCACAAAGCTCCCGCCGGAGGTGTCCAGGGCCCGCGCCACGACCAAGCGTACGTCCCCAGGACCCCACGTCACGCCTGCCATCCCCCTGGCGTTGTTCGTGAGGGCCCCTAGTACGCTTGCGACCATGGTCCCGTGACTCGTGCAGTCGTAGGTGGGATCTCCGGGGTCGGTGGGGTCTGGGTCTTCCTGGACGAAGTCGTAGCCGTCCCCCGGCGCCACGGAAGGGACGTCGGCGTGGAACCGGATGCCCGTGTCCACCACCGCGACCGCCACACCGTTCCCCGGGGTGGTCTCCCAGGCGGCTGGCGCCTGGATGCGCTGCAGCCCCCACTGCTGGGCGAACAAGGGATCATCGGGCGTGCGCAGCGCGTGCAGCCGGACGTCAGGCCCCACCCGCAAGACCCGTGGGTCCGAAGCAAGTCTTGTGGCGAGGGCCGCGGCACCCGTGCGCGGCTCGGGTCGGACCACCAGGGCCCTCACGCGTCTACGCACCTTGACCAACGACCCACCCGCTCCGCGCGCCACGTCCTCCGCCTGCTCGATCGGGACCCCGGCCCTCAGCCGGACCACCAGGTCTGTAACCGGACGCCGGGGCGGGGGGACTCTGGGCCAGCGGCTGGCGGAAACGGCGTAGCACTGAGAGGGACTCGGCGGGGGGGCTACCCCGCTCTGCCCGCAGGCGGAGGCGACCAGAGCGACGGCGAGCGCGCAGGCAGCCGTGCGGGTCACGGGACGGCCGCCTGGGCCTCGAGCCACTCGAACCCCACCACGTGGAACGTCGCCAGCCGACGGTTGACAGAGGGGAGCCAGCGGACCTCCACAGGCCGCGCGAAGTCGGGCTGTAGCCGGCCGTGCTGCAACCAGTGGCGCGCGTGGGGATCCCCGAGGACGCTGGGGTTCGCTTTCGCAAGGAGGCGGAGGGGACGGTCCACCAGGTGCACCTCGTCGAGCTCGGGGATCCCCCGCAATCTGGTGAGCACATCCCGTGCCACATCCGCAGGCGGCTCTGGCCACAGGTTCACCAGGCCCACGTTCCGCGAGAGGGGGCCCACGACCTTGACGTTCGCCAGCTGCGCGGGAAACCCCAGGTCCCGCACCGCCTCCAGCACCACTTCGTTGGCGCGCGCCACCGCACGGCCGTGGTAGTCGGGGTTGGCCAGGGGCTTCAGCAGGTGCTTGAGCTTGCACCCCTCCCGGCCCGGGTTCTCGCCGATCTTGGTCTGCGGCGGGTCGATGCCGAGTTCGAGCGCGAGGGCCCGGATCTGCGGCTTGTCCAGGTCCAGCAAGGGCGCGTAGTAGCCGTTGCAGACCTTGAGACCCATCTGACCCCAGGTGTCCGACCGGTTGGCGCCGGTGACCACCAGGCGGCCCCGGGCGGCGGCCTTGACCAGCCCCAGCTTGATCTCCCGGGTACAGCGGTTGCAGGCGGGCCCGCCTGCCATGATCCGGTCCTGCATCGCCTGGCCCAGCAGGCACCGCTGCGGAAGCCCGAGGCGGTCGGCCATCTCCAGGACGATCTCGTTGCCCCGGCGGTAGGCGTACTGCCCCATGTTCACGGTCACGAGCAGCACCCGGTCGGGCCCGAGTGCCTCCCGGCACAGCGCCGCGGCCACGGTGCTGTCCAGGCCCCCGCTGAAGGCGACCACCACGGGCTGCCCCTGGGTGACTTCCCGGACCTCCTGCACGAGGGTTTCCTTCACGCCCACGTTACCTATAATACGGAGCCGGGCTGCCGCCCGATCCTCGGGGGGCTTGCCTTCTGGGAGGAACGACGTTCCACAATGACGAATCGGGAAGGGCACGCGAATCCGGACGAAGGAGGGGATCCTCGTGTCGAGAGTCGCGCTCGGCTTGGTGGCGGTCGCGGTGGTGGCCGCGCTGTCGCTGCCCGCCGCAAGCGGTCCCGCCACACCCGCGCCCCAGCCCGGGGGGACGTTGATCGTCGGGCGGGGTGCGGACTCCGTGACCCTGAGCCCCTACGCCTCCGCCTCCCCAGACGCGGAGGTGATCTCTCACGTGGCAGAAACCCTCTACGAGCTCACGCCGGAGGGACGGATCCAGCCCCTGCTGGCGGAGAGCATGCCTCAGGTGTCCCCGGACGGACGCACCATGACGATCCGGCTGCGCCGGGGGATCCGGTTCCACGACGGGACCCCCTTCGACGCCGCGGCGGTCAAGTGGAACTTCGACTTCATCTTGAACCCCGAGAACCGCGCTCCCTTCCGCGCCATCCTCCTCGGCGAGGTGGCGAGCGTGGACGCGGTGGACACCTACACGGTCCGCCTCAACCTGCGGCGGCCCTTCGTCCCCCTACTGGCGCACCTGACCCACGACTTCCTGGCGATCCACAGCCCCACCGCGGTCCAGCGGGCGGGCGGCATGCGGCCGCCCACGGGTGAGCCGTACGGCCGACAGCCCGTAGGCACGGGCCCGTTCCGGTTCCGGGAGTGGGTGCGGGGAGACCGCATCGTGCTGGAGCGCAACCCGGACTACTGGGGTCCCCGCAAGCCGCTGCTGGACCAGGTCGTCTGGCGCGTGATCCCGGACGACGGGGCCCGGGTGCTGGCCCTGGAGGGCGGCCAGATCCACGTGGCGGTGCGGGTGCCGCCACGGGAGACCACCCGGCTCGCCCTGAACCGCGCCCTGCGCATCGACCGCACCAGCAGCGTGCGGACCATCTACATCGCCTTCAACAACCAGAAGGCACCCTTCACCGACCCGCGGGTCCGGCAGGCGTTCAACTACGCGGTGAACAAACGGGCCATCGTACAGACGGTGCTGGGAGGGGCCGCGCGGGTTTCGGACGCGCCCATCTCGCCCGGCATCGTGGGCTACAGCGCCATCCAGCCCGGCGGGTGGCCCCACGACGTGAACCGCGCCCGCCAGCTCCTGGCGGAGGCCGGGCACGGGGGAGGCCTGAACGTCACCATCCTGCACCCCACGGGCCGCTACGTGCAGGACGCCGCCGTGGCCGCCGCGGTGCAGGCGCAGCTCCGTGCCGCGGGCATCAACGCACGCCTGCAGACCATGGAGTGGGCCGCCTACCTCAGCTTCACCAACCAGCCCGTGGACCGCACGCCGGTGGAGATGTTCATGCTCGGCTGGGGGACCGTGACCGGCGACGCGGACTACGGCCTGTTCAGCCTGTTCCACAGCAGCCAGTGGGCGCCCGCGGGCTTCAACCGGTTCTTCTACCGCAACCCGCAGGTGGACCAGCTGCTCGAGGAGGCGCGCTCCATCACCGACAGCGCCCGCCGGGCTGCGACGTACCGGCAGGCCATGGAGATCATCTGGCGCGACGCGCCGTGGCTGTTCCTGCACAGCGAGTCCCAGGTCACCGGGCTTCGGCGGGAGGTCCAGGGGCTCGTGGTGCACCCCACGGAGCGTATCCTGGCGCACCGGGCTTGGCTGCGTCGCTAGACCACCCCGGTTTATCCCTGGGAGGGGCTTTCCGGGACAAGGTCCTAGCGAGGTCGGCTGTCCGGGAGGGCGGGGCCGGCTCGGAGCCGGCCCCGCCGTCCGTCTTGACGAGTCATCCGGTACCATAGGGCGGGTGGAATACCGTGTGGCGCTACGTTGCGAAGCGACTGGTGCTCGCCCTGCCGGTCCTCGTGGGCGTCTCGGTGGTGGTCTTCGCCGCCATCCGGCTGATCCCCGGAGACCCCGCGCAGATCATGGCAGGGCAGGCGGCCACGCAAGAGGTGGTGGCGGAGATCCGCCGCTCCCTGGGCTTGGATCAACCGCTCCCGGTCCAGTACCTGTACTTCCTGCGCAACGCGGTCCGCGGGGACCTGGGCCGGTCGCTGTTCAACGGCGCGCCCGTGGTGGAGGAACTGGCACAGCGCTTCCCCCGGACCGTGCGGCTCGCCCTGGCCAGCATCTTGGTGGCTTCCCTCATCGGCATTCCTGCGGGCATCCTCGCCGCCACGCGCCGCCAGAGCTGGGTGGACACGTTCGTGATGGCCGTCGCCCTCGTGGGCGTCTCCATGCCGGTGTTCTGGCTCGGCCTGAACCTCATCCTCGTCTTCTCGGTGCGGCTCGGTTGGCTGCCGGCGTTCGGCCACGATACGTGGCGGCACCTGGTCCTACCGTCTGTCACCCTCGGGGCCGCCTCCGCGGCCGTCGTGGCCCGCATGACCCGTTCCGCCATGCTGGAGGTCCTCGGCCAGGACTACGTCCGCACCGCCCGCGCCAAGGGACTCGCGGAGCGCCTGGTGGTGAACCGACATGCGTTGCGCAACGCCCTGATCCCTGTAGTGACCATTCTGGGTCTGCAGCTCGGTACCCTGCTGTCGGGTGCAGTGCTCACCGAGACGGTGTTCGCTTGGCCGGGGATCGGACGGCTCCTGGTGGACGCGGTGCTGGCCCGCGACTACCCCATCATCCAGGGAGCGATCCTGCTCATCGCCACCACCTTCGTGCTCTTGAACGTGGCGGTGGACGTCCTTTACGGGTTCCTGGACCCGCGGATCCGGTATGAGTGAGGCCCCGCGCCCTTCCGCGATCCCAGCGCCCGGCGCCGTCCTCGCAGCCAGCCGCGCCGCCCGCTCGGTGTCCGCGGGAGCGCTCGTGTGGCGCCGTCTCCGCCGCAGCCGCTCCGCGGTGCTCGGCCTGGGCATCCTGCTCGTGTTCGCGCTGTGTGGGCTGTTCGCACCCTGGCTCGCGCCCTACGACCCCTACGCCTCGGACCTCGAGAACAGCCTCAAGCCTCCGAGTCCACGCCACCCCCTGGGCACAGACGAGCTCGGCCGCGACGTGCTGAGCCGGATCCTCTACGGAGCGAGGCTGTCGCTGGTGATCGGGACCATCGCGGTGGCCATCGGGGTGGCCCTCGGCGTGCCCGTGGGGCTCACCTCCGGCTATCTGGGCGGCCGCTTCGACCTGGTGGTGCAGCGGGGCATCGACGTCCTGCTGGCCTTTCCCAGCACCATCCTCGCCATTCTCCTGGTGACCATCCTCGGCGTGGGCCTCGTCAACGTCATGATCGCGGTCGGCATCGTGTCCGTGCCCACCTACGCGCGGCTGGTCCGGGGCCAGGTGCTGTCCCTGAAGGAGCAGGAGTTCGTGGACGCCGCGCGGGCCCTGGGGGCCGGAAACCTGCGGATCATCTTCCGGCACGTGCTCCCGAACACCCTGGCGGTCCTCATCGTACAGACTACCTTGCAGGTGGCCAGCGCCATCCTGTCCGCGGCGGCCTTGGGCTTTTTGGGACTCGGGGTTCAGCAGCCGACCGCGGAGTGGGGCGCGATGCTATCTACCGCCCGCCAGTACATCCAGCTGGCCCCACACACCCTGCTCTTCCCGGGCCTGGCCATCATGCTGACGGTCCTCGGGTTCAACCTGTTCGGGGACGGCCTGCGGGACGCCCTGGACCCACGCCTGCGCGTGTAGGGCCGTCGCGCGCCCCCTTGCGCGGCCGGCGGCGCACGCGAATGCCGGTGCCGATCGGCAGACGGGTTAGAATGCAACCGGAGGGGTGCCAGAGCGGTTGAATGGGGCGGTCTTGAAAACCGCTAGGGTGGAGACACCCTCGTGGGTTCGAATCCCACCCCCTCCGCCAGGGCCCCTCGGCCAGAGTCTCAGCCGAGCTGCACAAGGGCCAGCTACGTTACGGGCGCCACGGGCGTGACCGCGGCTTCGTCCTCCTCACCGGTCCGGATCCGGTAGATCTTCTCCACCGGCAGCACGAAGATCTTTCCGTCTCCGACGGACCCGGTCCGCGCCGCGGACAAGATAGCCCGCACGGTCGGTTCCACGAAGTGGTCCGAGACCCCGATGTCCAACCGGACCTTGTCGGACAGCTCCATCTTGACCGTCGTGCCGCGGTAGGTCTCCACCCGCTCCGTCTCGCCCCCGTGGCCCTGGACCCGGCTGATGGTGAGCCCGCGGACTTCTGCACGGAACAGCGCTTCGAGAACCTCGCTCAGCTTTTCCGGCCGGATGATGGCCACCACCAGCCTCATGCCTGCTTCCCTCCAGCGACCAACCGCGACTGCGCCACGGGCAGCGCGGGCTCTGACAGGACGAGGATCGCGCCCTCGCCCGAAGTGTAGGCTTCCTCCCCGTGTTGGGTGACGTCCATGCCCAGCGCTTCCTCTCTTCCCTCCAGCGCCCGCAGAGGCACCAGCACACCTACAGCCTTCAGGACCACCCACGTTCCCAGGGCGCTGTACGAGGCGGCGGCCAAGGCAGCCAGCGCTTGGATCCCCAGCTGTGCCGGGTTTCCGAACAAGAGTCCGTCCGCCACCCCGTTCCACGCCTTCTGAGCCAGGATCCCCGTGAGAAGGGCGCCCACGAGTCCACCGACCCCGTGCGCGGCCAAGACGTCCAGGGAGTCGTCCAGCCGGCTACGGGCTCGCCACAGAATGGCGAAGTAGCTAGGGAACGCTGCCAACGCGCCCAGCGCAACGGCCGCGAGCGGGCCCACAAACCCCGCCGCGGGCGTCACCGCCACCAGACCCACCACGATGGCCGTCGCCGCACCGACCGCGGTCACCCGCCCGGTCCGCGCCAGGTCTAGAAGCATCCACGCCACCAGCGTCGCCGCAGGGGCGAGCATGGTGTTCACGAAGGCCAAAGCCGCAATCGCATTCGACGCCAGCGCGCTTCCGCCGTTGAATCCGAACCACCCGAACCACAGCAGGCCCGCGCCCAGCAGCGTGAAGGGCACGTTGTGGGGTAGGATCGCCTGCCGGGCGTAGTCCTTCCGTTCCCCCAACAACAGGGCGGCCACCGCCGCTGCCACTCCCGCGTTGATGTGCACCACCGTTCCCCCAGCGAAGTCCAGGGCACCCAACCGCCCGAGCCACCCCCCTCCCCACACCCAGTGCGCGATCGGCGCGTAGACCACGAGCGTCCACAGAACCAGGAAGACCAGGTACGCACGGAACTGCATACGCTCCACGACGGCGCCGGAGACGAGCGCAGCGGTGATGATGGCAAAGGTCCCCTGGTATGCCATGAACAGCACGTGCGGAATCGTCCCCTGGGCTTGCAGCCCCACGTTCTGCAGCAATGCTCGGGACAAGTCGCCCACCAAGGCGGTGCCGGGGGAGAAGGCCACCGAGTACCCCACCAGAGCCCACGCCACCCCCACAGCCCCCAGGGCAGCGAAGGACATCATGAGGGTGTTGAGGACGTTCTTCGCACGCACCAGGCCCCCGTAGAAGAATCCGAGGGCAGGGGTCATGAGCAGGACCAGAGCGGTCGAGACCAGCATCCAGGCGGTGTCCGCCGGTTGAACCATCGCACGGCCTCCAAAAAAGCCGCGACGCCCACGAGTTCGTGGGCGTCGCGGCCCGCTGTCCCTTTGGTGCTCGTATATACTCCAACGACAGCCTTCTGTCAACTCCCGGGGCTCTACGTCAATGGACGGCGTGGACGACCCCCTTCGTGGGTCGGCTGACGCCCACAGCTCTTCGGCCGCCCCGCCACCTCCCTTCAAACTCCTCGGGGACAGCTGCCCCACGTCAAGCGCCACCGCCTCCGAACGTAAAGATCTCTCCGTAGCAAAACGGCACCGATTGCCCTTGCTCGCGGCTAGGCAAGCGGCCCCCGACCTCCTTCTTCGAGGGTGGCGAACGCCTCGCACGGCCCCTCCCCCAACCATGCCCTCACGGCACACCCAGGGAAAAGCCCCCACACCCCTCCTGTTGAAACCTCCTGACCGCCTTAAGTGCTCCTTAAGAGGCTCTCCCCTATACTCGCCCCCGGCGTGCTCGGAGCCTGTCGCGAAGCGGGCTCGGCCTGACCGGACCGCCGTACCCGGAAATCGCGCAGCGCTCTCTGAGCCCGGTACAGCGGACTGACCATCCGGAGCCACACATCCGCAAAGGAGGTGAAGCGACAGCGTATGAGCAAGCGCCTTCTCAGCGCCGTCCTGGTGGCGGTCCTGACCGCCACCGCCTGCGGCAGAGCCCCCACCAGCCAGACGCCCAGCGGGGGCGCCAGCAGACCCTCCACCGCCCGCGAGGTCCAGGGGAGACTGACCCTGCCTCCGGGCACGTCCATGTCCCCTGGGAACCTCCGCGTCGTCACCGCATGGGGCGACGGAGCCGTGTCTCAGACTGACGCTACTTCAGGCACGTTCACCGCAGTCACCGTACAGGGATCGGCACAGCTCGTGATGGCCCTCGACCGCGAAGGCCGTGTGGTCCTCGCGGGGACGTCCGGCATCGAGGACAGCCTCACCCTGAACAGCGAGACCACCGCCGAGTCGCTCCTCCTCATAAACCCGGTTGTCGCCACCGGCGACCGCAACGAGGCGCTGGCCCTGCACCGGCACTTCACCAGCAATGGCTACCTCGGCTCCGTGCGTGACGCCGTGGACCAGCAGCTCCGAACCATCGGCCACATCAACCCCGCTCAGGACCCTCTCCGTACCGCGCTTCTCAACGCCTGGAACCGCCTGTACCAGGACATCCGCTCCGGTGCCCTGGCTCAGTCCTCCAGAAGCCGCGTTGCCCGACAGCAATCCGAGCCCAAGCCTCCCAGCACTCGCCGCTCCGCCATCACTCCCGAGCAGGACCAGAGTGGCATCAAGCTGACCGAGGGCGAGGAGGCAGACAACGACGAGTCCACGTACGAACTCAGCCTGACCAACTACCGCCGCCGCTGGCTCGGCCTCCACGCACGTCCCTACGACAGCAGCGGCAACCCCCTCGGGCCGTGGCAGTTCTACGGGCTGACCTCCGCCCGTCCGGGGATCAGCCTCGGCAGCATCGTGACGGGCGCCGTGTTTAATCCCTCCGTAAAGGGCTACGTCGTCAACCTCCCGCAAGGCACGTCTACGGCCAAGCTGGAGGTCTGGGGCTGGGGATTCCAGGACCCCGCCTCCCGGCCCGAGTCGGACGTGGCCCTCCACCTCAGGTTTGCTCCGCACGCCGCGGACATGTTCTTCGAGTTCCTCCTGCCCGCCATCGCGTACATCCTCGGCCTGCCTGGCAACTTGAAGGCAGCCTTCCCGGACCACGTCCACTCCAGCCAGTTCGTTGAAGTCTTCTACGACACCGCCGCCCAGCTCGTCGCCCTGATCGGCGGAGACCTCAGCGACTTCGCCACCACCGGGAAGTTTTCCCTGACCTCCAGCATCGCCAGCCTCGGGGGATTCATCCGGTTCCTCCTCGACTCGCCCGCAGGTGTGCGCCTTCTGGGCTTCCTGATCGAGGAGCTCGCCATCCAAGGCTTCACAGGAATCGCCCTGCAAGTGATCCAAGCAGCTGTCAGGAAAGTCAGCCCCTACCTCCTGTTCATCAGCACCGGCGAGCTTGCGGCCAACTACGTCTCCGTCGTATGGGCGTACTCCAATTCCCGGGGGGTTGAGTTCTGGACCGCCTCCCTGCCACGGAACCCCAGCTGGTACTTCGTGGCTACCCTGAACTGGGACCAGCCCACCGACCTCGACCTCTACACCACCGCACCCAACGGAGAAATCTCCTACTGGGACAACCGCGTGATCTCGGTCGGGGAGCTGGACTACGACGACACCGACGGCTACGGCCCCGAGAACTTCACCCTCCGCAGGAAGCTCGTGGGCCGCTACCGAATCGACGTGGACTTCTACCGCTACAGCGACCAGACCATGCCCAGCAGCTACCGTGTGGTCATCACCACCCGCAGCGGGCAGCAGTTCCCCTGCCGGAGCGGCGTCCTCGGCGCCCCCGGCGACCGCGTCGTCGCCTGCTTCGTGGACCTCGACGAGAACGGCCGCGTGACCGTGACCCCGGTCACCAACGCGGCCAGCGTCAGGCCCACCGACGTCGGACGGAACCAGGTCAAGCCCCCAAGGAGGTAGGTCCGTGAGGACCTCCAGCGTGCTGCCCCGCAGGGGGGCCGCCGGCCGCCAGCCGGCGGCCCCCCTCCTCGCAGTCGCAGCCACCCTCCTGCTGGCAGCCTGCGGGGCCGGAGCAGGATCGTCCTCCATCCCAACCCCTCCCCCGGGCCCCGCAGGCACCGTGGAGGGCGTGGTCACCGTGGACTCCGGCAGCGCCTCCGCCGCCTCCGCCCCTTCCCAGCCGGCTCCCAGCCACACCGCGGGCCCGGCGCGCAGGCCCCGCTCCCTCCCGGAACCGGACCGCATCGTGGCAGGGCTCCGCCCGGGGACCCAGGCCCAGACCCTCTCCGTCTCCGGAGCCCGCCTCCTGCGGGCTTCCCGGTCCTTCGCGGTCTTCAAGCCGGAGCCGGGACAGAGCGCGGAAGCCGTCATGGACCGCCTGCGCTCCATGCCCCAGGTCGCCTGGGTCGCCCGCGACGCCTACGCCTTCCGCCAGGCAGAGCCCAACGACGCCCTCTACGGCCGGCAGTGGCACTACCCCGCCATCGGACTTCCCCAGGCGTGGGACACCACCACCGGAAGCCCTGTCATCGTGGCCGTGGTGGACACCGGGGTCAGACCGGACCACCCCGACCTCCAGGGCCTGTTCGTGGCAGGCTACGACTTCCTCGACAACGACAACGACCCCACAGACCCCGGGTGCTCCGCCGACCCCGGCGACTGGAGCCACGGCACGCACGTGGCCGGCACCATCGCAGCGCTGACCGGCAACGGAGAGGGGGTGGCCGGCGTGGCCTGGGGAGGGGCAAGCGCGGTCAGGATCATGCCCCTGCGGGTCCTGGGCGAGGTCAGCGGTGAGTGTGGAGTCGGTTACCTCTCCGACGTGGCCTCGGCCATCGAGTACGCCGCGCAGAACGGGGCGCGCATCGTCAACCTCAGCCTGGGAGGACCCGACCACCCCGCACTGCAGATAGCCGTCCGGAACGCGGCCGCAAAGGGGGTCATCCTGGTGGCCTCTGCCGGCAACGATCCGGCAGCCGGCGTGCACTACCCGGCCGGGTACCCCGAGGTCATCGCGGTCGCCGCCACCGACTGCCGCGGCCAGCGCGCGTCCTACTCGGCGTACGGCCCCCAGGTCTTCATCGCCGCCCCCGGCGGGGGCGCTGCAAACCCGTCCCCCTGCGGGACCACCCCTGACTACGTCCTGAGCACCTCCTACAACCTCGATGTCCGCAACACTTACGTGTGGATGGCCGGCACCTCCATGGCCGCCCCACACGTCTCCGGAGTGGCCGCCCTCCTGTTCGGAAGGGGATTCACCAGCCCGCAGGCCGTGCGGGACCGCCTGCGGGCCACCGCGACCGACATCCCCCCGGCCGGCAGGGACGACTACACCGGGTGGGGGCTGGTGAACGCTGCCGCCGCTGTGGGGGCCGAATCCGCCACCTCCCGCATGGTCGCCTTCGCCTGCTCGCTCTCCGGCACCGTCCGCGCCCTGAGCCCCGCAGCCACCGTCCAGCCTTCAGGGGCCTTCTCCATTCCCTCCGTCCCAGAGGGGCACGTGGACGTGTGCGCTTGGCAGGACACGAACGCAAGCGGCCGGCTCGACCCGCATGACCTCTGGGGCAGGGCCGGCCCGGTGCCCGTCCACGCGGGTTCCACCACCGGGGGTGTGGTCGTCACCGTGCGCGTGTACTCGGGGCCCTCGGCCGACGTGGTGGGCCTTCACAGCAGGTGAAACCGTGAAGGACAGGCCCACTCCCATCCGATCGCCTCGGGCCCCGCCAACCCCACCCGGTCCGGATTTCTAACTTCTGCAAAGAGGAGGTACGTCCATGCGCCTCAAGGCGTTCGCAAAATACCTGGCCCTGCCGGCCGCTCTGCTTCTCGCGGCCTGCGGCACCGGCGCCGGTCCTATCTCCTACGGTCCCTCACCCTCGCCCTCCCCGGGTGCCGGCACCGTCAGCGTCCGCGTCGCCGACCCCTTCGGGAGCCCCAGGCCGGCCTCCGCGTTCGCATGGCAGGACGGCAACGGCCCCTGGCAGGCTGGTCAGGCAGGCCAGTCCACCTACAGCTTCCGGCCGTCCGACGCCCGGTACGGGTTCGCGGTGCGGTGTCCGGACGGGACCGTTCACGTCTACCAGCTCACCACCCAGGACGGAACCTCGTGGACCGTGGAGTGCGCGGCCGACACGAGCACTTTCACGGCCAGCTACCAGGTCAACTACGACGCCCAGGCGGTGTCGGCAAACCGCGTTTGTTTGTACGACTCCACACTTCCTTGGTCGTGCCAGGATGGTCAAACCGGGACCATCACGATGCAGAACCGGCGGTCCGGCCGACAGGACCTCGTACTGGAAGCCGGCTTCGCCGGAGGCAGCGCCATGAAGGTCCTGACCAACGTGAACATACCCCAGGGAAGCCCCTACACCATCCAGGTGACGGACGCCGACCGCCTCACTCAGGGCGGTGGCACGCTGCAGTGGTCTGGAAACGTCGCCTACGCAGAGGGAGCATCTGTCCACTACATCAGTCCACTGGGGACATGGGTTCTTGTCGGCGGCGCCCTGGGCCGGTTCAACACCCTCCCCAACCTGTTCGGAGGTCGTTACCTCGCCGAAGTCGGGACGTGTTGCCAGTTGTTGAACGGGAGCGAGTTCGGCGGCCAGCGGTACTTCAAGCTCGACACCGCGACGAACTACAACTTCACCCTGCCTCCGTGGTGGTCCGGGCTCGGCTTCTCCACCAACCCCCGCCCCGGCTTCACCGGCCTGAGCTACACCGGGTTCCCAAACCTCCCCACGAAGGCGTACGTCCTGCAGATCCGACTCCAGGACAACACCTTCTGGATCGCCGCGCTGTCCCTGAACTGGCTCGGCCAGCAGACCAGCTACACCTTCCCGGACCTGTCGGGGCTCAGCGGGTTCCCGAGCCTGAGCCAACAGGTCCCCTGGTGGCAAGCCGCAGCGTTGGCGGTGCAGTTTGCCCCCGGTCAAGGGCAAAACCTGCGGTGGGCAAGCTCCCTTGCCCGCACGCAGGCGCTCCGGCGCGGTGTCAGGACGCAGCAGGTCCGCTCCATGCAGGGACCCGTACCCGTCCCGGGCGCGCTCGAGGGAGGAGGCGCGTTTCGGATGAGCGAGGGCAGCTAACGGATTCAGCGGCGGTCCCTGTGGCGCCGCGGCGCTCCCCGCCTCGGCGCCACGGGGCGCCGAGCAGTGGCAGGCCGCCTTTCCCTGGAGCCTGCTCTGGAACGGCTGCCCTCGGGAAGTCGGGGCCAGGGCCCCCGAAGTCGCTGCGCGATTCTTAGGCTGGTCTAGCCCCGCAGCCACTCCCGGCGCACGGTGACCCGGTCCACCCGGTCGAGCCGCACGCGGGGTCCAATCCCTGCCTGCTCGGGCACCCGGATGGTCCCGTCCGGCTCCAGCACCACGGGTGGCTCGATCAGGTCCTCTTCGAAGTACCGGTCTGAGGCCGACAGGTCTCCGGGGAGACGGAAATTGGGGAGGGAGGCCAGGGCCAGGTTCGCCAGCCGCCCGATCCCGGTCTCCAGCATGCCTCCGCACCACACCGGCACACCCCGCTCCGCACACACGTCGTGGGTCTCCACCGCCGCGCTGAACCCTCCCAGGCGGGCTGCCTTGATGTTCACCACGCGGCAGCTCCCGAGCTCGATGGCCTTCCGCGCGTCGTGGGGGTGCGCGATGGACTCGTCCAGGCAGACTGGCGTGCGCAGGCGGGCCTGCAGTTTCGCGTGGTCCACGAGGTCGTCCTCGCCCAGGGGCTGCTCGATCAACAATAGGCCGAGGTCGTCCATGGCCTCGAACACGGCGGCGTCCTCCAGGGTGTACGCAGAGTTGGCGTCCACCTGCAGGGGGACGTCGGGGAAGCGCCGCCGGAGCTCCCGCACCACCCCCACGTCCCACCCCGGCCGGATCTTCACCTTCACCCGCCGGTACCCCTCCACCAGAAAGCCCTCCACCCGCCGCACGAGGTCGTCCACGGTGGCCTCGATTCCCAGGCTCACCCCTACCTTCACCCGGTCCCGTACTCCGCCCAACAGCTCGCGCAGGCTCCTGCCCTGTTGCTGCGCGTACAGGTCCCACACCGCGGCCTCCAAGCCCGCCTTGGCCATGTGGTGCCGACGGACAAAGCGCAACCGTTCCCGCACCTGGCGCGGGTGCTGGAGCTCGACGCCCAGTAGCGCGGGCACCAGGAAGTCGCGCAGCACGTGCCAGGCGGTCTCTACGGTCTCCTCGTTGTACAGCGGCGCCGCCATGGCGGGCACCTCTCCCCAGCCCACGAGCCCGTCTGCCTGCGCCCGGACCAGTACCGCGTGTTTGGTGTCCTCCCGGCCGAAGCTGGTCTCGAAGGGGAACCGTAGCGGCATCCGGACGATCCTGACTTCCACCGCCTCGACCTTCATCGCGTCCGCTCCAGTACGTAGAAGCTCCGTCCCGCGTGGCGCCCGAAGTCCACCGCGGCGTAGTGCGCGGCGAGGCAGCGCAGGAACGCCTCTCGGGTGGCAAGCCGCCAGGCCAGGGGCAGCTGGGGGTCGCGCTGCCGGAGTTCCGCCAGCGAGGCCGGCACCTCCAGCCGCACCAGTTTCCCCGCGGGCTCCCGCACAGGACCGGGCCCGTCTCCCTGTGCCTCCAGCACCGGCCGCGCCCCTTCCAGGGCCGGAGGCACCCACCGCCCCTCCAGGCGTGCCCGGACCGGCTCACCGGTGAGCCACCAGTCCACCTCCAGCCGGTCCGTGGGCAACCCCCGGTTCAGCTCGTCCTCCATCCGCCCGTAGTAGTCCACCAGGTAGCGCTCCGCCCGGGCTCCCAGCTTGTGCAGGTTGAAGTACGCGTTCCGGCTCTGGAGGGGGTCGAAGGTCCACACGATCCTCCCGTAGCCCTGCGCCAGGGCCCACTCCCGCTGCGCGCACTTGAGCCGGTAGCCCACGTCGTGGTCCTGGAGGTCCGGCAGGACCGCGGTCATGTGGGAGTGCAGCACCCGCTCCCCTCCCCGCCATCCCACGAAGGCGTACGAAAAGCCCACCAGCCTGCCTTGCTGGAAGGCTCCCAGCACCAGACCTCCGTTGCGCACTACGGCCAGGAGCTGGTGGGAGGGCACCACCTCCCGGTCGGGCATCCCCCACACGAGCTGCTGCAAAGACTCGACCTCCCGCAGCTCGGGTGCGCTCTTCAGGATCCGGATCTCGACGGCCACAGGCACGGCGTTCGACCCACGCCGCGCGGTTGCCTGCTGGGCCCCAAGGAGCGGTATGCAAAAGTCGGCCGTCGGGACGTTGAGTCAGAAAAAGCGCCCGCTGGTGGGCCGCCCTGCCCGGGGGGAGTGGGCTCCGGTCGCTGGCCGGTGCGGAGGAGGTGGGGCACGTGCGTTTGGAAGGCAGGCTCCGGACCACCCGCCCTCAGGCCGACTACACCGGACACGGGGTACGGCTCCAGTTCCAGGAAAGGGTCGCGCTCGCAGACGGCGAGGACCGCACGTACGTCCCCACCGAGCGTGCGGCCCCCGTCCAACCCGACGGTACGTTCGCGCTGGAACTCCCGCCCCAGAACCAGACCCGCTCTCCCTGGACGCTGCAGGTGCTCGGGCCCTCGGGGGCCGAGTTGCTGCGGCAGACCCTCGACCAGCTCCCCGAGCGGCTTGAGGTAGACGCAGACCCTGCCGCCCTGCCCGACCCCGCAGGCGACCCCACAAGCCGGCCCCGCACGCGCGATCGGCTGCAAGGTCGGGTCCTGCACGAGACCGGGTGCCGTCTGCCCTCCGGCCTTCAGGTCGTCCTGTACGCAGCCCGGCCGGGCTCCGAGGACCTGCAGCCGGTGGTGGCTGCCCGTACGAACGTCGAGGGTTACTTCGCGGCCGACCTTCCGGAGGGACGGTTCGCGCGGGCGGTGGGACGGATTTCAGGAAGCGGCGCGGTGGAGGAAGTTCCGGTTCCTCTCGACCCGGAGGGAGCCTTTCCCAGACGGGTGATCCTCGTGGTCCGCCTGTTCGACCGACCAGGTGAGGAGGTCTGCGCGTGCGACGGGGACCGCGCCGCCACGCTCGCGCCCGAGCCGGAAGACCTGGTGAGCGCGCCGGGTGCCTACACCGCTGACCTCGGCGGCTGCGTGCGGTTCGACGTCCCGAACCGGGCCATCGAGGAGTTCAGCTATTACGCGGTGGTCAGGACCACCGACCCGGAGATCAAGGGCCTCAACCTTGGACGGCCGCAGACCCTCCCGCCCCGCGTCCTGGACGCACTGCTGGACCAGGTGGCCCTGGCCACGCCCGGCAAGATGACCCGCGCGCTGCGCGCCCGGGCAGCAGAGGCCGCGCCGGGCGCCGGTCCGACCCTGGACGACCTCGTGGAGCGCAAGGCCGCAGACCGGAAGACCCTGCGCGCCCTCAGCCGTGGGACGTCTGCCCTGCGGATCGACCCGGCCGTCATCGCGCAGCTTGCCAAGGACGCTGACGGATTCACCCCTGCCCACCTCATGACCGCGGAGCGGCTTTCCGCGTTCCAGAAGGTCCGCGGAGCCCTCGAACTGCTGCGCAGGGGCGTGGCGGGCCGCGGTACTCTCACCGCGGACAACCCCGTGGACTGGGACGACGAGCCGACGTTCTACCAGGCCACCACCATCGCCTGCGGACACCTGCTCCACTTCAAGCAGGTTTGGCGCGCGAACGGGTACTCGCTCGGCGACCTCCTCTACAGCCTGCCGCTGGCGCCCGGCCAGAAGAAGGAGATCGTGGTTCTGGACTGGGAGCGGCGGGAGAGCGCCGCCCGCATGGAGGAAGCGGGTTTCCGCGAGGAGCTGCAGGCGCAGCTCACCCGCGACCGTGACGTGACCGAGATCGTGGACTCCGTACTCCGGGAGAGTACCCGCGGGGGGTCCACCGCGGCCACCGCGGGGCTCGGCTTCGGCGTGGGCGGCTTCGCGGGCGTACTCTTCGGGGTAGCCGGCGGCGCGGGTGTCTCCACCTCCTCCGCCTGGCAGAACTCGTCCCGCGCGCTCACCAGCCAGGCCGGGCAGTACCTGCGCGACCGGACGGTGCAGGCCGCCTCCGCGGTGCGGTCCATGCGGTCCACGGTAGTGCAGACCGCGACCCAGGGCGAGACCATGCGGGTGCAGACCGAGGTCGTGGCCAACCACAACCACTGCCACGCCCTCACCATCCAGTACTTCGAGGTCCTGCGCCACTTGCTGGTGAGCCAGGAGCTCGTGGACGTGCAGGAGTGTCTGTTCGTCCCCCTGCTGATGTCGAAGTTCGACTCCGCCAAAGCCCTACGCTGGCGCGCGGCCCTGCACCGCCATTTGCGCGACCGCACCCTCTCGGGTGGGTTCGACGCCCTGGAACGCATCGCCAACCACTACGACGGCAGCGACCTGCCCCTGGGGCGGTACGAGGAGGAGACGCTTGAGGACCTCGACGGCGACCTCAAGCTGTCCTTCGTGCTGGCCCGGCCCCGGGACGACTCGGACGGTGGGTTCGACGCCGCCACCTGGACCGTGCTGGCACCCCTGCTGTGGGCCGATCCCTTCGCGCTGTTCAACCAGTACCTCAGGGACCGGGCGCAGGCCGAGCGCGACCGCATCTGGCGCACAGAGATCGCCCCGCGGGTCGCGGAGCGGTTCGTCCAGCAGCTGGAGTTCTACCTGGTCCACCCGGACGGGTCGGAGGTCGGACCTCTCCCCGTGGACGCCACCCTGGTGTCCCGGTACGCGCCGGACACGCCCCTGCACGTCACCCTGCGCCTGGCCGCCGACCTGCCGCCGGTAAGGCGGGCCGACATCCGGGCGGTGCGCATTTTCCCCAAAGCCGCGCTACCCGCGGAGTCCAAGGTGCTGGTGCACTCGGGCAGCATGCGGTACCGCACCGCGCACCTGAGTCACCACCTGTTCCGGGACGCCCGTATCCTCAACGACCTCCGCACCGACCAGCCCGACGCCTGCCGGGTCGCCACGCCCACGGACCGGGTGGAGCGGCGCAACCCGCGGGAGGAGGACCGGGAGCTCGCGCGCCAGCTGCTGGCGCACCTCAACGAGCACATCGAGTACTACCACAAGGCCATCTGGTGGGAGATGGACCCGGACCGCCGGTACATGCTTCTGGACGGGTTTGTGGCCCCGAACTCGGGCGGCCGCAGCGTGGCGTCCGTGGTGGAGAACCGCCTGCTCGGTATCGTCGGGAACTGTCTCGTGCTGCCCGTGGCCCGCGGGTTCCACCTGGACCCCACCTTCAAGGCCGACCCTGGGGATCCCGAGCTGCTGCTCCGCCACTACCAGCCCACCACCCCGATCCCGCCCGTGCAGGTGAGCGTGCCCACCCGGGGCGTGTTCGCGGAGGCGGTCATGGGCCAGTGCAACAGCTGCGAGACGATCGACGACACGCGCTTCTGGCGCTGGCACGAGGCACCCATCGACGAACCCACGGACATCCAGCCCGTCAGCACGGAGTCCCGGCGGAGCGACGTGCCGGACGTCCGGCCCTCCGCCATGCCTGCGCCCCTCATCGCCATGCAGAACGCACCCGCGGCCCCAGACCCCACGGGGCTCGCGGTGGCCGCCCAGCTCCTCGGGAACCCCAACCTGTTCCGGGACATCACTGGGCTTGCGGCGAACCAGCAGAACGCGCTCGCCGCCTTCCAGTCGTCCCTGGAAGCAGCCAAGTTCTTCGCGCAGGAGGGCGGGAAGCTCCGCATGCAGGAGCGCATGCTCGAGCAGGCGGACCGGGCCCTGCAGCGGGTGCGGCAGGCTCGGGAGCGGGGCATGATCACACCCGAGCAGGAGCGCGAGCTCACGGTGGAGGCGCTTCGGACCATGATGAGTGGCCAAAGCACGCCCGGGGAGGTGACCCGGCAGATCGAGCGGGCCCGCGCGCAGGGCCTCCTCGACTCCGAGCAGGCCTCCAAGCTGACCGAGCGGGCCTTGCGGTCGTGGGCGGAGGGCACAAGCCCGCAGGCGACTCCCCGCCTCACGGAGGAAGCGCCCGTGGAGACCCTCCTGCGCCGTGCGTCCGCCCAGCCGGGCGCCAGCGTGTCCGTGACGCGGGGGGCGGAGAGCGTCCAGGTCCGCACCGCTGCTGCCCGGGAACCGGTCCAGGAGGTCTGCGGCTTCTTCGGGCCGCAGGGCGTCGTCTCGGAGGAAGACCTGCGGGACGCCATCCGTCTAGTGGCGGAGCGGGAGCGCAGGAACTGGCGCGACGCGTCGGGCGCGGTGCTGTCCGAAGGTGACGACAGCCAGTTCGGCCACCTGGTGCGCTACTGGCTGGCCCGGTACAGCGCCATCTCCCCCCTCACCGTCACCCACGCGCAGACGCAAGCCCTGGCGTCCACCACCAACTACGGCGCCCTGCTTGACGCCAACCCCACGGAGGCGCAGGTCAACGCCGCGGCGGACGCAGCCCGGCAGGCGCTGCTGGCGGGGGCGCCGGGCTCGGCCAACCCTCCGAACCTGGACGACCTGGTCGAGGAAGCGTTGCGAAACGCCCGCGGATCCAGGCGGGATGCGATCCCGTGGAGTGCGGTGTTCGTCTCCGCGTGCGTCCGCCGCGCCGCCGTCCAGCTGGGGCTTGAAGCGGAGGTGGCCGGACGGATCGTGGGTCGTGACGGCCTTCTGCGGTACCACGACGCCCACCGGGTGTACGTGCGGGAGGCGTACCGGCGCCGCTTCCAAGACCGCCGGGACGGCACCTACCACGCCTTCCGGCCGGACGAGCGGGCGGTGCAGGTGGGAGACATCGTGGTGCTGGACCGGCAAGCGAACCGGTTGGAGGACGTGGTCGCGTTCGACGACATCCCCACGGTGCTGGCCGGCGGGAGGGCGCTGCACGGGGACGTCGTGGTGGAAGTCTCCGACGGCTACTGCGTCGCCATCGGAGGGAATTTGAGCCAGACCGTCCGACGCCGGCGTTACCCGCTGGACGCCCAGGGCCGGCTGGTGGTTGCCGAGGGCCAACAGTTCACCCAGGAGGCGGACAACGGATCCTTGGCCGCGATCCCCGCGGCGGGCCCTGCCACGGGAGCGCTTCACGACCTCAGCACCGGCCGGATCTTCGCACTCCTGAGCCTCGCCCAGGCGTGCTTGGCGGTGCCGGGCCAGCCGCTGGAAGGGGGCGTGCTCGTTTGACGGCTTGGGGCCGGGGTTCTCCCCGGCCCCAAGCGCTCCACGCGAAGTTGACCGCCGCAGCCGCCTAAAGGCGGTACAATGACGGCGGCGCATGAGGCTTTCCGACGCGGTCCACGTGCTGGAGTTCGAGGGGCCGTTTCGCGGCACCCGGGTCACGGTACATCCGGTACTGCTGGTGGACCCCCAGGGCCCCTTGCTCGTGGACACGGGCCTGCCGGGCCAGGGAGACACCTTGCGCCGGCTGCTGGCGCAGAAGGGTGTGGAGCTCGCTCAGCTCCGGTGGCTCGTGCTGACGCACCAGGACTTGGACCACATCGGCAACGCACCGGAGGTGGCGCGAGGGAGTCCGGCCGAGGTGTGCGCCCACGCGCAGGACGCACCCTACATTGAGGGGCAGCGGACGCCGTTGAAGCTCGCTCCCGAGCGCCTGGCCACCCTGGCCCCCGAAGCGCGGGCGTTCTTCGAGGAGTGGGCCGAGCACCCGCCGCGGGTGCGGGTGGCCCGCCGGCTCGAGGACGGCCAACGGCTCCCCGTCGCCGGCGGCGTGCGGGTGGTCTACACGCCCGGACACACCCCAGGCCACCTGAGCCTGTACCTGGAGGCGCACCGCGTGCTCATCGCGGGGGATGCGCTGGTGGTCGCGGACGGCCAGCTCCGCGGCCCACGGCCCGAGGTCACGCTCGACATGGAAGAAGCCATGCGCTCGGTGGCCAAGCTGGCGGAGCTCGAGCCGGAGTTCGTGGTCTGCTACCACGGGGGGCTGTTCGGCCCCGGGGCTGCAGCGCGCCTCCGCGAGATCGCGTCGGCCGGAGCCTGATCGGGCACCGTGCGCTGGCTGCTCTGGTTAGCGGCCGCGGCGCTGTTGGCTCTCGCGAGCCCGGAACCCACGGGCTCGCCGTCCGCCTGCGCCCAACCCGCCCGTCCCCCTGCGCTCCTCCCGAGCCGCGTGGTACGGGTGGTGGACGGCGACACCGTACGGGTCTGGCTGGACGCGCGCGAAGAGCGGGTGCGCTTGCTCGGCCTGGACGCGCCCGAGCGCTTTCCGGGCCCGCGCCTGTACCAGCAGGCACGCCAGCTGGGCCTGCCGGCCGACTTGCTCCGGCGGTGGGCCAGCGCCGGCTACGCCTTCGCCTCCCGGCACCTCGCTGGCCAGCGGGTGGGCCTCGAACTGGACGTCCAGGACCGCGACGAGTTCGGCCGCCTGCTGGCCTACGTGTGGGTCGGCCGCGTGCTGTTCAACTTAGAACTCGTGCGGGAGGGGTACGCGTGGTCGTACCCCCTCCCCCCGAACCTGCGCTACGCGGAGCTCCTCGCGGCGTGCCAGCGCGAAGCCCAGCAAGCCCGCCGTGGGCTCTGGGGACACTGACCCCCGTTCAGGACCGTGCGTACAGGTTGAGCGGGTGGCGAACCCAGCGCGGTCCCAGCACCCGGGACAGCCGGTCGAACATCTCCATGTCGTACTGGCCCACCAGGGTGATGGCGGTGCCGGTCTGCCCCGCCCGGGCGGTGCGGCCCACCCGGTGGACGTACGTCTCCACGTCCTCCGGCATGTCGAAGTTCATCACGTGGGACACCGTGGGCAGGTCCAACCCCCGCGCGGCCACGTTGGTCACCACGAGGACGGGGGTCCGGCCCGACGCGAACGCCCTCAGGGCCGCCAGCCGGGCACCCTGCCGCATGCCCCCGTGCAGGGCCGCCGCCGGATGCTCGCGTGCCAGCACGTCCGCCAGGCGCTGCGCGGCGCGCTGGGTCCTGCGGAACACCAGGGCCGACTGCACCGGCTCGGTACGCAACAGCGTCCGCAGGGCACGGACCTTGTCTTGTTCCGCCACCTCCACGTAGAACTGGCGGACTCCCTCCACGGTGGGTGCCGGCCCCTCGATCCGAACCCACACAGGGTCCCGCAGGGTCCGGCGCACCAGGCCGGTGATCTCCGCGGGCAGGGTGGCGGAGAACAGCGCCGTCTGTCGCTCTCCGGGTGTGGCCTTCAGGATCCGCTCCACGTCGGGCAAGAACCCCATGTCCAGCATGCGGTCCGCCTCGTCGAGCACCACCGTCCGGGCGGAGCCCAGCCGGACCGCGCCGCGGCCGAGGAAGTCCAGCAGCCGTCCCGGCGTCGCCACCACCACGTGAGCTCCCCGGCCCAGGCTTTCCAGCTGTGACGCCACGGAAGCCCCGCCGTACGCGCACGCCACCCGCAGCCGCCGCGTGCGTCCCAGGGCGCGCAGGTGATCTGTGACCTGCAGCGCCAGCTCCCGGGTGGGCACGAGGACCAGGGCCTGCGGGTCGCGCACGCGCTGGGCGCTCACTCCCTCCACGAGCGGGACCCCGTACGCCGCGGTCTTCCCCGAACCCGTCTGCGCCTGCACGGCCACGTCCCGGCCGGCCAGCATCAGGGGAATGGCCCGCACTTGGACGGGCGTGGGGGATTTCCACCCCAGCGACCGGATCGCTTCGAGCGTCTGTGGACTCAGGCGTAGGGCCTCGAACGACCCCACGCCCGGCTCTATCCTCCCCACCTCTTGAGACGTGTCGCGTGCGGGAACTTCCAACAGCGTTCTGGACATGGTTCAGGCCTCCTTCGGCCACGGCAACTGCCGTGAGAGTTGGGTCGGCATCCTCGTGTCCCGCCCGACCCGTCCCTGACCGAAGAAGGCCTGCGAAACACACCGGGGCCCACGTCACCCCGGCTTCCAGCATGACGACCAATTGACGGTACCACAAATGCCCTCCGCAGCGCAACCCACCCCACGCTCGCCTGAAGTCTCGCCGGATGGACGCAGAGCTGGGCTTTGGTACGGTTCCCTGTAGTGCGTCGCGTCAGGGTGTGCTGCACCCCCGCGCCGAGCGTAGAAGCGGACGCCTCGGGCTGCTGGCGCAATGCTCCTCGGGCAACTAGGAGGCTCCCAGGCCCAGCCCGACCGCGAGCAGGCCCGCCGCAAGGCCCGCGAGAGTCAGCTCCGCGCACGGGACCGAGATCCGGCAGAGTCGTAGGAAGAGGACGTTGGCGCTGCTGTGCAGTAGGACCGTGATGAGGACCACCCAGGGACTCGAGACCATCAGCAGCCCAAAAGCCGCGTGGAGAGCCGTGGCGCTCAGTCGTTCGACCACCCGCCACCAAGCGTTCCCCTCTGCCACAAGCGTCGCGATCCCCATGGCCCGGAGCATCTCCTGCGCTTCCGCCGGGAGCCCGCCGCCCCGTAGCAGCCGCGACAGGGCCGCGGCCTCCACCGCGTGGTACGCCGCCTCGACCAACCCCCACCCGACCCCCAATGCGAACGCCAGCGGCGCCGTCCTTGCAACCCACAGGACCAGTGCGAGGCGAACGGGCTCCTCCGCAAGCCCTGACAAGAGCACTACTCGGCGGGCGACGGATTCCTGGTTCCCCGCGGATCTCCAAGCCGCTACCGCCGGCACCCGCAACATGAGGGCCACAGTCCAGCCCACTACACCCCATGCCACTGCGCCCGGGTCCGGCGCAGCGTCCCACACCGCCTCGCTCAGCCCCGTGAAACCTGCTGCCACTAGAACAGGCGCGACCGCCGCTTGAACCCAGCGCATCCTCGCCGGCCGTCCCCCTCAAGTCCAAACTCTAATTCTCGCCCCGACGCAGGGGATTCCGACGGCCCCTTCCAAACCCGCCGGAATCCCCTCCAGCGCAGGCCGCAAGGGTCCCCCCGGCGGAGGAATCCCGCTCCTAACGCACCCCTCGTGCCAACGCGTAGCCCGCGCGGGCCGCCTTCCAAGCCCAGGAGAACACCCTGCCGGCAACCTGCCCGCCCCGGACCGGCCGGCGTCCGACCTCCTCCGCCAACCGCGCCCTGCGGGCCGCTTCCGCGTCCCGGAGCTCCTGGCTCATGCGCTGCGCGGCCAGCTCTGCCCACAGCGACCAGTGCATCACCCCACACCTCCTCCGTCTGTAGCCTCCACGAGCACCCTCTGCGCCTGCCCGACCTCCCGCCCCACCAACACCAGCGCCACGCCCGCCAGGATGGCTGCCATCCCGCCCAGACCCAACGGACTCACCCTCTCGCCCAGGACCGCCGTCCCCAGGGTCACCGCCACCAGGGGGTTCACGTAGGCGTAGCTCGTGGCGAGGCTCGGCCGCACCCGCCGCAGCAGGAAGCTGTACGCGCTGAACCCCACGAGCGACCCGACCACCGTGAGGTACGCGGCGGCGGCCCACGCGTGGACCGGCACCGGGGCTTGGACCCGCTCGCCGCTCAGCAAGGCGATGGCCAGGAGCGCCGCAGACCCCGCCAGCATCTGTGCCGCGCCCGCCATGAGGCCGGAGGGCAACCGCAGCCGCTGGCTCCACACGGATCCCGCGGCCCAGAGCACCGCGGCCAGCAAGAGGGCGGCTGCCCCGAGGGGCTCGGTCCGCAGGCCCCGCTCCCACTGCAGCATCGCCACACCGGCGAAGCCGACCACAAGGCCCAGGCGCTCCCACCGGCCCGGCCACTGGCCCAGCAACCCCACGAAGACTGCGGCCCACAAGGGCACCGTGGCCAGCACCACCGACGCCAGCCCAGAGGCCACCCACTGCTGTGCGAACGTGACGAGCCCGTTGCCCCCCACGAGCAGCAGCAACCCCACCACCGCCGCGTCCTTCCACTCCTCCCTCGTAGGCGCCCGTTCCCCGCGCAGCCGCAGGAAGCCGTACAGCACCCCGCCGGCCACCGCGGACCGTCCAGCCCCGAGCAAGAACGGCGGGAACCCGTCCAGCGCCAGGTGGATGCCCAGGTACGTGGAGCCCCACACCAGGTACACCGTCACGAGCGCCAGCCACACCCGCGTCTTCGGCCCGCCCCACCCGTTCACCCCGCCCTCCTCGCGCCCCAGCCCACCAGCGCCTGCAACACGGCACGCACAGGTCCGGCGCTCAAGCTTGCCTCCGGCGCGCCTGGCGTTGCCCGGCCGTCTCCAGCAAGCGTGCGCGCAGCGTCTCCAGGCTGGCGCGGTCGAGCTCCATCTGGTACGGGCGCAGCCGCACCCGTTCGCCCACCAGCCGTCTGGCCACCGGGTAGGCCGCGGTGGACACGTAGACCTCCTCCGCCTCCCCGAGAGCCTTGCGGAACCGCTCCGGCTCGTCCACGCCCACCGCGGCCATGCTCACGTGCCGGACCCCCGCGTTCACCACCAGGTTGCGTACTCTCGCAGCCCGTTCCCGGTCCAGGCAGCAGATCGCCACCCGGGTTCCCGCGGGCAGCTGTGCCAGGGCGCGCAGGAACTGGATCTGCAATCCGGCCCCGACCCCCACCACCTGCACCGCCCGGCCCACCGCGCGCTGCACCTCCTCGAAGTGGAAGAACGTGGTCACGACCCCCCCCGCCGCGGCCGCCCGCCGGCGGAACGCGGCCGGGTCGCGCCGGACGTCGTCCAGGTGAACCCCCTCCACCGCCACGCCCAGCTCCTGGGCCAGGGTCCGGCTGTGCTGTTCGATCTCCGGTACGTTGCACTCCACGAACAACAGGCGGCGCTGCCCTTGCTGGGCTTCGTGCATGCGGGCGCGGGCGGCCGCGGCCTCCGCGAACTCTGCGGGCGTGAACCCCATCTCCACGGCCCGAGCCAGCGCCCGGTCCACCACGTCCCGCAGGGCGGCCCGGTGCACGGCCGCCCGGGTGGTCTCGCTGTCCGCCACGAAGGTGCCGGCACCGCGCCGGGAGACCAGGTAGCCCTCCTCCTGCAGGGCGGCGTACACGGCCGCCACGGTGTTGCGGTGCACCCGCAGGTGGTCCGCCAGTTCCTGCACCGTGGGCAGGCGGTCACCCGGCTTGAGCTCGCCGAGGGCCACCAACCACCGGATCTGTTCGGCCAGCTGGGCGTGCAACGGCTCCGGCAGGCGGCTGTCCACCGCCAAGGGGAGGGGGGGGTGGGACGGGACTTTGTCTCTTTTCATGATTATTTGTGATATTAGCAGATTTCTTCCCTCCACGCAAGGGGGGTCTTCCGACCTCCCGGAGCCTGCCCTCCGGTGGTACAATCCCCCGGTGCCGAAGGTGTCTGGGGAGTTCGCGGTCGAGACGCACGACCTCGTCCGGGTCTATCGCACCCGACGCGCCCGCGGGACGGACCCCCGGGTGGTGGTGGCGCTGGACCGGGTCACGTTGTCCGTGCGCAGGGGGGAGTTCTTCGGCCTCCTCGGGCCGAACGGCGCGGGCAAGACCACCCTCATCAAAGTCCTCACCACCCTCCTGCTCCCCACCTCGGGGACCGCGCGGGTGGCCGGCTGGGACGTGGCGCGGGACCCGCAGCGGGTGCGGGAGCGGATCTCCGTGGTCTCGGGCGGCGAGACCTCAGGCTACGGCCTGCTCACCGTCCGCGAGCAGCTGTGGATGTTCAGCCAGTTCTACGGGATCCCGACGCCTGTGGCCCTGGCGCGCATCGACCACCTGCTGCGGGTCGTGGGCCTCTTCGAGGACCGAAACCGCCGCACCAGCCAGCTCTCCACGGGCATGCGCCAGAAGATGAACATCGTGCGGGGCCTGCTGCCGGACCCAGAAGTGCTGTTCCTGGACGAGCCCACGGTCGGCCTGGACGTGGAGGCGGCGCGGGACATCCGCGCGTACATCCGGTCCTGGATCGAGGAGAAGCCCGGGCGCACCGTGGTCCTCACCACGCACCTCATGCACGAGGCGGAGGAACTGTGCGACCGCGTGGCCATCATCCACCGCGGCCGCATCGTGGCCTGCGACACCCCCGCGGCGTTGCGCCGCCAGGCCGCCGGCGGTACCTTCTTCGTCCTGACCACCGACGCGTGGGACGGGAGCCAGCCCGTGGAGGCGACCCCCGGCGTCCTGCGGGTAGACGTGCGCGCGCTTTCGGACGGCCGCGCGGAAGTCCGCCTCCAGCTGGACGAGGACGCCACCCTCCTGCGGGTCTTAGGCGCGCTCGCAGCGCACGGAGTCCGCGTCCACGCGCTCCGCAAGGTCGAGCCCAGCCTGGAGGACGCCTTCGTCCGCATCGTGGGCCGGCGGATGGAGGAGGCGGACGCGGAGGCCACACCGTGAGTCCGTGGGTGCGGAGCGTCCGGGCTGCCCTCGGCCGGGCGTACCCGCGCCTGGTGGGTAGCAACCGAGACCGGGCGTGGCTCTTCTACGACACCGTGCTGCCGCTGCTCGGCAGCGTGGCGCTGGTGTACGTGTACCGCAGCCTCGGGGCCCCCGACCACCTAGTGGCGTACGCGATCATGGGCGGAGCCGCCATGGCCTTCTGGATGAACGTCCTGTGGTCCATGGCCGCGCAGTTCTACTGGGACAAGATGGCCGGCAACCTGGAGCTGTACATGGTGGTGCCCTGCGGGCTCGTACCCATCCTGCTCGGGATGTCCCTGGGCGGGGCGGTGGCCACGCTCCTGCGCGCGGGTTTGATCGTGGCCGCAGGCAGCCTGCTGTTCGGGGTTCCCCTCCCGGTCCGCGACCTGGGCCTGTTCCTCGCGGTGTTCGCGGTGGCCCTCGTGGCCCTCTACGGGTTGGGTGTCACCTTCGCGAGCGCGTTCCTCCTGTGGGGCCGAGAGGCGTGGCACACCGCGAACCTGTTCATGGAGCCGGTGTTCCTGCTCTCCGGGTTCTACTTCCCCGTCCGGGCCCTGGGCTTCTGGACCGCGGCCGCGGCTTCCCTCATCCCCCTCACCTTGGCCCTGGACGCCCTGCGGCAGCTCATGTTCGGCCCGCTGCACCCCGCCTTCCTGCCGGTACACGTGGAGCTGTGGCTGCTCGTGGGCCTGGCGGCTGCGTTCGCGCTAGCCGCCCGCGCTTCCCTGCGCCGCATGGAGCACCTGGCGCGCCGCGAGGGCCGTCTCAGCCTGCGCTTCTAACCGTGAGGACCGCCTGGCGCACCCTCAGGACCGCCTTCTGGCTGGGCTGGCAGGTGGAGAGCAACTGGACCGACCCTTTGCTGTTCGCCCTTTACCAGGTGGTGCGTCCCCTCGGCGGGCTGCTCATCCTGCTGTTCATGGTACGCGCAGCTGCGGGTCCCGCCGCAGGCCCGGCCCTGGGGTTCCTGGTGGTCGGGACGGCGTTCTGGCCCGCGGTGGTCGCGGGCATGCAGGGCATGGCGTGGGCGGTCGTGGGAGATCGGGAGCACTGGCGCACCCTGCGCTACGTGTACACGGCCCCGGTCTCGTTCCGAGCGTACCTGGTAGGCCGCGCGCTCGCCCTCGTGGCCTCGGCCTCCGCTGCCGTCGCGGTCACGCTGCTGTTCGGATGGGCCGTGCTCGGCGTGCCCTTGCGGCTCGAGCTAGGAGAGCTCCCGTACTTCCTATGCGCGTGGGCCACCGGGGTGACCGGCGTGCTCGCGCTGGGGCTGGCGACCGCCGCTGGGGTGCTGTGCGTGTCCGGCGAGGCCTGGAGGATGCCCGAGGCCGTGGGCGCGGCGCTGTACCTTGTGAGCGGCGCCCTGTTCCCGGTGACGGTGCTGCCGGAGCCGCTGCGCCAGGTGGCGTCCGCGCTCCCCGTGTCTTGGTGGCTGGAGGCGCTGCGCCGGGTGTGGCTGCCTGAGAACTCCCCGCAGTCGTTCCCGTGGGCCTCAGACTTACAGGTCCTGGCTACCCTGGCGGTCTTGGTTGCGGCGTTTGCCGCCTGTGGCCTCCTGGCGTTCGGCCTCAGCGAGCGGCGGGCCCGACAGCTGGGGATCCTCGACCGCGAGACTGGTTTCTGAACTTAGGCCGCGGCGCAAAGCCCGTTGGCGCTCTGCGTCTTCGACGGCGGTCCCCGGAAAGACGACGACTCCGCACACGCCCCGAACGCCCAAGGCCAGCGCCACCGCCTCTCCCACCTCCCAAGGCGGGCCGTCCACCTGCACCACCGGCAGGACCCGGCCGGGCGCGGACACCGCGTGCTGGGCCACCACCTCCGCCACCCACGGCACGGGGCGTTCTACAAGCCGGTGGTAGGCCATGGGAGCGACCACGTCCACGTGCTGCGCCAGGGCGCCGATGCGTTGCCCCGTGAGCATCTCCTGGTCCTCTGGCGGCAGCGGCACCGCGTACAGGCCGAGCCAGAGGCCAGGCCGCAGCGAGCGCGCCCGCCGGGCGGCCTCGGCCACGAAGTCCGTGATCACCGCGCAGCGGAACTCCCGCCACGCGTCCTGCGCGTGCTGCAAGACCCACCGGGCGCGCTCTGAGGCTTGCCCGTGCGGTACGCGCAGCCCGCTCCACGCCTCGAAGCGCCGCAACGTGTGCGGGTCGAACCCCGCCTGCAGCGGCTTCCTGCCGGGCCGGGTTTCCACCTCCCACCGCAGCGGCCAGCGGACGAAGTCCAGAACCAGCCCGTCCACACCGTACCCTGTGGCCACCTCCTCCACTTTCCGCAGGCGCTGTTCCGCGTAGTCCTCGTACGTGGGGGTCACGCCCACGTACCAGTCCTCAAACGGACGCAAGGACCCGTCTTGGAGCACGGGCCACAGCTCCGGGCGGCTGCGGAGGACCGCGTTCCCCCGGGCGTGGTCGGAGAAGCACGCGACCCCCGCCACGAACCTTAGGCCGTGGCCGTGGGCCAGCTCGACCCAACTCGCCTCGTACTCCTCCGCCTCCGTGAACACCGCGTGGACTCCCGCCCGCGCCAAGGTGTCCAAGAGCCGACCGACGCCTGGGGCGTCCTGCCACACAGACCGGGGCACGAAGGCGCCGACGATCACGGTTCGTCCTCCCGGGACGCCGGCCGCCCGAGCCCGACCGCGTCCTTGGCCCACTCCCACGCCACCGCGGCCCGGTCGCCCCAGTCCGGCAGCCGCACCAGGTGCACCAGGCTTGCCACAAGCCACGCAGGCAGCCCCACGAGGCGCACGCCGAAGGCTTCCGCCACCGCACCCATGCGGCCCAATCCCAGTACCTCCCCCTTCCGTCGGTACCGGAAGGCCTGTGGTGTCCGTCCTTCCACGAGGGCCACCAGCGCCCTCGCGGCTGCCGCGGCCTGCTGCACCGCCACCTGCGCGGTGGCGGGGAGGTAAACTCCCGCTTGGTCCGGGCAGGCGGCCACGTCCCCGAGGGACAGCACCTCAGGGAAGGACGGGAGCTGCAGCGTAGACGTGACCAGCACACGGCCTCCCGGGCCCAGCTCCACGGGCAGTTGCCGCACGAGGGGGTTCGCCTGCACCCCGGCCGTCCAGACCACCAGGTCCGCCGGCACCAGCTCTCGGGCCCCGCCCGACCGCACGACCACAGCTTCCGCCCGCACCTCCTCCACCACGGTCCCCAGGCGCACCTCGATGTCACGGGACCGCAGGGCTCGCACCGTGGCGCGCATCAGGCGCGGGTCCATGGGGCACAGCAGCTGCGGCATCGCCTCCAGGACCGACAGCCGGGCGCGGCCTAGCCGGCGGACCCAGTCGTGCAGCCCCACCGACAGCTCGACCCCTGTGCACCCCGCCCCCACGACCACCACGCGCACCGCTTCCCCCGGCCCGCGGGTCACCCGGTCCAGCACGCACTGCCGCAGGCGCAGGGCGTCCGGCAGCCACTTGAACCGGAGCGCGTGTTCCTCGGCTCCCGGGACCCCGTAGAAGTTCGGCACCGAACCCAGGGCCAGTACGAGGAAGTCGTAGGACAGCGGACCTCGGTCTGTCCGGACCCTGTGCTGGTACAGGTCCACTTCCTCCACGCCTGCCTGCACGAATTCCACGGAGCGCGACAGCAGGCGGCGCAGGGGGCGCGCCACGTGGTGGGGGCGCAGCCGGCCGGTCACCACGTCGTACAGAAGCGGCGTAAACAGGAAGAAGTCGTTGCGATCCACGAGGACCACCCGGGCCCGGCCTCGCAGCCACCGGGACACGGCCACGGCGCTGAACAGCCCACCGAACCCTCCCCCCAGCACCAACACCTGCGCAGCCACGCCCCCATGATCCTCCACGGAGGCCTCGAGGGCTATAATGGGTCCGCCAGCAGATCTGGAGGTGACGGATGGCGCTCCCGGAGTTCCGCAATGAGCCCTTCACCGACTTCAGCGCAGAACCCAACCGCTACGCCATGCAGGCGGCCATCGCGGCGGTGGAGGCCAGGCTCGGCCTGGAACTGCCCGTGGTCGTGGGTGGGGAGCGGGTCTTTGTGCCTGACACCTTCGAGTCCCGAAACCCCTCGAAGAAGGACCAGGTGGTGGCCCGGGCGCCCAAGGCCACACCGGAGCTGGTGGACCGGGCCGTGGAAGCTGCGTGGCGCGCCTTTCCGACCTGGAGGCGGGTGCCGCCCGAAGAGAAGGCGGCCCTGTTCCTCCGGGCCGCGGAGCTGCTGCGCCGCCGCAAGTTCGAAGCCGCGGCGTGGATGGTCCTGGAGGTAGGGAAGAACTGGGCGGAAGCGGACGCGGACGTGGCGGAGTCCATCGACCACTTGGAGTACTTCGCCCGGGAGATCCTCCGGTACGCGGAAGGGAAGCCCACCACCCCCCACCCGCAGGAGGTCTCGTACTACACGTACGAGCCCCTGGGCGTGGTGGCGGTGATCCCGCCGTGGAACTTCCCCCTCGCCATCCCCATGGGGATGGCCCTCGGCGCCATCGCTGCGGGCAACACGGTGGTGCTCAAACCCAGCAGCGACGCGCCCGCCACCGTCTACACGTTCCTGGAGGTGATGGAGCAGGCGGGCCTGCCGCCTGGGGTCCTCAACGTGGTGCCCGGGTCGGGCTCCGTGGTGGGCGACGGCCTGGTGACCCACCCCCGGGTCCGCATGGTGGCCTTCACGGGTTCGAGGGAAGTGGGCTGCCGGATCTACGAGCAGGCGGCGAAGGTGCAGCCCGGACAGATGTGGCTCAAGCGCGTGATCGCGGAGATGGGCGGCAAGAACGCGGTGGTGGTGGCGGAGGACGCGGACCTGGAAGAAGCGGTGGCCGCCGCGGTGGTCTCGGGCTTCGGGTACCAGGGCCAGAAGTGCTCCGCGGGCTCCCGCCTCGTGGTCACCGACAAGGTGTACGGGCAGGTGCTGGACGCCTTCACAGAGCGCGTACGGGCGCTGGAGGTGGGACCGGCCAAGGACAACCATCCCGCCGGCCCGGTGATCAACGAGCGCGCGTACCGGAGCATCCTCGACTACATCGAGGTCGGGAAGCGCGAGGGCCGGCTCGCTTGCGGCGGCGAGCCGGCAGACGGGGAAGGCTATTACATCCAGCCCACGGTTTTCGCGGACGTGGACCCTCAGGCGCGGATTGCGCAGGAGGAGATCTTCGGCCCGGTGGTGGCGGTGATCCGGGCCCGGGACTTCGACCACGCCCTCTCCATCGCCAACGGCACCGAGTACGGCCTCACGGGTGCGGTGTTCACCCGCGACCCCGACCGGATCGCCAGGGCGCGGGCAGAGTTCCACTGCGGGAACCTGTACATCAACCGGAAGTGCACTGGGGCGCTCGTGGGCGTGCACCCCTTCGGCGGCTTCAACATGAGCGGCACGGACGCCAAGGTGGGCGGGCCCGACTACCTCCTGTACTTCCTGCAGCCCAAGGTGACCAGCATCAAGTTCCGCTAGACGTGGTCGACGATCAGTGGTAAGGACGGCGGCCAGACTAGGGAGTGCCCCGCCAGGCTCCCCGGGCGCCAAGGTAGGCGGTCTCCAGCACTTGCCAGACGATCTCCAGTTCGGTCTGGTCACGTGGGCCGTAGACCATCACTACCGTCTGCGGAATGAGCCCCAACCGGGCCACCGGGTGAGGTTCGCCCCACCCCTGGGCGACGGCCTCGGCCGCCACCGCCGGGGGCAGAGCCAGGTGGAGACTGCCATCGGCCGGCGGGTGCAGATGTCCGAACTCGCCGTCGATGAGGAAAGCTTCGGACGGGCCGCCAGCCAGGTCGGGGGGCAAAAAGAGAGCCCGGGCGCCCGGCACCGAGATCAGGCTGGGGCCGGTGATGACGCCGGGCAGGGCCACGGCCCGGCGGAAGAGCGCCTCCTGGAGAGGAGGCGGCGCGTTCTGATCGAGTTGCTGATGGGGGTTGGTGGGCGTCGTCCGGGGCCGAGGACCGGGGCGACGGGGCAGACCCAGGACAGCCGGTGACGGGATCATGGTTCACCTCCTAATCATAATGCTCCTTGCGTAGTAGTAACTCATTCGAGGGGGTAAAATATTTCTTGAGCATCCTCTGCCGAAGATGGTTCGATTATGGTAACGGCCTGGAGGCCCAAGCGGCTGACACCGGCCCAGCTAGAGGAACGGCGTATGGCAGCGCCTTGGCTCCGCGTGTCAACACCGTATGAAAGCGCCGCGGCTCCGGACGGCGAAGATCTTCGGTACGGGCAGATGCCCGAGATCCGCAGAAAGGAGGCACGGCAACTGGTACTGGGTGGCCGAGGAGGTGGCGCTGCCGAGGTGCATTCCCCAGCTGGTGTCGGCGGCCAAGGCGCGCCTGATGCTGCTGGTCCAGGTCATGAGGGTCCAAGCCATGTCGCGGGATTGAGCGGTTGACCGGCGCGTCGCCTTTTGCCTTTTAGAGATGACAGATGTCTACGGGGACGTAGCTCAGCGGGAGAGCACCTGGTTTGCAACCAGGGGGTCGGGGGTTCGAATCCCCTCGTCTCCACCAGAAGCAAACGCAGCAGGGACGCGGGTTTCAGCCCTCGTCCCTGTTGGCGTTCATGGGGCCGGGGAGGGCCGTTTTGCTAACATCTGCAAACGCGCCGTTCGGGCGCCCAAGCAGGTGCGCCTCCACGGCGGATGCCGCTGCGGCCTGCTGGCCGGCCAGGACGTGGGTGTAGACCTGCATGGTGAAGCCCGGGGTCGCGTGGCCCAGGCGTTCCTGCGCGACTTTCGGGGGCACGCCGGCGCGCGCCAGGTAGGAGGCATGGAGGTGCCGGAGGTCATGGAACCGCACCCGGGGCACCCCGGCCCGCTCGATGACCCGGTGAAAGTCCCGCCGGACCACGTTGTCCAGGTGCAGCGGCTTGCCGGTCGGCTGACAGAAGACCAGGCCGTGGTCGTGGTAGTCGGCCCCCAGCAGCCGGCGGTTCTCCTCCTGGTCGGCCCGGAGGTCCCGCAAGGCCGCCACGACGGCCTCGGGCAGCGCCACCGCGCGACGTCCCGCCGCGGTCTTCGGGGTCTTGAAGAGCACCCGGGGTGCCTCACCCGCTGCCTTGCTGCCGTCCAGCCGGTAGAGGGTCTGCCGCACCGAGGCCACACCCAGCGCCAGGTCCACGTCCTGCCAGCGCAGGCCCGCCAGTTCGCCGGCCCGCATGCCGGTCAGGATGGCCGTGAGATACAGCGGGTAGTAGCGGCTGGAGCGCTTCGCCTCGGCGAGGAAGAGCCGGACCTGCTCCTCGTCCCACACCTGGGGCTCGAACCGGCGGCGCCTGGGCGCGGTGACTTGAGCCGCCGGGTTGCGGCTCAGCAGGCCCCACTTCACGGCGTGCCCGAGGACCTCGTGCAGCAGGCGGTAGTGCGCCTGCACGCTCGTTGGCGAGAGTCCGTTCTGCAGTTTCCGGCTCAGGTAGCCCTGAATGGCCTGCGGACTCAGCATGGACAGGGGCACGTGGCCGAGGCCAGGCTTCAGGTGCACTCGGATCGTGTCGGCGTAGTTCCGCAGCGTCACCGGCCCGACCGCGCCGGCGGCGTAATCGCGGAGCCACTGGTCGAAGAAGTCCCGCAGCAGCATCTTCGCCGGCGGCGTCCACCCGCCGCCCTGCATGGCGGCGACGATCTGCGCCAGGTGCGCCTCGGCCTCGCGCCGGGTCTTGTGCGCAAACCACTTCTGCCGGCGGCGGCCGGTGGCCGGGTCGCGCCCTAGGTCCACGACCACAGCCCAGGAGTTCTTCCCACGCTTGCGAATGTGGCCTCTCATGGTCCGCCCTCACCTCCTGCGTCGGGAATGGCCTGCCTGTGCATGCGGCTCACCTCCTCGGGGTAGGATGACGTGCGGTGCCTCAGCGGTCCGTGATCTTCACCGGCAGAGGACGGACCAGCGGGTTGATCTCCTCGATGCGCGCTCGCACGAGCCCGCTGGTGGCCTCCGCCGCGGTCGGCAGCATCATCGGCCGCAGCGCCAGCCAGACCAACGCTGCAGCAATCACCGTCAGCACGACCTTCGTGTAGCGGTCAGCCATGGTCTCCTCCCCTCTGCGCCCGCTGCGTTGGGGCTATCGTGATGATCTCCTCCGTGGCGGTGACGCGCAGCCGGATCAGCACCGGCTGCCCATGCTGGTACTCCACCGTCATCCGGGCCTGCACCGCGCCATACGGCACTGCGTGACGGGCCACCCAGTCCTCGACCTGCTGCGCCCAGGACGGGGACGCCGGGCGGTCTCCGTCCCGCCGCGAGACGAGACGCACGATGCGCTCGCTGCTGCCGCTCACCGGGGCTCCCCGCGCCGGCGGGCCAGCCGGTCCAGCCAGCGCCCCAGGGCCCTCACCGGCGCCGCTCCCGCTGCAGGCGGCGCAGCGGGCGGCCCCGCTCGTGCCGCTGTAGGTCCTCGAGGAGCAGGCGCGCGGCGATCTGCTGGATCGAGGTGCCCCGCTCGGCGGCGGCGATCTTCAGGCGCCGGTGCACCTCGTCGTCCAGCCGAATGGTGAGTTGCTTCACGAACCATCCTCCGGGATGATATCATGATAGTAATTCACCATGAGGGACACGGATTCCTGCGGCCGGCGCCTCCAACCGGGCCTCGCCCGGGACCCCAGGTCGCTCACTGCCGGGCGCCTGCAGCAGCCTCGAAAACGAGCCCTGTTACGCAATTGGCCCCCGGGGCTGGCCTTCCCCCCTCGACCGCTACCGGCCCATCGCGAAACCCCGCGTCTATCAAGGGGTTGTGAGGCCCAATTTCGTAACACCGGGACCCCCGTTCCGACGGAACCGGCGCATCCGTTCCCGGGCCGCCCTCCGGTACGCCCCCGGGCGGCAGTCCCGGCAGTATCGCTGCGCCGGGCTGGTGGGTGCAAACCGCCCCCCGCACCGCTGGCAGGCACGCCCGCCGCGTGCGGCCAGCCAGTTGCGCACCACGACCGCCGGGTCGGTGGCGTCCAGCACCGCCAGCACGTGCTCGGTGGTCAGCCACGCTCGCCCCAGCGCCTGCTGCGCCTTCACCAGCAGGGGATGTACCGTGGCGATGGCGTGCCGGTGCCCGGGCCGCCAACAGCACTGCAGCCACCAGGCACCGTCAGGCTCGCCGGCGACCTTCGCCAGAAGGGGAGATTTGCCGGGCGTGCGTGGGGATGCTATCGTTGCCATTGGATCGTCGCTCCTTCGGGCCGTCGGCGCCTGCAACGTCGGCGGCCTTCGTGTTGGGTCAGTCGTTCACCCCACAGCCTCCGGGAAGCCGGCCGGGATGGCTACGAGAGCCGGTCTCCGGTCTCCCGCCGGGCGGCCCGACCGGCTCACCTGGCGCCCGCCCGCCTGCAGCATCCCAGGGGCGGCCTGGGCCGGTGGGGAGGACCACCGGGAGGGCGCCGCCCCTGCCGTGCGTGCCCTCTGCCAGCCGGGCATGAAGACGCAGGGCCGCCTGCAGGCCCCGGCGGACCCCACGCGGGCAGCCCCGACCGGCTCATGCGCTGCCCCCTCACCGCTAGGGGGAATGAGGACATCAGCGGGGTCCGGAGGCTGCATCCGGTACCCGTCAGGGTCGGGACTGCCGAGCGTCAGGCACATGATTGGCTTCTGAGGTCGCAGTCCCACGGGTTGGGCGCGGCTCATGTAAGGCTTCGGTTGAACTGAAGAGCAGGTGTGCCCGGTTAGCGACGGTGAATTTGTTGGTACCGGGACTACCCGTCGGACTCCGCCCGCCGTAGCGGCGGTGGGGGTGAGTGCCATGCGCCTGACTTATGAGACCTGCCGGCTCAGACCTGAGGTCCTGGCCGGGGAGTTACGCGAGGAGGAGTTCGCCGCCCGCCTCAACTGGGCGCTGTGGCCCACGCCGACGGCGCCGGCCGTGTACGCCGACCCCAAACTCTTCTTCTCCCGCACCTTCCCCACTGGGGGACTACGGACTTTGCTGCACGACGTGCTGGGCCGCCTTTCAGGCAAGGACCCTTCCTCCCCCGCGATCATCCGCCTGGAAACCGGGTTTGGAGGGGGCAAGACCCACAACCTGATCGCGCTGGCGCACGCCGTCGGCGGCAAGGCCCCCGCGGAGCCGATTACGCGGTTCGTCCCACGTGATCGCATCCCCAAGGAACCCGTTCGGGTTGCCGCTGTCATCGGCGAGGACCTCAGCCCCGCATCCGGGCTCCAGCACGAAGACGGTACCACGACCTGCACCCCGTGGGGGGAACTGGCTTGGCAACTGGGCGGCGCAGAGGGCTACCGCTTGATCGAGGCAGACGACCGCGCCCGCACGGTTCCGGGTGCTGCCGTCTGGCAGCGGCTCCTCGGCGACGAACCCGCTCTCATCCTCCTGGACGAGTTGGCGCCCTACCTCCGCGCCCTGAAGACCTCTCAACAGTACGCCCACATGGCAGGTGCCCTGGCCCCGTTCCTGAAGGGGTTGTTGGAAACCGTCGCCTCCAGCCGCCGGGCGGTATGCGTGCTCACCCTGGCCGAGGCCTCGGACGCCTTCGGCCAAGAGACCGAGGAACTGGCGCGCGCATTGACCGAGCTGGTCGGTGAACTGAAGAGCATCTCAGCGCGCATCGAGAGAACGCTGACGCCGACAGCAGGCGAGGACGAGATCGGGCAAATCGTGGTCCACCGGTTGCTGGAGAGTGTCGATCCGGACGCCGCGAGGGAAGCCGCCCGAGCGTACCGCGAGGCCTACGACCGGTGGCAGCGCCAGGGCGCGGACCTGCCTGCTACGGCCCTGCAGGCGGACTACACTGCCTTGATCGAACGGAGCTATCCGTTCCACCCCGACGTGCTCATCGTGCTCAACCGCAAGACCTCCACGATACCCAACTTCCAGCGCACCCGGGGGGCTCTGCGGCTGCTGGCCCGTGCCCTCCGGCGCGTGTGGGAGACCCGTCCCAAAGACGCCTGGCTGTTCCACCTCCACCACCTGGACCTCGCTGACTCGGACATCGTAGCCGAACTTACCAGCCGCCTCGACCGGCCGCGCTACCAGCAGGTGGTCCACGCGGACATCGCCAGCCCGGTCCCGGAAGCGCCAGCCCACGCCGAAGAGATCGACCGGCGCTGGATGGAGTCAGGCCGCGCCCCGTTCGCACGCAAAGCAGCCACGGCCATCTTCGTCCACAGCATCACCCAGAGCGGAGGGTCCGGTGCCCGGACCGAGGAGGTCAACCTAGCCGTTCTCGCCCCGGGAGAGGACCCGGCGCTGGTCGGCCAGGCTCTCCACGAACTGGAGCGCTCCTGCTGGCACCTGGAGTACGAAGGGGAGCGGTGGCGATTCCAGCCCGAACCATCGCTGAACAAGATGATCGCCGACGAGATGCAGTACGTCGGCGTCTCGGCGGCCAAGCGAGATCTCGACGAACGCCTGAGGACGATCTGGCAGTCCGGCATCTTCGACGTGCGCCGGTTTCCGTCGGAACCCAGTGAGATTCCCGACGATGGCAGCAAACCCCGGCTGGCGATCGTGCACTACGACGCAGCCAGTACCCACGATGCGGACGAGACACCCCCGGATCTCGTGCGCCAGCTCTACGAGCAGGCAGGCACAAGCGGTGGTCTGCGCACTTATCAGAACCAAGCCCTCTTCCTGGTGGCCGACGCGGCCCAGATCCCGCGGATGATCGAGGCCGCCAGATTCTGGAAGGCCGTGAGCCGGCTGGCGGATGACCCCGAGAGGGCCAAGCAGCTCAGCGCCGAGCAGCGCAAGCGCCTGCGGGAGCGCAAGGACGCCAGCCTGGTCGAACTGCGCCTGGCCATTCACCGGACGTACCGGTTCCTGTACTATCCGTCAGCCGACGCCTCGAAAGGCGCGGCGGGCCTCGCCCGCGAGGCGCTGCCGGCACAAGACCAGGGCGACGTGGAGCGCGATCAGAGCCAGGTGATCCTGGACGTCCTCAAGCGGCTGGAGAAGGTCTACACCGCCGACGATCCCCCCATCGCGCCGGAGTTCATCAAGAGCCGCGCCTGGCCAGCGGGTCGGTCCTCGGTGCGGGTCGCCGAGATCGTGCGCGCCTTCGGGATGCGCCGCGGACTGCGGATGCTGCTGCACGACCGTCCGCTCCGGGAGGGGATCCTCGAGGGGATACGACGAGGGCTGTGGGTCTACTACAACCCTCAAGAAGGCGCGGGCTACGGGTCGGCTTCCCCCTCTCCCTTTATCGACCTCGGGGGAGAGGGGGAACTTCTGGAGCCAGCGGAGGCGCGGACTCGTCGCATCCCGATCAAGGGTGAACCGGTCGAGGAAGAACGCTGCCCGGTCTGCGGGCAACCGGCCTCGGCCTGCACCTGCGGGAAGGCCGAACCTGCACCGCCCCCGGTGGGCGCGTTCCAGTCCGAAGGCGCCGTGGACCAGGCGCTACAGGCGATTGTGGACCAGATGCACGACCGCAAGGTGGCCGCGCTCAGCCGATTAATTATTCGGGTTCGCGGCGAGGGTGCCTCGGGGCTGCTGGAACTCCGGAGCTTGGGCCTGGCCATTCCCCAGCTCGGCCCCGGCACCTACCGGCTGGATGTGCGGGTGACGGCCGAACTGGGCCCCCAGGATAGCTTGCGGGTGGAGTTCCGCGGCCCCTGGGACCGCTACCGGCGCTTCAAGGACGGCCTGGAGGGGCTGCTGGCCCAGGCGGTGCGCCTGGAGGTCTCCGCAGCGCTGGAGTGCGGTTTCGACGGCGGCGCCGGGACCCTGGAGCGGCTGGGAACGGTCCGCGAGGTTCTCCGCACACTGAATGTGGGACGGATCGAGGCGACTGCTGTTCCCGATGGGGAGTGAGGAGCCATGCGCGAGTTCACCCTCCACGTTCTGCCCTCGCCAGATGGCCACTATGGGGTGGAAGCGCGCCAGCGCCTCAATGGCAGGCAGGGCCCTCAGGAGTACACCGTGGTGCGAGCCTGGGGCACTCCCTTTCAAGTGGCCGTGAGCCAGATTCTCGAGGCACTTAGGCGAAGTGGCTACCGGGCGGGCGACCTGCACCGGGGGCGCAAAGCGCCCTTCGTTCTCAAGGAGGAGTGGGGAGTGCGCGTGGCTCTGCTCTTGATGGCATTGAAGCCGTTGCGGAAGACGTCACGCATGGAGCGGATCGCGGATGCGATCGCGGAGATGTCGGACGAGGAGTGTTACTACTGGTTCAGCAAGTGTGTGAAGACCAACAGGCCGTACTCCGCGCTCCGGGCGCTGCGGGTACTCTTGGCCGGCGAGCATTGAAGCAAGGGTTCCAGTTGTGGACTGGTTTGCCTCAGTGGTCTTGCCTATCTTGATCTCCGCGGGAGTGTCCCTGCTGTTGGGCCCGCTTCGGGCAAAATGGGAGGAGGCGGCCCGAAGAGACCTCAGCGTGCGCCGTGAGGTCGCACGTTTTCTGGGAGCCCTCATTCTAAGTCTGAGGAGAGAATTATCTAACCGAAAGATACTGCGTGGCGGTGGTTCGGTGCCCCGGAACGCCTTTCTCTCGTCGTCGGACTTCAATACGCTCCTGTGGCCCGTCGTTCAGCGCCTAGATGACCCTGATCTAAACCGAAAGGTGGCAAGGAAGGTACTGGAGCGCCTGAAGTACCTTGCCGGGTGGCGTATTGATTATCTCCGGAGCTGCCCGGAGGATCCGCAACGCAGCACCGAGTGGGAAAAGACGCGCGAAGTACATGAAGCCGTTGCGAGGGGCGCTGGGCAAACGGAGACTCTCGTTGACCAGTTCTTTGACTCTACCAAGAATTATGACATGGAGATCGCGGAGAAGCTCCTGGGGGAGCTCGAGGCGGTAGTTGCGGAATTGCAGAGTTAGAGGTGGGGAACGTGGGCTGTGCGCGAGCCCTGGGTCGCTGTCTCTGCCGCCGTGATGAGAACAGATGGTGGCATGGTCTTGAGAGAGTGACGGAAGCAGCATATACGACCGGCCGCCTGCCGAATGCGGTCGGGACGTGACGGCCATGCAGAGATGCACGGACACGTTCAACCCTCCGGGCCCCAGCTTGCTCGTTGAGGGCTGGGTGCCGATCGGGCCATTGGGCGGCGAAGCCAATCGGGAGCGCAAAGCCAGCAGCGCTCTGCCGCCGCTCTACTTCCTCCACGTCTGGTGGGCCCGCCGCCCGCTCGTGGTCAGCCGCGCCGCGGTGCTGGGGAGTCTGCTCCCGGCATGGAGTCGCGACTGGCCCGCTGACCTTCGGGGGCGCTTTCCAGACGAGGCGACGTATCGGCAGTGGTTCGTCCGTGACCTCCTGGGAATCCGGGGAGATCCGGTCACAGCACGAAGGGCCATCGAGAGAGCCAAGGAGACTAGGGAACGTTTGCCTGGGGGCGGCTACGGCTACCAGCGCGCGTTTACGTACTCCCCGCCTGAAGAACACCTTCAGGTTGTTCGACAGCTCCTGACCTGGGCATGGGGTGATGGCGATCCGGTCGTCGCGGACCCCATGGCAGGGGGAGGCTCCATCCCCTTCGAGGCGCTCCGCTGCGGGCTTCCTGTCGTGGCTGGCGAACTCAACCCGGTGGCCTACGTCATCCTCGCAGCGACGCTTGACTACCCGGCGCGTTTCGGCGAGGACCTTGTCAGCGATATCGAGCGCTTCGGCCAGATGTGGGCAGAACGAGCGCAGGAGCGTCTTGCCCCCTACTTTCCAGTGCAACCCCGCGAGCGGGTCTTCGCCTACCTGTGGGCGCGGACGGTGGCCTGCCCGTACACTGGCAAGCCGGTGCCGCTCTCTCCAAACTGGTGGCTGCGCAGCAAGGATGAACCTGTGGTGGCGGTCCGCCTGGTCACCGACGACGATGCGGATATCTGCGGCTTCGAGATCGTGCGCGGACGAGCGGCCCGCGCCGCCCGTCCCGAACGGGGCACCGTCGCCGGCGGGGAAGGGATCTCGCCGTGGACGGGCGATCCCATCCCCGAGGACTACATTAAGGCGGAAGCCCAGGCTGGCCGCATGGGGGCGCAACTGTACGCGGTGGCGATCCAGACCGCACAAGGGAAGAAAGACTTCAGACCGCCAGCGGAGGCCGACCTGGAGGCAGTGCGCCAGGCGGAGGAGGAACTCGCCCGCAGGCTCCCGGCGTGGGAGGCTAAGGGGCTGGTGCCGAGGGAGGCGTTCCCGGAGACGGCCACTGATACTAGGCCGCTGCAATACGGCATGCGCACCTGGGCCGACCTGTTCTCCCCCCGCCAGCTGCTGGCGCTGTGCACGTACCTGGAAGCCTACCACGAGGTGGCTGAGGAGGTGCGGAGGGCGCTGCCCGAGGAGCGGGCGCGGGCGGTGCTGACGTACCTGGCGCTGGTGTTGGACAAGTGCGCTGACTACAACTCCACCCTGGCGTCTTGGGATGCCACGCGGTTCAAGGTGCGCAATACTTTCGACCGCCACGACTTCTCCTTCAAGTGGAGCTTCGGGGAGTTCGACGCCGCGCGGATGCTCCTCCCCTGGGCGCTCGACCAAGTCCTCGACGCCTACCGGGGCCTCGCGCGCCTGGCCGGACCTCCCGCCCGGCGCCTGTTCGCCACGCCCAACCCGCGCCCACCGGCAACCATCCGACCGGGAAACGCGGCGCACATGCCAGAAGTCCTAACGGGAAGCATCCACGCCATCGTCGTGGACCCGCCCTACTACGCGAACGTCATGTACGGGGAACTCTCCGACTTCTTCTACGTCTGGCTGAAGCGGGCAGTGGGCGATCTGTACCCTGAGGCGTTCGCGTCCGTGCTTACCGACAAGGACGCCGAGGCCGTGGCCAACCCCGCCCGCTTCAAGGGGCTCAGCGGCCGCAGGCCGGACGACCTTGCGGACCAGGACTACGAGCGGAAGATGTTCGCCTGCTTCCGCGAGTTCCACCGGGTGCTCCGCGACGACGGCGTGCTCACGGTCATGTTCACGCACAAGCGGGCGGACGCCTGGAACGCCCTGGGAAGAGCGCTGATCGAGGCAGGCTTTGAAGTCCGGGCCTCGTGGCCGGTGCGGACCGAGTCCGAGCATTCGCTCCACCAGGCGAAGAAGAACGCCGCCCAGAGCACGATCTTAATGGTCTGCCGCAAGCGGCCGCCCGCCGGCGATCCGGCGTGGTGGGATGAGGTCAGAGGCAAGGTCCGCGAAGAGGCCCGCACGCGCGCGCGGGAGTACGAAGCGGCCGGGATCACCGGAGTGGACCTGTACCTGGCGACCTACGGGCCTACCTTGGGCGTGCTCTCCAGACACTGGCCGGTCCTCACCGGGGAGACCGATCCCGAGACCAAGGAGCCGCGACGGCTTGCCCCGGAGGACGCGCTGCACGTGGCCCGCGAAGAGGTCATCGCCCTGCGCAAGCAGGGTCTGCTCGGCCGGGCGGTCCAGTTCGACCCCGTGACGGACTTCTACCTCCTGGCGTGGGACGCGTTCCGGGCGGCGACCTTCCCAGCCGACGAGGCGCGCAAACTGGCGCTGGCCCTAGGGGTGGACCTGGAATCGAGCCTGGTCCGCCAGCACCGCGTCCTGGCCAAGCGCGGGGATGCGGTCACCCTGCAGGAACCACGGGAGCGCCGCACCCGGGGACGGCTCGACCCGGAGGCCGAGACGTTCCCCACGTGGCTGGACGCCGTCCACACGGCCTTGCTCGTCGTTCAGGAGGACGGCACCCGGGCGGCGAGGCGCTTTCTGGACAGCCACGGCCTGACTGGCGATGCCACGTTCAAGGCTCTGGCGCAGGGCCTGATCCGCGCCATCCCGGCCACCCGCGATCGCGACGGCCACTACCTGCGTCCGGAGGCCGACGCGCTGGAGCGCCTCCGCCAGGCGGTCTTCCCCGATCTGGAGCCGGCCCCGGTCGAAACCCTTCCCCCCGAGCCCGGGCGCCTACCGGGCTTTGCGGAGGACGAGGAAGTCTAAGGCAAGGCAAGGGTTTACAATCTGAAGGGGATGGGGAGGTGATACCCCTGGAGGAACCCGGCAGGCTCACCATCCGAACACACGGCCCGGCGGTCGGGCGCGGACGGATCGCCGCCGACGATCTCGCCCTGCTGCTCCGGGCGACCCAGGCAGCGGTAGAGCGCGTCGCGCTCGTCCTCCTGGGGGATCAGGGCGTGCGACGGGGGCGGCGGCCGGCCGAGCTGGAGCGATTCACCCGGCTCGAGGTTGTGGAGATGGGGCGTGGAAGCGTCACGGTGCAGCTCGAGCTGCGCAGGGAGCAACTGGCGCTTCCGGAGATGGATCTGGGTGAGCGCGCTGTCCAGGCATTTGCGAGCGGCGTTAGCTGGCTTGAGGCCCGTCAGGAGGTGCCGCCCGGTTGGGATGCTGGCGTCCTGATGGCGCTGCGCGAGCTCACTCCCATGTTTCGTAGAGGGATTGAGAGCATCGAGGTCGGTATCTCTGGCGGGGAGAGGGGGCGACTGTCCGAACCCAGCGTGGCCCGGATCGGCCGGCTCGTCACCCAGACGGTCACCAACGTGCGAACCGTCGAGGGCCGGCTCCTGATGGCGGACTTCAAAGAGACTGGACCGCGCTGCCGCGTGCACCCGCCGGTCGGGCCTCCGATCGAGTGCACATTCGACGATGCCCATCGCCAGGCGGTGCTGGATGCGCTGACCCGGTATGCGCGCATCACGGGGGAAGCGGAACTGGAGCCGACAACGGGGCGGATCAAGCAACTGGCAATTGCAGACATCGAGGTTATCAGGTGGGATGGTGGAGAGGAGGTCACGTATCCGTTCTGGGAGCCTTCGAGCGTTGACGATCTCGCGCGCATCCAGAACGTCCGGCCGGTGGAGCGCCCGGAGGATCTGGCGGCTCCGATCTGGGAGTCTGCTGAGGAACTCGAGCGGTTTCTGGCGGATGTGTACGCCGCTCGCACGCCCCGCCAGAAGACGTGAACGCGGCGCCCTATGTGGTCCTCGACACGGATGCGGCCTCTCACGCCCAGCGGAGAACTCTATCCCCGGACTTGCAGACCGCCCTGGTCGGTAAGACTCCCTGCATCACCTTTGTCTCGGTGGGGGAGTTCTACAAGGGGGCGTACAAAGCGGGGTGGGGACCGGAGCGCCTGGCGCGCCTGGAGGAGTGGATGCGAAACGTGGTGGTCCTCCCCTACGACGCCGGGGTGGCCCGCACGTGGGGGCACGTCGCGGCCCAGCTGGAGAAACAAGGCCAGCCGATTTCGGAGAACGACGTCTGGATCGCCGCGTGTTGCATCCGGCACGGGCTGCCCCTGATCACGCTAAATCGCGCACACTTCGAGAGAATTCCGGAGCTGCAGATCTTGCCGTAGGCTAACGAGGAGCTGACTCGTGCCCGGCTGCCTCGCGGACGTCTCCTGGAAGATCTCCTACGGGCCGGCTGACGACCGCCTGAGGGATTTGTACATCCCCGCCCTCAGCCGGTCCGTCATGTACGCCCGGACGGCCGGATTTTTCTCCTCGGGCGCGCTGGCGGTGGCCGCCGCCGGTGTCGCCCACCTGGTGCGCAACGGCGGCCGCATGCGGCTCCTCGTGGGGGCAGCGCTCTTGGAGGACGACGTGCGCGCCATCGAGCGGGGTGAGGAAGCCTTCGGCCAGGTGCTGGAACACCGGCTGCTCGAGGCCCTCGCGGAGTTGGAGCACGACCCCGCCGCCCCGGCGCGTAGGCGCCTGGACGTGCTGGCCTGGATGGTGGCGCACGGTACCCTGGAGATCCGCGTGGTCCTCCCCATGGGTCCAGACGGCCGCCCGCTGCCCGCCGGGGCCGCCGCCGACTACTTCCACCCCAAAGAGGGCCTGTTCACCGACGCCTGCGGGCACATGCTGGCGTTCTCGGGCAGCGCGAACGAAACCCCCCACGGTTGGCTGTACAACTACGAAAACCTCATGGTGTTCACGTCCTGGGAGACCTCGCGGCCGTGGCTGCTGCAGATCGCCGCGCGCGTCGAGCGGCTGTGGGACGGCCGCGAGGAGGGATGGTGGGCGCTGCCGGTACCCGAGGCGGTGCGGCGACGGCTGATCGCCTACGCACCCGCAGAGCCGCCGGAAAGAGATCCCCTGGAAAGACAGCAGGTGTCCGTGCCTCCACGGATACCCGCCGACCAAAGGGAGCGGATTATTTTCCAGTTCCTGCGGGACACGCCGCTGCTGTCGGGCGGGGAGCGCATTGGGGTCGAAACGGCGGCAGTGAGACCCTGGCCACACCAGGCCCGGATTGTCAGCGAGGTCGTCCGGCGCTTCCCGGACCGCTTCTTGTTGGCCGATGAAGTCGGGCTGGGCAAGACTGTTGAGGCGGGGCTCATTTTGCGGAGTCTGCTTTTGTCACGGCGGGTGCAGCGGTGCCTGATCTTGGCCCCCAAGAGCGTACTACGCCAGTGGCAGGAGGAGCTCTACGAGAAGTTCGCCCTCAACGTCCCGCGCTACGACGGGGACCGGTTTCGGGACTACTTCGGAGAGATTCCTACGCCCACGGGCAATCCCTGGAACGCCTATCCTGTCCTGCTGGCCAGCAGCCAGCTGGCCAAGCGGCGTGAGCGGATGACGGAGGTGCTGGCAGCCGATCCCTGGGACCTGGTGATTATCGACGAAGCCCACCATGCCCGGCGGAAGGAGTTTCGCACCGAGCAGTACCGTCCGAACCGCCTCCTGAGCCTCCTGGAGGGAGAGGGCAGCGCTCCGGGGCTGGCCGAACGCACGCGCGGCTTGCTGCTGCTGACGGCTACGCCGCTGCAAATCCATCCGGTGGAGGTCTACGACTTGCTCAAGCAGCTCCGGCTGCCCGGTCCCTGGGCCGCGTCGGACCGCCGGTTCCTTCGATTCTTTGAGGAACTGCGGGCAGCCCGCTCCGGCCTCCCGGTCGACTGGGAGTTCATCCTGCGGCTGGCCCGGGCAGGGCTTGACTCGGTGTCGTTGGGTGAGCTGGTAGGTTCCGCCGCGCGGGAGCGCGTGGGGCCGGTGGACTGGGACCGCATTGAGGATCTTCTGGCCGGCCGCCGGCCGCCCCAGGACGCAGCCGTGTTGCCACCTCCGGTGCAGGCCGTGCTGATTGAAGCCTGCAGGAGGGCGTCTCCCCTGGGACGGCAGATGTTCCGCACGACCCGCGAGCAGCTCCGGCGGTACCACCGGCAGGGCATCCTGACCGAGCCTGTGCCGGTCCGGGACCCTCAGCCGTGCTGGATCGCGCTGAGCCCCCAGGAGTGGAGCCTCTACCAGCGGGTTGAGGACTACGTGGCGGACTTCTACCAGCGCTACGAGGGCGAGCGCAAAGGACTGGGCTTCATCATGACCGTCTACCGGCGGCGGCTCACGTCGTCGTTCGCCGCCCTCGCGCGCAGCCTGGAGCGCCGCCGGGCCTATCTGCTCGATCTTCGCGGCCCTCTATTCGGGCTCACAGACGAGGACACGGAAGACGCCGACCTCGGTGAGGACGTCACGGAAAACCTAGAGGCCGAGGTGCGCGGCGGTCGTCTGCCTCCCGGCCTCCGGCGCCTTCTGGAGGCCGAGCTACGCGTCCTGGAAGGACTGCTGGACGACGTCCGACGCGCTGGCGACGACTCCAAGTTTCAGTACCTCATCGAGAACTTGACGGTGCTGCTGGCGAAGCGCGACCGGGTTGCAGTCTTCACTCACTATACCGATACGATGGATGCCCTGAGGGAGCGCTTGGTCGGCGTGTACGGTCGGCGCCTGGCCTGCTATTCCGGCCGGGGCGGGGAACGGTGGAATGGCGCCCGCTGGCTTTCGGTCACCAAGGAAGAGGTCAAGGAGGCGTTTCGGAAGGGGGAAATCCAGGTCCTGCTGTGCACCGAGGCGGCCAGCGAGGGGATCAACCTCCAGACCTGCGGCGTGCTGATCAACTACGACATGCCGTGGAACCCGATGCGGGTGGAACAGCGCATCGGCCGCTTCGACCGGATCGGCCAGCGCCATCCCGATGTATGGATACACCATTACTTCGTGGTCGGGCCCGCCGGGGAGCCGACCGTGGAGGCGCGAGTCTACCAGGCCCTGGAGTCTCGCATCGATTGGTTCCGCGCCATCGTGGGGGAACTGCAGCCGATCCTCGCCCGCATCCCGGCGGTAATCGAACAGGCGGTGACAACCCGTCGGGAGGCTCGAACACGCGTGTTGGACCGCCTCATCGCCGACCTCCAGCGCGACATCGAGGCCCAGCAGGCTTCGGGTTTCTCCCTTGATGACCTGGCCGAGGTCCTTCCTGTTGGCAACCAGGAGCCTCCTCCGTTTACCTTGGCGGACCTGGAGGCGATCCTCCGTTCCAGCTCTGTGAGCTCTCGATTCACGCCCCACCGCGAGATCGCCGGGGCGTTCCAGCTGGATCTTAGCGGACGGATCTGGGAAGTCACCTTCACCCCCGGGATCGCGGACGCCCATCCCGGCCGGGTCCGACTCCTGACCCCAGGGGAGCCGCTGCTGGCCGAGCTGCTGGCCCTGGTTGACTCGCCGGTGAGGTCGGTCGCAGGCCGAGGCATCATCCGAGCGGCTACAACAGGTACCATCCGCTGGTACCACGTAGCGGGACGATCTCTGGAGTCAATCCGTACTCTAGCTCAGCTGCAGACGGCGTTGGACGGCCCCGCAACCGAGGTGACGCCAGAGCACGTTGACCAAGCGAAGAAGGATCTTCTCAGTGCCCTTGAGTCATCCGTTCGCCGCGAGCAGGAGTGGGAGGCCAGACACGTTGCGGAGCGCCGTGCAGCTGTGGAAGAACGCTCCAAGCTGGTCCTCGCTACAGCGGTGGCATGTCGGAAGGTTCTCGATGCCCTTGAAGATCGCGAGGCGGCGTGGAAGGCCGTGGTCGGCTCGGGGTACCCTTTCGCCGGTCTCGCACGACTTGTCGGCCGGCCGACCGACACTGACCTCCAGGCCGCGATGGAGGCGGTATCCTCGTCCGAAGCTGCGCGCGGTCGCATCGATTCTGCCACCCGTGATGCCAAGGAGCTGCTGCGGGTCCTGGGCGGGGGACAGGTTGAATCGCCCGTGATCCCGCGGGAAACAGGCGTCGAACTTGATATCCGCGTTCTCAAGTGGCTGAACGACGATCGCTGTAGCTAGCAGTCTTCCTCAAGCGGCCAATTGGGTGGCGGCGACGCCACAGTTTCAGCGCACTCTTGGTGAAGCGCTTGCTCCTCCTCCTCCCAAGCAGTGGACCGATGTTCGAGGGTTGCCTAAACCGGGAACCGACACGGAATCTCAGTAGCATGGTCGCGTAGTCCGAGGCCCGGGGCCGACTTGGCAATTGTCAGTACTAGGACTCTTTTTAGGCCCGCACACTTCAAGACCTGTGCGACCTCATCGGTGGTCGCGCCACTCGTGATAACATCGTCGACGAGGATCGCTGTGCCGCCAGGATAGTTGTACTGGGACTGAAATTTCCCGGATACTGCGCGGCGCCGCTCGTCAGCCCGGGGAATACTTCTTAGCTTCGGCAGATCTGCCGACGCCCGAAGGCGGCTAGGATCGATGTCTACGCCCTTCTTGTTTCTCACCGAAAAGTTACCCGGGTTTCTCACTGAAAAGTTGACCACCTTCCAGGGGCATCGAATCCCTCATTCCAGATTGGGAGTGAGGGAGGGAGGAGATGATCTCATTGGAAGCGTGGACGACCATCCGTCATCTTCATGCGCAGGGCCATTCGATCCGCCGGATTGCTCGTGACCTCCATCTCTCGCGCCAGGCGGTCCGTCGCGCCATAGCCAGCACGGAGCCACCTCGCTATCACCGTCGCCCGGAGGAACAACCCCAGCTGGTCCCCTTCCTGCCCCTGATGCAGCAGATGGCCGAGGAGCGCCTGATCGGCAGCCGGGTTCTGACTGAAATCCGTGCCCGGGGCTATGAGGGCTCGGCGGCGACGTTCTACCGGGCCTGGGCCCGTCTGCGCCCGACCCAGCCTGATCCCCGGGTGACCGAGCGGTTCGAGACCCCACCCGGCGTCCAGAGCCAGTTCGACTGGTCCGGGTACACGGTGCTGCTGGGCAGCGCACTGACCCGCGTCGTGGTGTACGGACTGATCCTGAGCTACAGCCGGCGGCTGCACTACTGGGCCAGCCTCGACGCGACCCAGGCCTCCATCTTCGAGGCGCTGGAAGCGGGGTTCTGGCACTTCGGGGGCGCGACCAAAACCCTGCTGATCGACAATCCGCGAGCGTTTGTGCTCGATGCCCGCCCGGCCGCGGACCAAGGGCAAGATCGAGCGGCCGTTCTTCTACCTGGAAGAGCACTTCATCAAGGGGAACAGCTGGCGAGACTTCCCGCACTTCTGCGACGAGCTGGCACGTTTTACCGTCGAGGTGCTGGATGTCCGCGAGCACCACACGACCCATCAGGCACCTCTGGCGCGATTCGCTGAGGAGGCGCCGCACCTTGTGCCGCTGCCGGCGGCGCGCTACGTAGGCCTCCAGGAGCTCACGCGGAAGGTCAGCTGGGACTGCCTGGTCCCCTATCAGGGGAGCCGGTACAGCGTCCCGTACCTCTATGCCGGCACGCGGGTGTGGCTCCGCCCGGCGCAAGGGGCGCGGCTGGAGATCCTCGCGCCCAATGGCAGCCTGCTGGCCGCCCATGCGCTGAGTCGGACGAAGGGCGCGACTGTCATCGACCCCACGCACTACGAGGGGTTGCGCAAGGACACCCCGCGCACGAAGGTCGTCCTGGTGGAGCGGTTTCAGGCCGTCTTCCCTGACCAGCAGCCCTTCCTGGACCGCCTGCTGGCGCAGTATGCCATCAATCCCGTCCGGCACCTCCGCGGGATCCTGGAGCTCGCTCACCATTATCCCCCCTCTGCGATGATCGCCGCCTTCCAGGCCGCCCGTGAGTACAGCACCTACTCGGTGAACTTCATCCGAGGTGTGCTCCAGCAGCAGACGCCGCCGCTGGCCACAGCCCCGACCCCCACGGGCGTACTCGCGGACGTCCCCCGCCTGGCCATCAAACGCGACCTGCGCGCCTACCAGCGCCTCCTCGATGCGGTCGCCCCGGGAGGTGCGCGATGAGCACCGACCTGGACCGGTTGCGCGGCAGCCTCAAGCGGCTGGGGCTCCACACGATCGCCGATGTGTTTGAGCGCCAGGCGCAGAAGGCGGCCAAGACCAAGCAGAGCTATGTGGGCTTCCTCGGATCCCTCGTGGAGGAAGAGTTGGCCGCCAAGGCCGACCGCTCCATCAACGCCCGCATCGCCCGCGCGCGGTTTCCCGCGATCCGCACGCTGGAAGCCTTTGACTTTGCCTTCCAGCCCTCCATCCCCGCCGCTCTGATCCGCGAACTGGCGGAGCTCGGGTTCCTCGAGCGCGCAGAGAACTTGCTCCTGGTCGGGCCGCCCGGAGTCGGGAAAAGCCACCTGGCGATCGCCCTCGGGATCAAGGCCTGCGCTTCGCACAAACGCGTGCTGTTTCGCCCGGTGCCCGACCTGCTCGATGAGCTGGTCGCCGCCACCGTGGACCAGACGCTGGTGGCTCGCCTGGAGGTCTTGGGGCGTCTGGATCTCTTGATCCTGGACGAACTCGGCTATCTGCCCATGGATGCCCGCCGTGCCAATCTGTTCTTCCAGATCATCAGCCGTCGCTATGAGCGGGGCTCCACCATCCTCACCAGCAACAAACCGTTCGAGGAGGTCGGATTCCCTCACCCCGGGTGACCCCGCCGAGAGGAGCCGCCCCCTCCCCCCTTTACCGGTACATGTCGTCACGGAGGGTCTCGACAATCTGGCATGGCTCCTCCTCGCGTCAGATAGTCTCCAGCCACGCACGCGCGGTGGTGATCTGCTGCGGACTATTCGGCACCCAGACGTGGACCTCGCCGGGGATCGCAACGCTCGTCAGGTGCTGCGCCGCCAGCGCCACGGCGATCACGTGGTCGTCGTGCCGGCCCGGCCGATGATCCACCCGCCAGCCCGCGGCGGTCTCGGCGACCTCCAGGGACAGCAGTTCACGGCGCAGGTCCTCGTGCGGGAAGCACCGCAAGTGGCCGTCCCGGACCAGTTGCAGCAGCGTCCCGAACAGGCGGCGGGCGTCGGCGGTGAACGGGTACTCGCGCACCTCCACGCCGGATGAGCGCAGCCGCTGCCCGAGCAGCACGGCCTGATAGGGGTCGAGCACCACGGGCGCGGCGAAGGTACGGCTCAAGCGCGCCACCTCCGCTTCCACCTCGGGCAACGCGACCGGGACCCCGGGCCGGCCGGCCCAGGTGCGCAGGGCGTCCACGACAACGTAGCCGGTCGCTGGGTCCCGGTGCGCCACTGCGGCCACCGTGCGGTCCCGGGTCAGGCCCACGTCCAGGCCCAGGGCGTGCGGGGCGTCGGTCGTGCGCTGCGCGGCGGGCGCCAGGGCCGCGTCGAAGACCACGTCCACCTCGGCGGCCAGCAGGAACGCGCCGGCGCCTTCGACCCATCGGCTCTCATGGAGGCGGGCGAAGACGTGGGGTGGCAGGGTGCGCCGCTGCTGCTCCAGCCACGCGGGGCTGATCCAGGACGCGCATTGCCCCCGCGCCGAAAAGTACCAGTCGGCCTCCTGTTGTGCGATCTGGCGCACCTCCCAGGCAATGCTGGTGCGGTCCCAGCCGGCGGTTGAGATGACCAACATGCGGCAGCCCGGCCGCTTGCCGGTGGCGGTCCAGAGCGAATCCCAGAGTTCGCGCTTGCGCCACTCGGCGAGTTCGTCCACCGCGATCCAGTCGGGCCGCAGCCCATACGCGGAGGGCGCATCCGAGGCCAGCACCCGCAGGCGGCTGCCGGTGGCGGGGATGACGATCTCGCGCTGCGTGATGCGCGCCGCGCCCCGCAACAGGGGATTGCGCTGGAACTTGCCCGCCACGTCCTCGAACAACAGCCGCGCCTGGTCTTCGTCGGCCGCCGCGCAGTAGAGGCGCTGCCCGGGCTGGCCCAGCAGCAGTTCCGTCACGGCCTCGGTGCCGAGGTCCCCGGTCTTGGAATGGCCCCTGGGCCGCTCCAGGTAGGCGTGCCGGTACTGGCCAGCGTCAAGCGCGGCGAAGTCCTCGGCCTGCCAGGGCTCGATCACCTCGCCAAACGGCCGGCCATCCTCCAGCAGGATGGCCTCGCGCCGGAAGGCCATGCGGTCCGCCGTCCAGCGCGCGACCATGGCCATCAGGTCCTCAGGCATGCGTACTGTCCTCCAGGTTCCCACCAAGGATGCGGTCGTCGTCCCGCCCGCCGACTGCGCCGCCCAGCCCACGAGCAAGAGGGCCGCGGCGGCGACGAGCAGCGCGCGCCGGACGGTCACCGGGCCCGCTCCTCCTGGCGAGAGGCAGCGATCAACATGCCCACGTCGGAGCCCACGGCGGCCGGCTCGATCCCCAGGGTGGCCAGCAGGCGCCGCTCCAGTTCGGCGACGTTGTCGTAGCGCTTGGGCGGCTCCTCCTGGCGCGCCCAGAAGGCCGCGAACAGTCGACGCCGGAAGAGGCGCACCTCGACGGCCGCCTCGATCAGCGCGGCCACCGGTCCCGGGCAGGCTACCCACGACGGGTAACCCTTGGCCAGGGCGTAGCGGTCCCGCATGGCCTCGGCCTGGCGCACCAACCCCCGCCGCCGGTCCGGCCGACGCAGGAGCCGCCGCGCGGCGTAGGCCCCGTGAATCACCACGAAGCGCCCGTCCGGGCCGCGGGGCTGTGGCGGGCGGTTCCGCGTGGGTTCCGTGGGCACTTGAGCGCGCCCTTCAGGGCCTTCTCCGGTTTGCATCACGTTAGCAGCACCTCCGAATCCCCTTGATAGACGCGGGGTTTCGCGTCGACCCCCTCATTTCCTCAGAGGAGGTCGGATTCCCTCACCCCGGGGCCGAGCCTCCGGGAGTACCCGGGCTGGCCGGAGGGCCGGGGTCGCGGTGGGGACGCGGCGGCGCTCGCCCGCTACCTCCAGATGTTCCGGGCGCTGCGCGAGCGCGGCATGGAACCGCTGGTGACGCTGAACCACTTCACGTTGCCGCAGTGGGTCGCCGACCGCGGCGGCTGGCTGTGGGACGGCCTGCCGCGGACCTTTGCCGCGTTCGCCGGCCGCGTCGCCCGCGCCGCCGGCGCGCTGTGCGACTTCTGGGTGACGCTCAACGAGCCGGTCGGACACCTGGCGCTGGCCTACCTGTTCGGGCGATTCGCGCCCGGACGGCGCAACCCGATCGCGCTGGCACAGGCCATCGTGCGGTCGGTCCGCGCGCACGCTGCGGCCTACCACGCGGTCCATGCGGTCCAGCCGCACGCCCGCGTCGGCGTGGCCGCCTACCTGCGGCCGGCCGAGCCGGCTGACCCGTCCTCCCGGCTCGACGTCTGGCTCGCCCGCCGCCTCGACCACGCCATGAACTGGATGTACCTGGACGCGCTGACGACCGGCCGGTTGCGAACCCCGCTCGGCGTCGAGGTGGTCGTGCCCGAGGCCGCGGGGACGCTGGACTACGTCGGGGTGAACTACTACACCCGCAGCCGCGTCGCGTTCGACCTGCGGCGGCCCGGTCACGGCTTCGTGCGCGAGGTGCCCGCGCCCGAGGCCCCGCAGAGCGACGGCGGCTACGGCGAGGTGTACCCCGACGGCCTACTGGCCGTGCTGCGCGCCTCGCGCCGCTACGAGCGGCCGGTCTACGTGACCGAGAACGGCCTGCCCGATGCCGCGGACCGGCTGCGTCCGGCGTTCATCGTCGAGCACCTGCGGCGGGTGGCGCAGGCGATCGCCGAGGGCGTGCCGGTGTACGGGTACTATCACTGGGCGATCGTGGACAACTTCGAGTGGGCCGACGGGTGGAGCCTGCGGTTCGGGCTCCACGCGCTCGACCCGGGCACGCAGGCGCGCACGCCCCGGCCGAGCGCGGCGCTCTACGGCGAGATCTGCCGCCGCAACGCCCTGCCGTAGACGCCTACCGTCGGGCCTGCCGCGAGAAGAAGCTCCAGATGACGGCGCTGGCGTCCAGGTCGCGGCTCGTGCGGCCGATGATGCGCTCCGGCAGGTACGGCACGCCGCCCGGCCAGGTGTGCCCGCCCCCTTCCACCGCGTAGAGCACGACCTCGGTGCCCTCGCGGCACGGCGCGTAGCGCTCGCGGCGAACGCGTGTGTCGTCGGCTGGGTCGCGGTCGGGCTCGTAGGTGACCACCGGGGCCGCCGGACAGCCGGAGCGCGCGGCCCACAGGCGCATCGTCTCCGCCACCGAGATGACGCGCCCGACACCGCGCCGGCCCGGGAGCCCGATCTCCCCGCCCTCCCAGGGCACCAGGGGGTCTTCGGTACCGGAAATCAGCAGCATCGAGGTGGGCCGCGGGGGACCGCCGGTGCGCGCGAGCGGCTCGGACATGGAGATGGCGACCGGTGCGATCGCGGCCACGCGGTCCGCCGCCGCGATGGCCAGACGGAACGCCATCAGGCCGCCGTTCGAGATGCCCGTGGCATAGACGCGCGTCCGATCGATGGGCGTGCGGCGGCCGATTTCGTCCACGAGCGCCACCAGGAACGCGACGTCGTCCACGTTCTCACGGTGCGCCCGGTAGGTTGTGACGCCGCGGCCGTCGTTCCAGTGGCGGTCCAGGCCGTCGGGGTAGAGCACCACGAAGCCCCATCGGTCCGCCAGCCGGTTGAATCCGCCGCGCGTCAGTCGCTCCATCCCGGCGCCGGTGCCGCCGCCCCCGTGCAGCACGAGCACGACCGGCAGCGGCCGTTCGGTCACGGGTGGCACGTGCACGCGGTACGTGCGCTCGTAGCCGCCGACCGAGAGGGCCCCGGCCCTCGACTCCGCCACCGGGGCGGCCGGCGCGGCGGTCGCGACCGCTGCCGCGACCAGCGCGCCCAGCAGATGCAGCCGGCGTCCGTGCGAGCGCTTCATGCCCTCCCGCTCCCAGGATCGGCGGGCAGCGTGTCCTCGGTGAGGGCGGCATCGAATGGGTGGCGGGGCATGTCCGACTCCCCCCCTGTGTAGATTGATGTACTTCCATTCTAGACATGTAGGGCCGGGTCCTGCTACCGGTGGCGCGTCTCGCCGCGCTGCGTGAGGCAGCCGAGCGCCAAGCCGTGGTGGCTGTGGCGCGCACGCCGGCCGAACGCGCCCGCCGGGCGGCGGGGGCGCTGCGCCTCCTGTGGGCCCGGTGGTGGCGGCCGTATCAAGCCCTCTCGCCACGGGACCGCCAGCGGGCACAGAGACTGGCGCTGGAGGGGCCGTTGGTGCGACTGCTCAACGATCCCCGGCACGGCCCGCGGCTGCGGAGCGCCTACGAGCGGATCGGCGGACCGCTCGGGTGGGCGGGGGTGCTGCGTGCGCTGGTCGAGCCCGAAGGGCGCCGGGCCGCACCTCTGGAAGCCGGCGCGTTTGAATCGCTTCTCCTGTTCCTCCGGTGGCAGTTTGTGCTGGCGCGGTGCGACCAGGGACCGCACTGGTATGCTCGGCCAGTCCGCGGGCGTCGGTCGGACGTCTGCCCTGAGCACGGCCGGTCCCGCGCCGTTCGTGGCTGGCTCGCCCGCCGCCAGCAGCGCCGCGAGGCGTTCCGGCAGGCCCACCCGCAGGCGTCGGTGTGGCTTGATAGATTGTCACGCCGCGTGAAAGCCCTCTGGACACAGAAGCGCCGGCGAGGGTACTCCGAGACCTGGTACCGCGAACAGGTCCGCCAGGCGGCCAAGGCCCACGCGGACGGGTTGCGCGCGGCGCGCGATGGGACCCCGCAGGAGTGGATCGCGTTCTTCGGCGCACGGTCCACGCTGCTGGGGCGGAGTCTCGCCGAGGCGCTGGGCCTGCCTGCCCCGGGTGGTAGGCGCCAATCTGCAAACAGATTTGCAAACCGGCGGCCCAACATAGCACCCAAAACCAACACGTAGCAGGGAGTGACACCGTGAGAAGCGAGAAGGCCGAAACCCGCATCGGACGCGGATTCCGGCGCTTCTCGGTGTCAGTTGGTGCTACTGCCTAACAGTCCCCTCGTCTTCTTTGCAACCAGGGGGTCGGGGGTTCGAATCCCCTCGTCTCCACCAACCCGAAACCTGCGCAGGTCAGGGACGCCAGGCTCACCTCTTTCCTGCTGTGCCGCCGGCCGGGGAAGGCCGGGTC
>Ga0101943_1000284_pt1 | contig 104968 bp, 87 predicted proteins | sample DewCreD2012metaG_5_FD_75244 | JGI IMG/M metagenome (GOLD analysis project Ga0101943, IMG submission 75244) | Hot spring sediment bacterial and archeal communities from British Columbia, Canada, to study Microbial Dark Matter (Phase II) - Dewar... ... | reverse complement strand
GTTCGGGATCACACATGGCGACCCCGATCCGGACCGCACCGTAGTCGATGCCGAGCAGCACGCCATGCGGAGGAAGAGCAGGGGAGGGGTTGCGTTCCTGCGGCACAGATTCCACGGTGATAACCTCAACGTCTCACGAAAGCACCGAACATCCGGCTTCAGGGAATTCGGCTATAGATACCGGCTATAAATACTTGTCCAGTCCGCGCTTTTTCAGGGCTTCGACCAATTTTTTGACATCGGCTTCACTTTGGCGTGTGGTGACCAGAGTGGCCGCACCACATTGTACGATGACCAGATCGCGCACCCCCAACGTTGCGATCAAGTGCCCGGCATCGCTAACGATAACACACCGGGAGGTATCGACGCCGCAGTGGAGTCCCTGCACGGTGTTGCCGTCTCCATCTTGGGGGTTGTGGCGCTCCAGAGCCAGCCAGGAGCCGACATCATCCCATTGGAAGGGCGCATGGACCACGAGAACCCGCCCGGCTTGTCCGGCATCTTGCATCACGGCGTAATCGATGCTGATACGTTCCAAATTGCTATAAAGCGACTGGAACACGGCGTCACGCTGTGGGGTATTCCAAGCGGCAGCAATCTCGCGCACTGCCGCATGCAAAGCTGGTCGGCGCTGCGCCAACTCATCCAGAATAGTCTCAACCCGCCAGAGGAAAATGCCGCTGTTCCAGAAATACTCCCCGCAGGCCAGGAATTGTTCCGCCGTGGCAAAATTCGGTTTTTCCCGGAATTCACGCACTTGCGAGGCGTACACTTCCTGCCGCGTGCCCAAAAGTTCCCCCCGGCGGATGTAACCGTACCCCGTGGCGGGATAGGTCGGCCGGATTCCGAACGTGATCAACCGGTCCGGATAATCCCGCAGGAATTGCACCGCGGCATGGACGGCCCGGCGGAATTCCTGGACCGGCTCGATGATATGGTCGGCGGGAACAACGAGCAGTGCAGCCTGAGGATTCCGGCGGCTGACCAACGCGGCTCCCAACCCCACACAAGCCGCCGTATCACGGCCTGACGGTTCGCCAATCACTTGCTCGGCGCCCAGCCATTCCGCTAACTGTTCCACGGCTTGAGCACGATGAGCGGCGGAAGTGATCACCCAAGTCCGCTCCGGTGGGATTTGGGCGGCTAACCGCTCCACAGTCTCCTGAAGCAAGGTCCGTTCGCCGCGAAAGCGCAGGAACTGCTTGGGATGAGACTGCCGGCTGCGGGGCCAGAACCGCGTCCCTCCTCCCCCCGCCATCACCAACGCATGCAATTCCACAGCTTCCATGATCGACTCTGTCGGTCCTCAACTTCGGGTGAAACGATGTTACTTCGTATCCTCACGCAAGTAAGTCGGACCTGTCAAGCGGAAGCCCGGAGGGATCCGTTGCATCACTTCCTCAGCACTCAGGGCAAACAGAGGCGATATTTCCACCGGCCAATCCTGCACTGGGACGCCGGCTTGGAGCAACCAGCGGCGGTGAAGTGCCACCATTGCTTGCTGGACCGTCAGGGGCGAATCCGGCCCTTCGGCGTTCTTCAGGGGGGCGAATTCGTCCGAGCGGGGGGTTTCCATCAGCAGCCACTGGCGTGCGTGGGGCAGGACATCGAAGATGAATTGCTCGAACTTGAAAGCGTTGGGGGTCGGGGGTGTCACCCATTGGCCCGTATCCGGGTCGAAGTGGGCTGCCACCTTATGCGCCACATGCAGCGGCAATTCCCCCAAGCTCAGGACACGTTGCAGAAAGTCCCGGCGGAAAATATGAATGGCGGGGTTCCCTGCGGCATAACGCAGTCGCCCGTTAGCTTCCCGCTCCTGAGCGAGTTCCGCCGGCAGATCGCTGTACTCAATCAACACGCATCGGCCCTGGTGGCGGGCAAAAATACCGACCTTTTCCTGCGGTTGGTCTTTGAGCACGACTTTGGAGGAGACCTCAGCACGGGACAGTACATGCCGTCCCACAAACCCGGGATCGCAGACCCGCACCAGAGGATTGTCCACTTGGAAGTAAAAAATGTGCTCAATACCCCGGCTTTCTAATTCGTCCAGCAAACCATGTTCTGCCAGAGCGCTCAGGGTGCCGCCGTGGCCGTTGGGACTGAGGAGAAGCTGGCCAGGAGCCTCCAGGAGTAGCCGGCGCGTTCGGGCACAGACGACGGGCATCGTCCCTTGAAGGAAGAAGCGGACTTGGTCACGGGCCAAACCGAAATAGCTGTGCCGCTCGAAGAACTCGCGCGTTGCGGCATCCGTCGCGGGACTGGTCATGATCAGCCAGGGAAGCGGCCGGCCGTATTGCCGCGACAGGGCCGCGATTTTCTCGGCATGAATCTGGAAGAGGGATGCACGGGACAGCGGGCCGATGGGGAAGGCGCCTTTGGGTTGATCGGTACCCAGGCGAGTGCCTTGTCCACCGGCTACCACGAGGGCCGCGATCACACCTTGGCGCAAAGCGGCTTTCCCAGCGGCTTGTTCGTCCGCAGTCGCCGCCGCGGGTGTCAAAGGTGCCGGCTCCAATTCTTGCCAAGCGAGGGAGGGGGCAGGCTTCGCTCCGGAAACAGCCAAACCTAGGACCTTTTCCCAGGGCACCTCGGTTAACTGTCGGACCAAACCAGCTCGTTGCACGCCGCTGAGCTTCTCCCATCCGTAGAGCACATGTAACTGGTTCTGTCGTTCCAATCGCTCTCGCAACTCCGCCGGCGCTTCCCGCATACTCCTGTTCCTCCCTTAGAGAAAGGTTTACCAGCTCATTGGAGAACTCATGGAGTGCTGCCGTTATTGGCCACCAGCCATTAGCAAGGTCCCTGTCCTAGCTGATCCTGCCTGCGGCATCAGTCCTTGCAGGTGCGCAGAATCTCTCACCGCCCCCCTAAGCCGACGGCCGCCTGAATCGACGAGTTAGTCGATAATTCGTTCTTGGCATGCTCGAACTCTCTCAGAAAGTCCATGTTCGAACTCTCTCAAAAGTCAAAGCTCAGTCCGTCGTAAGCGGGGGCAATATGCGGGGGGAGTTGGCGGATCAGAACGTCGTAGTCCATCGCGTGGCTCATGTGGGTGAGGTAGGCTTGACGGGGACGAACCCGCTCGATTACGGCCAATGCTTCCTCCAAACTGTAGTGGGACGGATGCGGCTTACCCGGACGCAATGCATCCAAGATGAGCACATCTAGTCCCTCCAGCAAGGGCCAGCTCCGGTCCGGTATGCCGCTGACATCGGTGCAGTAAGCCACATTGCCGATACGGAATCCTAACACGTTGAAGCGCCCATGATACAGGGGAATCGGTGTGACCCACTCCTTCAGAACCTGGAAGGGGTCCGTGGCGATGCGGTGAAAGATGAGCTTGGGTAACACCCCCGCTGGCAACTCTTCTCCCGCGGGATGGAAGGCATAGGCGAAGGCCTGGCGGATAACTTCCTCCACTTCGTCGGTGCAGTAAATGGGCAATGGCCCTTTCAAATGCAGGGGAAACAGGCGCACGTCGTCAAGGCCGAAAAGGTGGTCAGCATGATAATGGGTGTACAAAACCGCGTGGACCAAATCGATCTGCTCTCGCAGCAATTGCAAACGCAGCTCCGGGGTCGTATCGATCAGGATATTCCCCTGAGGCGTGCGGATCAGAGCGGAAGCCCGGTAACGCTGATTGCGGGGATTCGGGGAGCGGCAGACGGGACAGGCGCAGCCAATGACGGGAACGCCCACCGAGGTGCCGGTGCCGAGAAAAATGAACCGCCGTTGTCCCCGTCCAAACGCATCCACACGGTCATTTCATCAGGGACAGGCAATTCCGACAAGACGCACGGCTACTGTCTTAGGGTCTGACCATACCTGTGGGAGTCCCTCCCGCTGGCGTCCCCGTCCCTTGGGTCTTCAGGCGGTTCAAGGCAGTGGATGCCGCTTGGGCCTGCGGCGAGCCGGGAGCCAAGCGGACCACACGCTCATAGCAAGCGATGGCCTCAGCCGTTTGCCCTTGAGCCAGCCAAGCCTCGGCCAAGTCCAGGGACAACTGTACAGTGCGCTGCTGCAACTGTTCGCAGGCACGGGAGAGATACTGAGGATGTTTTTTGATCTCCGCCGCCAAGCGTCGTGCCTCTTGGGCTTCCGGCTGGCCAGGAAATCCGCTTTGCAGTTGCTCGCATTTGAGCAGACAATCGTAATACTGCTGCCGCCGGAAATCTTCGCGGGCCGCAGCGAGAAGTTCCTGAGCACTACGCTGGTGCAACTGCTGCTGGACCTCTGTTCGGGCCGTCAGACGTTGCATCTGCTCGGCAGCACTATCCGCAGCGCTCGTCCCGGCGTAACGCCGGATTACTTCGCTCAAAACTTCCAGCGCTTCGCGGGTCTGGCCCTGGGCTAGGAACGCTTGTGCTTGTTGCTGCTTCTGGGCGGCCTGCTTTTCAATCTGTTCGAGCAATTGTCTGGCTTTTTGAGCAACCGGTTGATCTCTGGCTTCCCGGCTGATCTGGCGCAACAAAGCGATGGCCCGCGGATAATCCCCGCTGGAGATCGCTTGGGAGGCTTGCTCAAAATCCCGCGCACTACCCTGAGGCGTATGGACAGCCAAGAGCGTCCGCTTGCAATGCTCCTCCAGCCGTTGGCTATCCTGATACCCTTCGATGAAGGCATGGATCTTACCATCGGGTCCCGCGAGTACGATCGTCGGGTAAACTTGCACACGCAGGGCACGGGCTAGCTCCGCTTCCCGCTGCGCGTCGATTTTCAAGGGGACAAAATGCCGCTGGAGGTAAGCGACGATCGATGCTTCTCGCAAGGGTCCATGTTCCAGTTTGCGGCAATAAAAACAATGTTCCGTCCCGATGATGACAAACAACGGCAAGCCCTTCTCCGCTGCTTTCTGACGTGCCGCATTGTAGTCCGTTTCCCAACGGACGACCTCGGTGGTGTTCCGGAACCATTGCGGCCAAGCGGAGGAGGGAAGAGCAATGAGTAACCCCAGGGTCACGGAAAGCCAAAGGGGCCGGTGAAGGATTCTCATACAACGATCCTCGGTGTCGAACAGTGGGGGTGTGCCATTCTTGGAGCCGGTCCGTCCTCCGTGTAGGCATGCTAAGCTCGCGGATGCGCCTGGCGGTAGCTGTCCCGCAGGCGGCGGGTTGATACATGGGTGTAGATCTGCGTGGTCGTCAATTGCTTGTGGCCAAGCAATTCCTGAACGCCTCGGATGTCGGCTCCCGCATCGAGAAGATGGGTAGCGAAGGTATGCCGCAGGGTGTGCGGGCTAGTTCGGGTCTCTATGCCGGCCCGGCGCAAATAGGTTTGCAAGAGCCGCCCGACGCTGCGACTGCTCAGCCGGGTCCCGAAGCGGTTCACGAAAACGGCGGGAGTCCGACGAGTTCTCCGCTGTTGCAAAAATGCCTCACGCGCCGCCAACCACTCCGCCAAAGCCTGCTGGGCTGCCGGGCCTAAGAGTGCCAGCCGTTCCCGTTTTCCTTTTCCCCGAACATGCAGAAAACCCTCCTGAAGATCGACATCGTCCAAATCCAGTCCCACAAGTTCGCTGACGCGAAGACCTGCCGAGTATAACACTTCGAGGATGGCGCGATCCCTTCGGCCCTGCCAGGTCACAGGAGAGGGTGCCTGCAAGAGCCGATAGATTTGTTCCTGGGTGAGGAAATGGGGCAGTTTCCGCTCCTGACGCGGCCCCCGCAGGCCTTGCGCGGGATTGCTCTGAAGTGCGCCTTGGCGGCAGAGAAACCGGCCAAAGGCGCGTGCCGCAGCCAGCCGCCGGGCGATCGTACTGCGAGAATAACCCTGCTCATGCAGCCAGACGAGCCAACCACGTAAGGCCCGCATCGACCAGTCTGCCACCTCCAGGACAGCTTTCCGGCGCTGCTCCCGAAGATAAGACATCAGTTGCATCAAGTCCTCGCGGTAGGACTTGATTGTCATCGCAGAGGCATTCCGCTCTACGCTCAGATGCAGGAAAAAGTCCGCCAGATGCTGTTCCAGAGTCAAGGAATTCAATCCCGGTTTGCCGGTTCTTCGGTTTTACTCTCGCCAAGGTTTCCTAGCCATCAGCACTTCCCGTAACCACCCCTGCATCGCCGAAGATGCTTCACTCCCCTTACGGACTGTCCGGAGAATCGAAGCGGCGGGATTCTTCGGAGCGTGACGAGAGAAAGGGATGGTGGGGATGCAAGCCTTCGGATTCCTGGCGAATGCGCTGCGTGAGTAATGTGGCATCCTGCCAATTGATCGGCGAGTCCGGATCCGCGGCCCGGTACCGAATCTCGTCGATGAGCATCTCCCGGCTCATCGCGTCGTAAACGAACACGAATCGTTCCTGCCCCTTGATCAGGGCCACGACGTTCCAGGTTTGTGGCGGATCGCCATGGGCTGGCCATGTCCATCTCATATTTCTGCCATCGGAGTTTTTGGCAGAGCAACTTCCTTCGGATCGACTTGGCCCGCTGGTACATCCAATCTGACCTAAGCAAGATCGCTACGTCTGGCAGAATCGCTACAATTTCCGCGACTGGCGCTGCTAGACGGCGGATTTTCCCAAGGGCGGCATTTTTCCCTGGCTTCCCCCTTGACACATGGGTAAACTTTCGCACGCTTTTCCCTGAAGTCCTCGGAGTCATAGGCCTTGGGTTGACGAGCCGTAACGTGCGTCCCCCTTGAAATTCGGAGAGAATCCGTGAGCACCACAGCTCCTCCTGCCTCCAACGGCCCCACCCTGAATGACAAAATTTTGTTTTGGGCCAGCTTTTTCACCCTGATTGCTGCGGGGATCGGGTTTTCGGTCCGCGGGGTGGAAATCCTCAAAGACTGGGGGAATCAATTCGGGTTCACCCAAACCGAATTGGGAACCATCACGGGGGGAGGACTCGTCGGCTTCGGCCTGGCCATCATTTTTTTCAGCTTCCTGGCCGACCGTTTCGGCTACGGCAAGCTCATGGTGGTGGCCTTTCTGCTCCATACACTCTCCGCCGTGGTCACCTTTGCCGCCACCCCCGTTTTCAATCAATACGGCAAGGAAGGGGCCTTTTATTGCCTCAACTTGGGCATGTGGCTCTTCGCCTTGGGCAACGGGACGTGTGAAGCGGTGATCAACCCTCTGACGGCCACCCTCTTTCCCAAGAACAAGACACACTGGCTCAACATTCTTCACGCCGGTTGGCCGGGAGGGCTAATTCTCGGTGCTGTCATCATGCTCGGCTTCAATCAGTTCGCGCCGAACATCCGGTGGGAATACAAACTCGGTGTGTTTCTGATCCCTGTCTTCATTTACGGAGTCATGATGGTAGGCCGGCGCTTTCCCAGTTCTGAAGCCAAGAGTGCTGGCGTGTCCGTCTCCGACATGATGAAGACCATCGGCTTGTTCGGCTTCACCTTCGCCGCGGTCATGATTGCCCTGGCACTGGCGAGTTTTCTGCCCAGCGTGGTCGGACCAGCCATAAGCACCGATGACCCGGAAAAAAGAGATGTGATTCTCAGTTATCTCGGAGGCGGGATCGCCTTTGTCATTTGGCTGATTTTCGCTTGGTACACCAACTTCAGCATAGGCAGTTGGGTTCTGGCCTTGCTATACATCATGCATGCCTTGGTCGGCTACGTGGAGCTTGGCACCGATAGCTGGATTACCAATATCACCAACCAAGTGGTACAAGATCAGACGCAAGCCACGTTGGCCTTCATCTGGACCAACATCTTGATGTTTACTCTCCGTTTCTTCGCAGGTCCCATTGTGCATAAGATCAACCCTGTGGGCTTGCTCTTCTTCAGCGCGGTGTTGGGTGTCATCGGTTTGTATCTGCTCGGGAATCCCGCCATCAATTCCATCTGGCCCTGGCTTTTGGCCGTCACGATCTACGGCATCGGCAAGACGTTCTACTGGCCCACACTGCTGGGGGTGATCTCCGAGCGGTTTCCCAAGGGAGGGGCATTGGCTTTGGGCTTGAGCGGGGGCATTGGCATGATCAGCGCCGGTATCCTTGGAGGACCAGGAATCGGCTACAAGCAAGACTACTTTGCCGTGTCCTATTTGCAGGAGACGCCCGAACGGCAGCAGACCTATGAGCGCTACAAGGCCCGCACCGACTCCGGCCAACCTGATCTCAAGGGTTTCCCCATCCTCTCTTCTTTCTTCCCACACGTGGCGCCGAAGGTAGCCGGCATCGACAATGCCCGGCTGAAAGTCTTCCAAGACTACGCCGACATTCTGGACGAGAATGGGAAGCCCCGACCCCAGCAGAAGACGACGTTGGAAAGCGATTTGGAGACCATCGAGACCCTCAAGCGGCAAGGCCGGCCTGTCGAACCCAAACTTGAAGAAAATCTCCGCAAGCTGCACCAATGGTGGGTGCAGGAAGGGTTGCCCCACTTTCCAGAGGATCGGCACATTCTGCCCCAAGCTCGGCTCTATGGTGCTAAGATGGCCCTGCTTTATACAGCGGTCGTACCCGCCACCTTGGCCGTCGGTTTCCTGATCCTGATCCTCTACTTCTGGCTGCTGGGAGGATACAAACAGGTCCATTTAGAGCATGGTGGAGCGGAGCACGAAACCCGCGATTACTGATTCCGCCCGAACTGGGCAATTCGCTATTACCAATCTTGGCGCCTCTCATCGGAAGGCACTGCCGGTACAGGTCGTGCCGGTAGGCTTTCGCCTGGGACGCTCCTATCACTGAGAATGTCGGCTACTATTCCGGCGTTTATGTTCACGCAGAGGGCATCGTCTGCCGCAAGGGGGGCTGCCATGCCATCAGACTACGATGTCATCATCATCGGCGGTGGTCATAACGGTCTGGTCTGCGCTGCCTACTTGGCGAGGGCAGGACGCCGTGTATTGGTGCTGGAGCGCCGCTCCATTCTGGGCGGCTGTTGCATTACCGAGGAGCTATGGCCCGGTTTCAAAGTCTCCACCGCGGCGTATGTTAATAGCCTCTTGCGCCCGGAAATCATCCGCGACCTAGACCTCAAGCGCCACGGTTTCGAGATGATTCCGCGGAACCCGTCCTCTTTCACACCATTGCTCGATGGCCGTTATCTGATGATGGGTCCCGATCGGAACCTGACCCTGAAAGAGATTGCCAAATTCTCAACGAAAGACGCCGAGAATTATCCGCGCTACGAAGAGATGCTCAGCCGCATCGCCCATTTTCTGGAACCTTGGTTGATGCAAACACCACCGGATCCCTTCTCGATCCGACCGGGGAATCTTTGGAAAATCGCGGAATTGGGGTGGAAGTTCCGCAAGCTGGGAATGCCGCTAGCTAACGAGGCCGTCGAGATTCTGACTGCCGCAGCTCGGCCTATACTGGAACGCTGGTTTGAGTCCGAGCCGCTCAAAGCCACCTTGGCCACCGATGCGGTGATTGGCGCCTTTGCTTCTCCGTCGCAGCCGGGAACTGCCTACGTGTTGTTCCACCATGTTATGGGGGAGTGCAATGGCGTGCGCGGGGTGTGGGGGTATGTTCGCGGCGGCATGGGGATGATCGCCCAGAGTTTGGCGGCTGCTGCCAGAAGTTTTGGAGCGAAGATCCGCACAGACGCGGAAGTGATCCGTATTCTGATACGAGACGGCCAAGCCCAAGGGGTGGCGCTGCGCGACGGAACCGAATTGCGGGCGAGACAAATTGCCTCCAATGCTGACCCCCACGTCACCTTTCTACGCCTGATCGAGGAAAAGGAATTGCCCCCTGAGTTCGTATCTGCTATCCGACGCATCGACTTCAGCTCCGCTACAGTGAAAATCAATGTGGCCTTGGACCGGCCTCCGAAATTCCGCTGCTTGCCAAGTGATGGGATTGGCCCGCAGCACCACGGCACGATGCACATCTGCCCGGATCTGGATTACATCGAGCGGGCGTATGATGATGCGAAATATGGGCGCTGGGCGGAAAATCCGATGCTGGAATGCACAATGGCCACCGCCTTGGATGACTCTCTCGCTCCGCCCGGAAAACACATTTTGAGTATGTTTGTCCAGTACGCACCGTATCACCTCAAAGGCACGACGTGGGATCAGGAGAAAGATCGTTTCGCAGATCGGTGTTTCGATGTGCTGGAGGAGTATGCTCCGGGATTCAAGGCCAGCGTGTTGCACCGGATGGTCATACCTCCTCCCGATATGGAAAAGCTTTGGGGAATCACAGGCGGGAACATTATGCACGGAGCCATGAGCTTGCATCAAATGTTCAGCTTCCGTCCTGTGGGAGGATATGCGAATTATCGGACTCCGATACGCGGACTGTATTTGTGCGGAGCAGGGACGCACCCTGGCGGCGGTGTGATGGGAGCCTGCGGATACAACGCCGCTCGGGAGATGCTCCGCGACGGATAACTCCGAAACATGCCAACTCGAAAAGTATCGAGTGACACATGGCCCGCAAAGTCGTCTCTCTCGTGAGGAGCGAGAAAATGGCCAGAATGATCTATTTTCGAGGCCGGGTGCAGGGGGTCGGATTCCGCGCCACGGCAGCGTCCTTGGCGCGGAGATACGGACTGCGGGGATGGGTGCGAAATTTAGCTGATGGGAGAGTGCAATTGTGGGTCCAAGGGGATGAAGAGGTCCTAGAGCAATTTTTGTCACATCTGCGGCAGGCGATGAGGGGAAATATCGAGGGGGAAGAAAGCCACGCTTTTGCGGACGAGGAGATGGAAGGTTTTCGGATTGTGTCGTAAGGAAGCGGGTCGGGTGGCAAGGGTGAGCAGATTTGGGTTCGGGTTAATGTCCGATAATGATCATTATGTTTGATTAAATCGCCAGCCTCCCACCCTTTGCTTTATGAATTCTGCCGTGCCCTTGCGCCTTACCTCGCCTCGTCCCTTCTGGGATACCTTCATCTCCGCCTTCCTCCCCGCTTTCCCGGATAACCTCACCTTCACCTTCTAGTTTATTCTGATAAAATGTCCATCAACTCGGTTTCGCGCGGAACATTCCGTAAACTATACTTGGGCCATCAGATGTGTCTAATTTCTGAAAGCTGGGGTCAACTTTGAGCCGAGATTGGATTCAGCACGATAGCCGCTGCTCGAAACGCCGCACGTTTCGACCCGACTATCTTTCTTTCGCCCCTACCTATCAGTGCAATCTGGCTTGCCCTCACTGCTGCGTACCGATCGAATGGACGGACCAATTGGATGTTACCGCTGCCCTCCGCTTTCTAGAACAATGTCCCAGCGAAGGTATCCGACGTTTGGGCTTCACCGGAGGCGAACCCTTTCTCTGCCCAGACTTTCTCATCACGATCACCCGTCGTGCTGCCAAACTCGGATTCCGCTTCGATAAGCTCATGACTAACGGCGTGTGGTTCGAGGAGGAGCAGCATTTGCGCCGGGTGCTGACCCAATTACGCGACGCTGGCTACCACGGCAAAATCGGGCTTTCCGTCGATAAATTCCATGGCGTTCACACCGAAAAGCTGGCACAATTCTGTCGCATTGTGCGTGACGTATTTGCCTCCGATACAATACTTTCTCTCAGTTATGCCAGTAGGAGTCCCGATACCGGTTTGGAACCCATTCAGCGTTTAGCCCGTGCACTCAACGCCGTGGTGGAATATTCCCCTGTGCTCGGCCGTTATTTGCTGGTGAGTGACACCCTGACGATGACGCTGTGCTGGAACCATTTGGCGCCCGTGGAACGAGCCGAAAACTTGCCGGGCCAGCCGTGGGATGGCAAATGGTTCATCGAAGATTATTGCGAGGGTCCAGGTCAAGCCCTGATCGTCAATCCTCGCGGAGACGTCAAGCCGTGCTGTGGCTTTGCCTCGGACCTGGATCAACTCACCATCGGCAATATCTATCGTGATGATGTCCGGACTATCATACGGCGTGCTCGGCGGCACCCGGTGGTGGGTACCATCTTCCGCCACGGGTTGTCAGCATTGCGGGATCAGATATTGGCAGAGAATCCCGCGGCGTTGCCCGGTGCGACTAGCAATCACTGTTTTTTCTGCTGGTACATTTTGACTCGTGGACTCGTGAAGGGAGTTCCTGGCGGCGGCGGCCAAGTCGGTCGATGGACCAAGCCACCTGTTCCAGAAGCCGCCCACCTCGTTCCTCTCGGTACGGAGCGGGTACCAAGAGCGGTTCGTGCACCCAATGCGTCCGGTAAGCGCTACCCTGGATAATGGTAACTCCAGGTAAGTGCGACGACTTCCGGGAGATTTTGCGTGCACGTCGGTCATTCTCGCTAGTAAACGCTGAAGGGGTGGACTGTAAGGGGCCATTTTCGCCGAAAATTCATAAGAGGTGTTGCAACAGGGCAGATTGAGCGGAAAAATGGATAACGGAGGAAATGGCGCCGGATAATTATTCCGCCGTTGGCACGATAAAAGCCGTGCGCGAGTTTGGGAGATTGTAAGGAGTTGAAATGATCCCACATATGAAGTGGCGCATGATCCAAGCCCTTGCGGTGCTGGGGCTGGGTATTGCCTTGCTGCCAACCCGATCGGGGGCTTTTGTGGCTGAAGACACCACTTGGCCAACAGATCGCACTGATTTTCCGACCGATGTCTCACAACTGCGTGCTTTGCAGAATCGGGTTCAACAGGTCATCGAAAAGTGCACCCCCTCGACGGTGGGCATACTCATCGGCATCGGAGCCGGCAGCGGTGTGATTGTCAGCGAGGATGGCTTGGTTCTGACGGCCGCCCATGTGATTGCGGGTGATAGTCCCTTCACCAAGGGTGCGGACTACAAAGCTGGGCGTGCCTGCAAGATCGTGTTATCGGACGGACGGAAAGTGAATGGCAAGACGTTGGGGATCAATCCGAAAACCGATGCGGGGATGGTCCAAATCACGGATCCCGGTCCGATTGGGGGCAAATGGCCAGCCGTCCCGTTGGGCAAATCCGAGGAGTTGAAGCGAGGTCAATGGGTGGTCGCATTGGGACATCCCGGCGGTCCGAAAACGGATCGGCCGCCCGTAGCTCGTTTGGGGCGCGTGGAAAATGTCATTTCCGAGCTGGTCAGAACCAACTGTGCCCTCGTAGGCGGAGATTCGGGAGGTCCGCTTTTTGACTTGGATGGCCGAGTCGTGGGTATCCATAGCCGCATTGGTTTGACCTTAAATCAGAACATCCATGTTCCCATCGAGAAATTCCAAATGGAGTGGAAGGCTTTGGTGGCTGGCGAAGTTGTGGGTCGGCCTTCGCGACCCGGTCAACCTGCACAGAGTCCACCATTCCTGGGGGTGGTGTTCCCGGACGACGAGGAAGACGATGCCTGGATTACGGAAGAAGTGGAGCCGAACACCCCGGCGGGTCAAGCGGGCCTGAAAGCGGGAGACACTATCACCAAGTTCAATGGCCAGCCAATTAAATCCGTGAAACAATTTCGAGAAATGATGGCGAAATATAAACCCGGGGATGAAATCAAGCTGACGATCCGCCGGGGCACGACCATCATGACGCTGTCCGTGAAACTCGGCCGGCGTCCCGGTGGCAGTTAAGCATCACAGATTCGGTTCCTGTTCCCTTAGAAAAGGTGGCATCGTGTGTGAGGTTCCCATGATGATGTATCGCTTCCTGTTTGCTCTCGCCATTGCTGGGTTGTGGTCCGCACCGGGGTGGGCGCAACTGTCCAATAACTCCCGCTTGCTAGCCCCATTCCGCAGCGTGATTGAGCCTGTACGGGACTCTACAGTACGCGTGCGGGTCAATGATCAGGACGTGGCGATCGGAGCAATTGTTGCCGCAGACGGTTACATCTTAACCAAGGCCAGCGAATTACGATCCGGGGAGAATATCACGGTCCGGTTCGTGGATGGCACCGAGTTTCCAGCTCGGATTGTGGGATCGCATCGGCCGACGGATTTGGCGATGCTCCATGTCGATGTGCGTAACCTCAAACCGCTGCGTTTCGGAGACAGTCGGAAGGTTAAGCCTGGAGCTTGGGTCGCAGCTATTGACATCAAAAGCGAGCCGGTCGCGGTGGGGATTGTCAGTGCGGTCACCCGTAAACCTACAGGTCCTGACGCCATGATCGACAATCTCAATCGCGGCTATTTGGGTGTGTTCATGACGGCGGAAGACCCGACGGATGACACGGGGAAGGTGATTGGGGCGAAGGTCACCCGCGTCGAGCGGAATAGCGCGGCGGCCAAAGCTGGCCTGAAAGAAGGGGATATCATCGTCGCCGTCAACGGAGTGAAAACACCGGGACGGCAAGCCCTACGCGATGCTTTGGAAAATTCTCGCCCTAACGATAAGGTTCGGGTGACATACTTGCGTGACGGAAAGGAACACACTGTCGAAGTCACACTCGGCGAACAAACCATGCCTGATCGTAGCGATATTCAGAATCGCTTAGGCGGAACACTCTCCGGTCGGCGGACCGGCTTTCCACTGATCCTGCAAACCGATATGTTCCTCAAGCCCAGCGACTGCGGCGGACCTGTAGTGGACCTCGATGGCAATGTCCTCGGCTTGTGTATTGCTCGCGCCGGGCGGGTCGAGACCCATGTTCTGCCGGCGGAGATTATTGTTCCGCTGATAGCCGAGTTCAAAGCGGGCAAATTCGCGCCGTCCTCCTCTGGAACTTCCACCTCCACTCCACCTCGTAAAGACGAAAAAAACGGACAAGATAAGTGACGCGATTGCCGCGCCAGCAGGTCAAGTCTAATTCGGAACCTATTACCGGTTCCGAGCCTCTTGGGTGCAACCAAATTCTCTGGGAGTTCCCTGCCGGGCAGCTCTGCTAGTCTGGGGAAACACCTCGCGGGTTCAGCCCCCACCCCCAGAAAATCTGGTTACACCCCCCGTGAAGCCTCTTCCACCTGCGTTTCCAGTCTTGATTTCATCCTCGCGGACGGCGTAGGATACGGCGTTGTAGGGGAGCAAGGACGACGAGGCTGTGCACAATCCAGCCGCCTGACACCGCAGATTCTCGCAAGGATGCAGCATCTATGCCGACAATCAACAAGCGCTTCCTGATCCGTTTGACCCTCATCTTGCTCCTGTTCACGGGGGCACTGTGGGGTTTGCATCAGTTGCAGGCCGAACGGATTCCCGAAGCCCTCTTGACACAAGCCCAGCGGGCCGAGGACGAACATCGGCTCGATGCTGCCATCCATTATTACCGCCAGTATCTGGAGTTTCGCAGGGACGATGTCGAGGCCCGAATCCGCTTGGCCCAACTGCTACGGCAGCGCCACTCCCAAGGGCGCACACTCGCGGAAGTGCTTTTCCTGTACGATCAGATTCTGCACGCCGACCCCCAACGTCACGATATCCGCCGGGAAGCACTGGCAACAGCTCTGCGGATTGGCCGCTATTCCGATGCCTTGGTCCATGCGGAAACCCTGCTGAAGACCTACCCCGAAGACCCACTACTTTGGCAGCAATTGGGAGCCGCCCAAGCTGGCTTGAACCGGCTGCTTGAAGCTCGCCGCTGTTATGAAAAAGCCGTGCAACTAGCTCCTCAGGAATTGCTCGCCTACCAGCGGTTGGCTCAATTGTTGTGGCGAAATCTGAATGACCCCTCGGCAGCACGGGAAGTCCTGGAACAGATGGTCAAGGCTATACCATCCGACCCAGAAGCCCATCTAACACGGGCGCGGTTTGAAACGTACTTGGCGGAGGACAGCACCGCGGGGGGCGGGGATAGCGGCGTCGCCCTAAAGCATTTGCAGCGAGTCTGCGAGTTGGACCCAGAAAATCTCGAAGCGACTCTGCTATTGGCCGAGATTTATCAGCGACGCTTCCGCTGGGATGTGGCTCAGTATCTGCTACGAGAAGCTCGCCATCTGTATCCGCGCGAGATACGTGTTGTGCGAGCCGCTTCTTGGCTTGAAGTCAGTCGTGGCAACATCCCCGCAGCCATCGCCATCCTGGAAGAGGGCTTGCGGCAACTTCCCGAAGCCCAGGACTTGCTCATTCCTTTGGCAGACCTGCTGATCCAACAAGGGGACAAGGCACGAACTGCGGAGATCCTCCGCCGCTTGCCGAGTTCTTCCACAGCCGCGATTCCCCGGCGCTATTTGCAAATCCGATTGGCGATGCGTGATCAGAACTGGTCGGAAGCCATGCGACTGATCGACCAGTTACAGCCAGAGGTGCAACGCCTAACGGCCTTGGGGATACAGTTGCACCTCCTACGCGCGGTATGTGCGGAACAAATCGGAGAACGGGAAGAAGCGGAGAAATCCTTCCAAAGCGTCCTGCTTGTCGAACCCCACAATGTGCAAGCTTTGCATGGATTGGGACAACTCTATCTCGACTCCGGGCGATTCGCTGATGCGGAACGGGTGTGGGAACAAGCAGCCCACTCCCCCTATTCGTCGGGTCCCATTGTCGCGCATTGGGTACGCTTTCAAGCTCACCTGTTGCGTTGCAACCAGGGAAAAGCGGACGAATGGCGGCGTCTGGAACAGGTGGCTGAGGAGGTGGCGAACCGCTTTCCACCGTCCAGTAGCGAACCGGCGGTTTTGCAGTCCGAGGTGCTGCGTGCTCAGGGCCGATATGCCGAGGCGGTCCAGCGGTTGCGCCGCGAATTGGGACGGCGGCCTAACGACATTCCCCTCTGGCTGGCCTTGATCCACACCACAGCCGAGTGGCAAGGCAGTACGGCGGCGTTAGGAGTGGCTGAAGAAGCTCAAGCCGCGTGTGGAGATCAACTCGATATTCGGCTTGGTCGCGGATCGATCATGGTTTCCGAACCGGGGCGTATGCGGCCCTTGCTAACGCTCTGCCAGCATGTCGAAAGCTGGACAGACGGGGATCAGATTCGCTTGCTCCACGGTTTGCTCGATGTCTTCGAGGTGGCCGAGGAGACATCCCAGGTCATCGCCCTGTTGGAACAACTGGCCGCACGCCGTCCGCAAGACCCTACGCTATGGCTGCGCTTATACCAGAAGGGAGTCCAAACCGGTCAGAAATCCATCGCTCAAAAAGCGTACCAGGTACTATTGGAGCGACTAGGGCCGGATGGTGAACATGTACTTCTCTGTCAAGCCTATGATGCCGATCGCTCCGCAGCGGCGGAGTGGCTGTCGCGTCTAACCACCCGCTTCGGTCCCCTGCCCCGCCAGCCCGATGCAGCTCTCGCTCTGGCTCGCTTGCACCAGCAGATGGAGCAGCACGAGCAGGCCGCGCGTTTACTCGCCAGTACCTTCCAGCGGCATCCCACTCATTTCGCTGCGGCATACGAGTGGCTCCGCCATTTACTTATGCGTCAGGATACGACCCGCGTGGAAGCGGTCATCCAACGCCTGCGCTGCGATCCCCGTTGGGGAGTTTTGGCAATCCGGCGCATGATTCAGGCACTGGTGGCTTCCCTGCCCGCGGAACAGCGGGCTTGGGCAATCGACCAATTACGCCCCTTGGTCGAGCGGCAAGCCGGCGGCCTCAGTTGGCTGGGCGAAATTGCAGCACGCTGGCAACTTCCCCAAGCGACTGCCCTGCTCCGCGAAGCTGTTCAAAGCCGTCGGGCGAATGCCGACGATTGGCTGCGCGCCGCCCTGATACTTGGACCGGAGCAAATGCAGGTAGCACGGACCAAACTGTCCGGCTCGACCTACGCCGCCTCACTGGCTGTACTGCGGGAGGCGCTCTCGGCTTCTGCTCCCGATGGGACCGATATCAATGCCTTGGAGAGTACGGAGGAACGGCGGGTTTACCTTCAAACGAGGCTGAGTCTGAAACTGGCCCGACAACGCCATTCGGAGGCGATCACACTGCTGGAGGATTATCTCCGGCATCCGGCATGGGAGCGCAGCGAGCGAGTCTGGGCTCAGAGGCAACTAGCACTGCTCTATGTCCTGCAAGGCACTGAGGCGGGCCGCAAGCAAGCAGCCCATCTTTTGGAGCAAACGCGTGAGGATGAGGGGGCCAGTGCGGCGGAATTGCGAGCCACCGCCCAGGTCTTCGCTACCTTGAGCCGCTTTCTCGACGGCGAGGCCCGGCAACACTTGCTGCAACGGACCGCATCAACCTTGGAGGCAGCCTGGCGCAAAAGTCAAGCCCCTAAAGACCTTTACGATCTGGCTCAGCTCTACCGCCTGATGGGACGTCGGTCGGAAAGCCGCCGCTGCTTGCAAACCCTACTCAACAGCGACCCCGATAATTTACATTATTTGATCGCAGCTCTGGAGGAGCTGATCCAATCCGAAGAGTACGAGGCCGCGGAAACCTTTGCCAAACGCCTGGAACTCCGCCACGGCGCAGATTGGCGCGCCATCACGGTTCTGGCCCGATATTGGTGTCGATCCGGCCAAGTAGACAAAGCCCAGCAGTGGATCGAGCGTTATGCTTATGCCGCCGATGGTAACAGCGGGGACTATTGGACTCGCATGGGACAAGTCGCCTCATTGTTCGATGAATTGATCCGCTTGCCCCAAGTGCGAAATAGCCCCGCCGGTCAGGCGATGATTGAGGCCGCTGTGGAACGTTATGCCTCTCTCGTCCCGCAACATCCGGAAGCTGCGATCGGCCTAGCGGGTCTGCTGGCTTATGCCGGTCGCGTGGATCAAGCCCTAGATCAGCTACAACGTCTGGAACCCTTCCTGTCGGTGCAGGTGCGAGCAGGAGCCGGCTTGGCCTTGGTGCGCAATGCCCAAGTCAGTGAAGCCGTGGCGTCGCGCGTTCTTCAGTGGATCGATCAGACCCTGCAACAGGAACCCCGGAATGTGACAGTGCGGCTCTATCGTGCGGAATATCATGCTCTGCGTCATGAGTTGGAACAAGCAATCCGTGAGTATGAACTCCTGCTACAGGAATTCCCGGATCAGGTTATCGTGCTCAATAACTTGGCGTGGTTGCTGGCCGCCGATCCCCAACAGGCGCAAAAGGCTCTTCAACTCGTCAATCGCGCGATCCAGAAGGTCGGCCTGACAGGTGATCTGCTCGACACCCGCGCCCGGGCACGCATCAGTTTGAAGCAGTGGGCCGAAGCGGAGCAAGACTTGCAGGAAGCCTTGCGCTTGGAGGCCACCGCCCTACGTTACTTCCACAAGGCCATTCTGCATCTCGAGCAGTCGCCGCCTCAGACCTCACAAGCTCAAGAGGCTTTCGCCCTGGCCCTCAAGCATGGCCTGGAACCCCGCCAAATCCATGCTGCCGATCGGCCGCTCTTCGATAGGCTCAACATGGCCCGTTCAGGACCATCCCGCTAGAGCGTCCAGGTGCAGTCCCCAGGGAACTCAAGGACTTATTCGGGTTGAGGTTTGATACCAAAATGAGCCAGGACGTTGCGTAGCAGCCCTTGCAAACGCGGATCAGCAAGCATGGCCCAGGCATACCCGATACAACCGGCGTTGAAGACGCGTCCCCCTTCCGGACGCTCCCAATAGATCATCTCGCCGCCTTGGTCCGTGGCAGGTTTCACCGGACGCATGAAATAGTCGAAGGCGGCGCCTCCTTCCTTCCAGGGTACAATGCCATTGGCCAGCAAGCGGATGCCCGGCGGATCTTCAGGAACCTTTCCTCCGGGAGGATTGGGCTGCTGTTGTAACTTGGCCAGTGTCGATACGCGAACATCAAATTCATGCCCATTTACAGCAGGGGTCTTACCCACGCCAGCTTCGCCAATGCGATCCCCTTTGCGGAGTTTGAGATTTTCCGGCGCCCGGAACAAAGCATGGTCGGGGTCTTCAATGACGAAAGGGCCGAAGTTTTTCGGGTTGCTCGGATTATTCCAACCCAGGCTTTCCAAGCCGATGAGCTGCCAGCCGGGATAGCCGCATTCCCGCATCAAACCCCCTCGTCGTCCATCCTGGCTATGCCAGGCTTCGCCACGCCGCTGGGGAGGAATCTGATTTCCCGGAGCATCGACCTTCCGGCATTCGATGATGGTGCCCTCCGGATTGAAGCTGACCCGCCAGAAGATAGTGTTCCCGGACAGATTGATCACTTGCCCGCCCCCCTGCAAGTATTGGCGGAGTCCTTCATACATCGGGATGGACCAATACTCATTATGGCCGACAATGACGACCGCACGATAGGATCGTAATAGATCGGGTTGTTTATGGAGATCGTAATCGCTAATGATGTCGTAGAGGTACCCATTCTGTTCCAGCCAAACATGCAGGGGGCGCTCGGCCCGCGCGAGGTGGCTGTATTCTGTAGGGCCGCCATAAAGCACATACGGGCTAGCTACTGGCCACGGCATCCGCAACCCCAACTGCAAGGTGCCCTGCCCTGCGGCATGAGCGCGATAAAAGCTATAAGCCGGTGGATTGGTCGGACCATTTGTAATCCCTCCCGTTCCCCAAACTTGTTTGCGTGACGCGGGCGGTATCGCAAACGGCGTGCTGCTGTAGGCCCGCCAGGTGTTCGTGGCGGCTAACACCAACAGAGGTGCCGCAGGCCGATTCTTGCTCCGCTTGACAATGAAGGTTACATACTGATATCTCTCCGTTTTGCCATACTCAAACCGGAAGCGGGCTACATACAAACCCGGCCTGGCATCCTCTGGAATTTTCCATGTATGTCGAACGGGCCAACGGCAATCATAAAGGTCGTCGGATGCCAACCGTAATCCGTGACCACGTTTTGTATCTTGTGCCGGATCGTAAGTTCCAAATCGCGCCACATTGGCATCAAACGAGGGACCACCGATCATCCATATACCTTGATTGATAATTCTTCCGTGACGTTGATGCGCACTGACATCAGCGACATGTTCGCCTTTTTCCTCTTGCAGCGGCCAACAGCCCAACAGGCTGGCATCCTTGGGCACTGTCAATCCATTGTCAGCAAATCGCTGGCGAATTTCCTCCTCACTCAAAGCCCGAGAATAGATGGCCGGCATCGCCACATCGGCATCCAGGAAGTGTGAGGCTTTACCGGCCTCTCCTGCCGCCCCCCAACGCAAGGGTACGGCAGACCAGTTTACCTTTCCCTCCCACCGCCACTCGGCGATCTTTCGGCCATCGACATAAATGCGCTTGACCCGGCCATCCCAGACTGCTACTAGATGTTGCCAACGTATATTCAATGGACCTTTCGGTTGAGGAACATGCAGAGATTTCGCTGGGGATATATGTTCTCCATCCGCATGATATTTCCCTCCATCTCCCAGGTAGAAAACGATCTGGCCCTTCGCATTGACCATCAATGCTAATGAGCATTGGTCAGGGTGATCATATTGGCTAAGAATAGCTTGCGTTTCCGATATATACCAAGGACGAATCCACAATTCCACACTCAAAGAATGAACCGCTTCCGATAATGATTTATGGACATAGATGTACGAACCGGGATGGATGGGGTGAGGTGCGGGGGATTGTGCAAGGAACTCCGCGAGCACCTCCTCCCCGGCGGGGTCGTCGAAGCGCGGTCCCAAACGGCAAATGGCCAAATCGTAAGGGACACTGGCGCTCACGTGGAGCTGGAGCGTCTCGCCGGCGTGGAGGGAGTGTTCGGCAGGGTAAGCATGGACTCCGGGGACCTCCAGGGGACGATGAGGAGGCAATCCGCCAACCGCATCAGTTGCGGCTTGTGTCCCCTCCCAACTTCCTCCTAAAGTAGCTACAGCGAGGCCAACTCCTGTTTGCTGGAGGAACTCCCGACGTGTCGAAGTTTCCATCGCACACCTCCCTTAGCCACATCTCCTTGACAGAGAATCAATGATCCGCACAATCCTTATACATCAGTTCCATCTGTCTCTATTGGTGAAAAAATTTCATTTTCCTTACCTCTATGTTTGTAAGATTGGTATTTTCAACGAGGCTGTCCGGTATAAGCTGTCACTACGAGCGTCAAATCGTCCTGGAGCGGCTGTTGCCCACAGAAGCGGCGCTGGTCCTCCAGGATCGCCCGGCAGAGAAAATCCGGAGACTCATATCCATGGCGTTGCAAACAATCCTTCAACCGTTCCATGCCGTATGTTTCTCCGATCTCATTGCGAGCTTCGATCAGTCCGTCCGTATAGAAGACTAAGCGGTCGCCTGCTCCAAGCTGAACGCATTTTTCCCGAAATTGCTCTCCTGGCATAATGCCCAACATGAAACCCGTGGCACGCAGAAGCTTGACTTCACCAATCGCTGCCACAAAGTGCAAAGGTGACGGATGGCCCGCATTGGCGAAGGTCAACTGACCCGTTGAGCGGTCGAGCACTCCATAGAAAGCCGTGACGAACCGGTCATCGGCCAGATTTTGCAAGCGCTCGTTCATGGCGGCTAGCACCTGGCCCGGAGAAATCGTTGTCGGAGCGACCTCGCTGAAGGCGATCCGGGAGATGATAGCCACCATCATGGCAGCAATGCTGTGGCCACTGGCATCGGCGATGAGGAAGCCTAAGTGGTTAGGGTCCGGTCGGGCGACATCGTAATAATCGCCGCCCAGGTGATCGAGGGGAGCATAGTGAATTCCCCAACTCAACTCTGGCCAAGTCGGCGGTTCCGAAGGGAGCAAGAGGCGGGTCTGAAAGCGTGCTGCTGCTTTTAGATTGTGTCGTAATTCGGCATCCCGTGCCAGTAACTCGTCGTTCAACTGCTTGAGAGCGCGGGTACGGGCTTCAACCTGCCGGTGGAGATAATCCGTCCTGCGTGCCATGAGCAATCGCGTCGAGATAATACCAACTACCACTCCGTTTTCTACGACCGGCAAATGGCGCACGCGCAGCCGTTCCATGCGCACGATGGCTTCTTCCCAATCCAAGTCCGGACCAATCGTGTGGGGGTGCGGGGTCATCCATTCGGAGACGGGATGGCAGAGCCAGTCGCTGGGCGCTGCCACGATCCGCCGCAAGAGGTCCCTTTCCGTGAAAATACCGAGAAGGCGTCGTTCACTATCTGTAACCAATACGGAGCCGATGCGGCGCTCATTCATCAGAAGGAGCACCTCGCGCAAGGGGCAGTCGGGCGAAACTGTCACTGGCTGAGATTCCATAACGTCACGGACCTTGAGCAACGGCGCTTGCATGAATTCTTCGTCCCCTTGCAGTTCCCAAGACCATCCCACCCACCCGTTTTGGGACCACCTTGATCGCAGAAGACCTCATTTGATCCTCTTGGGATCGAATCCGGGGAATGTTTAAGCGAGGATACTTTTTGGTCCCCAGTCTCAGCGGCCTTCAAGTTCCAGCAATGAGGGGGACGATGAAGCGATCCACGTCCTCCTCGCTGTGGATGTCTGGTACAGGGGCGAATAGCTCCCAGCTTTCGATCAATGTCGCTGACTCGCCGACTTGCAGCGTGGTCAATTCGCCGACTGTTTCCATTTCCAGCATATCCTGGTTGCTAAAGGTCTGGTATCGGGTCCCCAAATCAGGATAAACAGCCCCTTCCCGGTAGTCGAAGCGCTTGACGAAAAGTGTGCCGGAATTGAGATAGCCGACCCATCCCATCCGGTGGGCTAAGCCGATCTTGGTAGGCCCGCGATTGACATCCTGCCGGAGGAAAATGTAGCGGCTGCCGAAGGTCCAGCGGTTGTCCGCAAAGTCGAAGTAGGGCCAGAGGATGAGTTCCTGATTGGGGGCAAAGTCCGCCGGGGAGCGAGCATTGCGGGGATGGCCGGGATGGGGCCGCTTCGGCGGCAGCGGGATGATCTCGATACCTCCCGGAGCCAAAACAGTCGGTCCCCAAGGGGCAAGTTCCGTCGGGGCAGTCCCGATATTGGTGACCTGCAATTTGACATCCAGGCGTGACGAGCGCTGATCCAATTGGATTTCCATGACCTTTTGCAAGCCATACTCGACCTCTGGCGGCGGTATAAAACGAGCTGCCAAGTCTCCCAACGGTTCCCAACGCACGGGGCGATTATCGGGGTAATAGGTTCGTGTCAGGTCCTCCGGGGCGATCCAGAAACGATGCCCACCCCGGATTTGCCACTCCGGCTCACCCGTTCCGCCCATTTGGGTGTCGTAGTTTTTCAGCACATTGACTCCGTTGAGCAGGCGGTAAGAAATGATCCGTGGCCCCACATCCAGGGTCACGATCACCTCTGCGACATCATTGCTTAGACACAGATTGTTGTTCCAACCGCGATAAGGGACAATTTTCACGGTAGCCTCCGCTGTGCTCTTGAAACCACCCGCGCTGCCGGCAGAGAACGCTTAGCCGACCGCAGGCCGGCCCGGCTTGTAGGATACGAACAGCATCTTATCGCGCCGCCGGGAGAAGAGGAAATCCGGTACAAGCGTATTCTGGCATACAATGTCCGCATGGGGAGAGCCACAATATGTCTTTGACCCCCTCGACGAGGCGGAACGATGACGACGGTGAATCCAGGGAGACGAACACCGCTGCCCTTGTGGGATGATCTGCCGCCGAATACTTCCGGACGAGCTGCTGCTTCGAGTCGGCCATCGCAAGATCATCCTCTGGCACCTATGACCGCCGCGGAGATGAAGCAACGCGGTTGGGATTGGGTGGATGTCGTCTTCGTGACCGGGGATGCTTACGTCGATCATCCGAGCTTTGCGATGGCGATCTTGCACCGTGTGCTCGAAGCGGCGGGATTTCGTGTGGCCATGCTCAGCCAGCCGGATTGGCGTAGCGCGCAACCTTGGCGGCAATTTGGGCGCCCGCGGCTCTTCTTCGCCATCAGCGCCGGCAATATGGATTCGATGATCAATCACTACACGGCCAACAAAAAGGTACGTAACGACGATGCCTACTCTCCCGGCGGCCGAATTGGTTTGCGACCGGATCGTGCCACCATTGTCTATTGCCAGCGCGCACGGGAGGCCTTCCCCGGCGTGCCGATCATCGCAGGCGGCGTCGAGGCCTCTCTCCGGCGGCTGGCTCATTACGACTACTGGTCGGATACCGTGAAGCGCTCGATTCTGCTGGACAGCAAGGCCGATCTGATCGTTTACGGCATGGGAGAGCGGAATATCGTCACGATCGCTCGAAGACTGGCTGCCGGACAAACTTTACGCGACCTGAGAGACCTCCGTGGGATCGTGTATCCTCTAGGGGCGCGGGAAGCGTCGCAATTCTGTCCCGACCGCAGCTCCTATCCGTGGAATTACGAACAATTGCCCAGCTATGAGGAAGTCCGGGAGGATAAGGTGGCTTTTGCGCGGGCGACCCGCCTCATTCATCTCCATACCAATCCGTACAACGCTGCCGGCTTGGTTCAGTTTCATGAGCGGCAGGCCGTGGTGCAAAACCCACCGGACCTGCCCCTGACCCAAGCGGAAATGGATGCTATTTATGACTTGCCCTTTACTCGCCGGCCGCATCCCAGCTACCGGGAACCCATTCCCGCTTTTGAGATGATCAAGGATTCGATTACCATCATGCGTGGATGCTTCGGCGGCTGCACGTTCTGCTCCATCACAGCGCATCAGGGGCGGATCATCCAAAGCCGCTCGGTGGAATCCGTTGAGCGAGAGGTCCAACGCCTGACTCAAGACCCTCAGTTTAAGGGAATCATTTCGGATGTGGGCGGACCGACAGCTAACATGTACCGCATGGGGTGCAGCCGGCCGGAAGTGGCGGCAAAATGCAAGCGACTCTCCTGCGTCCATCCCACGATTTGCAAGCTGCTGGATACCAACCACGGCCCGTTGATTGAGTTGCTGCGCCGCGTTCGGCAAGTTCCCGGAGTCCGCAAGGTGTTCGTAGCTTCAGGAATTCGGATGGACTTAGCTGAGAAATCGCCGGAGTATGTGCAGGAGCTAGCCTCCCATCACGTCGGCGGCCGCCTCAAAGTGGCCCCGGAACATGTGGCTCCTCGCGTTCTCCAACTCATGAAAAAGCCGCCCGTGATTCACTTCGACCGCTTTACGAAGCAGTTCCGTGCGGCGTCGCGGGCCGCCGGAAAGCCCCAGCAACAAATCGTGCCCTACTTCATCGCTTCGCATCCCGGAAGCGACTTGCAGGCTATGATCGAATTAGCATTGTATCTCAAGCGGAGCGGCTACCGCCCGGACCAGGTGCAGGACTTCATCCCCGCTCCTATGGACATCGCTACCTGCATGTATTACACCGGCATAGACCCGATGACGATGCAGCCAGTCTATGTGGCTCGGAAACTCCGCGAGAGGAAATGGCAGCGTGCCTTGATGCAATTCTTCAAGCCAGAGAATTACTTCTTGGTCCGCGAAGCCCTGATCCAAGCCGGTCGAGCCGATTTGATCGGGGGATGCGACGGGCTGATCCCTGCCAAGCCGCCCCCCCAAGCTCTGGCCCGCCGTCGGTTTTCTCCGCTAAAGACAGTCGAGGATGATCACTACCACGCTGTTGTCCAGCATCAGGTCTCGCAGCCTCATGCCAGGGAAGAACAAAGGACGAATTCCCCCTGCCGTAGTGGACCTGGCTCCGCCTCCAGCATCGGGTATCGTCCAGGACGCAAGGGCCACCGACGCCGGGAAAGGACCTCCCCTGCCCCAAATCCTCGCCCTTCACCATCGTGAGCTGCGTAGGGCCTGAGACGAGGCCTTTGTTATGGCAACAGAGTTTGAGCTGGCACCGTTTGTCGTAGCCCCTCAGGAAGCCGGCCACACCTTGGCCAAAGTCCTGCGGTCCCGTTTAGGGGGGCCGACGTGGACCCAAGTGCGGCGGCTCATCGCGGCGCGGCGTGTCCAGATTAACGGCAGTGTCTGTACTGATGATGCACGCCGGCTCCAGGAAGGCGATACGGTGACATTGCTTCGCCACCCCCAGCCGCTCCCCGCGACAGCGCATCCGCAGCGCCTCGTCCTCCGTCACTTGGACGACCAGATTGTGGTCGTGGAAAAACCCGCGGGAATCAACACTGTGCGGCATCCGTTGGAACGCACTTGGTCCTCCCGCCGCCGTCAGCAAAGCCCGACATTGGAAGACCTGACCCAATGGGCCATAGCGGCGCGTTACCAATGTTCACCCCACATGCTGCCTCGTTTGCGAGTGGTACAGCGATTGGATCGTGAAACCAGCGGTCTGCTGGTCTTCGCTCGCACGGCGGAAGCGGAACGGATCTTGGGCCAGCAGTTCCAGGCCCACACCGTTTTTCGCCGCTATGTCGCCATTGTTGTGGGAACAATGAAAGGGCAAACATTCCGCTCACGATTGGTGCGTGACCGGGGGGATGGACGCCGGGGCAGCACGCGCAACCCCCACCGAGGGAAAGAGGCCGTCACCCACGTGGAGGTCATCGAACACTTGCCCGGTTACACCGTTGTCTCTTGCCGATTGGAGACAGGACGGACTCATCAGATTCGGATTCATCTTGCAGAAGCCGGACATCCCGTTTGTGGGGAGAAGGTTTACATCCACACTCTCGATGGCCAGATTTTAGATGATCCGAGCGGTGCTCCCCGACTAGCCCTGCATGCCGCCGAGCTAGGTTTCCTCCACCCGGCAACAGGCCAGGCTCTTCACTGGAGTATGCCATTACCGAACGACTTGTCCCGCTTTCTACAGCAGCTCAAGAAAACCGCAGGGAATCGTCACAGTCTCAAACACTCCCGTGATGGATAGGGAATAGGAACAGTATGGAGAGGGGAACAGAAAACAACCTTGGGATAAACCAGCGGTCACCTCACGAGAAATAGATTGCCTTGAACTTAGGGTCGATCGAAAAACGATTAGGGTCCCCCTTCACGTGTGAGGCCGTATGCCTTGATCTTGCGGTCGAGTGTGGACCGTTCTATGCCGAGAATAGCCGCCGCCTGGGATTTGTTCCAGTCGGTGTGCTGGAGCGTGGCCCAGATGTGCCGTTTTTCCAGCTCATCGAGAGACAAGGGTTGATAACTACCTGGCAGATCTGAACGGGCGAGCGTCGATCCTGACAACGCTGTTCCTGGTTTCGAGGGCAGATCGAGCTGCGACAGCCAGATGTCCGAAGCATCGATGACATGACCCGTGGCCAAGGCGACGGCTCGCTCGATAACGTTTTTCAATTCTCGGACATTACCGGGCCAATGGTAATGTTGGAGCTTGTCTAAAGCGGCAGCAGTAAATCCTTTGAACTTCCGCCCCGTCTCGCGGCTGAAACGTTTGAGGAAATGCTCAGCCAGCAGGGGGACATCTTCCATCCGCTCCCGCAAAGGTGGAACATCCAACTGGACGACCTGCAAGCGGAAGAAAAGATCGCGGCGAAATGTGCCCGCCCGGACGGCCTCTTCGAGGGGCCGATTCGTCGCGGCCACCACGCGGACATCGACGTGAATGGGCACATTCCCTCCGACCCGCTCGAAGGGATGCCCTTCCAGCACCCGCAGAAACTTAGCTTGAGTGGACAGGGACATTTCTCCGATTTCGTCCAGGAAAATGGTCCCCTCGTCGGCGGATTCGAATTTTCCGATGAGGCGCTCCGTCGCTCCGGTAAAAGCCCCTTTCTCGTGGCCGAAGAGTTCGCTCTCCAGCAGGGTCTCCGTCAGCGCGGCACAATTGAGGGTCACGAAGGGTCCGTGACGCCGGGGACTGGCTTGGTGGATGGCCCGTGCCACTAGCTCTTTGCCCACGCCGCTCTCACCGCGGATAAGGACGGTGGCTTTGGTCAAGGCAGCACGCATGGCTTGCTCCAAGACGCGCTGCCAGGCCGGACTTTCCCCAACCAGCTCCGACTCCAGCCGCAATTGGCTCCGCAAACTCTGGTTTTCCGTGGTCAGAGTGGCCTCGCGGCGTAGCCTCTGCCAAACCACTCCGAACTGCCGGGCGACGGCCAGAGTAAACTCCAGATCATCGGCATTCAAAGGCACCGTCGGAGAGGTACGGTATAGGTGAAGCAATCCTAGAAGTTGGTTCTCGAAAAACACCGGGGCGCAAATCAAACTAGCCACGCGCAACTCCGCGATGCTCTCACGGGTGTTGAGAGTTTGATCGGTGGCCACATTCTCGGCCAGGATCGCCTGCCGGGCGGTCATCACCTCCCGGCTGACAAAACTGGAGACCTTGTGGTAGGTCTGCGGAGCGTTGGGATTGCGGCAACGGTACACCACGGGAACCAACTCGTTCCCTTCTTTCAGCGCCAGAACAGCGGCTGTTTCCGCAGGCGTCGCCCGGAATAATGCATCAACGACCAATTCGCACAATTCCACCGGAGTCGTACAATTGGCCATGTCCAGCGCCAGGCGGTATAGCACAGCCAGCGCTTGGGCAGGAGCAATGCGCGGCCCGGTTTGAGTCGAATCGGAAGTGCTGCCTGCCGGAGGAAGATAGCGTGTCTGGCCTAGCCGTTTGCGGATGGCAAATCCATCTCCTTCCGCTTCACGAGGCTGATTCTCCGGCGTCCACTCCGGCAACTGCCCCAGTTCTTCGACGAACAGCAGTCGAGTCCGGCCTACGCGAATCTCATCCAAGGGGCGAAGGACGCGTTCTTTGCGGAGCAGCTCCCCGTTGACCAGCGTGCCGTTGAGGCTGCCAAGGTCTCGAATGGCCCAGTCTGCCCCCTCCGGGTAAATCTCAGCATGTTCTCGGCTGCAAAGATCATCCTTGATGACTATCTTGTTGGAAGGAGCACGTCCCAACCGATGCCGTGTACCCTCCTGCAGAGGAAATACCTCTCCGTAACCATCGTCACGCCGAACAACCACATATGCGCGCGTCAAGGTGGACATGATTATTGGATCAACGGTTTACGAGTCGCAAAGCTCCTCAGTGTTACCATAAACCCTCCCTTGGACCATGCAAGTAGGGATTCTGCCCTGACACGGACCTCAACCCCGGCGGTTGTTGAGAATGTTGCGGACGCCGTTCCCCTTAGCCGCATCCAATATAGCCGTCACAATACCCCACGGTACCGCTTTGTCCACATCCAGGACCATCTCCCGCCGCCCCGTAGTGTCAATGATACGCTTCATTTCCTTAGCAATCTGATGGATCGGAACTTCTTGCTTCTCGATGCGGACCACTGGTCGATTCCCATCCATGCGGGCGGTGACAACGAACACCTGGTCTTTAATGTCTTTATAGTTGACTTGAGCCGGTCCCTTCTTGTCCGGGTTGAGGGGGGGCACGTCGATGGCTCGTTCAAGTGAAGCATAGGTGATGGTCAGGATGAAAAAAATCAGCAAGACCAGACAGACGTCGATGAGGGGATTCATATCGAGGTGGGTTTCATCCTCTTGCAGCCGCGGGGGGGTGAGCCACTCGGCCACGCTGTCGGCGAATTGGGGATGGGTGTCGATACTCCGCCACTGGTTCTCGCCAGGTCCTTGAACCTCATCACTCGGGAGCCAGTGTCCTTCCCGGATTCCGGCCAGCACTTCTTCCGCGCTCGCTAGCCGAATAGCTTGGGGTGATCCTTCAGGCCGCACCAGCCAACCGCTCATAGGAGATACCTTTGCCTTCGCAGTCCCAAGGATGATCTTGCGTCATACCTGGCTTCATCGCCGACTCAGGTCTTCATTCCGACCAGGTCTTATTCGCGCGGAGCTTCCACGACAGTAGCCACGAACGAGTTGATCATATTCTTCTTGTGGCGGGCCTCCAATTCCGGCTGCAATTCTACAATCCGCTCGTAAGGCAGGTCTTTGTGGCAAGCGACGCGCACCTCCGGCGGCCGAGAGACTGTAGCCAAAATTTCGTCCAGGGCGCGCATCGCCGCTTCGGGAGTGGGCAGCAGATCATGACTGGGTTTGGGAGCAGCCGTACCGTGACGCACGGCGTAGTACACTTGCTCCTCGTTGTATTTGTCGATGACGATTGTTATGGCTTCGGGATCAGTCGCCAAGGAGCCAGCATAGCGCATTTCCGGCACATCCACGGGTGCCAGGGCTCCCGCCGCCCGAATCATGATGAAGAATACGAGCAAGACCATGCTGATGTCGATGAGGGGAACCATATCCACTTCCTCATCGTCATCACTGCGGCGAAAAAGCGGTACGGGGGCATGCTCGAACAACTCTTCCGCTTCCTGTTGGGCGATCCCCTCTTCAAAAAGGCGATCAGGAGATGCGCCGCTGTCGGAGGATGCGGTTGCCTGTTGTCCCGGAGCGGAGGAAGTGGAGGGTTCCATACTGCTGACCGCTACGGTCGGCAGCTTCAAAACTTGGGGCAGATAATCCGCGAGCAACGGGTAATCCTTAACTGCAATCCACAGCTCAGTCCCGCTAGGTCGTATGTGATCAGTCGCGGCCAATCGGCCTTGCTGGACCCAATCTGCCGCCACCTGATATGGCACACCTCTGTACACGGTATTGGCTGTGACGAACCAGACATCGAAACTTTTCGGCGCTCCAGCCACGAGGTTGTCCCTCTCGAAAACGCAAACACGGGCATGCGGCGGCACAATCCGTGGCACCGTACCGCTCTACGCTCAAGAGCCTAACATGCCAGGTCCGTGGGCTTGGCTCCGGGCAGTGCGTGGCGGCCGGTCACCGTTCGCGCGGTTCCTGCGGGACAGGTTTGACGGGTATCGCTGTCGCCGGCGACGCCACGGGTGCTGCCGCGGCCACTGCCACAGGAGGTTTTCCCGTCCCTGTAGGGATAGGCGTCATGACTCTGGCCTTATCTGTCACACCAGGAATGGGTCCATCCAAGAGCCTCGGATCTTTCTTGTAGTTGGTGACCAAGGTGATCAGTTTCTGCGTTGCCACTTTGATTTTCACCTCAAACTTTGTGATCCACGCTTTGAAAAGAACATGACTGAACACGAGAGGAATGGCGGTAAAGAGGCCGATGGCTGTCGCAAACAAAGCCAGGCCAATTTTGGAAGAATGACCGCCGATTTCCTTGACCTTGCCAGCCGCGGACTCGCGGCCAATTGCGTCGAACGTGTTGATCATCGAGATCACAGTGAAAAAGAGGCCGACCATCGTGGCAATTTTGGCGATGGCCAGAATCGTCGGTAAAAGGAAATGCAAGCGGGGGAGCACTTCCAGCTCAACCTCGTTGGCAATACTTCGGCGCATGGCCGCTGCTCCCTGGTCCGCCGCCTCCAAACCCGCCACAAAGACTCGATTGGGGATTAGCCCATTTTCCTGCTTACATAGTTCGATGGCCCCTCGAATCCCGTGCTTCCGGAGCACCTCCTGAAACACAGGCAGAAAATCATCCATCGAGGTGTTAGCTGATATGTTCAGTAGAATCCGCCAGATGACTAATGCCGCCCCGACGAGTGACATCGTCACCAACGGCAGGGCAAAATACCATTCGCCGATGAAGAAATCTTTGACGGCTTGCATAGGCTCTCTCGGAGTTTGTAGGCTGACTCCCGCCCCACACGGGGATTGCTGAATTTCCTGAGTCCATACCCATGATACTGGCTCAGGCGCCAGCTCGCAAAGAGGCAACCAGGTTGCGGACCGTCCTCGCAACCCGGACGATCGAGAGGAGGTCCGGTTTCACTCTTCCTCTTCCTCTTTGAGTTGGGCCTTACTGACAATCTGCTGCTGGATGTTGGGTGGAACAATTTCGTAGTGGCTGAATTCCATCGAATAGGATCCGCTCCCTTGAGTCAAGCCGCCGAGCTGGGCGGCATAACGGCTCATTTCTGCGAGCGGAGCTTTCGCATAGATAACGGTCAGATCCCCTGGTAGACTTTCCTGATTCTCGACCTGAGCCCGTTTGGTCGGCAGATCGCTCAGAACCGCACCGGTGTATTTGCTGGGAACCGTGATTTCCACGCGCACAATCGGTTCGAGCAAGACAGGCCGGGCGGAGAGGAAGGCCTTCTTGAAGGCCTGCCGCGTGGCGATTTTGAAGGCTGCTTCTGAAGAGTCCACTTCGTGGTGCTTGCCGAAGTACACCTCCACCGCCACATCTTGAATGCGGTAGCCCGCCAACACCCCCCGTTCGAGCATTTCCTTGCACCCTTTTTCCACGGCCGGGATAAAGTTGTTTGGAATGACGCCGCCGACGATGTGGTCAATGAAGGCGAAGTTGAAATTCGGGTCGTAGTGGCAGGCCCGCATCTTCTCGAAGCGGCTCTTATTGGCGAACACAGCTTCACATTGAGCCTGGTCTTTGATGTCGCGGGGGAGCGGGTAAATGCGCAAATGCACCTCGGCAAACTGGCCGCGGCCGCCAGTTTGCTTTTTGTGGCGATAATCCCCCTGCCCTTCCGCTGTCACGGTTTCCCGGTAGGGTATTTTCGGCTCTTTGGTGTTGATTTCCAAGCCAAAGCGAGCCTTGAGGCGCTCCCGGATGACATCCAAATGCAATTGGCTAATACCACTGACTACCAGTTCGTTCGTTTGCGGATCATGGGTCACCTTGATGGTCGGGTCTTCCGCAGCGACCTTTTGCAGACTGCTGGAAATTTTCTGCTCGTCTCCGCGGTTTTTCGGTTCAACCGCCACGCCGAACATCGGTGTTGGAAACACGGGCACCGGCAGCTTGGGCGCTTGGGGTGAATAGGACAGCGTATCGCCGATTTCCAGGCCATCGACTTTGGCAACAGCGATGATATCTCCAGGAACGGCTTCGTTGATGGGAGAAGTTTTGGTTCCCTGAACCTCGTAAATGTGTGAGATGCGCAACGACTGGCCGCTGCGGAGATTGATCACCGGATGGTTGGGCTGGAGCTTGCCGGTCAGAACGCGGATGTAGCTCAGATTTCCCACGAACTTGTCATTGACCACCTTGAAAACTTGACCGAGGAATTCCTCACTTTCACTTGGCTCCAGCGAACGTTTCTGACCGTTGTTGCCGCTTTGGAGGTCGGCCAGCCGTTTTTTGGCATACACGGGTGAGAGGGCATATTGGCAAAGGGCCTCCAACAACTCGCGGACGCCGAGGTTTTTCTTGGCAGCGGTGCAAAAGATCGGAATCAAAGTGCCGGCATCAATCGCTTTCGGGACTGCCGCTTCAAGTTCCTCTTCAGATACTGTCCCCTCGGAGAGGTACTTTTCCATCAGGGATTCGTCACATTCGACCACGGCGTCGATGAGTTGGGTACGCGCCGCCTGGACATCGACTGGACAGGACGGCGGTATCTGAGCAGGCAAGCGGAGAAGGTTGATGACTTCGCGAAAATCGGGGCCGACAGCATTGGGAACATTGAAGAGAACGCAATTCTTGCCAAAAGCGGTTTGGATGCTTTTGACCACGCCAGGAAAATCGATCTTCTCGGCATCCAGCTTGTTGATCACAATCATTCGGGCCAGGCCCCGTTTGGTGGCTTCCTGGAACATGCGGCGGGTGTTCATCTCCACGCCATTGAGGGCTGAAACGACCACCAATACCGTCTCGACCGCGGCGAGGGATTCGAGAGCTGCCCCGATGAAATCGGGATAGCCGGGAGCATCGAGGATGTTCACGTGTTTGCCGTCATAACTCAGGTGAAGCACATGCGTATCGATGGAAAAATGATGCTTGCGTTCTTCCTCATCGACATCAACCGCAGAGGTACCGTCATCGACACTGCCCATCCGGTCCACAACACGGGCTTGATACAACAGGGCATCGGCTAAGGTGGTTTTTCCCGCGGCGCGATGCCCAACCAAGGCAATGTCCCGGATATTTTCCATCGAATGTTTGACCACCATGCCTTCGTCTCCCCTTGGGGAAAAGGACAAATCCACGGTCACGAATCGGAAAAAATCCTTTCCATCTCCCTGGGCTGGAGGTTCGACCCTCCGCCCAGCTATTATTCCGGTGCGGCTCTTACCACGGCTAAGGCTTCAGACAAGCGAATGCTTCCTTCGTAGAGAGCACGGCCAATGATGCAGCCCCATACTCCCGCGCGGTGCAGGCGGCGCAGGTCATCCAAGGTCGATATTCCCCCGGAGGCGATCACCGGCCAACTCGAAGCAGTACGGATTTCTGCCAAGGCCGTCTCGTTAGGACCGCTCAGCATGCCATCCCGGCGAATATCGGTGTAAACGACGGCGGCCAAGGGAGCACCCCGGAGAACTTGGAGAAGGTCAACAGCCCGGCAGTGCGACACATTCAACCACCCCTCCGTCGCGACATAACCATCACGGGCATCCAATCCTAACACAATTCTCTGCGGCCAGCGCTCCGCCACTGCGCGGAACCAAGCCGGCTCCTGCAATGCTTTGGTGCCTAGGACCACCCAGCGTACACCCCATTCGAAGGCCAAGGCAATATCCTGCTCGCTGCGTAGTCCTCCCCCCAGTTGTACAGGCATGCCGCAGCGAACGATCTGCCGCACGATCTCCCCATGAACGGGATGGCCACTGCGGGCGCCGTCCAGGTCCACCACATGTAAACGGTCCGCCCCTTCCGAGCGCCACCTTTGGGCCACCGCCACAGGATCATCCGCAAACACTGTCTCTTGGGAATAGTTCCCTTGACGAAGCCGCACGCAACGACCGCCGCGCAAATCAATGGCTGGATAGAGAAACATCGGCATTCCTTACTTGTCTTACGGCATTGTGAACGACTCATGAACGAATGGCAAGACCGGGAGGAAGCCAAAAACCATTCACTGCCACCACCTCCACCTCTCACTTCACTCCTCACCCCCTGCTGTATGACCTGATACTCCAGGGGCAAACTTTAGCCCACCTGAGAACAGTTCTACCATGTCCCGTATCTAGGAGTATCACGGGGTATCTTGCTGACTCTCCTCAAACACAGAAAACGACCCATCCTGCTCCGGAATCTTGAAAAAAACAAAAAACATCAGTTGACAGTTGATGATGCCGCCTTCATAATGCAGTTCTAGGTACCACCCAGTGCGTTGTCATTCCGCCGAGGCAGTTACACGTTTTCTAACTCTCCCATACAGCCCGGCGGAACGAGTGACAGAACGTTAGGTAGGTACTGAATGATTCTCTCTCCTCCACCACTTGTCAGTGGGGTCGTTTGTTATCCCTGGTACCGCCGTGAGGAGCCACGGCAGAGTTCATGCCGGTCAAAAAGTACAGGATGTACATTTTGACGGCACGTTTGGAGGTCACTGTCATGTTTCGTAGCTCATTGTCGGGACGACGAGCGTTCACGCTCATTGAGTTGCTCGTGGTGATTGCGATCATTGCTATCCTGATTGGGCTGCTTCTGCCTGCGGTGCAGAAGGTCCGCGAAGCCGCCGCCCGTTCGACATGCCAGAACAATCTCAAGCAAATCGCCCTTGCAGCACACAACTACGAAAGCCAACACGGCAAACTGCCGCCTGGCGGCGTTGGACCGCCGATCGGTTCCGGCTTCAACTGGAATGCACCCCACAACGGGGTTCTTACCTTCTTGTTGCCGCAGTTGGAACAGGGTAACATCTATCAGCAAATATCCACCAATGTCAATCCTCAAGGACAAACCGTAGGGTTGGTGTATTTTGAGAACAACCCCCCCGCAGCCGCCAACTCGGGGTGGTGGAACAATGCGATCAACTTTCGAGTTGCCCAGTATCGCATCAAGACATTCCTCTGCCCCTCGGATGAACCGGACTCCAACACCACGGGTGTTTTCATCACAGCCTACATGGAAAACTTGACTTTCACCGGCGGTTACTACCCGAACCCCACGGGCAACCTCTTCGGCAAGACGAACTATGTCGGCTCGGCGGGGGCTATCGGCAATGCCCAAAGCAGTGCGTTTTACAACACCTATCGCGGTCCTTTCTACAATCGATCAGCAGAACGACTGGCCTCGATTCGGGACGGCAACTCTAACACCGCGATGTTCGGTGAAACACTTATGGGTAGGGAAACTGGCGCTCGCGATTTTGCAGCTTCCTGGTTTGGCGTGGGCTATGGGGCGCATGCTTGGGGACTCCTCATTCCCGCCCAGTGGTATACCTTCGGAAGCCGGCATACGGCAGTGGTGAACTTTGCACGAGCGGATGGCTCGGTGACACCCGTGCGCAAGGGTGTTGCTGCCCAAGGCACCAGTACGCAGTGGTTCAGCAATGAGTGGTACCAATATCAAAGGTTCGGCGGTACGAATGATGGTCAACTGATCCAATTCTCCGTGCTGGAGTAAACTGCCCTCCAAACAACAATCGCGGAAGTATGCTCAAACCACCTGATCGTTACTTGACCTTCTACCAAAGGGAGTAGCAATGAACCAAATGCGACGTCGAAGACTCTCGTGGCTCTCTTGGGGTCTGGTTATCATCTTGGGATTGAACCTCATTACTTCGTGGGGTTGTGGGGATTCAACCAAGAAGCCTACGGCGGAGATGCCCAAGGAGAAACCCAACTTGGGTCAACCTGAGCCACCACCGCCCCTTCCGCCGCCACCGAAATGAGCGATTGACCTGGTCTCAACAACGCCAGGCCCTCTAACAACTTCGTTCACTAGACCGTGTCAAATTTTGGACACGGTCATTTTGTTTTGCGATCTTTGCGTCGTCACATTTAAGCTTTTCGTGTTGAAGGATGTTCTCTGCGTTTGGTGGGTTGACTCCCCTTGTTGGTTGGTGACTTGAGACAATCGATAAAACCGGGAATGGGAAATGGGAAGAGTCACCTTCCCACCGCCTTCTGCACTCAGATGCCCAACCTATTCCTTGGCGAGAAAAATTTAGGATTCCGCTTGACATTTTATGAGAGAGCCTTCACAATTTGATTTATCAGTATGAGTTGGGTGGAGTCCCGCAGGTTGACTCGCTTACCGACTGTTTATTATCCTGCATGACTCCCCACACGCATTTTATTCAGCCGCTTTTTTCAACTTGAGGGGACAGTAGGGAACATTCGATCCCTATAACCCGCGTTTCGTTCCATTTGAGGTGATGGAATGGGGCCCCCCACGTGGATGGATTATATGGTAGGGTGGGCCTCATCCATTGAGGAGGTTTCATCCATGACCCGCGCACGTGTTCGTCTGTCACTGTTCCGAGCGTTCACGCTCATTGAGTTGCTCGTGGTGATTGCGATCATTGCTATCCTGATTGGGCTGCTTCTGCCTGCGGTGCAGAAGGTCCGCGAAGCGGCTGCCCGTACAACATGCCGCAACAATCTCAAGCAATTGGGTCTAGCTGCACACAACTACCAAAGCAATTACGGCAATTTACCTCCGGGTTACAATGGTCCCGAACCGAATGTGCACTACCCCGCCAACATATTCACGGGAGGAACAGTACATTTCACGGGTGTACTCTGGTATCTGCTTCCCTACGTAGAACAGAACGCGGTTTGGGATCAGATGCCCAACATGAAGAGTTCCACCTTCGTGGGACAGTGGTGGAGCGTGAACCCTGACTGGACGATGGCCCACACAAACATCAAAGTGTTTGTCTGCCCGGCCGATACAGATGATCGCCAACATTCGGCTGCATGCTTGCACACCTACGCCCCGAATGGCATTACGACGGGACCCAATGCGGCTGGAGCCGTCCTCTATTACTTCCCAAATTATAGCGCCTTGGGAAAGACGAATTACTTGGGCGTTGCTGGAGCATTGGGACGGGATGCCATCACTTCCTCGCCGTTTGACGGTCCAGGAGTGAATCTCGCCCTGTATGAAGGCGTCTTTTTCAACAACAGCAAGGTCAAAGTGGAGCAAATCCGGGATGGGAGCAGTAACACTCTGATGTTTCTGGAAACCTTGGGGGGCGGTGCCCCGTGGACCAAGCCTTGGCCGCAACTCCCCGGAGGCAATCCGGGTAACCTAAACGTCAAGCACACTTGGGCAGGCAGCGGTGCCTTTGGTACCAAGTTCGGCTTAGTGCCACCCCAAGGTCCAGGTGGTCCCGGCTGGCAATTCTTCAGCAGCTACCACGTTGGCGTTGTTAACGCCTGCTTCGCCGATGGTTCAGTCCGCCCCCTGCAATTCTCCGATACGAGTCAGCGTAATCCGGCGGGCACCTCATGGCGCGTGCTACAGTCCCTGTCGGGTCGGAACGATCAGATTGTGATGAACGCTTCCATGCTGTTGGATTGATCCTCGGCAACAGGAAATTACCCCTAAAGGAGGACTTACAACATGCCACGTTGGTATCGCTGGATGACAATCTGCATCTGGATCGCTGCTGTGACCATTGTCGGCTGTGGTGATTCAAAGACCAAAATTCCCCAAAAAGAGATTCCTCTCCACCCCAGTGGACCCCAAGCGGCCGGTGCAGGCGGCGATGGGGACGGGAAAGGAGGGAACCAACAGAAGAACGTACCACCCGGCACAGGCACGGTTCAGTAAAGAATCCTCCGTGGATCCACCGTACCTGGTTTTAGCACGCACCGCCGTTGATCCGGAGGATTTGTCCGGTGACGTAAGCTGCGTCGCTGCTGGCGAGCCACACGGCAGCAGCGGCGACATCTTCAGGCAGTCCCCAACGCCTCAGCGGGGTGTTTTGGCGTACCCGCTCTTGCCAGCTTCGGGAGGCGGTCTCGCCCCAGGCGGTACGAATCCAGCCGGGGGCCAGGCAGTTGACGCGCACCTCTGGCGCCAAACTCTTTGCTAAACTGCGAGTAAAGGCCATCACAGCTCCTTTCACCGCCGCAAAGAGTTGCCCACTATCTCCCTCCATGCCGTAGTCGGCCTGGTCCCACCCCAGGGTCAAGATACAGCCACGGCCCCGCCTTTTCATTCGTTCTCCAAGGAGACGGCAGAGCTGGATGGTCGCGCGAACATCTACCGCCCACAACGCCTCCAGTTTCTGGTCAAAACTCCACTGTGCCGCAGGACCGGTTAGGACATCGACTCCCGCATTGCAAACCAGAATATCCAGTCCCTCTGTCTCCCACGCTTGAGTAGCTAGACGTTCGACGGCTTGAGGATCAGCCAGGTCCGCTAGCAGAACGGAAGTCTCGTGGACCGGAGCCTGTCGGCCGTGGCGGATCACCCAAGCGCCTTCCCGTTCAAAGGCCGCAGCGATCGCTGCACCAATGCCTCGTGTTGAGCCTGTGATTAGGGCCCGTTGATGGAGCAATCGTCCTTTTCCCTGCTGATCCACGGTAGTCCACAAACGGACCTGAGTGCGGACCTCCGCGGGTAAGCTCTGGAGCAAATCCTGGACGGAACGATGAAGAAGCGGATGCTTCCAATCCGGGGCAATGTCGGCCAGCGGCACCAGTACAAAGGCACGCTCAGCCAAGCGCGGATGCGGAAGTGTCAGTTCCGTCGTTTGCGACACCAATTGATCGTAAAACAGCAAATCCAGGTCGATGGTGCGCGGAGCGTTTCGTTCACCGCGGCTACGCCCCAGTTGTCTTTCGATCGTCAAAAGTCGGGTGAACAATTCCTCCGGCGTCAAGTCTGTCTCAACAAGCACCGCCGCATTGAGAAACGCAGGGGAACCCGGAGGGCATTCGACCGGCGCTGTTTCATAGATGGGAGAGACAGCGATAAGCCGGACAGCAGGCTCGGCACGAAGGCGTTGGATGGCCGTGCGAATGGAGTCTTCGCGCTTCCCCAAATTACTACCGAGGGCAATGGCGGCGCGAGATGTCATGGTCTGGGCCCTACCCTGGGCCAGAGTCCACCCTGGTGCATCCCTTTCATCAGAGGAGGCAAGTCTTTCACCCGCCGGCCCGTCCAACCGTTATTTCTTGGCTGGTGATGCCGCGGTCTTGGCCGACGATGCCGCTGTGGCCCCCGCCGGAGCAGCGGTAGTCGATGCCGCTGAGGTTTCCTCTTTCTTGGAGCGCTTCTTCAGGACCACTTTCTGGACGCGCGTCTTCGGAAGACCAAACGGGCTGCGACCTTCCGTCCACGTCCCATCAGCCATCATCTTCAAGACGCGTTCGGCGCGCGTCAGAACACAACGCACCTGGGCTTTGCCACCTTTACGTTTGAGGCTTTTGTCAATCGACATATCTCACCTGCTCAAATATCCTCTGGGGTTGTCCGGATCGCCTTGGCTTATGGAATGTGATACTATAACGACATCGGTTCACTGACAAGTGGGACCCCACCTGTTTGCAGCGGAGCAGCTAAACTCTTTTGCGCGTCAATAAAGCCTTGGCCATGAAAGTGAAACTCGACTACGGCAAGACTGGTTTGGAGGTCACAGTTCCGGATGACCGCCTGATCGCTCCTCCCCTATCCCTTCGAGAAGTCCCCCCCTTGGCGAACGCCGAGCAGGCCATCGAAGAGAGTCTTCGGAACCCCATCGGCACCCCTCCTCTTTCGGAGATCGCTCGCGGAAAGCGTACCGCCTGTGTGGTCATCTGTGACATTACCCGTCCTGTCCCTAACAAACAGATTCTGCCTCCTCTCCTGCGCACCCTTGAAGAAGCTGGGATTCCGCGCGAAGGGATCACCATTCTAATTGCCACGGGTTTGCATCGCCCCAATGTGGGAGAGGAATTGATCGAACTGGTGGGCGAGGAAATCGCACGACAATATCGTTGTGAAAACCACTATGGTAAGAGACTGGAGGAACACGACTATTTGGGCACCACCTCCAATGGCGTCCCTGTTTGGATCGATAAGCGATATACACGGGCCGAGCTGAAAATCACCACAGGTCTGATCGAACCGCACTTGATGGCAGGATTTTCCGGAGGCCGAAAGGTTATTTGTCCCGGACTCGCAGCGCTGGAAACAGTCAAAGTATGGCACGGTCCCCGTTTTCTGGAACATCCAAACGCGGATTGCGGCATCCTGGAAGGCAACCCTGTCCACGAGGAGAATACGCGGATTGCCCTGATGGCAGGATGTGATTTCATTGTGAATGTGTGCATCGATGGCCAGCGGCGGATAACCGGGGTTTGGGCCGGAGATATGATTCAAGCCTGGCAACAGGGAGTGCAATTCTGCCGCCAGGTTGTCGCTGCCCCGGTTCCCCGACCCGTCGAGGTGGTGGTAACGAGTTGTGCCGGCTACCCCCTCGATACCACCTGGTATCAGGCTGTCAAGGGTTTGACCGGTGCCCTGCCCATCGTCAAAACGGGAGGTACCATTATCCTGGCGGCTAGTCTGACAGAAGGATTAGGCAGCCCGGAGTTCCAGCAACTGATCCGGGAAAATCCCGATTTGCAAGCTTTCAAAAAACGGATTCTGGAAACCGATTATTTTGTCATGGACCAGTGGCAACTCGAAGAATTGGCCAAGGTGTTGGCCAAATGCAAGGTGAAGGTAGTCACCCATGGGTTGCCACCGGAGACCTTGCGCGCCTGTCAGGTGGAGCCTGCCCCCTCGGTCGAGCAAGCCGTGGCTGAGTCCCTCGCTGAGTATGGCCCGGAGGCCCGCCTCGCGGTGATTCCCAAAGGCCCCTACGTCTTGCCTTACGTCAGCGCTTAATCCAAGACATCATCCCAACTGAGACGCCGACGTCTCTATTCCAACTCTTGGCGAAGTTGAGACCAGCGGAGGCGCAATTCCTCCAGTGTCGCACGATATTCAGCACGTCCGGCCAGATTTCTCTCTTGCCGCGGGTCGGCCTGGATGTCGTAAAGTTCTTCGATCACCGGTTCCTGAGCCAGCCAGCGAATGTAGGACCAGCGTTCTGTCCGCACTCCTTCCGAAGGGGGAATGAGTTTGGGCAATGTGTGATGCTCGTAGAAGAAATCGCGCCGCCATGAGGAAACATTCTGCCCTTCGACCCAAGGACGCAAGCTCTTTCCCTGCATCGATTGCGGCACGGGTACACCGGCCCAATCGAGGATGGTGGGAGCAATGTCAATGTTGAGAGCCATAGCGTCGACCTTGCGCCCTCGAAGTTGAGACGGCAAGCGGGGATCCATAATAATGAGGGGGACGCGGATGGATTCTTCGTACATGAGCCACTTATCCGACATGCCGCGTTCACCCAGGAAAAACCCGTTGTCGGAGGTGAAGAGCCAGAGGGTTTGGCGTTCCCAGCCTCGGCGGGCGACAGCGTCTACGATCCGTCCGATTTCGCGGTCCATCCCTGTGATTAGACGATAGTAGTCCTTCACCGTTTGCTGAAACATGGCGTCGGTCGCAAAGCGCCGTTCCCAACGCCGGCGACCCTCGGATTTCTGCACAAAGGATGGAAGCAGCCGGAAGAATCGCTCCTCAGCCGTCGCAGGTCGAGGAATGACCGCATCGGCATAGAGCTTCTCGTCTCGCGGGTCCGGTGGAAACTCGCGGACCGCCCCATCCTGAGCATGAGGAGCCTTGAAGCTGATTGACAGACAGAACGGTTGTTCAGGCTTGCAACCTGCGAGAAATTCCAAGGCCTGGTCTCCCATGCGTGCCGTCAGATGCTGGGGAGTACCCACCTTCTCTTTCGCAAAGTAAAAACCTTGCCCTGGAAACCCCCGCCAGTAGTCGAACTCCTGGGCAGGGAGATTGCGGCCAACTCCGTATTTGCCGATAAAACCGATGCGGTAGCCTGCCTTCTTCAGGAGCAAGGGATAGGTTTGAGCCAGCGCTTGCGCTGTAAAGTCGGTGTTGAAATCATGGATGCCGTGCCGCCGGGCGTATTGGCCACACAAGATGCTGGCCCGACTCACTGCACAAATCGATGTCGTCACGAACGCATTGCGGAAGAGCGTCCCCTTTTGGGCTAGAGCGTCGATGCTGGGCGTTTGGATGATGGGATTGCCCATGCATCCTAACGCGTCGGCACGCAAATCATCGGCGAGCAAAATGATGATATTCGGGCGTCCCCCAAGTTGCCCTTCGGCTGCGGCCAAAGGATAGCAAGCATATCCGCAGAGAATCACTGCCGCATACAAGCTCCATCCCCATGACTTATCCCGTCTCATGTTTTTTCCTCACCCCCTCGTTACTCTCGGATTCTACATTATTGCTACTGATCCCTCAAACAACACCTCGAATCATCCGGGATTCCGGGATTCTGGGCTTTCCTCAAAAAGCAACTCGTGCCCTATCACCAACAGGTCATCTGATAGCTCATTAGATACCTTGACCATCTCCATCATGGGTACCCTGCTGGCCATGATATGTCGTGGTAACTCAGGGGTTCAAAACTGCTGCTGCACTCAGATGTCTGACAGTGAACACATGGAACGCGCTCCAACAGTGCGTCGATCAATCCGTCTTGACTGGAAATTCGGACAGTTCGATAATAGCTCATGGGGAGTGACCCATGCGATGAAATCCGGGCGGATGACACTTTTGCTACTTTCTGCGATCGGTACCGTTATTACAAGTGTACCGCATCTCCAGTGTGTTTGCCCTGCCCTTCCGCACCATAGTGATACTCATCGCCAAGTAGCGGCACTCAACGCGTGCTGTTCCCATGGATGTTGTGGCCCGGCCCGTGCGAAGAGTCAGGATTCGCCGCGCCCGTGTTGCCGCAAGAAAACTTCATACGCCTACACCATACACGATCACTCTAAGGCGTTCTCACATGCCTCAGTTTCCTGCACAAATGATGGTTTCGCAACACCTGCTCGGTGCTCTCAAGTCGTTCATACCCCTGCACCCGCTAGCGTCGAGGAGATAACCTCGCAGATCTGGCAATCTTGGACGAAATCTCTCCAATACGCGGGGTTCAGCTACTGTCCGCGGGTTGACATTGTCCGCTATCCCTTCAATTCGCGTCTGACTCCTCATCGCCAGACCGATGATACAGCGGCATTGTCCACGGACCTCGTCTCCTTGCATCAGCGCTTGTCCATTTAGGCCTCTCAACAGCCCCTGAAGTCCGTTAGCGATTAGGACCGATCCGCCGCAGCCGGCGAGGCGGGGTACCAAAGCTGATAGGTTTTATTCGACGCAGCTTTCGATTCAGAGACAACCCAAACCCGTGGCAGGCAATTGCGAGGATTGCCATTGGCTCCTGTGCTGAGTGACGTGATGGAGTCATGAATTCAATTTCTAAACGGAGGGCACAGTGATGTCGCAGTATCAGACCGAGGGGGATCGACCCCCGCTCAGAGGCGACGATGCTTCCCCTCAGCCATCCCCTGGTAACGATCCGGCAGCACTGGCGCAAGTAACGGCGGCACGTGAATCCGGCCCTGGATGGCATCGATCGCTCTGGTGGCTGCGGGTTCCCTTGGCTCGCCTTCGCTTCGTGGCCATTCTGACGATTCTCGGTCTAGTGATGGTCTATTGGGACACTCTGGCCGCCTATTACGCCAAATGGACTCGTCCGCCCGTAACAGAAGCGGACGCTGCTTCTGGCGATTACGAATGGTATTGCCCGATGCATCCGAATGTTGTGCGTGACAATCCGAGGGAAAAATGCCCGATTTGTTTCATGCCGTTGTCCCGACGCTTCAAGGGAAGCGACAGTGCTGTAGCTTTGCCGCCGGGGGTTGTCCATCGGGTGCAAATCTCCCCGTATCGTCTTGTGCTGGCAGGGGTGCGAACGAGTACGGCCGCCTACGTCCCCCTCACCAAGACCATCCGCACGATCGGCTTCGTGGAATTCAACGAACGGGATGTCAAACAAGTGACGGCCCGCGTCAAGGGCCGGGTCGATCGTCTCTTCGTGAGCGAGACCGGAAGAATGGTCCATGCGGGTGAGGACCTCGCTCTGGTTTACAGTCCTGAATTACTCGTCACCGTCCACAATCTGCTGGATGCCCGGCGCCTCGGCAATTCTCTTCTGGAGCAGAACGCCCGCGAACGGCTGTCCCTCTGGGGAATCGATCGCGAGCAGATGGATGCTCTCCTCCGCAAAGGGCAGGCAGAAACTCATCTGCGTATCCGTTCGCCGCTGACCGGCCATGTCATACGCAAATATGTGCGCGAAGGGCAATATATCGAGGAGGGTACACCCCTCTATGATGTCGCCGACTTATCCACGGTATGGATTGAAGCTCAGGTGTATGAGGATGACATCCCCTTCCTGCCTCCCCAGGAAGCGTTCCACACACCGATTCCCTCTGCCGATGCAACTCTCCCCGTCCGGGTGCAAACGACTGCCACGGGGGTCGAGCAATTCATCGGAACCCTGGCCTTCATCCACCCGCATTTGAATGCGGATACACGAACCCTGACTGTTCGGGCTGAGTTGCCCAATCCGCAGCATCGATTGCGGCCGGGAACGACAGCCACGGTTGAATTGCGTATACCTCCCCTACGCGTTCCAATTTTGCGGCGCAGGTTCGAGCATTCGTGGGCTTATGCTACAGGTGTGTCACTCTCCGCAGCCGGAGTTTTTTCTGCCGCGGCAGCCTCTTGGGGAGCATTGATGGAAGCGGCCGGCCAACGGTTGCTGCTAGCTCAGGGATATGTCTTGGCTGTGCCAGAGTCCGCCGTGATCGATACTGGTCAGCAAAAACTGGTCTATCGCCAAGTGGAAAGCACGGTCTTTGAAGCGGTCCTAGTCACCTTAGGACCGCGTATGGAAGACTTCAATGGCGTACCATATTATCCCGTTCTGGGTGGCTTGCAATCCGGCGACATCGTGGCCAGTAACGGGGCGTTTCTCATCGATGCGGAGACACGACTCAACCCCGCCACAGCTTCCACGTATTTCGGGGGAAGCGGGTTGAATCGTGCTGGCACGGGCCAGCCGCCGGTAAGACCTTCCACACCTCGTGACGAGGACGCCGAGATCGCAGCTAATTTGCAGAGTCTCCCGCCCGCCGACCGCCAGGCCGCCCAGCAGCAAGGGTATTGTCCCATCCAGCGAATCTCACGCTTGGGTTCGATGGGACCGCCCCTCAAGATTCAATTGCAAGGTGAAACACTCTTCCTTTGCTGTGAAGGGTGCGAGCGGGAGGCGCGAGCGCATCCTGAGGAGACCCTGCACATTGTGGAACAGTTACGCCGTGGCCTCCGCCCCCCTCTACCGGCCAAGTGAGATGTGAACATGACACTGTGCTGTCACTTTTGATGGGAAAAAACATGGGGGCCGGGAGGAAACCCAGTTGCTGGCTCGGGTAGCGCGTTACCAGTCGCTGGATTCACTCACCGGCCTCCACCAGACCATCGATCACAAGGGGTGAAACATGCCGAAATGGATTCGCTGGAACCAACAAGCCCAGTGGCCAGGGACCTTGGCTCTAATCCTGCTACTTACGGCTGGAAATGGATGTTCGCCTTCATCCGCACCCACCTCAGCGGCCAAACTCTATGAGTTCCGCGGCAAGGTCCTGGACGTATCGATCGAAAAACGGACGGCGACGATCCAGCATGAGGACATTCCGGGATTGATGCCTGCCATGACGATGACTTTCCAGGCGGGAGAGGCCGTGGATTTAGAGGGCTTTCAAGTCGGGGACGTTGTGCACGGGCAGTTGGCAGTCCGAGGAAGAGACTACGTGATTGTCCACTTACAGCGATTGGATGGGGATACTCGCAAACCGTGATCGCGGGATGACGCCATGATCGAACGTATCATCGAATATTCGATTCGCAACCGCTGGGTCGTTCTGGCAATAGCGGCAGTATTGACTGTGCTGGCAATCTATGCCGTCCTGGACACTCCCATGGACGCCATTCCGGATCTGAGTGAGAACCAACTCATCGTTTTTACCGACTGGCCAGGACGTAGCCCGCAAGAGATCGAGGATCAGATCACCTATCCGTTGTCCTTGAAGCTGCAAGGGTTAGCTGGCATTCGCACGGTCCGCTCCACCTCCGAATTCAATTTTTCCATGATCACGCTGATCTTCGAGGACGGCATCGATTACTACTTTGCTCGAACCCGCGTCCTGGAAAAACTTGCCGAAGTAAGCGGAAGCAATCTACTTCCACCGGGAGTCACCCCCCGCTTGGCACCCGACGCCACAGCGGTGGGGCAGATCTACTGGTACACCGTGGAGGTTGATCCTGCCCAGCCACTGGAAGCGGGAAGGCTCTGGGCTTTGAACCGTTTTTACATTGTACCGCAATTGAATTCGGTCTCTGGGGTGGCGGAAGTCGCTCCTGTCGGGGGTGCTCCGCTGGAATATCAGCTCCATGTGCATCCAGAAGCGTTGCGTGCCTACGGCATCACCCTTGATACTGTGGTCCAAGCAGTGGCGCGGAGCAATCAGGCCACCGGAGGCGGCGTCATCCAGAAAAATGCGGCGGAGTATGTTGTCCGCGGCGTGGGCTGGATCCGGGACCAACGCGATTTGGAGAACACAGTCGTCCAGACCATCAACGGTGTTCCTATCTATGTCCGTCAGATCGCCACCGTATCTCTGGGAATCCAATACCGCCGCAGTGTCTTTGAAAAAGACGGGAACGAGGTCGTGGGAGGCGTCGTCCTCATGCGGCATGGGGAAAATCCTCTCGCTGTGACCCGGCGGATCCAAGCCAAGATTCGCGAGTTGCAGCCCGGTTTGCCCCCAGGAATTCGGATCGTTCCCGCTTACGAGCGGACGCGCCTGATCCACGGAGCCATCGATACCTTGACGCGGGTGCTCTGGCATGAAATGCTCATCGCCGCTTTGGCCATTCTTCTCATTCTCATGCATGTGCGCAGCGTGTTTGTCATCTGCGTGACTCTGCCCTTGTCCGTTCTCTTCTCCTTCCTCATGCTGTGGCTGCTGCGCCACTTGAAGATCCTCGATGTTCAAGCCAACATCATGTCTCTGGCGGGCATCACCATCTCGATAGGCGTTCTGGTGGACCAAGCGATTGTCATGACGGAGAACGCCACCCAACGCCTGACGGAACACTTCGGGCACAAACCAGTCCGCGGCGACATCATCCCTTATGTCCTGCCTGCCTGCCGTCTGGTCGGCCGTCCGATCTTCTTCGCGGTCCTGATCATGTTACTGTCGTTTTTGCCAGTCTTCCTGCTCGGAGGCCGCGAGGGGAAGTACTTCTATCCCTTGGCTGTCACGAAGAGTTTGGCCATGGTAGGTGTTGCGATACTCTCCGTGACCGTCGTCCCCGCTCTTATTCCCATATTCCTGAAGGGACGCCTCCGCCGCGAACAAGATAGCCCCATTGTTCGCAGCTTCATCGCCATTTACAAACCATTCCTCCGCTGGGCTTTGCCCCGCCGAAATCTCGTGATGTGGCTTTTTGCTGCTTTGCTTCTGCTCGCCGCCGGATTGTTTCCAATCCAAGCTCTCCTAGGATACGGCGCGTCGGAGTCGGCCTGGCGCGCGTGCTTCCTTGGGATTTTCGCCGTTGTCACGGGATTGACAGTCCTATTCATTCATGGCTGGTTCTGGCAACTGCTGGCTCTGGTCAGTCTCACCGGGCTGGCTCTTGCCTCTTACAGCATCCCTCCCAAGCACCGCATCGGCGTCGAATTTATGCCGCCTCTCGATGAAGGCTCCCTCATGGATATGCCCGTCACAGTGCCACGTGTTGGCATCACCCAAGCGATCGATGATCTGAAACACCGGAATGCCCTCATCCGCAGCTTTCCCGAAGTCGAATCCGTGATCGGTAAGGTGGGACGAGCCGAGACACCAACGGACCCGGCGCCCCTGGACATGGTGGAAACTTTCATCAACTTCCGTCCCCGACAGTGGTGGCCGCGGCGCGTCCTCGCTTTTGACGATGCGGCGCGCCAAACCGCGTCGACCCTCCAGGTTTTGGAAAATCAGGGCTTTTTGGTTCGACCTTCTCATGAGGAGGACCGCAACGAGTTGATCAACGTAGCGACCCAAAAAGCCCTGGAGCGCTTCGACGAAATCCAACGGGAAAGAGCCAGCCAGCTTTATCAGGATTGGGAACGGCAATTGGCCCCTCAACTCACGCACTGGCTGGTCAGCGAAGCCATCCGCCGCTGGGACCACGCGGGACGGCTCCAATGGCCAGAAGGGTCTTCCCCCCAAAAATTTATCGACACCTGGACTGCACAATTGGCTCCCCGTTATGGACGATGGCTGGCCAAACATCCCTTGTATGAAGATGTTGATCGCCTGACACATGAACTGGCTAGCACGGTGCATCAACAGGGCATCGGGATGGAGCCGGCTGTATTGCTTGCCCCAATCAACCCTTTCCAGCAACTGCCCCACACTGCGCTCTGGATAGCCGGAACGGCAGGGGCAGTGCTCATCGTGATGCTTTTGCTCTGTCCCTGGCGATGGTGGTGGATTCTCGGCTGCCTCACGTTATCAGGTGTAGGTATAGCGGCTGTAAGCACGGGGACACTCACACGAGAGCACCAGCAATATCTGGTACAGCAAGGCTTGCGTCTGCTGGGTTATCCCCCGCCCTCATGGACTGAGCAACTCTGGTACGACTTGCAGGCTGAACGCCACCGCCTCTGGGACGAAGCTGTCGAACGCTTTAACTGGGAACTCTTCGATTTGGGAACCGCTGCTTACACTTGGCTGGCTCTTGAGGAACTGGTGTATAAAGGCGCGGAAATCGGCTTGATCGGGTCCGCTCCCCGACGTGCGGAGACCGAGCGATTCCGTCAGGCTGCTCGGGATGCTCAGCTCAGCAAACCGGTGGACCCCAGCGATACCCACCCCTTTGTCGCAATCCGCGATGAGTTAGTGACATCGTTCCGGCAATGGGTTTTCTTCCACCCTCGCCGCGGAGGTAAAGACGGCGATCTGATTGCCGACGAAATGTACCGTGTCCTGCAAGTACCAGGCTGGAGCAACATTTTTACGATGCCCATTATCAACCGCATCGACATGCTCTCGACGGGTATCCGCACCCAAGTGGGAGTCAAGGTCTTCGGCCCCGACTTAGAGACAGTGTCGCGGATCAGTCAACAGGTGGAAGCCGCTCTCCAGCCGATCCGGGGAGCCAGCGATGTCATCGCTAGTCCCATCATGGGCAAAGGATATGTGGAAATCACCCTCGATCGCAGCCGGGCCGCGCGATACGGCATTACCGTGGACGACGTCCTTTCGGCAATTGAAACCGCCGTCGGTGGGCGGATTGTCACTTCCACGGTGGAACAACGCGACCGTTTCCCCGTGCGTATTCGTTTCGCCCGCGCTGCCAGAGAAGATGAAACGCGTATCCGTCAGGTGCTGGTCAGTCCAGGAACCATGCCGAGAGGGTCCAACCCTGATCCGTCTATCCCCTCGGCCGCTCTGCCGAATCCTTCATTATCCCCTCCTGTTTCGCCCGCCGGGGGTCCCGATGTCCATGCCATCAAGCCGCCTCATGCTGTGAGGCGTGATCTTCTCATTCCCTTGGGGGCTGTAGCGAACATTCGCATCGTCGATGGACCCGCGGTCATCAGGAGCGAAAATGGGCGGCTTGTCAACACCGTGACCCTCAACGTGCGTCAACGCGACTTATTAGGCTTTGTCGAGGAAGCCCAGCGCATCATTGCTCAGAAGGTTCCTCTTCCCGAGGGGGTGACCCTGGTGTGGAGCGGCGAATTTGAACATCAGCTTCGTGCTGCCCAAACGCTTCGCCTCGTCCTCCCTCTTGTCCTGCTTCTGATCGTTTTCATTCTCTACCTGACTTACAGGGATGTGGCTGATGCGGCTTTGATGCTGCTCACTGTTCCGGAGGCCCTAGCCGGCGGTGTCTTTTTCCTCTGGCTCTTTCCCAAAATCCTGCATGGCTGGGAAACTCCTCCCCTCGACTTTACTATTGCCGTGTGGGTGGGCTTCATCGCTTGTTTCGGAATGGCTGCGGAAACCGGGATTATCATGCTCGTCTATCTGCGAGAGGCGATACGCCAACGAGGGGGACTAGAAAAGATTTCCTCACTGGAAGAACTCCAACAGGCAGTGATCGAAGGGGCTGCTCATCGTCTCCGCCCCAAACTTTTGACCGAGGGTGTCGCCATCGTCGCCATCTTCCCTATGGTCTTTGCCACGGGCGTCGGTGCCGAATTGCTCACTCCTATGGCTTTACCTGTGCTGGGAGGACTGCTGATTGCCGACGAAGTGGTGGACATTTTCCTGCCTGTCCGTTTCTATTGGATCCGGCGGAATCGCTGGCTGCGCCTTCAGGCCGAACGGGCTGCCCTATCAACATCCGGACCAGAAGCCCACACGACCCCGGCCGAATCTCCTTCTTCCTCCCCTGCCCTACATTCAACCGAAGATAGCCGCTATTCCCTGCTCACACCTCCATCCCCCTGACGTTTCTCGTTCTTCCCATGTGCGCCTTGACTAAGACAAGCGACAGGCTAGTAAACATCCTGTCCAGGATGGCTCGATAGGATCACGAGGCGATTTCGGATCAGCACGCCGGGAACGGGGATGCTCGCAAACCAGCGATTGCAGGACTCGATGGCTTCTCAGCTCACGCGAAGACGAGAGTTAATTCCATCACGGCGGGGTCGGCGATGACGGCGGGATAGCATCAGCGGGCTGGTGCGAGGAAACGTCGAATGGTCCTCCTGCAACCCGTTCCAATCGTGCTTTCCGCCGGCCTACTTCCGCAACAATCTCATAGTATTTTTCCCGCCACTGAATCCATTGGCGCTCGGCTTCTACATATGTAACAAACGGAATTCTCCCCGCGATGTAGGCGGCACGCGCTTCGCGCACATTCGCTTCGGCTGCGGGCAGAATGGTCCGTGCCAGCAATCGTTGTGTCTGTTCGCTTTCTCGGAGCAGCTCGTAGGCTTCCTGGACCTCGAAACGGATCTGGTCGATCAGCCGTTCGATTTGCGCCCGTCGCTGAGCCGTTCGGGCTTGGGCTTCTCGGACGGCAGCGTGACGTCGATCCCTACGGACCGGCAAATTCCATCCCACACCGACCATGGGCCTGACCGGCCGTTCGGGCATGAAGGAATTGTATCCAGCCATGACTTCCACATCCGGGTAAAATTCTCGCTCTGCCAAGGCAAGGGCAGCCTGCTCTGCTGCCAAACGTTGATAGAGCGCTTGCAAGTCGGGCCGCCGCTGTATGGCGAGCTGTTGCCACTGCTCGGCGGATGGTAATGCCTGATCAGGGGGCGGGGGTTCAGCCGGGGGTGGTAAATACGCCTCGGGAGACCTATGGAGTAGGGCATTGAGCCGAGCCTTGGCCACTTGTTGCATCCGCCGCAACTGCAATTCTCGCTCCTGGAGCCGCCCGATCTCGACCTCGGCTTGCAAAACATCCTGTTGAGGTGCCTGACCGCTCTTGTATCGCACCTCGGCATTCTGCCGGGCTTCCTGCCAGCGTTGGAGATTCTCTCGATTCAACGCCAGAGCACGTTCCGACCAGTAATAATCGTAAAAAGCCCACTGTGTAGCCTCGACCAGTTGCAACTTCGCCTCGATCAAGTCCTGCCCAGCCGCTGCCGCTTCCGCCAAGGCCTGCTGTCCGCGCAACGCGCGTTTCCCCCACCAGGGATACCGCTGGGATACCTGGACAGAGAAGGCAAAATCCACCTGAGCCGTGCCGATGGTGCCTGGACCAACCGCTCCCGTGAACATCGGATCGTCTAGAGCGACCGCTTGGGGATACCGAGCCATGGCCGCTTGCCAAGCCGCTGTCATCTCCACGAGAGTGGGATTCCGGGCCAGCACCTCCCATTCCAAATCGGACAGCTCTAGCTTTGCTGCTTGAGACAAATCCAGCTTCGCTACTTGAGGCAGAGATGTCGCCGCAGACGGGGATGCCCCATCGATCCCCTTCGGATTTAGCCTCGATTCACTGACTCGCTCCGCAGGCGAGCTTGGCTCTCTATCTCCATGAAAGGAGGCACTACGAATTACCGCCTCCTGCGCATTTGGCTCCGGGGCTGAGTGGGACTCCTTTTCCAGGGCCTTAGCTCGGTCGAGAAGCTGCGAAGATACCGAGGGGGTTTGAGCCACTCGAGCAGAGGTAGTATCCAAGGACACGGAATGACGAACGCAACCGCAAAAAACCAGCAAGATGAGCCATCCCAACCGACATGAGTAAGGCCAACTACCGCTCCGCTGCCAGGTCATTCCCGGATCACTCCATTAAAATGAGGTCGCGATCAGCCATTGATCATGCCCGAAGGGAAACACCCCCTCCAAGAGGCCGACATCGGCGAGCCGAGTCCATGTTGGTCCGAACGCGGCGTGGGTAGCGCTATCGCTACTATCGGCATTTTGGATACTAACCCTCCATCCTTTTCATCCTCCAGTGAGTGGGCTGACAGCTCCAATACCAAGAAAGATTGGGAAGAGATCACAGCAAGGAATATCTGCACCGCTATGGAGGATGGCAAACAGGCCGTTATGGAATAGTGACAAAGCTCTTACGGGGTTCCCTGACCCCATCCAGCCGGAGAAGTTCTCCTCCCCTTGATTCCCAGGTAAAGATTACGATAATTTCTATGCCAACCCAAGCGAACCGGCCCGGGTGGCGGAACTGGCAGACGCACCAGCTTGAGGGGCTGGCGAGGGCAACCTCGTGCAGGTTCAAATCCTGTCCCGGGCACATCAAGGATGCCTCGAAAACCACTTCCGGCGGCAGTGGCCTTTCATAAGATAAACTTCATCCGTGCCACTTGGCGAACAATTGACTTCCCTCGGAGATATCAAGGAAACTGTTGTGCGCGTTGCCCATTTTGACTGCTTCAGCGGCATCAGTGGAAATATGGTTCTGGGTGCACTTTTGGATGCTGGTGTGCCTTTAGAACCAATTCAGTCCGCTATTGATTCTCTTCACTTGCCGATTCATCTGGAAGTGCGCGAGGTTCAGCGTTGCGGTTTTCGAGCTGTCCACGTGGAAATCCGTGCAGACGAGCAGCCTCCACAGCATCGTTATGTTGACGATATTGAGCAACTCATTTTCCAAGCCGCTATCACGCCATCCCAGCGAGAATTAGCGCTGCGTATTCTGCGGCGATTAGCCCTCGCCGAAAGCCATGTCCACGGCACGCCTGTCTCTCGTGTGCATCTCCATGAAGTCGGGGCTTTGGACAGCATCGCGGACATTCTCGGTGCTGCTGTGGGTTTAGACCTGCTCGGTGTTCAAAAGTTTACAAGTCGTCCGGTTCCAACCGGGCGTGGGACCGTCCAAACCGCACATGGATGGATGCCAGTACCCACACCCGGCACACTCGCCTTATTGCAAGGGGTGCCTTTAGCACCTAGTGATGTGGAATTTGAATTGACAACTCCAACAGGTGCTGCCATTTTGACAACTGTTGTACACGAATATACATATACGCCGGCCATGCGCATCGACCGTGTCGCCCACGGCGCTGGCAGAAAAAATTTCTTAGACCGCCCGAACATTCTACGACTCTGGATTGGAGAAACTATCACCAGTCAAACAGGAGATAGTTACGAAGGCGACTTCATTGCCGTGTTGGAAACACACGTTGATGACATCACACCAGAAGTGCTAGCCTATTGTCAGGAACGATTGATGGAGTGTGGAGCACTCGATGTATTTATCACACAGGGAATCATGAAAAAGGGACGAGCAGGATTTCGTATCACTGTGCTGGCAAATCCTATATCTGTCCAAACTCTCGAAGAAGTCATTTTCCGGGAAACAGGCACACTCGGCATTCGCAAATACTGGTGTGAGCGAACGAAACTCATACGAAAATATATTCAACATGAGATATCTCATTCGGCCTTGCGGTTTTCACAAGCATACCTGCCAGACGGTTCCCTAGTGAGTAAACCGGAGTACGAAGAATGTGCACGGCTGGCACGCGCCTGGAATGTTCCGTTGCGACAAGTCTTGCTTCATTGCTATTCGAGGATAGCAGAGACATCTCCACCACTATCTCCAGCATCTCAGACAGTTGTATCTGATCTAAGAATAGGTCAGAATAAGGAAACGTAATGTTGACTATGCTGATGAAAGTCTAGGCAGAACCTAGATATTATGTATAATACAGTATATAATTTAACTTATTGATAGGTGAGTTTATGCTTACATCAAGAGATATCCGTCAACAATTCATTGATTTCTTTTGCAAAAGGCACGATCATGTTTATGTGCCATCATCACCGGTAGTTCCATACAATGATCCCACGTTGCTCTTTACAAACGCGGGAATGAATCAGTTCAAGCCGTACTTTCTGGGTACGGAAAAGCCACCTTACAAACGCGTGGCCAACACGCAAAAATGCATTCGTGCTGGCGGCAAACATAACGATTTAGATGATGTAGGTAAGGATACTTATCACCATACTTTTTTTGAGATGTTGGGTAATTGGAGTTTTGGTGACTATTTCAAGAAAGAAGCGATCACCTGGGCGTGGGAACTGCTAACCGAGGTTTGGCAGATCGATCCAGCCAGGCTTCATGTCACCGTTTTCGAAGGCGACCCCGAGAACAACATCCCGCGTGACGAAGAAGCCGCTCGCTATTGGCGCGACGTTGGCGTACCTGCTCATCACATCCATTACGGGGGGAAAAAAGATAATTTCTGGGAAATGGGAGACACAGGTCCTTGTGGGCCTTGTACGGAAATACATTTTGACCGTACTGCTGATAAAAGTGGTGGAAAATTGGTTAATTCTGGGACTGATTTAGTGATAGAGATTTGGAACCTAGTTTTTATCCAATTCAATAGAAATGAAGATCAAAGTTTAGCTCCTTTACCTGAAAATCATGTCGATACTGGTATGGGATTTGAACGCATATGTGCAGTTCTTCAAAATAAGACTAGTAATTATGATACAGATGTTTTTACACCTTTATTCACAGCAATTCAGCAGATAACTGGTGCTCCTCCGTATACAGGGCGTCTGGATAATCATAAAGATATCGCCTATCGAGTGATAGCCGATCATATCCGGGCATTGACGTTTGCCCTCACAGATGGAGCTGCAATCGGAAATATCGGACGAGACTATGTACTACGACGAATTCTTCGACGTGCAGAACGGTATGGAGTACAATACTTAGATACACGAGAACCATTTTTGTATAGATTGGTTCCCATTCTAGTAGAACAAATGGGGGATGTATTTCCCGAGTTGCGTAGAAATCCCCAGCAAGTCCAGGCGCAAATTCATGAGGAAGAAAAAGCATTCCTACGCACTCTACACCGGGGAATTAAACTATTTAAACAAATTGCTGAAGAAACGCGTCAGTCAGGACGTGACACCATTAGTGGTGAGGATGCCTTCAAATTACACGACACCTATGGACTATTTATTGATATTACACAGCAAATGGCAGCGGAAGAAGGCTTGCGTGTTGATGTCCAAGGTTTTGAAAATGCTATGCAACAGGCGCGTATTAAAGCTCGTGAAGCAAGCAAGAAGTACCATATGACAACCATTTCTGGCGAATTGCCGCCAACTGATGATCACTACAAATATCTCCCAGGCTCCATCACCGCTCAGATCGTAGGTTGGCTTCAGGACAATCAAGTGAATACTCAAGGTGTTGTTCCACAAGGAATAAATCTAGCTTTGTTATTAGATCGTACCAATTTCTATGCGGAGCAGGGAGGACAAGTTGGTGATACTGGATACATTCGTAGTTTACAAGGAGAAGCTACCTTCATTGTCGAAGATACTCAGCGTTTGGGTGATGCCGTCCTTCACATAGGTTATCTCCAAAATGGAGAATTACATGTCGGACAAGAAGTTGAACTGACTTATGACCTGCCACGCCGCCAGGCCATCATGCGCAATCACACTGCCACGCATCTCCTCAATCATGCCCTGCGGAAAGTGTTGGGATCTCATGTCGAACAAAAGGGTTCCCTTGTCGATGACACAAAGACCCGCTTTGACTTTAGTCATGACAAGCCATTGACACTGGAACAGATACGCCAGATCGAGCAGCATGTCAATGAGATCATCCAGGCTGATCAACCGGTCATTGCTGTTGTCAAGCCTCTGGCGGTGGCACGGGAAATTCCAGGAGTCCGTGCCGTGTTCGGAGAAAAATACCCCGATCCGGTCCGAGTCGTCCTTATAGGCACGCACTCGCCAGAACATGTGACCTTGGAGAACCCCGCGGAGTTCTGCGGTGGTACTCATGTGGCGCATACTGGTCAGATCGGCTGTTTCAAGATTCTCTCCCAAGAAGCCGTTGCCAAAGGAGTGCGCCGCATCACAGCAATCACTGGGCCGGCAGCTTTTGATCTAATCCAGAGCCGAGCTTTCCTGTTGGAAGACCTCGCTCTCCAGCTTCAGTGCCGGCCTGAGGAAGTGAGAGAGCGCATCACGAGCCTGCAAGATCAGCTCAAAAAGCTTCAGGAACAATTGAAAAAAAGCAGTACAGTGGATCTCACGGCGCTGGTGGACAAGTTATGGGCCGATGCACCACTGATTGGCTCTACCCGCCTTATTATCGCCCAATTGCCCAACGATGTGCCTCTGGAAGCTGTCCGAGCCCAAGTGGACCGCCTCAGGCAAAAGTGCCCCTCTGCCTTGGTGGTTTTCGGTTGGATCGATAGCAGCGGCAAAGTACCTCTCCTTGCGGCAGTAACACCTGACCTTGTGGGCAAAGGCATTCATGCGCAGGCTCTGGTCAAACAACTGGCCGCTATTGTTGGCGGGGGGGGAGGAGGCAAAGCGGATTTTGCCCAGGCAGGCGGGAAGTTGCCGGAGAAATTACCCGAGGCTCTACAACTGGCTGAACAGTTGGGGCGAAACTGGTTGAACCCTTCCTAGCGACCCTCGTGTCATGCCGCTTTAGAGCGTGTCATGCGGCTTTAGAACGAGATGCAAAATCGCTGGATGGCTCGCGGAGGGAGGGCGCCTCAAAATCGATCATCTGGAGGCGTTTCTCAATCTGATCCGCATAAGCCTCGGAAAGCTCGCATCCCCAATAACGACGGCCCAGTCGTTTGGCCACTGCCAATGTAGTGCCACTCCCTGCAAACGGGTCAATGACCAAGTCACCGGGATGGGTAGCGACGCGGATAATGCGTTCCAAGATGGCTTCCGGCATTTGGCAAGGATGACCGACGCGTTCGCGAAAAGTCCCACAAACGCGAGGGATGTACCACACATCCTGGTCCGGGCGGAAATGTTGCGCGGTTTCTTGAGGACGCAAAATCCAGGTATCATCGGGAACCTTTCCTTTGGGATTAGCTCGACGATCCGCATATGTGGTTAGCCTGGCACTGGGAACGCGCACGGCATCGGCATTGAAGGTACATTGTCTCGGATCACATACATAGTAAAGAATATGAGCATGTGAACGAGAGAATTTTCTACTACATGCGACTCCAAAAGTATAATGCCAAATGATCCAATTCCTCATTATTAATCCTATAGAATCCAGACGAATCTTATATTCCGCCACATATTCATCCCCAATAGCAAGCCAGAACGAACCTGTGGGTTTCAGCAGGCGAATTGCGGCTTTCATCCATTGTTCTGCCCACTCCAGATACTCGTTCCGTGAACGTCGGTCATTATAAATATCATAATTGTAACCAATGTTAAATGGTGGGTCTGCAAAAATGAGATCCGCACAGGCAGGAGGCATGCTTTTCATGATCTCGATACAATCACCAACCAGAACCTGGTTCACTCTCATATTAACCCATCTCCTGTGGACAACTGCCGTGATCGCCGAGCCAATTGGACAAAGTCGTCGCGATTGTTGCAAGGTCACTTTTCTGAAAGAAGGCATACCGCCATGGGCTCTTTGCATGGCCACAGGTATGCGAAACCGAGTGGATGAAGAGATCGGTTCTGGTCGAAAAGCAGCAGGGAAGTCGTGAAGTGGGCCGCTAATAGAGCCGAATCTATCCCAGCAGTTGACTGACCTTGTTGATGGTAAAGTCAGAAACCCCTATTGCTTCGGCCAGCCCAACAGGGGTATAAGACATGCCGAAAAAACTGCGGGTGTTGTGAGTTCCAAGCGGTGACCAGGACGTCCCGGATCGCCGAACAAAGGCGGCTCCAGCAGTGGCAACGAGGCAGAGATGCGCCATTTTCTCCGCGTTGTGCGTTGCGCATGGCCCTACCGATACGCTTTCGCCGCTTCCGTGATGTGTGCACTGCTCGTTGCGGTGTTATGGAGCGCGAGTCTATCCGCTATTTATCCCGTTTTGAAAATCCTGAGCAGTGACAAGAACCTGCAACAATGGGTGAATGAAGAAATCGACCGCCTCCAGAATGAGCTGGAAAAACCTGAACGGCGGTTACTGTTGGAGCGCTTGCGAGATGATATCCGAAGGTTAGAGGAGATCAATCCGCCTAATCGCGAGACTTTGGAACGTAAAGCGACCCAACAGATCGCTAAGCTGGAGGGAGAGCTGAACTACTACGCCATTTGGATCTACCGCTATCAACTGTTGAAGGCGAAAGTCATCCGTCATTTGCCTGAAGACCGCTTTGCGACCTTCGTATGGATCATGACGGCGGTGATCATCGGCGTAGCACTGAAAGGCATTTTCGAATTTCTCCATGAATCGCTCGTGGGTTATGTGACCAATCGGGTTCTCTTTGATCTGCGTAATGGCATGTTCCGCCAAGCCTTGCGGCAGGATGTGCGGCAACTGGCCTCGCAGGGGACGAGCGATCTCATGGCTCGCTTCACCAACGATACCGAACAAGTGGGGTCGGGTCTCAAGGTCCTGTTAGGCAAACTGATCGGCGAACCGCTCAAGGCTCTGGGATGCCTGATAGTCGCTGCTATGATTAGCTGGCAGTTGACACTCGTCTTTGTTATAGTCGTCCCAGCGACAATAGTCGTGTTGCTGCGTGTCAGCCGGTTGATTCGGCGTGCCGCTCGGAAGGTCCTGGAACGCATGTCTGCCATGTATCAGCGGGTCCGGGAAACGTTTGATGCTATCCGAGTCGTCAAGGCCTTCACACGGGAAGCCCATGAGCGCCGCCGATTCCACAGCGTCAATCGCGCTTTCTTGCAGAAGTCCATGCGTCTCCTGGCCATTGATGCCGCAGCAGGGCCTTTTGTCGAAGTCCTAACTGTTTTTGCCATTGGTTTGGCGCTGGCCTCTGGAACCTATCTTGTGGTTACCGGGAAGACCCACATTTGGGGCATGCGCATGACCAGTGAGCCGCTCGGCTTCCCAGCCTTGCTCCAGCTTTACGCTTTGCTTGTGGCGACTGCGGACCCGATTCGCAGGCTCTCCAGCGTTTATGCGAAACTCCAGGCCGGTGAGGCAGCGGCGGCTCGCATCTTCGAACTTTACGATCGTGCTCCGAAAGTCACCCCCAATCCGGGAGGGATACGCCTGACCGCTCTCAGGAAAGGCATCGAGTTCCGTAATGTCTGCTTCAGCTACACAACACCAGAGAATCCCGCCTTATGTAATGTGAATCTGACGGTCCGTGCCGGAGAAGTCATCGCCGTTGTCGGAGCCAACGGAAGTGGCAAAACGACTCTGCTCGGCTTACTGCCGCGCTTTTATGATCCCGATAGCGGAGCGGTCTTAATCGATGGCATCTGTTTGCGTACAGTTCATCTGCGGTCACTGCGCCGATTGATCGGGCTGGTAACCCAGGACACCTTGCTCTTCGACGACACTGTTTATGCCAACATCGCTTATGGTCGCCGGGGAGCGACACGCGATGAGGTGATCGCTGCCGCGCAGAAAGCTCGTGCCCACGAGTTCATCATGAAAAAACCCCAAGGTTATGAAACCCGCATGGGAGACGCGGGGGCCAATTTTTCCGGAGGAGAAAAGCAGAAAATCGCCTTGGCCCGCGCTATCCTCCGTGATCCGGCTATCCTCATCTTGGACGAGTTCAGTAGTGCTATCGACCCGAACAGCGAAGCAGACATCCATGCGGCCTTGCGCGAATTCGTCGTGGGACGAACAGTCTTCCTGATCACCCACAAATTGCACACCCTTGAAATTGCTGACCGTATCGTTGTGATGGATGCAGGATGCATTGTCGACGTGGGTACACACGCCGAACTTATCGCTCGCTGCCCGTTGTATCAGCGATTGTGTGAGCCGGGATCATCAAGGATAGCCGCATGAAGCTGACACCCCTTACCCCACTCGGAAAAGTCCATACTTACTTCGCAACAATCCAACTCAGGCGTTTACCCATCTGCGGGGCGATAACTCTCCTGATCGCCGCTTTTTTGCTCACGCTCGACAGGACGGATTTGGTTCATAGTCATGAAGCGCGTGCCGCTCAAAACGCCCAATATATATTGGAAACCGGTGAGTGGGGATTGCCACGATTGTTCGATGGGCGTTTGGAACTGCAAAAACCCCCCGCCTATTACTGGTGTGTTGCCGGGATCAGTCGTTGGCTCAATTCCGGGCGGGTCACAGCTTGGACCACCCGATTGCCGTCTGCTCTTATGGGCATAGCCTGTATTGTCGGAGTGTATGCATTCCTGCGCCAATTAGGTCGTCCATATACCGCTCGTGTCGCTGCTGTGGTGCTAGCTACCGCAATCCACTTCACGGCCCTGTCGAGAATCGCTCGTATCGACGTCCCCCTAACTGCTGCGGTCTCCTTCTCGATTTTCAGCTTTTTCCTGGGGTGCATCAGTCATAGCCAAGGAAAGCGGTTTCATTCGCTTGCGTGGCATTTTCTAGCGGGGCTGAGCGTCGGCATCGCGATGTTATTGAAGGGACCTATCGGAATCGCCCTCTTCGGGTGTGCTACTGGCATGTGGTGGCTCATAGAACATCGACGGGTAAATTGGTCAGGGGTTGTCACCCTGATAGCGACAGCCGCTTGCGTGGGATTGCCTTGGTTCCTGTGGGCCAACCGAGCTACCGAAGGAGAACTTTTCCGAGTCTTTATCCTCCATCACAATATCGCCAGGTTCAGCGGCACATCCTCGCAATTGGCTACTCATCCCTGGTGGTTCTACATTCCCCGCTTCACCTTTGACTTCCTACCGTGGTCGCCATTTTTTTTCTTCGGTATATACTACGTCCTCAAAAAAAATATGTGGAAAACAGATCATATATTGCGTTTTAGTCTTATCTCATTCTTATCTATATTATCACTGTTGTCATTATCGCATTTCAAACGCTCAGATTATCTCCTTCCTGCTTATCCGTTTGCCGCTATTTATATCAGTTGCGTCATTCAGAATTGGTGGGAAAATCAAGGCTTTTCAACAAGGAAACGTTCTTTACTATTTTTTCATAGTCTATGGATAACTGTTATTGTAGGGTGGATAGTCATAGTTTCGGCAGTGGAGCCACACCTCCGCACACAGGACAAGAGATCACAGTTCGCAGCGAGCATACGTCACGTTGCGCCAGCACCTCAGCCTATCATACAATTTCGTATGGAAGACCATCTTTTATCCTTTCATTTGGGAAGACCACTCGAAACGATTGTCGAATGGCACGACCTACATCAAATAATTTATCATTATAAATACAGTTATATAATCATGCCAAAGGAATATGTTTATCCTGCAGCGAATATATTATCAGATATCAAATGGAAAAAATTATTAGAATCTAATTTAACCAATAATAGAATTTATATATTTTTATCTGCGTGCCAATAGCTCTGCAGCAACAACGGAAATAATGGTGACCGGCCAAGACCCACTCCTCGGCGATGTCTGTCCTTGCTCCACCCCCTACCCATCCAGTGGTGTATCCATAAACTCCTACATTAGGGACTGGGACGGGTCCATCCAGGCTTCAACCGCCATTACCAATCTGCGAAATAACCCGCAAATACGGTGAAACGCAACGATGTCTCACACAAGTGAGGGGATAAGTCTAGTGCTAACCGTGACAGAGGTCACGCCGCATTTGTCCTTGCTAAGCCAATGGCAAGAGACACTAAACCGTATGAGTTTACCTCACGAAATCATTATTGTCAGCAGCAGCTCTAATATTACGGCGTTGGAGAATCGTTTACCACCTCTCCAAGGAATAATCTGGACTCAAGTCGATGAAACAAAGGGAGTAGGGACTTACTTACAAAGAGCATTGTTACGGGTCAACTATCCATACCTCTTGCACCTCACCTTGGATTATCCATATTCCGCAAAGGATTTCAAACATATGTGGGAACGGATTCATCAGGTTGACGATCTGCTTCACAAACCACCAGACATCGTAAATGGCTGTCGCACAGGGTTGCCGACACCACCCCTATGGAAGATCCTGGGTGGCGGCTGGCGATTATTTTGGCGCATCTTCTCAGGGCTTCCTTATCATTCATCTTATCCTTGGCACGGGAGTTTCGCTATCGTATGGAGATACCTATTTCGTTGGATATACGGCATACCCTTGTTGGATCCATTGAGTGGATGTAAGCTCTATCGTACAGCATTCCTAAAACGTATCCCTATCCAGTCAAAAGATATATTTATACATATAGAATTATCTGCGAAGGCCACATTTCTCACATCAATAATTGATGAAGTTTATCTATCTCCTCAAAAGGTGCCAGTATTAACACCAAAGTTATCAGAATTATATAATGATTGCTGGCTATGTTTTAAAGATCCACAGTTTGCATAGTATTCGATATATGATACACTATTATTCTGAGTCTTTATATTCGATATCATGATTAAGCAGAGAAAACGCTGGCTGTTTGTTACTGGAAAACTAGCGGAACCCGCCTTGCGTCGGATAGTCGCAGAATTATCGCAGAAAATCGATTTCGATTACCAAATCATCACATTAAATATCTCTGTAGCAGCATTAATGACAACGGAATGGGTTGCACGCCATTTTCCCAAAAATGTAATTGGTGATATTATACTACTTCCTGGGTTATGCCGCGGCTCACCGGAGATTGTAACTCAGGCGACAGGAATTCCGGCAAAGCATGGGCCACGCGATTTACTTGACCTTCCAGAATACTTCAACTTGAAAAGTAACAAGCTCTTGGACGATTATGGTAAATTCGACATTGAAATAATTGCAGAAATCAACAATGTACCCAGCAAACCATGGGATACAGTTCTTGCAGAGGCTCAAAAGTATCGTTCAGATGGAGCGGATATTATCGATATAGGATGTGAACCAGGTAATATTTATCATCAGGTAAAAGATGTAATACAACGACTATGCGACTTGGGGTTTCGCATATCAATAGATTCATTAAAACCTGAGGAAATAGAGCTTGCACTCGAAGGTGGAGCTAATGTGGTATTAAGTATCAATTCCACTAATATCAAATATGTACCGCATTGGCTTGAGCGTTTTCCGAATGTAGAATTCGTAGTTATACCAGACACGGTAAATGATCTAACAACTTTGTATAAAAATGCTGAACAGCTTTTGCGATGGAACGCGAAAATCCGGGTCGATCCAATCCTTGAGCCTATAGGACACTGTTTTTTTAATTCACTGCTAAGGTATGCTAAAGTACGTTATGAGTATCCAGATATTCCCATGCTCATGGGTGTCGGTAACATCACGGAGCTGACAGAAGTCGATTCTGCCGGCATCAATGTAATACTTGCAGCGATCTGCCAAGAGTTGAAAGTCCAAAGTGTGTTGACCACTAGTGTCGCGAATTGGTCACGTTCGTCGATCAAAGAGTGGGATCTTGCCAGGCGTCTTGTTTTTTATGCAGTACAACACCAAACAATACCCAAAAGAATTGAACCAAATTTAGTAGTATTACGAGATTCAAAATTAAGAGAAATAGGAGAAAATACAATACTTGAATTAGCTCATAATGTTAAAGACCCTAATTATAGAATTATCGCCGAACGGGGAAATATATATATATTTAACAATACAATTTATCTACAAGGAACAGATCCATTCAAGTTATTTCAACAGTTATTACAAATTGATCACAATATATCTCCATCACATGCGTTCTACTTAGGTTATGAAATGGCGAAAGCAGAAATAGCATTGATACTGCATAAAAACTACACACAAGACCAGCCATTAAATTGGGGATTTCTTACACCGAAGGAAGATGAGATACATTAAGAAAGTACTATGAATAAAATAATCAAATAACTTCAATAAATGAGAATAGAATACAGATTTTTGTTATTATGAAATCAAATATAGGATTATTCCTATGCTCAATAAAAATAATACTATACGTATACCCCAATGTATGGCTTCAGATATGATTTTATCCCATCTATCGTGTCTCGTAGCTGCATAGATTACACTAATAATGGCCAATAATAAAGGCAAATCTATATATATGCTGATGCTCATAGTATTAACTCTTATACATATATATATATATATACAGTTAATCACCTAATTTTTCAGTTCTAAATTATTTTGATACCTGATCATTCCGTTTTACTTCAGCATCACCTACTAAAGCCGCATTTGAATCATCACAGTCTGCGGAAACTGTCGCGTCATTAGGATTTGATATTGGAGAATACGGTCTCATTACAACCTCACGAATCATAGGCCCGGATAAAGCATCATAAATGACTAGAAGATTGAGAATGCCAGCTATGACGGTCAATACCCATCCTAAATCCCATCTTTTCGATGATTTCCTTTGAATTTGATTGAGCTCTTGTTCGTTGGGGGCACGCTGATACTTTCCGAGATATGGACCATGATCATTATTTGGATCATAATTGATATATTGTATTACCGCCGGCCAAGCTGCTATACCAATCCAAAATTGTGCTATAAACTGTGGACGATATGCCAGTGCCTTAGGAATACCCTCCATCTTGTGACCGAATATCACTACATCTGGAAGATCACGAACGTAAGGTATCCATACATTTTTCCACTGTCCCATCCACATTCCGTAAAAGAATAAAGTATAAAGCCCTAGGAAAAATAATAACCCCTTTGCTATACGACCTTGATAGATCTGCCCAAGCCCAGGTATCAGGTAACTCAAAAGAGCTGCAAATGGATCAAAAAAACTAGTTGCCGACTGCGGATATGATAATAATCTTACTTCTGTCTTTTGTTGTATATCATGATTCATATGATCAGCCTCGATTCAGTAAGCGATTTCCCGTTGTTCTCGGTCATTGGGGCGCGACAACGGATATTATACTGCACCAATCCTGGAGCGTCCAAGGGATCGAAAATGTCCAAGGTAGGAACTGTTGAGACTGGGCGTACCATAGCATGGTGTAACAAATAAGCATGATCCCAAGGATCCCGAAAAGATATCGTGCTATTCGGGACGAAAGGACGCTTCCCACACGTCCTAAATATTGGCATATATAATTATAAATATAATTTATATATATCAATGGATACAGTATTATGGTATTATCGTAATATTCACATTTTTGCAACTCATTGTCTTTTAATTCTTCTGCAAGTGGCAATTCATTTGTGAAACTGGCGGTAGTAGTTTTTGACGATGTCATCTTATGATCTTCAATTTTCGATAGACCTCCTACATCATAAGAGAGTGATGTGTGCTTTATATCCATACTTTCATGTGGAATTATTAGTGTGTTATTAGCTACTGGGGAAGTGTTCATCGATTCTCTTGAATTCGATAGTGGAGCGATATCATTGGTAGAAACATTCTCTGCAGATGCCTTCTGAGTCATAGCGAGCATACGCTGCAATAGCGCATCCAGCTCTTCCAATTGCTGGCGTGTCAAGTGGGTTGAATCGACAGGTGTATTGGTCATAACTCTCTCCATTTCAGCTTGTCCCTGCAACTATGCCGGTGGGCAGAAAGCCCCCCAAAGAGCACAGATCGCTTTTCCTTGGGTACTGTCCAGTATAACCTAACTCCAAGCGAGTAGGAAAGGGCAATCCCACTTTTGGGGTTCCGCCGTACTTCTTGACAAATTATCAGTATCATATATACTGATATAAACTAATATATTTATGATTTTATAATAACTTTATTTATAATAAACTAATATTAGTCATATATAAATTAAATATAACGAGGTACCGAGTATGGCATGGTATCAACTAGTAATTCATGGATTACTCTATCACTGGAGATCCTATATATCGTTAGCTTTGGTCATTGCAGTAGCATGTGGCGTGCTGACAGGTGCGCTCATAATCGGTGATTCACTTCGTCAGGGATTAGAAGAATTGGGACAGCGTCGATCAGCAGGAGTAGCCTCTGTGGCCACACTGAATCGCCCTTTACCAATAGCTATAATTGATCAACTGAAAGATGTAGTCGTTCCTGTATTACATACCAGCGGCAGTATTACAGCTAATAATAACTTTTCTGCTGGTATCCATATTTGGGGACTTGATAACCATGGTGAATCTTTATTTGGATTATCAGAATGGACTACGCTATGGGGTGGACGAGATCATTATATCATTATTTCGAAAAGATTAGCGGACCGTTTAGAGGTATCTCCGGGACAGCGAATATCAGTAAGTGTCGAGCGTATGTCAGTTATGCCTCGCAACATATTGTTGGCGCGTCGGTCTTTCGATGATAGTGTCATAACATCTACGTTTACAATTGCCGGAATCGTCCCAGACGAGTCTCCCGCCTCCGAGTTCGCTATCTCGCCTCAGCTTGACCCGCCATTGAATGCTTACGTTCCATTACGAGCGCTCGTTGAACTGCTCGAAGATGGGGAAATCGTTGGGCCTGTCGCCAATGTATTACTCTCAACGGATCCCAACACCCATGCACTGACCGAATCCATACGTCGCCATCTCCGACTTGAACACTACGGATTACGATTACGCAGTACATATCGCGCTCAGAGTTGGTTATGGTGGAATTTTCAGGGATATATAAACATCGAGAGTGATAGAATGATATTCGAAGATGATATAATTCATAAAATTATAAATATAGTTAATTCCAGTGGATACATTTCAGAGCCTACATTTATCTATCTAGTTGAGTCTATAAAATATGATAATCATGAAATACCATATGCGATTATCGCTGGAGTCAATCCGGATGCCAAGCCACCATTAGGTCCCTTTCATACTACAGATGGAAGGACAATTCAGAATGATGAAATTGCTCTGTTAGATTGGAATAATTCACCTCTTAAAGACTTATCGCCTGATAAAAATATTGAATTAACAGTAACGTACTACCATCCCGAAGTGGAAGGTGAAGGTAAACTCGAAACAAAAAAGTTGCATTTCTGTGGTTATATTCCTATGTCTGGAAGTGGCGGAGATCGTTATTTGACGCCCCTAGTTCGAGGAATAACAGATCAGGGAACTCACCCGCGAGATTGGGATCGTCCCCCTCAATTGACCAACGCAAAAGTGCGGGAAAAGATCCGTGCAGGCGATGTTCATGATCGCTTTTGGCAGCAATACGGCCCCACCCCGAAGGCGTTTGTGAACATCGCAACCGCACGGAAACTCTTCTCGAGTCGCTATGGTTCCACAACATCGCTACGAGTAGCGACTTCAGATGTCCAGCGAATCGAGCATCTGCTTCTTGATCAACTTGATCCTCAAATGATGGGTATGGGATTTAAATCCCTAAGGCAAATTATTTCTAACGCAAGTAAAGGTGTGGAATTATTTGGTGTACTATTTTTATTATTTAGCTTATTTATTATTATATCTTCACTTTTGTTAATCATTTTAGTTTATCGTTTATCGGTTGAACGTAGATCATCAGAGATTGGCATACTACTATCATTAGGATTTAACAAATATGATACTATGTGTTTATTGCTGACAGAAAGTTTTTCGATAAGTCTACTAGGCTCGTTATGCGGATTAGGCTTAGGTATTATCTACTGTTTTATTGTATTGGAGGTGTGGTCTTTATTTTGGCCTAATGATGATATAAAACAAATTATAAAATTCCACATAGAATCTAAAAGTTTCATACTGGGAATATTGATAACATTGTCATTAGGTTTTCTATCACAATTGTGGGCATTGCGAGGTTTGATATCTATACAAATACCGCAACTGTTAAATGGTGAACAGGAGCAGAGAGATGTTGTAGTTACGCCGCGGTGGCGACCTGCGGCAATACTCGCCCTGGTATGCTTAGTTGGTGCTGGAATATTCGCTTTCTGGAGTGCACGGGCTTCTACTCCGCAAGATAAGACCATCGGCTTTTTCGGAGCAGGTTTTCTGTTGTTAGTTGCAGGTGTAGCAGCACTCTATGGCTTCTGGCTCCGAGGGCAAAGAAGTGCTGTACACGGTTCGGGATGGATATCTTTGGCGCGATTGGGATGGAGAAACCTTGCACGTTGGCCAAGACGAAGTTTACTCACTGTCGGTTTACTGTCAGCGGCGGTATTTTTGTTGGTAGCTGTAGAAAGCTTCCGACGTGTACCCGATCCAGACATATGGAATATATCTAGTGGTAGTGGCGGTTTCAATCTGATATGTGAGTGTGATGTTCCCCTATACAATCCCCTCCAGCAAGGTCCTGGTCGATTGGATTTGGAAACACAATTACAATCTGCATATGGAGGTTCTAGCGAAGATGAACGATTCAAGGATGCAATCAAACTATTAAATCGAATAGAAATTGAGATGTTGCGGCTACGGGATGGCGATGATGCCAGTTGTGGAAACCTCTATCAAACTCAGCGACCGCGAGTGCTAGGTGTTTCCCAACAATTCATCTATCGGGGTGGCTTTCGCTTCAGCCGGACTTTAGCTGAGACAGAAGCTGAGCGAAACAATCCATGGCTATTGTTGCTACGGACATTAGACAATGGAGAAGTACCGATTTTTTGCGAACAGGATACAGCACAATGGAAGTTTTTTACCGATGTAGGTGGTAAAATTATTCTTGATGGTGATAATGGAACACAAATTGTATGTCGATTGATGGGAACATTTGTTAATAGTCCATTTCCTGGTGAATTGGTGATGGCAGATGAATATTTTCGCCATCTATTCCCCCGGACGGAGGGATATCGATTTTTATTGATTCGTACCGCGCCGGAGGATGAGCCATTCGCCCGCCAGGTGATAGAGAATGGCTTACGGCACCACGGAGCACGTGTGGTACGTACTTCTGAGCGTTTGAGTCGGGCCGCGGGAATCATCGGCGCCTACTTGACCACGTTTCAAGTGTTGGGAACCTTGGGGTTGTTGTTGGGTATTGGCGGACAGGGAATCGTCATCTTACGAAACCTTTGGGAACGAATTGGAGAATTTGCGTTATTGCGGGCTATGGGATATCGATGGACTCATCTACGGTGGTTGATATTCCTGGAGCATGCATTCCTCTTAGCAAGTGGAGTTCTATTGGGTACTGTTGCCGCAAGTTTGGCGGTGATGCCCCAGCTTTGGGCAAGCGGAACGATTCCCTGGACGAATCTCGCGATTCTACTATTTGGAATCGTGACTTGTGGGTTTGCGGTGGCATATTGGGGTAGTCGCAGTGTCTTACGCTTACCACTGTTGACGGCGCTGAGGAACAAGTGAGGATTAAGATAACGGCTGTAGCAAGGTCCATCGGGTGCAGTTGATAAGGGAGGGGGATAAGATGATACGACTGGGAATATTAGACTTTGATACGTCCCACGTGGTGGAATTTACCCGACGATTGAATCACATCGAGGGTACCCCGGAGGAACAGTGGGTGGAGGGTGCACGGGTCGTGATAGGCTGTCCAGGTGAATCCCAATTAATGCCGGAGAGAATAGCCGGATTTACGGAACAGATGAGGAAATTTGGCGTGAAGCTCGTCGAAAAACCGGAAGAGATGATTGGAAAAGTTGACGGCATGTTGATTGAGTCGGTGGATGGTACGGTGCATTACGAGCGTGCCCGGCCATTCCTCGAAGCAGGTTTGCCGTGCTTTATTGATAAGCCCTTCACATGTTCGGTCCCAGACGCGCGGAAGATCATCGAGTTGAGCACGAAGTGTAAGGCGGCGGTGTTCTCCTCCTCGTCTTTACGTTATGCTCCTGAAGTGACAGCATACCAACAACAGCGGGAGAAACAGGGAGCGGTTTTCGGAGTCGTGACGTGGGGTCCTGCTACAGCTTCTCCACGGCCTCAGCGGAACGCCGGTTTATTTCACTATGGTATTCACGCCGTGGAAATGTTGTACACATTCATGGGCCCAGGTTGCCAGCAGGTTGTCAATGTATATGAACAAGGTGCAGAAGTTGTAACGGGACGTTGGAAGGATGGCCGAATTGGAACAGTCCGAGGTTTGCGGCAGGGCGCTACTCCCTTTGGTTTCACCGCGTTTGCGGAAAAAGGAGTGCTCACCCGCGCGGTGGAAACCCGGTACATCTACCGCGAGTTGTTGAAAAAGGTGGTGGAGTTCTTCCAGACCGGCCGCTCCCCCGTACCCCCCGAAGAAACTCTAGAGATCATCGCCTTCATCGAAGCAGCCAATGCGAGCGGTAGTCATCATGGCCAACCTGTTCGAGTTCAGGTGTGAGGTGTTCCCATGGAGATAAATCGTCGTGAGGTGTTAGGGGGATTGTTCGGCATGGGCATTGCCGGAAGAGGCTGGTGTGAGGACTGGCCAGGATGGCGCGGCCCGCGAGGAGATGGCACGTGGCAAGGACCGCCACTGCCGGAGCGATGGCCTGCTGCCGGACTCCGTGTCGCATGGCAACAGGAGGTAGGAGGAGGTTATGCGGGGGTGAGCGTTCGCGGCCAAAGGCTCGTAACAATGGACCTGGAGCCGGCGCCTCCGAAACTTCCGCCCTCTCCGCTCCCGAAGACAGACGGAGTTCAAGGGTTTGAACGGGTGCTTTGCTATTCGACCGCGGATGGGCAATTGCTCTGGCAACACAAATATCCGGTGGTTTATGGACGGTTAGGCGGCTATGCTAACGGACCGCGATCCACGCCTGTTCTAAGTGCAGATAACAAGGTGTACACTTTGGGAGCCGTTGGCCATTTGCACTGCTATGATCTGGTAAGCGGCAAAGTACTCTGGAGCGTGGATACGGTCCGCCAATTGGGAGCACGTGTGCCGGAGTGGGGATTTGCGGGATCCCCTTTGTTAGACGGGGACCGACTCATCGTGCACCTCGGAGCTTCTAACGGGGGTTGCGTGATCGCCTTCGATCGGCATAGCGGTAAGGAAGTCTGGAAGGCTCTCGATGACCCCGCCGGTTACTGCAACCCTGTGATCTTTTCCACCCCCGCAGGGCGATTGCTTGTTCTTTGGACTCCCCAGCATATTCACGGACTAGAGGCCGCCACGGGCCGCCCTCTGTGGAAGGTTCCTTATCCCGTCACCTATGGCGTTTCCATCGCGACGCCCCTCCTGCGGGAGAATATCCTGGTTGTGAGCGGTTACTGGGAAGGGACCAAGGCCATACGTATCGGTCCGCGGTTGCAAGATCACGAGCTAATCTGGACTGATCATCGCCAACTGCGCGCTCTCATGGCCCAGCCGTTGTATCGAGATGGTTACGGGTATCTGCTGGACAAGGATTACGGATTGACCTGTTTCGAGTGGAAAACGGGTAAGAAAATCTGGGATGACGATAATCAACTCACTCCCCGGGGCCGCAACCCGCATGCCAGTATTGTCTGGACCGGCCAAGAGAATCGGGCACTCGCTCTCAATGCCGTCGGAGAACTGGTATTACTCCGATTGCATCCCCGTGGCTATGAGGAAAGCTCCCGCGTCAAGGTTTTGTCCGAGCGCGTGTGGGGCCACCCGGCGTTTGCCGGCCGTTTCCTTTTTGCCAAGACCGATGGCGCGGAGTCCTGGCGGCAAGCCAAAAAATGCAAGTTGATCTGTGTGGAACTGGTTTCGGCCTGAAAGGTTCGGAATGATCGTCCCGTCTCTTATTGCCTGGGACACATACACTGTTGTGAGCTAATCGGGGGATCGCCTTTCTGAAGATGCGAAAAATTCACCGAGGTGCGTAATATTCCTGATTTCCAGAATGTGAGGAACCGACTTGACTTTACCCTCGGTTACTTATAAGACAAGAAGATCAGCGGGGATGAGGTGGAGCGGCCAGGAGGCGACACCAGAGAGTGGGGACTCCCCGTGACGCAGTCCATTTTTCTGGATTTTCAACTTCCGAACGCCCCGACGTGGTTTTATTTCTCCCTGTTTTTGGCATTCGCGATATTCTTCCGTTTTCAGCGGCCGTGGACATTGCGGAACTGGGACATTCTGGCACTGTTCCTATTGACGCCTGGATTGCTGCTGTTACAGGAGGCAAAAGCGCTCGGAAATACCACGGACAGTTCATCGGCGATGTTCGTTGCGTATCTTTGGCTACTTGGAGGGAGCGCTTATTGGTTGATCCGAGTGCTGGCCGATTTGGTGCTCGAACGCCGTCCTCTGATGCATGTCAATCTGACAGCGGCAGGTCTTGTTTGCCTTGGTTTGGGTTTAGCGGTTGGCCTAAGTGCTGTGGCGTTGCGCCGTACTGCCAATGAGCAAGCGGAACTTGGACGTCATCCTCCGCCGCTGCAACAAGTCCACGAACAGGCCACGGCTGTGGTCGCTCGAACGACGGCTGAAGTCACAAGCACGCGGGAGGTTCACTACCTCTGCGAACGTCTGTTGGCCTTATGTTGCCATGCAGCTATCCTTGTCGGTCTCTTCTACGTGGGTTGGCGACACTACCAGGAAACGCTGACGGGGGTGGCCATGGCCACTCTCTACCTGTTGCTGCCCTACACAGCCTATCATATCGATCAACTTCACCATGTTTGGCCGAGCGCATTTGTGGTCTGGGCGTTGGCCTGGTATCGGCGGCCCGTGTGGGCAGGGTTTCTCGTGGGAGTGGCGTCGGGGACTTCGCTGTTCCCGCTGTTCCTGCTTCCCGCCTGGTGGGGGTTTTATGCGGGACGAGGAGCGGGCCGCTTCCTCATCGCCGCAGGCGGTGCCTTGCTGTTCACAATCACTCTGACGGCTTCAATCTACTGGTTGGATGGCCTGTATGTCACGCGACTTATCGCCGCCATGCATCTGTGGGAATGGCAACTCTGGCATCTGCCAGCCCGCGAAGGAATCTGGACTGCCGTCCATTGGGCTTACCGTTTACCGGTATTTGTTCTCTTCATCGCTTTCGTGATCGCAAGTGCATTCTGGCCACGTCCCCGAAATTTGGCTCACCTGATCGCGTTCAATGCCGCTATCATTCTCGGCGTGCAATTCTGGTACGCTGATTGCGGCGGAATCTATGTCCTGTGGTACCTGCCGCTGCTGATTCTCCTGGTGTGCCGGCCGAACCTGACCTTGGCCGAACCACCAGCATCCATGGGAAATCTAATGACTCGACTGACGCTTTGGGGCAATCGGCGCCCCGCGGCGGTTCAAGGAACGGCCAAAGAGCTGGCTGTTTAGCAGGTGTTGCTTGGACCGAGGCCCCTCCTGCTTCCCACTACAATCTCTGAGAACAACTTACCAGCCGCCAACTACAGCCACGGTTCGGCGGCTCTTCTTGCTTCTGGGGGAAAAGGGGGATAAGATTCCGTCAAATAGAGTTTATCACGCAAACGGAAGAGACTATGCCGCGCAAACCAACGAAAACGCAGAAGAAGCAAATCGTGGCATTCAAGGTGGAAGATGAGTTGGCCCGCTTCCTGGATGCTCTGCCGAATAAAAGCGAGTTCATCCGCCGGGCGATCTTGGCCCAATTCAACATGACCTGTCCCCTTTGCAGCGGGACAGGCGTAGTGGAAAAGGGGATTCACGATCACTTCCAGGGAGTGATCGAGTCGAATTTATCCCGACCGTGTGAGAAATGCAAAACCACCGTGACATTCCCTTTGCATTTGGAAGCGGTACCCGCGGCGGATCGGGATCGTATTCGTCAATTTCTCCACGGCGGGCCGCTCTATTGCAGCAAGTGCTACCCCAGTGTTCCTCCCTGCGATGATTGTGGTTGGCACGTCATGATGGAAAAAATCGCGGAGCATTTCCGCAAAATGCACGCGCGGAGCTAATGACAGCACCAGTGTGGTCATTGCTTCCCGTACCCTTGGCACAGGGTTCTCTAATTTGTCCATATTGATTGGATAGAAAAACAGGATGCCGGAAGTTGTGAAGAAAGCCAGTCATTCGCAGGATACCCTTGTCGGTGAGCCAGAAAGGTCGTAGGATAAAAACAACTCGGTGAGGATCGTCATTGCCACGGTTGAACCTGTGAACAGGAGATAAAGCCGCATACGGGTTGTGTTGAGAATCGGCCTTACCAACGAGTTGAGTCGCTCACGCTAGCAAGTCAGTAGGATAACATGAGTATTTCCGATTCCGCGGTAGCTCAATGGTAGAGCAGCCGGCTGTTAACCGGCGGGTTGAAGGTTCGAGTCCTTCCCGCGGAGCTTTCCACCTTTTCTACGAGCCGACCCGCCAGACGGGTTGACGCCAAACGCCGAGGGCCGCGGCCCTCGGCGTTTGGCGTTTCCGGCCTTTTCTCCGGGGTTTCCGTGATCCTGTTCCCGCCGCCCGCGCTCTCCGGTTCGGGCGAGATCAGCCGGGGTCCGAGTGCGACCCGGCGGGTTACGCTCGGGCCGCCGAAATCTCGCGGCCAAACTCTCAGACTCTCTGGTTGACGACCCCCGCCGAGTTACCAACTCTGTCCCACTCGCGGTTGCGGAATGCTCCGTTCCGTATCCCGCTTCTTCCGCGGCCTGTTGCGTCAGTCCGAACTCGCGCCGGGTAGGTAACAGGTAGAGGCTTCGCTTTCCCGATCACCGCCAGACAGCAGGCCGTTCGCCGGCGAAGGTCGCTGCGGGCGCTTCCCTCGGAGGTCCCCATGCGACTGTGCGACGATCCCTTGTCTCTCACCCCCCAAGAACGCCTCCGCGAGGTCGCCCGCCTCCTCGCCGCGGGCGTGCTGCGCCTCCGCGCCCACCCCGCGCGGGTCGCCGGCCTGGCCGAGCATCCCGGCCCGGAAAATCCGGCGAAAACCGAGCGAGATTGCCTTGAGGTTCACGGCGAAACCGTGCTCAGTGTCCAGAACGGTTGACGCCCGCCGAGAACCCCAACGCGGAGGACATCAATGAGCCTGAATGTGGCAAGAGAACTCGCCGCCCTCGGACGGATGACCGTCAAGGAGCTGCGGGACAAGTACGCCGAAGTCTTCGGCGAGGAGACGCCGGCCCACAACCAGACGTGGCTGGTCCGCCGGATCGCCTGGCGGCTGCAGGCGCTGGCCGAGGGCGACCTGTCCGAACGCGCCCGCCAGCGCGCCGCCGAGCTGGCCAATGACGCTGACCTGCGGATGAACCCGCCCAAGGCACTCCCGGTCGCTGCGGCCGAGCCGGCGGCGACCAAGGTCCTGCCCTTCAAGCCCGACGACCGCCTGCCGCCGCCGGGCACGCTGATTACCCGCGAGTACCGGGGCGAGACGGTGCAGGTAAAGGTCCTGCCCAACGGCTTCGAGTACGAAGGCCAGGTCTATCGCTCCCTGAGCGCCGTCGCCAAGGCGATCACCGGGTCGCACTGCAACGGCTACTTCTTCTTCCGCCTGGGCGGGAAAGGAGACGACCGATGAAGAAGGCACAACCCCGGGCGACCCTGCCCGTCGTCCGCTGCGCGGTCTACACCCGCAAGTCCACCGACGAGGGGCTGGAGCAGGAGTTCAACTCGCTGGACGCCCAGCGCGAGGCCGGCGATGCGTTCGTCAGGAGCCAGGCCGGTGAGGGCTGGACGCTACTGCCGGACCGCTACGACGACGGCGGCTTCACCGGCGGCAACATGGAGCGGCCCGCGCTCCAGCGCCTGCTGGCCGACATCGAGGCCGGCCGGATCGACTGCGTGGTGGTCTACAAGGTGGACCGCCTCAGCCGCAGCCTGCTCGACTTCGCCAGGATGATGGAGACGTTCGAGAAGTACCACGTCTCCTTCGTGTCGGTCACCCAGCAGTTCAACACCGCGACCTCGATGGGGCGGCTGGTGCTGAACGTGCTGTTGTCCTTCGCCCAGTTCGAGCGCGAGATCATCTCCGAGCGCACCCGCGACAAGATCGCCGCCACGCGCCGCAAGGGGAAGTGGGCCGGAGGGCACCCGCTCCTCGGCTACGACGTGGACCCGCGCGGCTTCCGGCTGGTCGTCAACGAGGCCGAGGCCGAGCGCGTGCGGGCCATCTTCGCCCTCTACCTGGAGCACGAGTCGCTGCTGCCCGTGGTGCAAGAGCTGGAGCGGCGGGGCTGGCGGAACAAGCGCTGGCAGACCCGCAAGGGCCGCGAGCGCGGCGGCAAGCCGTTCACCCGCACGAACCTGCACCGCCTGCTGACGAACGTGGCCTACGTCGGCAAGATCAGGTACAAGCACGAGGTCCACAACGGCGAGCACCCCGCCATCGTGGACCCGGCCGTCTTCGCCCGCGTCCAGGCACTGCTGCACCGCAACGGCCGGACCCGCGGCGCGCCGGTGCGGAACAAGTTCGGGGCGCTGCTCAAGGGCCTCTTGCGCTGCGTCCCCTGCGGCTGTGCCATGACGCCGACCCACACGACCAAGGACGGCAACAAGCGTTACCGCTACTACGTCTGCTCCTCGGCCCAGAAGCGTGGCTGGAACACCTGCCCGTCCAAGTCCATTCCCGCTGCCCAGATCGAGCAGCTCGTCGTCGAGCAGATCCGCTGCATCGGCAAGGACCCCGACCTGCTGCAGGCGACCATCACCCAGGCCCGCGCTCAGGACGAGGCCCGCCTGGCGGAGCTGGAGGCCGAGCGGCGCGGGCTGGACCGCGAACTGGCCCGCTGGCACGCCGAGCTGCAGAAGATCCCGCCGAACCCCGTGGACGACCCGACCATCGCCCGCCTGGCGGACCTGCAGGAGCGCATCCGCCTGGCCGAGGACCGGACCGGGCGGGTGCGGGAGGAGGCGGCCGCCATCCGCCGGCGGCGGATCGACGATGACGAGGTCGCCCTGGCGCTGTCGGTCTTCGACCCGGTGTGGGAGTCGCTCACGCCCGCCGAGCAGGCCCGCGTGGTGCAGCTGCTCGTCGAGCGGGTGGACTACGACGGGGCCAGGGGGAAGGTGTCGATCACGTTCCAGCCGGCGGGCATCAAGACCCTGGCCGATGAGCTGGCGGACCAGGGCGGGAGGGAGAAGATCGCATGACCGAGACGCTGACCGTCGAGTGTGACGTCCACTTCTACCGGCGTGGCCGAGGCAGCCGCAAGGAGCTGCGGCCGGGCGGGGAGCCGCCGCGCCCGGCCACGCCGGGCCGGGTGCCGCGGATCGCCCGGCTGATGGCGCTGGCCATCCGGTTCGACAGCCTCCTCCGCGCCGGGGAGATCGCCCACTACACCGAGCTGGCCCGCCTCGGGCACGTCACCCGGGCGCGGGTGAGCCAGATCATGAACCTGGTCTACCTGGCCCCCGACATCCAAGAGGCGATCTTGTTCCTGCCCCGGACCGTCCGGGGCCGTGACCCGATTCACCTGCGCCAGCTGCAACCGATTGCAGCTGCGCTGGATTGGGGAAAACAGCGGCGGATGTGGCAAGAATTAATGGCGCAGGCCGCACAGCCCGTACAGGCCGCAACCCACTAGTAAATCTGACCTTGCTGAGGTTCCGATCCTCTTGTAAGCCGACTCTGAAGTTGTCTCGGCACCGCCCAACATGTTACTATACCGCCGTTCATAGGAACGGAAAGTCTCGTCCGAACGAAGGTGCTTCGCCACGAACCCGGCCGACGGCGGCACCGATGTGTCGTCCGGCGGTGACGGAAAGGGGGCGAAGCGGCATGTCGCGTGCGTTTTCGATTCCGACTGTGTTGAGGATGGTTCCCAACTGCCTGCTGAAGGAATTCTTCCAGCGGCTCGGGCACGGCGACCTCGGCATCGCGTGGGAGGGGCTGGGCGAGCGCGAGATCGAGCCGATCGTGCAGGCGCTGAACGCGCTGACGCCGGCTCAGTTCGACAACGTCGAGGGGGCGCTGCACAACGTCTTCGATCTGGCCTGCGAGACGGGGATCGGCGCCATCATCGAGGCCGGCGTCTTGGCCGGCGACCCCGACCTGCCGGCCGCCATGCCGCAAGATGGCGGCCCCTACCACAAGGCGATGTGGGCGTGGTTGAACCGCACTGAGATCGTCAACCGGGCGATCCTGATCCACCAGGTCGAGCACCTGGCCTGGTGGCGCAAGCGCAAGGACCTGCCACAGGTCGAGCCGGACAAGTCGCCGGCGACCCTCAAGCAGCTCGAAAAGGGCCTGTCCGACCTGCTGCTGTGTGAGCAGGGGCGGGGCAAGGTCTGCACGGTGGAAACCCTCACCCGCCGCGGGACGGACTACTTCTTCGCCCACCCCGACGACTTCGTCCAGAACGTCACCGCCCACGACCAGGACGGCAAGCTCGCGCCGCGGACCTTCCGCCAGACGTTCGCCATCGTCTTCGCCTACAACCGCGCCGAGGGCACGCTGGAGCTGTTCGCCAAGGTGCCGCCCAAGATCAAGCCGCGGCTGGAAGAGCTGTTCGCCCAGATCGTCCTGGGCGTCGAGCTGGAGGACTGGAACCCCGACGCGGCCTACGACCTGAACGGGCTCAAGCACCGGACCTTCTCCCTGGCCACGGACCCCGAGGACTGCGTGCGGGCGCGCGTCCGCCGGCTGCGGCTGTCGTTCAAGAACAGCCACCGGCGCATGGTCCTGGAGGCCGACCCCGACGCCGGCCCGGACGACGTCTACGACATGCTGGACGAGGTCCTCAACAAGGAGCGCGTGCCGCTGTCGTCGGTCAACGTCACGATGGTCACCTTCTGCTTCGAGTTCCTGCCGCTCGACGGCCGCAAGCCGGGCACACTGACGTTCGACGTGGCGTACCCGAGCAGCTGCAGCCTGCGGAACCAGCGGCCCGAGCGGATCGAGCTGGCCCAGAAGTACCTCAAACGGTGGAACATCGATGGTGTCCGATCCGTTGCCCCTGATGTTGCAGCGGCTGGATGACGAGCCGCCGGTGTTCTTCGCGGAGGAGGCCCACAAGCACCTCGGCCCCGCACTGGAACGGCTGGTCGGCCTCGGGCTGTTGCGCGAGACGACGCCGGCCACGTCCGCGCCGTGCTGGGACTGCGGGCGCGGTTACGTCGGCCGCGTCGAGTTCGTCACCAGCAGCCGGACGGGGCGGCGGCACGCCTACATCCCCTGCCCGGAGTGCGGGGCCGTCGAGGTCCCGCTCGACCGCCTGAAGCGGTGGGCCGTGGACGTACCGGCACTCCTCGCCGCCGTGTCCGACGCCGCGGGCGTCCGCGGGCCGCCCGCCGAGGCCGTGACCGGGCACCTCTGGCGCGTGGGCAAGGCGACCTGGGGGCAGCGCCCGCGCGAGGTCTACTTCGCCCGGCACGTCTACGAGGATAGCCGCCCCGCCCTCACCGCCGAGATGTCCCGCCGGCCCAAGGCCCTCCTCTTCTTGCCCACGGAAGCGAGCGTCCGGCGCTGGGGCAGCGCGACCACGAACCTGGCCATCGCCCTGGAGTCCGTGGTCACCTTCGGGCCGGCCGCGCTTTCCTTCGACATGGCCTACGTCGAAAGCCGGCTGACCGACTCGGGGCTGACCGACGGGGTCAAGGCGAAGCGGCCGCCCCGCAAGCGGGCCGAGCGGGCCGGCAAGATCGAGGCGCTGGTCCGTGAGATGGCGGAACACCTCTTGGCGGCCAGGGACTACGCTTACGCGACCAAGGAACGGACGGGCACCCCGGAGCTGCTCCCCCGGCCGAGCCAGAAGGACCTGGCGAAGCGCACCGGGCTGACGAAGGCCGACGTCAGCCGCTGCCTGGCCGACGAGTCGGCGCGCGAGCTGCGCCTGTACTGGGAGACGGCCCTGGACCTGGACCAGATCATGCGCTGGAAGGGGAGGCCGCGCGGGCAGAAGACGGGGTAGCGGGTTGCAGTTGCACCGGTTTCGTGCAACTGCAACTCGGGAATTCGTGACCTGATCGAACGGCGGCGCAACGACTTCAGTTGCGCCGCCGTTTTTTCGCGCGCCGGTCATGCAACCCGGCCGGCGGGTGGTCGCTGTGCAACGGGCACGGCGGGATCAACCACCCGTTCGGGCAAAGGGTCATGAAACCAGACACGAGGCAATCTCCAACTCCCCAACCCCATCCTCACAGTTCGGCGAGTCCGAAACAGCTCGATGCCTTCGCGGCGCGCCTGATCCGCCGCAAGGCCCGGCAGCTCGTGGGCCGGGCCGGCTTCACCCGGAGTGACCGGGACGACATCGAGCAGGAACTCGCCCTCAAGCTGCTCAAGCAGCTGTCGGCCTTCGACCCCGGCGAGGCCCACTGGCACGTCTTCGTCACCACCGTGGTCGAGCGGTACGCCGCCAGCCTCCTCCGCGACAAGCGGGCGGAAAAGCGCGACCACCGGCGGGCCACGTCGCTGCACGTCCTGATCGAGACCGGCGACAACGGCCCGGTCGAGCTGGCCGAAACGGTCGGCCGGCGCGAGCAGGACGCCCGGCTCGGCCGCGACCCCCGCAGCGACGAGGAGCGGGCGCAGCTCGCCGGCGACGTGGCCGACGTGCTGGCCGACCTGCCGGCGGACCTCCGGGACGTGGCCGAGCGGCTCAAGCACGACTCCGTCTCCCAGGTAGCCCGCGACCTGGGCCTGCCGCGCACGACGCTGCTGCGGCGAATGGAACACGTCCGCCGCGCCTTCGAGGGCGCGGGGCTACGGGATTATCTCTGAGCCCTGCGTCAACCCGCCTGCGGACCGGGTAGGTCTACGGGTAGAGGCCCGTCATTCGGAAGAGGCGCGACATGACCAAGGAACTCTACCGCTACTCCTTCCCGCCGCACGTCCCGCTCGAGGAGGTCGAGGCCACGCTGCTGTTGGCCATCTGGGGCACGGAGAGCCTGCACGGCGAAGCCCAGGTCCGCCTCGACGCGGCCCATCTCTTGGACCGCGACCGGCGTGCCTGCGTCATCGACGCGGGCACGCCGGTCGGCCGGGACTGCAACCGGCTGTTCGTCGGCTTCATCCGCCGCGAGTTCGGCGCGGACGGTTTCCGCGTCGAGCGCGTCACCGACAAGACCAACCACCAACCCGAGGAGGTCCACGCATGAGCCTCTTGGCCCGCGTCCAGCGGGGCCGCACCCCGAAGCCGCCGCGACTGCTCGTCTACGGCACCGAGGGGATCGGCAAGTCCACCTTCGCGGCCGGCGCGCCCAGGCCGGTCTTCGTCCAGACCGAGGACGGCCTGGACGAGATCGACTGCGACAAGTTCCCCCTGGCGACCACCTACGACGAGGTCCTAGCCGCGCTGGCCGGGCTGCGGGCCGAGCCGCACGAGTACGAGACGGTCGTCATCGACAGCCTCGACTGGCTGGAGCGGATGATCTGGGACAAGGTCTGCCAGGAGTCCGGGGCCAAGAGCATCGAGAAGGCCGACGGCGGCTACGCCAAGGGCTACACGCACGCCCTGACCTACTGGCGCGAGGTCGTCGAGCACCTCAACGCGCTCCGCAACACGCGCGGCATGGTCGTCGTGCTGATCGCGCACGCCAAGGTCGAGAAGTTCGAGGACCCGGAGTCGTCGCCCTACGACCGCTACTCGCCGCGCCTGCACAAGCACGCCAGCGCGCTGGTCAGCGAGTGGTGCGACGCGGTGCTGTTCGCCACGCGGAAGGTCCGCACGCAGACGGAGGACGCCGGATTCGGCCGCAAGCGCACCATCGCCCACGCGCTGGGCAAGGACGGCGGCGAGCGCGTGCTGCGGACCGTCGGCGGCCCCTCGTGCATCGCCAAGAACCGTTACGGGCTGACCGAGGACCTGCCCCTGTCGTGGGCTGCCTTCGTCGCGGCCCTTTCCAACCACCAACCCACCCAAGGAGCGAACGAACATGGCTGACCTCCGTGGCTTCGACGCCAACCATGTCGAACCGACCAGCGACTTCGACCCGATCCCCGCCGGCAAGTACCTGGCCGTCATCACCGAGTCGGAGATGAAGCCGAACAAGGCCAACACGGGCCACTTCCTCCAGCTCACCTTCCAGATCGTCGAGGGGCCGTACAAGAACCGCTACCTGTGGGCGCGGCTCAACCTCGACAACCCGAACGCGACGGCGGTGCAGATCGCCCGCGCCGAGTTGTCCGCCATCTGCCGGGCCGTGGGCGTGCTGGCCCCCAACGACTCGGTCGAGCTGCACAACCTGCCCCTGGTCATCTCCGTGAAGTGCAAGAAGCGCGACGACACCGGCGAGATCACCAACGAAATCAAGGGCTACACGAAGAAGGAAGCCCTGCAGCCCGGGACGGCAGGCACGCAGCCGTCCGCCAACAGCACGCCGCCGTGGAGGCGCAACTGATGTTCGAGGCCGAGCTGCCCTACCCGCCGTCGATCAACCACTACTGGCGGCGGGTGGGGTTCCGCACCCTGATCAGCCGCGAGGGCCGCCGCTTCCGCCAGCGCGTGCTGGCGATCCTCGCGGCCCGGCGCGTCAACCCGCTGAGCGGACCGCTGGCGGTGGAGGTCGATGTCTACCCGCCCGACCGCCGGCGGCGCGACATCGATAACGTGCAGAAGGCCCTCCTCGACGCCCTCCAGCACGGGGGCGTCTACGGTGACGATAGCCAAGTCGTCCGGCTCGCCATCGTCAAGTGCGACCCCGTCGAGGGCGGGAAAACCGTGGTCCGCGTCCGGTGCGTCTGATGCTGCTCTTGCGACCCTACCAGGAGGCGGCCAAGGCCGCGCTGTACGACCACCTGCGCGTGCGGGACGACAACCCGTGCGTGGTGATCCCCACCGCTGGCGGCAAGACGCCCGTCATTGCGTCGGTCTGCAAGGACGCCGTGGGCCTGTGGCAGGGCCGCGTGCTGATCCTGGCCCACGTCAAGGAGCTGCTGGAGCAGGCGGCCGACAAGCTCAACGCGGTCTGCCCCGAGGTCCGCTTCGGCGTCTACTCGGCGGGCCTCAAGCGCCGCGACACCGCGCACCCGGTGATCATTGCCGGCATCCAGTCGGTCTACAAGCGGGCCTGCGAACTGGAGGCGTTCGACCTCGTCGTCATCGACGAGGCGCACATGATCCCGCCCGAAGGTGACGGCATGTACCGCCAATTCCTGGCCGACGCCCGCACCATCAACCCCAACCTGCGGATCATCGGCTTCACGGCGACGCCGTTCCGCCTCAAGACCGGGTCGATCTGCACGCCGGACGGCTTCCTCAACCACGTCTGCTACGAGGTCGGCGTCCGCGAGCTGATCGTGGGCGGATACCTCTGCCCGCTGGTCACCAAGGCGGGCAAGGCGAAGGCCGACACCAGCGGGCTGCACGTCCGGGGCGGCGAGTACATCGCCGGCGAGGTCGAGGACCTGATGGACAACGACGCGCTGGTCGAGGCCGCCTGCGACGAGATCGTCGAGCAGACCCGCAGCCGCAATGCGGTGCTGATCTTCGCCAGCGGGGTCAAGCACGGCGAGCACATCGTCTCGGTGCTGAAGGCGAAGTACGGCATTGACTGCGGCTTCGTCACCGGCGACACGGCGCTCGACGAGCGGGACGCGACCCTGGCCCGGTTTAAGGCCGGCGTGCTCAAGTACCTGTGCAACGTCAACGTGCTGACCACCGGCTTCGATGCGCCGAATATCGACTGCGTGGCGCTGCTGCGCCCGACGCTGTCGGCCGGGCTGTACTACCAGATGGTCGGCCGCGGCTTCCGCCTGCACCCAAGCAAGGCCAACTGCCTGGTGCTCGACTTCGGCGGCAACGTGCTGCGGCACGGCCCCGTGGACCAGATCAAGGTCAGGGAGCGCGACGCCGGCGGCGGGCCGGCCCCGGCCAAGGAGTGCCCCGAGTGCAATTCGGTCATCGCCGCCGGCTACGCCCGCTGCCCCGACTGCGGCTACGAGTTCCCGCCGCCGGAGCGACAGAAGCACGACGCCAAGGCGAGCGAGGCCGGCATCCTCTCCGGGCAGGTGACGACCAAGAAGTACCCCGTGCGGGACGTGTTCTACAGCGTCCACCGCAAGCGCGGCGCGGGCGACGACGCCCCGAAGTCGATGCGCGTGGACTACAAGGTCGGCTTCCACGACTTCAAGTCCGAGTGGGTCTGCTTCGAGCACACCGGCTATGCCCGGCACAAGGCAGTCGCCTGGTGGAAGCGGCGCTCGCCCGATCCAGTCCCGGATACTGCCGAGGAAGCGGTTGCCCTGGCGCAGGCGGGACGCCTGGCCCCCACGCGGGAGATCACCGTCCGCAGTGTCACCGGCGAGGACTACGACCGAGTCATCGGCTATGAACTCGGCGACATCCCTCCGCCGCTGGAGGGCGAGCATCTGGCCGATGATGCCCTCGGCGATCTGCCTGAGAACGCGCTCGACTTCCCGTTCGGGTACAACGCGGTCACCGCGGAGGAGGAGATTCCGTGGTGACGCCGAACGAGCTGCTGACCGCCGCTCTCCGCTATGCCGAGCTGGGCTACCGGGTGTTCCCCTGCGCGCCCGGCACGAAGGTCCCGCTCACCGAGCACGGCTTCCACGACGCGACCATCGACCCCGACCAGATCGAGCGCTGGTGGACGCAGCACCCCAGCGCCAACGTCGCCGTCGCCACGGAGGGGCTGGTCATCATCGACATCGACGGCGACGCCAACTCCTGGCCCGGCGGCAACCCCGAGCGGATGTTCGACCTGGCGGCGGGGCCGATGGCCATCACGCCGCGCGGCGGTAGCCACCGCGTGTTCCGCCAGCCGGCGGGCAAGGGCTGGCGCTGCACCGAAGGGCGGCTCGCCCCGAAGGTCGATACCCGCGCCGACGGCGGCTACATCGTGGCCCCGCCGTCCGTGATCGAGGGAGGGAAGGCCTACCGCTGGGCACCGGGTCTGGAGCTGGACGACCCGCCCGACCGCCTCCCCGAACCGCCGCCGTGGTTGGCCCAGGAACTCGACGGGTTGGCCAACGGAACGCCCACGTCGGCCCACGTCGCGGCCGGTCCGCCCGAGGCGAACCAAATCCCCAAGGGGCAACGGAACGCGACCCTGGCGCGCCTGGCGGGGGCGATGCGGCGGGTGGGGATGTCCCAGGCCGAGATGGCGGCGGCGCTCCTCCGCGTCAACGCCGACCGCTGTGCCCCGCCGCTGCCGCCGCGCGAGGTCGAGCGGATCGCGTCGAGCGTCGCCCGCTACGAGCCGGACCAGGTCGCGGTCGCGCTGGCCGAGAACCACTGGGACCAGATGTACGCTGAGGGGCCGGGCGACGAGGCCCCCGACAACCCGGACCCCGGCCCGATCCCCGACGAGCTGCTTTGCGTCCCCGGCTTCATCGGCGAGGTGATGACGTACACGCTCCAGACCGCGCCCTACCCGGAGCGGGCGCTCGCCTTCTGCGGGGCGCTGTCGCTGCAGGCGCTGCTCGCCGGCCGCAAGGTCCGCGACGCCGCCGATAACCGCACCAACCTCTACGTCCTCGGCCTGGCCAACTCCGGGGCGGGCAAGGACTACCCGCGCAAGGTCAACCAGAAGGTGCTGCTGGAGGCCGGACTGACCGAAAGCCTGGGCGACACCTTCGCCAGCGGCGAGGGGATCGAGGACCGGCTGTTCCTGCACCCGTCCGTGCTGTTCCAGACTGACGAGATCGACGGCCTGATGACCAAGATCAACCTCGGCAAGGACGCGCGGCACGAGGGGATCATGAACGTGCTGCTCAAGATGTACACCAGCGCCAGCGCGCTCTACCCGATGCGGGTCAAGGCGGGCAAGGAGCCGGGCGTCATCGACCAGCCGTGCCTGTGCATCTTCGGCACCGCCATCCCCAAGCACTACTACGAGGCGCTGTCGCTGAAGATGCTCACTAACGGCTTCTTCGCCCGCATGCTCATCCTCGAGACGGGCAAGCGCGGCCGGGGCCAGGACGCGGTCGTCCGCGACCTGCCGGCGCCGGTCCTGGCGACGGCGCGATGGTGGGCGGACTTCTGTCCGGGGGAGAAGCGTGGCAACCTGGCGGACTGGCACCCCATCCCCAAGGTCGTCGAGGCCACGCCCGAGGCCGCCGACGTCTTGCGGGCATTTCGCCAACGGGCCGACGACCAGTACTCGCTGGCCGAGGACAAGGGCGACCCGGTGGGCATGGCGATTTGGGCGCGGGCCAACGAGAAGGCCCGCCGGCTGGCGCTGGTCTACGCCTGCAGCGCCAACCACCTCGACCCGCGGATCGACGCGGACGCGGCCCGCTGGGCGTGCGCCTTCGTCGAGCACCAGACCCGCCGCATGCTCTTCATGGCCGGCGAGTACGTCAGCGAGAACGAGTTCGACGCCCGCTGCAAGAAGCTGGTGGTGACGCTGCGCAAGTGGCAGGAGAAGCACGGCGACGCCTGGATGCCCTTCTGGCAGATCAACCGCAAGCACCCCTGGAGCGAGCGCGAGCACGAGGAGGTCCGCACCACGCTCTTGAACCAGCGGCTGATCGAGTACACGGAGGTCCGCACGGCGGGACGCCCCAGCAAGCTCTACCGGCTGCTGGGGGCCTCTTGACCGGGGCGGCTCGCAAGAGGGCTTCTTGCGCGTGCAAGAAGGGTGGGGCGGGGAGCAAGAAGTCAAAAGGTCGGCAAGAAGGTGGAGGTCGAAACATGCGAAGAGACAAGGACATTCAGCCGCTCCCCTCCCTTCTTGACTTCTTGCACCCCCTATCCCTCGCGGGCGAATCCGGCCCGCCCGCGCGCATACGCGAGGGAGGGGGAGCAAAAGGTCAAGAAGTCGTCGGGTAGGTACTTCCCGCCCGTTCTGCGGCCCGGCCCCGCGGCGGGAACAGCCGCCAAGGTAAGCAGAGTTTGTTTTCGAGGTCCGAACTTCCCCGGAGCAGAGGAGCCATGAAGATCGAGCTGCGGAAGCTGTCCGAGATCAAACCTTACGCCAACAACCCCCGCCTCAACGACGACGCGGTCGAGGCCGTCGCCGCGTCGATCCGCGCGTTCGGCTTCCGCCAGCCGATCGTGGTGGACGCCGAGGGCGTCATCGTCGTCGGCCACACGCGCTACAAGGCCGCGCTGAAGCTCGGGCTGGAGCAGGTGCCGGTCCACGTCGCCACGGACTTGACGCCCGAGCAGATCCGGGCCTACCGCATCGCCGATAACAAGAGCGCCGAGCTGTCCGACTGGGACTACGACCTGCTGCCCATCGAGCTGGGCGAACTGCAGGGGATGAACTACGATCTGGGCCTGCTCGGCTTCGACCAGGACGAGTTGGCCCGGCTGCTCGACCCCGGCGTCAAGGATGGGCTGACCGACCCTGACGAGGTGCCCGCGCCGCCCGACGAGGCGACCACGCGTCCCGGCGACCTGTGGCTCCTCGGCGACCACCGCCTGCTGTGCGGCGACAGCGGCAAGCCCGAGGACGTGGACCGGCTGCTCGAAGGCGCGGCGATCCACCTGGTGAACACCGACCCGCCTTACAACGTGAAGGTCGAGCCGCGGAGCAACAACGCCATCGCCGCCGGCCTCTCCTCCTTCGAGACGACGCATCACCAGAAGATGGACGTGGTCCGGCACCCGGAGAAGGCCAGGCCGACCGGCAAGAAGCTGCGGGCCAAGGACCGGCCCCTGGCCAACGACTTCGTTTCGGACGAGGCGTTCGAGCAGATGCTGCACGCCTGGTTCAGCAACCTCGCCCGCGTGCTGGAGCCGGGCCGGGGCTTCTACATCTGGGGCGGCTACGCCAACTGTGCCAACTACCCGCCGGTGCTGAAGGCCGCGGGCCTGTACTTCTCGCAGGCGATCATCTGGGTCAAGGAGCACCCCGTCCTCACCCGGAAGGACTTCATGGGCAACCACGAGTGGTGCTTCTACGGCTGGCGCGAGGGCGCGGCCCACGTCTTCCTCGGTCCCAACAACGCCGTCGATGTCTGGTCGGTCAAGAAGGTCAACCCGCAGAACATGGTCCACCTGACCGAGAAGCCGGTCGAGCTGGCCGTCCGGGCGATCCAGTATTCGTCGCGGCCCGGCGAGCACGTGTTGGACCTGTTCGGCGGGTCCGGCTCGACGCTCATCGGCGCAGAGCAGACCGGGCGCAAGGCGTTCCTGATGGAGCTGGACCCGCTCTACTGCGACGTGATCGTCCAGCGCTGGGAGAAGTTCACCGGCCGCAAGGCGGAACGGATCGCCGCGCCGGAGGGGGTGCCGGCATGATCTACCTCGCCAGCCCCTACTCGCACCCCGACCCGGCCGTGCGCGAGCGGCGCTTCCGTACCGCCTGCCGCCTGGCCGCCGCGTTCCTGCGGGCCGGGATGTTGGTCTTCTCGCCCATCGCGCACAGCCACCCGCTGGTCGAGTTCGGCCTGCCGACCGACTGGCGGTTCTGGGAGCGCTACGACCGTGCCCACCTGGAGCGGTGTGACGAGGTCGTGGTCCTGATGATGGACGGCTGGAAGGAGAGCGCGGGGGTGCAGGCGGAAGTGCGGATCGCGCGGGAGCTGGGCAAGCCGGTCCGGTTCCTCGGCGTGGAGGAGGCCCACGGTTCGCCCACGTTGGCCCACGTCGGGCCGGGGGTGGCGAGTTGACCCGAACCCCGGCCAACGAGAAGAGGCCCCGCGTGGGGGCCTCGTGGGCGAACGGGTGGCCAAGGGCGGGGCTACGCCGCCCCGTTGAGGGCGAACTTGCCCCGGTCGGCCTTGTAGAACCGGGCGTCCTTCCCCTTGGCGGTGATCTCGCGGAGGATCGCGGCGTAGAGCGTGGCGTCGGGCGTCTTGCCGCCGGGGCTGGTCCAGTACCCCTTGGCCGCCATCGCCTCGATCATCTCCTTGCAGCTCATCGCCCCGCCGGCCTCGCCCAGCACCTTGGCGGCGGCGTCCAGGGCGCTGACCTTCCTGGCCTTGGGCTCGGCCTTCGCCTTGGCCTTCCGCTTGCCCTTCCCCTTGGCCGGTTCGGGGGTGGGCTCTGCGGCCGACGTCTGAACCTGCTCGACCTGCGCGGCGTCGGCCTTCGGGGCCTTCTTCGCCTTGGCAGTCTTCGGGGCCTTCGTCTTGGGGGTCTTCTTCGCGGACATCGGTCTTCTCCCGTGTTGCGGGGTGTCGTGGGTCGGCCGCGCGACAGTCGCGTGGCCACGTCAGGTCAGGACAGTTACCTCGGGCTCCGGGAGGACAGCAAGCCAAGTTCGACCGGAATTCTCCAGGTTTTTCAGGGGGCGGAATCATGGCCGAAAACCGCGAAGCGACGCCCGCCGCGGGCCTGAACCCGAACGCCCTGACGCCGACAAACGCGGCCCGGCTGCTGACGAAGGTCGGGGGTCAGCCCGTGACCCCGGAGATGCTCCAGGCGGACCTCGAGGCGGGAGCACCGGCGAACGCGGACGGGACGATCAACCTGGTCCACTACGCGGCGTGGCTGGTACGGGAGATGGCAAGTGGCGATTGACCCCCGGCGCCTGCGCCCGAGCGAGCTGTGCCGCCTGCTGAACTCCACGCCGCTGGGCGAGGTGATCAACGAGCGGCAGCTCCACCGCCATCGGAGCCGGGCCGGCCTGCGCATCGGCGACGCCCGGCACGTGGACCTGTTGCGCTACGTCGCCTGGCTGGTGCAACTGCGGCACGCCCCCAGGCCCGAGCCGGTGGGCGACCCCTACGAGGTCCTCAAGGGACGCGCCCGCGCCCGCAACATCGCCCTGTCGCTGGCCGGCCGGGACATCGGCGAGCTACCGGCCGTCGTGAACGCGGGGAGGAAGGCGAAGGCGGCGTCTGACTTCCGTTTCTTCTGCGAGACGTACTTCCCGCTCACCTTCCACCTGCCGTGGTCCCGCGACCACCTGAAGGTCATCGCCCGCATCGAGCAGGCCGTGCTGCGCGGGGGCCTGTTCGCGCTCGCGATGCCGCGCGGCTCGGGGAAGAGCACGATCTGCGAGTGCGCCTGCATCTGGGCGGTGCTCTACGGGCACCGCGAGTTCGTGTGCCTCATCGGCTCGGACGAGGGGCACGCGATGGACATGCTCGACTCCATCAAGATGGAACTCGACGGCAACGACCTGCTCTTGGAGGACTTCCCCGAGGTCGTCTACCCGATCCAGTGCCTCGACGGCATCGCCAACCGCTGCAACGGCCAGCTCTACAAGGGCGAGCGCACCCACATCGGCTGGACGGCCCGCGAGGTCGTGCTGCCCACCATCCCGGAGAGCAAGGCTTCGGGCGCAATCATCAAGGTCGCGGGGATCACCGGCCGCATCCGGGGCATGAAGTACAAGCGGGCCGACGGCCGGACCGTCCGGCCGACGCTCGTCGTCCTCGACGACCCGCAGACGGACGAATCGGCCCGCAGCCTGTCGCAGTGCGCCACGCGCGAAAGCATCCTGGCCGGCGCGGTCCTCGGCCTGGCCGGACCCGGCAAGAAAATCAGCGGCATCATGCCCTGCACGGTGATCCGGCCGGGGGACATGGCGGACAACATCCTCGACCGGGACAAGCACCCGGAGTGGAACGGCGAGCGGACCAAGATGGTCTACTCGTTCCCCGCCAACGAGAAGCTCTGGCAGCAGTACGCCGAGCTGCGCGCCGACAGCCTGCGGCGGGGCAACGCCGGCGAGGAGGCCACGGCGTTCTACCGCGCCAACCGCGCGGCGATGGACGAGGGGGCAGTGGTCGCCTGGCCGGAACGGTTCAACCACGACGAGCTGTCGGCCGTGCAGCACGCCATGAACCTGAAGCTGCAGGACGAGGCCGCCTTCTTCGCCGAGTACCAGAACGAGCCCTTGCCCGAGGAGGCGGCCGACGCCGACGAGCTGACGGCCGACCAGATCGCCAGCAAGCTGAACCGGATGAAGCGCGGCGAGGTGCCGGTCGGCTGTAACCACCTGACCGCGTTCATCGACGTGCAGGCCAACCTGCTCTTCTATGTCGTGGCTGCCTGGGAGGACGATTTCACCGGCTACGTCCTCGACTACGGCACCTTCCCCGACCAGAAGCGGCCGTACTTCACTCTCCGCGACGCCCGCCTCACGCTCGCGGCGGCGACCAGGGCGAGCGGCCTGGAGGGGGCAATCTACGCCGGCCTGGAGTCCCTGACCGTCAGCATTCTCGGCCGGGGCTGGCGGCGCGACGACGGGGCCGAGCTGCGGGTCGAGCGCTGCCTGATCGACGCCAACTGGGGCTCGGCCACGGACGTGGTCTACCAGTTCTGCCGGCAGTCGGCGCACGCCTCGGTGGTCATGCCGAGCCACGGCCGGTTCGTCGGCGCGTCGAGCCAGCCGTTCAGCGAGTACAAGCGCCGGCCGGGCGACCGCGTCGGGCACAACTGGCGAGTCCCCAACGTCCACGGCAAGCGGGCCGTCCGCCACGGGCTCTACGACACCAACTACTGGAAGACCTTCGTCCACGCCCGCCTGGCCGTGCCGATGGGCGACCGGGGCTGCCTGTCGCTCTTCGGCGACAAGCCCGAAGCGCACCGGCTCTTCGCGGAGCACCTGACCGCCGAGTATCGCGTGAAGACCGAGGGGCGCGGCCGCACCGTGGACGAGTGGAAGCAGCGCCCCGAGCGGGGCGATAACCACTGGCTGGATTGCCTGGTGGGCTGCGCCGTGGCGGCGTCGATGCAGGGTGCGGTCCTCTTCGGCACCGACGGCACCGCCCCCGCGAAGCGCGAGCGCGTGAGCTTCGCCGCGATGCAGCGGAGGAGCCGGCGATGAAGGCGGCGCGGGCCAAGCGGGAAGACTTGGGCATCCAATGCCCCCGGTGCGGCTGCCGGCATTTCCACACCACGCACACCGAGCCGCTCCGCGATGGCCGCATCCGCCGGCGGAAGGTCTGCCGCCACTGCGGGCGCAAGGTCATCACCTTCGAGGCCGTCCCTTCCCTGCCGCGCGGGCGGGATTGCTAGATGTAGCACGATCTCCTGTTTTTCCCTCACTCCCTGCGTCAACTCGCTCCCGCACCGGGTAGGTACACGGATAGAAGCCCACCGCCGGGCTTCGCGCGGGAGCGACGCACATGGCCGACGACCTCGAAGACGAAATCCGCAAGAACGCCGAGGGGCCGGCGAAGGCCTCCGGCGATGCCGGCAGCGTCGAGCAGCACCCGCTCCCCGACCAGATCGAGGCCGACCGCTACCTCGCCTCGAAGGAAGCCGCCAAGGACAAGAAGCGCGGCCTGCGCTTCAACAAGTTCGTGCCGCCGGGGGTCAACTGAGTGTTCCGCTGGCTGTCCAACCTGTTTGCCGCTGCCAAGCCGGCCCGGCCCGCTCGGGGCCGGGCGGTGCGCGTGATCCGCGCCCGCTACGACGCGGCGGTGACCAACGACGACAACCGCCGGCACTGGGGGAACGCGGACGGACTGTCGGCCAACGCCGCCAACAGCGCCGAAGTGCGGCGCGTGCTGCGGAACCGGGCGCGTTACGAGGTCGCCAACAACAGCTACGCCAGGGGGATCGTGCTGACCCTGGCCAACGACGTGATCGGCACCGGGCCGCGGCTGCAGATGCTCACGGACGACGCCGAGGCCAACCGGCGGATCGAGCAAGCGTTCGCAGCCTGGTCGAAGGCGGTCGGCCTGGCCGACAAGCTGCGCACCATGCGGATGACCCGCGCCCACGACGGCGAGGCGTTCGCCATCCTGACCAGCAACCCGAAGCTGCCGACGCCCGTGCAGCTCGACCTGCGCCTCGTCGAGGCCGACCAGGTCTGCACGCCGGACCTGTTGGCCCTCGACGCCAATGCCATCGACGGGATCGTCTTCGACACGGCCGGCAACCCGGTCGAGTACCACGTGCTCCGGGAGCACCCCGGCGAGACGAGCCGGCGCTACTTCCTCGACTATGACCGGCTACCGGCCACGTCGGTGGTCCACTGGTTCCGGCCCGACCGCCCCGGCCAGGCCCGCGGCGTGCCGGACATCACGCCGGCCCTGCCGCTCTTCGCCCAGCTGCGCCGGTTCACCCTGGCGGTCCTCGCGGCCGCGGAGACGGCCGCTGACTTCGCCGGCATCCTCTACACCGACGCGCCGGCCGGGGGCGAGGCGGAGGCGGCCGAGCCGTTTGAGCCGATCGAGCTGGAGCAGCGGGCGCTGGTGACCATGCCGGGCGGCTGGAAGATGAGCCAGCTGCAGGCCGAGCAGCCGGCAACCACCTACGCCGAGTTCAAGAAGGAGATCCTCAACGAGATCGCCCGCTGCCTGAACATGCCGTTCAACGTCGCGGCGGGAAACTCGTCGGGCTACAACTACGCCTCCGGCCGGCTGGACCACCAGACCTACTTCAAGGCGATCCGCGTCGAGCAGGCGCACCTGGAGTGCGTCGTGCTGGACCGTGTTCTCGCCGCCTGGTTCGACGAGGCGGCTCTGATCCCCGACCTCCTACCCGCCGGCCTGGGGCTGATCGCCGACTGGCCGCACCAGTGGTTTTGGGACGGGCACGAGCACGTCGATCCGACCAAGGAAGCCTCGGCCCAGGCAACCCGACTGGGCAACCACACGACCACCTTGGCCCACGAGTACGCCAAGCAGGGCCGGGACTGGGAGGAGGCCCTCCGCCAGCGGGCCAAGGAGCTGGCGCTGATGCAGGAGTTGGGGCTGACGACGCCGGCTGCGCAGCCGACGCCGGCGGACGAAGAGCAGCCGGACGACGAACAGGGGCCGGACGGGGAAGAGGAGCCGACCGATGACGACGAAGCGGAACTCGAAGAGCAAGCCGCCTGAGGCCCGCACGCTGAACTTGCTCGCCTCGTCCGTCGAGTTGGAGGCGACCGCGGGCGAGGGTGACGCGCAAAAGCTGCGGCGCTTCACGATGACCGCCTACACCGGCGGGGCCATGCAGCTCGCCGGCTGGCGCTACCCGGTCGTGGTGGACCTGGCCGGCCTCGACGCCGGCCGCCAGCGCCGGCCGATCCTGCTCGACCACACCCGCGACGTGGACTTCGTGATGGGGCAGACCGACTCCGTCGCGGTCATGAACAACCAGCTCCTCGTCGCCGGCCAGGTCATGGGCGACTCACCCAAGGCCCGGCAGGTCATTGCCCTCAACGACCGGGGCTTCGCTTGGCAGGCGTCCATCGGGGCGCGTGCCGAGCAGGTGGAGTTCGTGCCCGAGGGCAAGACGGCGCAGGCCAACGGCCGGGAGTTCGCCGGCCCGGTGAACATCGCCCGGCGGGCGACGCTGGGCGAGATCAGCTTCGTCGTGCTGGGCGCGGACGAGAACACCTCGGCCCAGATCGCGGCGACGGCAGACCAACCTGGGGAGGCGACCGACATGGACTTCTCGCAGTGGCTCGAGGCGCATGGCTTCGCCATCGACACGCTCACCGAGCAGCAGACCAAGAGCCTCCGGGCCGCATTCGACGCCCAGGCTGGCACGAAGAACACGCCCGAGGACCCGCCGAACCCCGCGACCGCCATCCGCGCCGAGGCGGCGGCGGAGGTCAAGCGGATCGCGGCGATCCGCAAGGTCTGCGGCGGCAAGCACCCCGAGATCGAGGCCAAGGCAATCGAGGAAGGCTGGGACGCGACCCGGGCCGAGCTGGAAGTGCTGCGGGCCTCCCGGCCGCAAGGCCCGGCCATCCACACGGCCAACGGCAAGCCTCCCACGGCGACGGCCATCGAAGCGGCGCTGTGCCTGTCGGTGCGGATGCCCGAGGCCAAGGTCATGGCCTGGTACGGCCCGCAGACCGTCGAGGCGGCGCAGTCCCGCGACCTGCGGGGCATGGGCCTGCACGAGCTGTTCTACCACGTTATCCACGCGGCCGGCGGCCACGCCCGGCCCGGCCGCATGACCGACGACACCATCCGCACCGCCTTCGAGGCCGACCGCGCCCTTCGCGCGGCCGCCGGCGGCTTCTCGACTATCAGCCTGTCGGGCATCCTCTCCAACGTCGCCAACAAGGCGCTCTTGGAGGCCTACAGCGCCGTTGAGAGCGTCGCCGTCCGCATCTGCGCCCAGGCGGACGTGAACGACTTCAAGCAGGTCACGCGCTACCGCATGACCGGGCAGGGCACCTTCGAGAAGGTCGGCCCCGACGGCGAGCTGAAGCACGCTCAGCTCACCGAGGAGTCGTACACGAACCAGGTCGATACCTACGGCAAGATCATCGCCCTGACCCGGCAGATGATCATCAACGACGACCTCGGGGCGTTCCTGCAAATCCCGCGCATCCTGGGCCGGCAGTCGGCCCTGGCGGTCGAGTCGGCCGTGTTCACGCTGCTGCTGTCCAACCCCGGCGGCTTCTTCAGCGCGGCCAACAAGAACTTCTTCTCCGGGGCCAGCTCGGCGCTGCAGATCAGCTCGCTGACGACCGCCGAGCAGCTGTTCTTGGATCAGACCGACAAGGACGGCAAGCCGATTCTGATCTCGCCGGCCATCCTGCTCGTGCCGACCTCGCTGAAGGTCACCGCCCAGCAGCTGATGACCGAGACGCGGGTCAACGAGACGACCACCGCCGACAAGCCCAAGCCGGCCAACAACCCGCACGCCGGCAAGTGGGAGCCGCTGGCCTCGCCGTACCTCAATTCGCAGGGGATCGCCGGCGGCAGCGCGACCGCCTGGTATCTGTTCGCCAACCCGGCCGACGTGGCGGCCATCGAGATCGCGTACCTGCGCGGCATGCGGACGCCGACGGTCGAGTCGGGCGAGACGGACTTCGACACGCTCGGGATGAAGTGGCGCGGCTACTTCGACTTTGGCGTGGCGATGCAGGACTTCCGGGCCGCGGTCAAGAGCGCCGGGGCGTAACGCACCAACCACCAGAGGGAGGAGACGGACTCATGGCTCAGGCAATCTTCGTCCACGAGGGGGCGTCCATCGACTACACGCCGGCCGCCGACGTGGCCGCCGGCGACGTGGTCGTGCAGGGCGACCTGGTGGGCGTCGCCAAGCTCGACATCAAGGCCAACAAGCTCGGGGCGCTGGCCGTCGAGGGCGTGTTCGACTTCGCCAAGGCGACTGGCGTGGGCACGGCGCTGGCCGCTGGCACGACGGTCTACTGGGACGACGCGGCCAACGTCGCCACGGCCACGGCGGTCGGCAACAAGCAGATCGGCAAGTCGGTGCGAGCCGCCGGCGACAACGACACGACCGTGCGCGTCCGCATGGACCAGTGAGGCCGCCATGCCCGACCTCTTGCAGACCGGCTCCGACTGGCTGGCCGACCAGCTCAAGACGCACGCCTCGCGGCAGGTCGTCTACCGCCGCGGCGCGCTACAGGTCGCGGTGCAGGCCACGGTCGGGCGGACACTGCTGAAGCTCGACGACGGCTACGGCGGCGTGCGGATGGAGTGGACCGACCGCGACTTCCTCATCCAGGCGGCGGACTTGGTCCTGGGCAGCACGCCGACACTGCCGGAACGCGGTGACCTGATCCGCGAGACGCAGGGAGCCAAGACCTTCGTCTACGAGGTGATGGCCCCGGGCAAGGAACCGCCCTGGCGCTGGTCGGATGTGTTTCGCAAGGTGCTGCGGATTCACACGAAGCAGGTGGGGATCGAGTAGATGGCCGTGATCCTCGACATCGCCGACGCCGTGGTCGCCCAGCTGAACGCGACCCCGTTCAGCCAACCACTCACAGCCGAGCGGCATTACCAGCCTCGGTTTGAACTGTCGGAGATGACCGAGCTGAAGGTCAGCGTCGTACCCCGGTCGCTCGCCTCAAAGTCGCTCGACCGCAACCGCGACAGCTTCGATTACCTGATCGACGTTGCGGTTCAGAAGAAGACCGACATGAGCCAGGCGGCGCTCGACGCGCTGATGACGCTGGTCGAGGAGATCGCCGACCACTTCCGCACGCAGCCTTTGGCCGGCTACCCCAACGCCCGCTGCGTCGAGGTCAAGCACGAGCCGGTCTACGCGCTGGAGCACCTGGACGAGCTGCGGCAGTTCACCAGCGTCCTCACGCTGACCTTCCGCGCCTGGAGGTGAACCGTGATAGGCATGACGTTCCAGGCCGCCAAGGGCAGCTTCTTCGACCGTGAGAAGGTCAAGCGGTCGGTAGACGCCGGCACCCGGAGGGTGCTGTCAAAGTTCGGCGCCTTCGTGCGGCAGCGGGCCAGGACCTCGATCCGCAAGCGCAAGGGCACCAGCCCGACCGGCTCGCCGCCCTACTCGCACGTAGGCCTCTTGCGGAAGTTCATCCTGTTCGCCTACGACCCGCAGCGCCGAAGCGTGGTCATCGGCCCGACGCTGACCAAGGAAGGGTCCCAGGCGCCGCGGCTGTTGGAGCACGGCGGAGATGCAGTGCTCAAGGAGGGCGGCAAGGCGCGGCACGTGCGCTACCGGCCCCGGCCGTTCATGCAGCCGGCATTGGAAGCGGAAAAGCCGAAGCTGCCGGCCCTGTGGCGCGACTCGGTTCGCTAAGGAGACACGCTCATGGCAGTCAAACTCGGCCTCGACGCCAAGCTCTACCGCAACACGGGCACGTTCGCCGTCCCGGTCTGGAACGAGGTCAAGAACGTCAAGGACGTGACCCTGAACCTGGAGGCGGGCGAGGCCGACGTGACCACCCGCGGCAACGCCGGCTGGCGGGCCACCGTCGCCACGCTCAAGGACGGCTCCATCGAGTTCGAGATGGTCTGGGACACCACGGACGACGACTTCGGCGCGATCCGCGACGCCTTCCTCAACCGCGGGGCCGTCGAGTTCGCGGTGATGGACGGCGACATCGCCACGGCCGGCTCGCAAGGGCTTCGCGCCACCTGCATGGTCACCAACTTCAGCCGCAACGAGCCGCTGGAGGAGGCGGTCACCGTGAGCGTCACTGTCAAGCCGACGAGCTGAAGGTCAGCGTCGTACCCCGGTCGCTCGCCTCAAAGTCGCTCGACCGCAACCGCGACAGCTTCGATTACCTGATCGACGTTGCGGTTCAGAAGAAGACCGACATGAGCCAGGCGGCGCTCGACGCGCTGATGACGCTGGTCGAGGAGATCGCCGACCACTTCCGCACGCAGCCTTTGGCCGGCTACCCCAACGCCCGCTGCGTCGAGGTCAAGCACGAGCCGGTCTACGCGCTGGAGCACCTGGACGAGCTGCGGCAGTTCACCAGCGTCCTCACGCTGACCTTCCGCGCCTGGAGGTGAACCGTGATAGGCATGACGTTCCAGGCCGCCAAGGGCAGCTTCTTCGACCGTGAGAAGGTCAAGCGGTCGGTAGACGCCGGCACCCGGAGGGTGCTGTCAAAGTTCGGCGCCTTCGTGCGGCAGCGGGCCAGGACCTCGATCCGCAAGCGCAAGGGCACCAGCCCGACCGGCTCGCCGCCCTACTCGCACGTAGGCCTCTTGCGGAAGTTCATCCTGTTCGCCTACGACCCGCAGCGCCGAAGCGTGGTCATCGGCCCGACGCTGACCAAGGAAGGGTCCCAGGCGCCGCGGCTGTTGGAGCACGGCGGAGATGCAGTGCTCAAGGAGGGCGGCAAGGCGCGGCACGTGCGCTACCGGCCCCGGCCGTTCATGCAGCCGGCATTGGAAGCGGAAAAGCCGAAGCTGCCGGCCCTGTGGCGCGACTCGGTTCGCTAAGGAGACACGCTCATGGCAGTCAAACTCGGCCTCGACGCCAAGCTCTACCGCAACACGGGCACGTTCGCCGTCCCGGTCTGGAACGAGGTCAAGAACGTCAAGGACGTGACCCTGAACCTGGAGGCGGGCGAGGCCGACGTGACCACCCGCGGCAACGCCGGCTGGCGGGCCACCGTCGCCACGCTCAAGGACGGCTCCATCGAGTTCGAGATGGTCTGGGACACCACGGACGACGACTTCGGCGCGATCCGCGACGCCTTCCTCAACCGCGGGGCCGTCGAGTTCGCGGTGATGGACGGCGACATCGCCACGGCCGGCTCGCAAGGGCTTCGCGCCACCTGCATGGTCACCAACTTCAGCCGCAACGAGCCGCTGGAGGAGGCGGTCACCGTGAGCGTCACTGTCAAGCCGACCTACTCTGTCAACCCGCCCGTCTGGATGGTCGTTCCCTGATCCACCTCCGAGGAGGCACCATGCGTTCGATGCTTTTGGTTTCCCTGGTTCTGGTTTTCGCTCCCGCCGCGGCGCGGGCGGACACGCTCCGCATCACGGGCGAGACGAAGTACAAGCCGCACTCCCTGGTCCGCCTCCGCGCCGAGGGCGTGGACGCCAAGGCCGCGCTCCTGTGGCGCGTTCATCCCTCGAAGGGCGTCGAGCGCGCGACCACGCCGCGGGGCGTCCTGGAGTTCGCCGCCCACCCCGGCAACTACGAGGTCGAGCTGCTGGCCATTCGGACCGTGGGCGACAGCCTGCAGGTGGACGAGGCGCGCGTCACGGTGGAGATCGAGCAGTGTCAACCAGTCCCGCCCACCCCACCGGCACCGCCGAAGCCCGACCCCAAGCCGCCGGGCGGCGGCAAGCTCGACCCGGCGGGCGCCCTGGGCCGCATTCGCTTCGGCAACGCCGGCTGCACGGCCACGGTGATCGGCCCGCGTCGGCCCGACGGCCGCTGGGACGTGCTGACCGCCGCCCACTGCGTGTCGGACGTGGGGCAGCGCGGCACGCTCACGCTCAAGGACGGCCGGTCGCTGGGCCTGCGGGTGGTCGCCCATCACAAGACCCCGGATGTGGCCTGGTGCGTGACCGAAGAGGAGGTCGCGGACCTGCCCTACGCCCTAATTGCCGCCAAGAACCCCGAGCCGGGCACGGCGATCTGGCACATGGGCTATGGCGTGGACAGGCCGGGCAACCGCGAAGACGGCACCGTTGTCGAGCGCGAGAACGGCCAGGGCCAGCTGCGGATGAACCTGAGCGTGTCGTCGGGCGACTCCGGCGGCGGCATCTTCCGCAGCGACACCAACGAACTCGTCTCGGTGGTCTGCTGCACCAGCGGTATGGGCCGCAAGGTGTCGATGTGGGGCTGCTCAGCGGAAGTTGCCCAGCGGACCCGGCCCAAGGCGGCTGATGCCGAGGAGGTCTGGACGCCGGTCCCGATCCCCCTCCGGCCCTGGCCTGGCGACCTCGACGACGAATGGCAGCCGGTTCCGATCCCGATCCGTGTGGCCAAGTGAATCGCCGGGAGCAATCGATGCGGACCTTCAACGACAACGCGGGGCGGACCTGGACCATCGCCATCAACGTGGCGGCGATCAAGCGCGTCCGGGGCCTGCTCAATGTCGACCTGTACAAGCTGGTGGACGACGGCTTCAAGCCGCTGGGCGCCCTGGTCGGCGACCCGGTGATGCTCGCGGACGTGCTGTACTGCCTCTGCAAGGACGAGGCGGACGCCAAGAAGGTCAGCGACGAGGACTTCGGCCGGGCGCTGGCGGGCGACGCCATCACCCTGGCGACCGACGCCTTCCTGGAGGAGCTGATCGATTTTTTCCCCGAAGCGAGGGCGCGGAGCAGCCTGCGGAAGATCGTGGCCGAGAGTCGGAAGGTCCGGGACCGGCTGCTGGGCCAGGCCGAGAAGGTCCTGGAGACGTTCGACGCCGACCGCGAAGCGAACAGGTTGTTACGCTCATTTGGCATTGCGCCGGAGTCCTCGGAATCGACCCCGGGCCCTTCACCCTCCGGGAACTCTGCCTGATGGCCGAGGCCCGGAGCCGCGAGCGCTGGGCGCACACCTCCGCCCTGCTGGCGCTGACGGCCAACGTCCACCGCGACCACCGGAAAAAGCCCACGCCCTACAAGCCGGCGGACTTCAACCCCTACCAGCGCCGGCGGGAGCTGCCGGTGCGCAAGGCGTCGATTGAGGTGCTCAAGCAGGTGTTCGTGGACAGGAGGTGAGGATGGCCGCCGCTTCGGGGATTCGCGCCGGTGCCGCCTACGTCGAGTTGTTCGTCAAGGACAGCCGGCTCGTCAAGGGGCTCAACGCCGCGGCCGCGAGGCTAAAGGCGTTCGGCGCGAGCATCATGTCGGTGGGGGCGGGGATCGTGGGCCTGGGGACCACGCTCGCGCTCCCCTTCCTGGGCGCGGCCAAGCTGTTCGCGGACATGGGCAGCGACATGCTCGACATGTCGCAGCGGACGGGCGTGGCGGTGGAGGCACTGTCTGAGCTGCGCTACGCCGCCGAGCAGTCGGGCTCCGGCGCGGAGGACCTGGAGAAGGGCCTCCGCACGATGAGCCGGAGCATCATCGAGGCCGCCCGCGGGTCGGCGCAGGGCCGGCGGAACCTGTCGAGGCTGGGGCTGACCATCGCCGACCTGACCGGCCTGTCGCCCGACCAGCAGTTCGAGCTGATCGCCGACCGCCTGTCGCGCATCCAGAACCCGGCCAACCGCGCCACGCTGGCGATGGAGATCTTCGGCCGCTCGGGGGCCAATCTGCTGCCGCTGCTCTCGACGGGGGCGCAAGGCATCCAGGAGCTGCGCCGCGAGGCGAACGGCCTGGGCCTGACCATGAGCACCGAGGACGCCCAGGCGGCCGAGGAGTTCGGCGACGCCATGTCGCAACTGTGGCGGGCGCTCAAGCAGGTCGTATTCATGGTCGGCGCCGCGCTGGCGCCCACGCTCAAGCAGGTCGCCGAGTGGATCACGCGGGTCGCTGCCAACGTCGCGCGCTGGATCGACGAGAACCGCGAGACGGTCACGATCATCGCCGCCGTCATCGCCGCGGTCATCGGGATCGGCGCGGCGCTGATGGCCCTCGGCGGCATCATCTACGTCGTCGCTTCGGCCATCAGCGTGGTGACTTTCGCCATCTCTGCCGCCGTTGTCGCTGTCAAGCTGCTGGCCGTGGCCATTGGTCTTCTTCTGTCTCCGATCGGCCTGGTGGTCGCGGCCGTGGGCGGCATCGCCGCCGCCGTCCTCTTCGCCACCGACGAGGGGAACATGGCCCTGGAGGCGCTGGGGCAAGGGTTCGACCAGCTCCTGGGCGCGGCAGGCACAGCCTGGCAGGGGATTCAGGATGCCATTGCCGCCGGCGATCTGGCCGGGGCGATGGAGGTCGCCTGGCTCGGCATCCAGGTCGTGTGGGAGGCGGGCATCGCCGCCATCAGTGCGGCGTGGCGGCGCTTCAAGTCGTTCTTCGTCGAGCTGTTCTGGAGCGCCGTCTACGCCGTCGCCCGCGCCTTCAACACCGCCTGGACCGGGATCGAGGTCGCCTTCTGGACGGTGGTCAACGCCCTGGCCGACGGCTGGGACACCTTCTGCACCGGCCTGCAGATCGCCTTCAACGAGTTCGTCGGCTTCTTCCGCCGGGCCTGGGCGCGAGTGCGGAACCTGTTCAGCCCGTCCACCGCCCGGCGCGAGGTTGAGGCCATCAACCGCGAGGTCGAGCAGCAGAATCGCGAGGCCCGCGAGCGCCTCGACCGCCGCGTGCGGGAGCGCGCCCGGCGCGTCGATCAGGCGCGGGAAGCGGGGCGGCAGCGCGAGGAGGCCCTGAACCAGATGCAGGAGGAAGAGCGACGCGAGCGGCAGCGGGAGATCGAAGCCGCCAACGCCGCCGACCAGGAGCGCGTGGCTGCGGCCCAGCGCGCCCTGGAGGAGCGCGCCGCGGAGCTGGCCGCGCAGCGTGAGCAGATGGAGCTGGAGCGGGCGCTGGAGGCAATGGACCGCGAGCAGCAGCGGCGGCCTGAGTTCGACCTGGAGGGCCTGGACGAGGCCGAGGCCAAGACCGACGTGAAGGGGACGTTCAGCGCCTTCGCCGTGGCGGGCCTCGGCTCCGACAGCCTAGCCGAGCGCACCGCACGGGCCAGCGAACAGGTCGCGCGCAACACCGGGCAGCTCGTGCGGGAGGCCCAGAACGGCGGATTGGTCTTCGCGTGAGGAATGATCGATGGCGGTGATCATCGAGAAGTACGACAGCCGCGAGACCACGGTCGGGGTCGAGAACCCGTCCGTGGAGCTACTGTACGTCGTCGATGGCACGGAAGACGACGCGGCCGTGCGCACCCTCGTTGAGGCCACGATCCCCGCCATCTACGCGGGCCTGGTGTTCCAGAATTACCACATCTCGCACCAGGGAAGCGGCCTGTGGGAGGTCTCGGTCCGCTACGGCAAGCTGGAGCCGAAGCAGCCCGGCGAGTCGTCGTTCTCGTTCGACACCGGCGGCGGCACGACCCACATCACGCAGAGCCTGCAGACGGTCGCCAGCTACGCCCCGCCCGGCGAGGACCCGCCCGACTTCAAGGGCGCGATCGGCGTCAACAACGACTCGGTCGAGGGGACCGACATCACCATCCCGGTCTACAACTTCAAGGAGACGCACTACATCCCCGTCGCGCTGGTCACGCCCGCCTACAAGGCGGCCCTCTTCTACCTCACCGGCAAGGTCAACGCCGCGCCGTTCAAGGGCTTTGCGCCCGGCGAGGTGCTTTTTCAAGGCGCCTCCGGCTCGCAGCGCGGCCAGGAGGACTGGGAGATCACCTTCAGCTTCGCCGCCAGCCCGAACGCCGTCGGGCTGACCATCGGCGACATCACTGGGATCGACAAGAAGGGCTGGGAGTACCTCTGGGTCCGCTACCAGGACGCCGAGGACGAGGACGTGCTGGTCAAGCAGCCGGCGGCGGTCTACGTGGAGCAGGTCTACCCGTATGGGGATTTCTCACTCTTGGGGATCGGCACCTGATGGCCGGCGACGCCTTCAAGAAGGTCCAGCCCGGCCAGCGGCTGGAGATCACCGCCGAGGCGTTCAACGCCTTCCTCGACGCCGCCCGCGCCGCGCGCGAGCACAAGCAGTTCGGGACGGAAGCGTCGCAGTTCTTCCGGCAGAGCGGCATCGTCAAGGTGAAGAACGCCTCGGGGGCGGACCGGGGGCGGTTCGCCGTGCTGGGCCTGACCGAGCCGATCATCCTCCCGGCCAACAACGAGACCGAGTTCAAGCGGCAGGTGACGTTCGAGGGGGTCGTTCCCGCCAAGAACGAGCACAAGGGGAAGTTCGCTGTGCTGCTGGAGCCGGTCGCGGCCAGCAAGATCGGGCTGGCGGTGGTCGCCGGGGTCGTGCCGGTGCGCCTGCAGGTCGATCCCGGACAGCTCTACGACTGTGCCGAAATCATCGACGGCAACACGCAGGCCTTGCGGAACGTGCCGCACGGCTCGGCGCGAGTGCTGTGGATCGAGGCGACGGGCTCGACCGAGCGCTGGGCCGTGGTGCGGCTTGACGACGGCGACTACGAGGCCCATGTGCTCATCACTGGCAACGTGCCCGACTCCGACGGCTACTACCCCGGCGAGG
>Ga0101943_1000281_pt1 | contig 105271 bp, 95 predicted proteins | sample DewCreD2012metaG_5_FD_75244 | JGI IMG/M metagenome (GOLD analysis project Ga0101943, IMG submission 75244) | Hot spring sediment bacterial and archeal communities from British Columbia, Canada, to study Microbial Dark Matter (Phase II) - Dewar... ... | reverse complement strand
TGGGCTACCGCACCAACGGTCGGCCACCGGCCGCGATGTTCTGGGGCGTGGCCTGGAGGGGAGAGGATGAACAGAGCGCTCATGTGTGATGTGTGCACACCATTCCGAAACTGGACAACCTTGTCGTTGAAGTTTCTTCCGTCGTGGATGTGGGCGATGTCCACCGTGCGGCGCGACGCGCGAGGATCATGGCCCAGGCCACCGGAACGCCTGCGGTTGCCGCGGTGGCAGGGAAGGAGGCGTCACCGAACGCGCGCGAGACCGCCCGCACCAGCGGAACGTGGTGCGTCCTGGACGGAGCCGCCTTTGCCCCCACGCCTTCCTCGTGAGGTCGGGAGGGTGAGGACCTGCAGGCACCGCGGCGGATCGAGCGCAAGGCTCTGAGTGCCGCTACCGTGGAGCCTTCGATCGGCTCTGCCCTGAGCTCAGGATGGGGCATATGCGCACCCAACTCCGCCACACCTGGACCAATCCTCCGTGGAACGTCCGAGGGACAATCCTCACCGACTCGTGGTGCGTGGAATTCTGGGGTCGTTGCGCCACCAGCGTCCATACTTCGACTGCCGACTGACGGATGGACACTGGCCGAGGTCTCCCGCGTGCCCAAATCGGCTTAGAGGCAGATATCTATGAGCCGCTAAACTCCCAACGTGGTAGTGTCAAGAGTTCTGTGTAATTTCGGGTCGCCAGAGAGGGCGCCCCTGCCATTGCTCGTTGAGGTAGTGCATGACCGCATAGGTGATGCGGTCACAGCTCGCCGCGTTGGTGAAGCAAGTCATCGGCCGCGTGCGCCGTCGCACCTCGCGGAAAGCCCGCTCAATGGCATTGGTGGTGCGGACGCGTCGCCAATCGCTCTGGGGGACGTCGTAGAAGGCGAGCAGCGCCTCCCACTCACGCAGCACGCAGGCCACCGCGTGGGGCGCCACCGGCTCCCAGGCCCGACGCCACCGCTGCAGCGCCCGCTCCGCGGCGGGGCGGGAGGGCGCCTCGTAGATGCGGCGCGCCACGCTCAGGCAGCGCTCGCGGTCGCGGACCCGCAGCCGCTGGGCCACGTTGCGCAGGACGTGCACCCAGCAGGCCTGGCGGGGGACGGTCGGGTAGACGAAGTCCAAGGCCAGATGCAGGCCGCGGTGGCCGTCGGTGGTGATGAGGCGGAGCGCCTCGCCGGTGAGCCCGCGGGCGGCGAGGTTCATCAAGAACGCTTCCCAGGCGCCCTGGCTCTCCTGGCGGACGAGGCGATAGTCGATGAGCTCCCGGCGCCCCACGGTCGTCAGGCCGTAGGCGACGAGGATGGTGCGGCGCTTGGTGCCGTCAGGGGTCTTGACCCGCAGGCTCAGGCCGTCGAGGAAGAGGTAGCGGTACTGATCGCGCAGGGGGCGGCGATGCCAGGCCGCCACGGCCCGATCGAGGGTGCGGGTAATGGTCGAGACCGTCGAGGGGCTGACCGTGTCCCCCAAGAGCTCGGCGAGGGTGCGGCCGACGCGGCGGGTGCTGACGCCGGCGAGGAAGACGGCGCGGATCAGCCGGTCGACGTCGCCCATGCGCCGCTGGTAGCGGGGGAGGACGGAGGGGCGAAACCCCCCGTCGCGCGCCCGGGGAATCGCCAAATTGGAGATCGTGCCCCAGGTCGTCGTGAGCTGCCGGCGGTAGACGCCGTTGCGTACCCCCTTGCGCCCGGGGGCGCGGCCGTAGCGGGGGGCCTGGAGGTAGTAGGCGAGTTCGTCCGACATCCGGTTCTCCAAGAGCTGCTGGAGCGTGCGCTTAGCCTGGGGGGTGAGATCCCCCCAGAGGGTCGCGGGGTCTTTGACCTCCCGCCAATAGTCGGCTATGGTGAGTTCGGTCAGGTCCTTGATCCTGGCCATGGGGCGTGTCCCTCCCTTCCTTGGTGGCGCAAGTTTGGGTCAGGGATACGCCCTCTCTCTTGGGCCCTCCTCCGAAAGTCCACAGAGTTCTATACACTACCTCCCAACGTGGTAGTGTCAAGAGTCTTGTGTAAAAGCCCTTGAGCGGGAACGTATCCCCCACCGGTTGTTGAGCCCGCTAATCACGGCATAGGTGATGCGGTCACAGCTGGCCAGGTTGGTGAAGCAACTCATTGGGCGGACCCGCCGCCGGATTTCTCGGAAGGCCCGTTCAATGGCATTGGTGGTGCGCACGCGCCGCCAGTCGGGCTCAGGGACGCCGTAGAAGGCCAGGAGGGCTTCCCAGTCGCGGAGGAGGGTCTGCACGGCCTGGGGGGCGCGAGTCTTCCAGGCGGCGACCCACCGCCACAACCGGGTCTCAGCGGCTTCCCGTGTCGGGGCCTGGTAGATCTGTCGCGCCAAGGCGAGGCAGGGCTCTCGATCGCGGACCCGGAGGCGCTGGGCGACGTTGCGGAGGACGTGGACCCAACAGGTCTGGCGGGGGACCTGCGGGTAGACCAGGGCGAGGGCGGCATGGAGACCGACATGGCCGTCGGTGGTGATGAGCTGCAGTCCGGCACCGGTGAGGCCCCGGCAGGCCAGGTTCGTGAGGAAGGCCTCCCAGGTTGCCTGGCTCTCGGTCCGGACGAGGCGGAAGTCGATGAGCTCGCGGCGGCCCTCGGGGGTGATGCCGTAGGCGACGAGGGCGGTCCGGCGCTTGGCGCCGTCGGGGGTCTTGACGCGCAGGGTGACGCCGTCGAGGAGGAGGTAGCGGTAGCGGTCGGTGAGGGGGCGCCGGTGGTAGGCCTGGACGGCCCGATCCAGGGTCCGGGTGATGCGGGAGACGGTGGCCGGGCTGACGCGATCGCCGAGAAGGGAAGCGAGCAGGGGCCCGACTTGGCGGGTGCTCACCCCGCCAAGAAAGACGCGACGGATGAGGGTGTCGACCTCGCGCGTGCGGCGCTGGTAGCGCTCGAGGACGGCAGGGGTGAACGCCCCGTGGCGGATGCGCGGGACCTCCAGGTCAGGGATGGTGCCCCAGGTGGTGGTCAGTTGGCGACGGTAGACCCCGTTGCGGTAGCCCCGCCGGCCAGGGAGGCGGGCGTACCGGGGGGCCCGGAGGTAGTGGAGGACTTCTTCGTTCATGCGATTCTCCAGGAGGAACTTAACCCGGCGCTGGGTCTCCTCAGAGATGTCCCCCCAGAGGGTGCGCGGGTCCTTGACCTCCCGCCAGAGGTCCTCTAGGGTCAAACTGGTCAGTGGCCGTACGCTACTGGCCATGGGCGTATCCCTCCCCTCCTTAGCCAGGATTTGGGTGAGTGGATACGCCCCTTGCTTGCCAGGGCCCTCTGGCTTTTACACAATCCACGGTACGCTACCCCCAACGTTCTTCCCTAGACTTTACGGTTTAGTAGTAGTATAATCGAAGGAGGAGTTTGGGAACAAGCAGTTCTGGAATGCCCTATTCTCACGGAAAGAGAGCGGGTGAGAGCACCTAGGTTTTCAGGAACAAGGGTCTCAGATAAACGAATAAGCAATTGCTCCTCGATCTTGGGAAGCAACTACCATGGAAGCCAACTGGATTGCGGCCCCTATCGGCGCGACCTTATACTGATTAATGCCTGACTTACTCAAGAATCGAGGGCATTAGGAGATTCGTCGTTTAGGATTAAGACCATGGAAAGATTCATCATCGCCATAAACGGTGCCTGGCTCACTTGCCAACCGAAATTTGCCAGACGTGTCGGAGAGCAGCATCTCCTTCCGATTGGTTCAAACGTAAATGGGCTTAAGTATGGCTGCAAAGTCCTAGTCAAGTTTCGCGGCGGAAGTGGTGAAATATTGGTCGACAACGAGTCAAGGATTGAAGGCATCAAGGATGAACTTTTCCTGAAATCCAGCCCACTCTGCGGGTATCTGACCGGAGCACATCTCCCAGGGAGCATAATGGTGCTCTGTTTTGAGGGCATACCCAGCGAAGCAAGATGCGTCGTGAGCATCTTGACTCCCGACTTCTTTGCGGATCTGGAACAGGAGGATCCCTCGCTTCGTCTCTCAGTTTTTCAGTTGCCTCCACTGAACACCACATTGGTTGAAGCGCAGCACCTTGTTGACCTATTGTACACGCGGCTGGGCGCTATCGATCCGGAGCTGCTCGGTGTGCATGCGGGGAGCTTCCTTGATGCTCCACATATCCTGGTGCTGCTTTTTGAACATGTCCTGGGATTGAGCAGCCAGGAGCAAGTTGAGTTTCCCATTCAGTTGAAGAAATTGGCCGAGCAACTTCGGATCCTTCTGACGCATCAAGATTGCCGGACTGTTCGGATAGAGCGGATTGAACGGGATCACCAAAGCATTTGGGCGGAGGTCTTGGGCGATTCAATTGCGTTTTTGGATGGCGGGGTAGCTAGAATTGCGGGGATTCCTGGCAGCGAGCCCCTTGCAATGCGTGTGGGGATTTACAAGGTTCGCCCAGGCGTCGAAGAGAACAACAAGAGAGAAGAATGGACCCTTATACCTTACGTGATAGGAGACATCCTGGACAGCCTTCCTGTCCCAGCAGCAGGGATGAGTCCTTCAGGGGAGCGTCGCAAGAGGTTGCAAGAAGCGGGCCGCTTCGTTCTTGAGGCATTGACGGCTTTGACGTATCTTAGGCGCGATCCAGAGATCCGGATTTTGTTTTTGCATGGCCCCTTGATTAATCAGTTTACTGAGTATGACGAAGGGGAACCGAACTATGTCCCTTGCATTTCGCCCGTATTCCTTGAGAGGTTCGGTATTACTCGCCAGGAAGTCGAAGGCGTGATCCAGGGTATCCCGAAGGGATCCCGCAACGAGGTGCTGTGGAATCATTTCATGGCCGTATACGGCTACCTTACAGCTGTTCTTTTCCAGACGCCGCGCCCAGTGGTCGGGGTTGTGGAACGTGCACGAGGAAGCTGGCTGGCCAAGGAGGTTCTCAGGGGACTGGTCAAGGACGATTTGGTGAAGGACTCATATGCCGCAAAGGTTCGGGGAATACTTGAGAAATATCAGATTTCTGATGACTTCTTATTCGGTTGCGTTTTGGAGGAGGGTGAATTTATCACGCCGCTTCAAATTTCAAAGAACGACATAAGACGAGCACGTGACCACTGGAAGCGAGTTGTGCAGCAGTATCCCAAGCCTTTTGCTTCGGTAATCAAGACATCGAGAACCAACTTCCCATTTCGCGTTGAATTAAATGAGTCCGCCGCCAATATGAGTGATTGGTTTGTCTTTCGTTTGCTGTATCATACTGCACGACTTTTGCCGCAATATGCTTTTCCAGTTGGACTGGATATTGTCGATAAATATGCAAAGGTGCCCGACTGGATTTCTCGGGGAGTATCCGCGCGACTCTCTGCTGAAATCCTTAGGCGAGCCCTGAGGACGGGGGATCCCGCGTTGGTCCATCAGGTTCGAGTTTTCCTTGCCCGGGCGCCTCGCGATTTCTTCTTCCGACCGGAGGTCTGATCTTACATTCGCGGGGGTTGATCCTGATGAAGGGAAGTCTCGGCATACACGTGGGAACGGTTGTAGGTAACACTTCAGCGCAAGAGTTTCAATTCTATCTCAGAGGTTTCGCCGCCAAGCTTGGAGACCTTGTTTCTGTGCAAATGCAGATCCCGACGGGACACGGAGACCAAAGAGAAGACGTGCTTGTTTGGGGCCGCATTGTCGCTCTTGCCCGGTTCAATCCTTTCCTCCCTGCTGAAGCGGGTCAGGAGTTGGCCGACGAAGGCGTGCAACTGGTGGACACAGTGCTGTCGCAGTCCAGGGATCAGGTCGAGGGCAAGGTTCTTGTCCTTGGATGTACTCGCATTACTGACCTTAAGACGCTCAGACCGTTGAACTATCCTGTCAGCCCTGGAGCTGAGGTTCGTCTCCCGCCGTCGGATTCGGTTCGGACGATCCTCACGGGAGACGAGGAGACCCCTCGTATTCACCTGGGACATCTCATCGGGAGATCGGATGTCGAAGTGCGCGTTAAGACAAATGCGATAGTCGCACGCCATATGGCGATCCTCGCTATGACCGGAGGAGGGAAGACCGTCGCGGCTCGACGGATAATCCGTGAGCTGCTTCAAGTAAGGTATCCAATTGTCATTTTGGACCCTCACGGCGACTACCTTGGATTTTGGGTGAAAAAGGACCTGTTTCCACAAAACCGGATTCGACTCTTTTATCCATACCTTCGAGTGAAGGAGGAGAATCGGGATCTGATCGGGTATTTGGTAGAGCAAATGACTCAGGGGTTCACGGACCCGCAGAAGGAAATATATCACGATGTGCTAGGTTCGGTCAGTTTAGAAAGCGATGGAATCCCGGTCACGCTATTCATAGATCGCTTGCTTAATGAGTTACAAACTAAATCTGGCCGTCATCCCGGGACGGTTCCCGCTGTCAAGCGCTCACTACGGATCGTCCAGGGACTGCTCAATGCGATGGAGGCATCCAACCAGAGGCTCCGAGGTCTTTCCAGGCTGAAGGACCTGCCGTTTGAACCAATGCCGGATCCTGTTACGGAGCCCCATGGGTTTGTTCAGCCCGGTCAGGCTAGTATCATCTACCTTGGAGGCTATGATCACTTGACACAGTCTACAATTGTGGCGGTGATTCTCAAGCATCTATTTGAGGAGCGAGCATCGATGAGGAATAACATTCCTCCATTCCTCGCCGTAGTGGAGGAGGCGCATAACTTCGTTCCTTCCCATACTGAGGGGCAGGCGGATACGCCTTCGTTGACGATAATCCGCAAACTCATTACCGAGGGCAGGAAATTTGGAACTGGTGTGCTTCTCATAAGCCAGCGTCCCAGCAGGCTCGACGAAACGACCCTGTCGCAGTGCAATACATTCCTTGTCTTCCGGCTCGTCAACCCACGTGACCAGAGTTTTGTCGAGAAGATAATGGAAAACCTAACAAAGGCCGACAGTCGGCTGTTGCCGGGCTTTGGCCCGGGTCAGGGCATTGTTAGCGGGCAGGCCGTGCGGTTCCCTTTGGTGATTCAGGTGGACTATGACGAGGATCTCATCACACCCACGCTCGGGGACGAGGATTTTCTCCGGGCAGTGGCGGATTGGGAACAGTCGCGGAGTGCGGAAGCGGTGAGGCGATCGGAACAGTTCGAGCGTGCGCTAGGTGGCAGATGATGGCGTGAGGGCCGGCGCTTCTGTCTTGGCACCGGTGATTTAAAAAGGTGGGTATCGGGTCTGTGCGGGAGCCACCATTGCGGGCGGTCGACTTGTTCGCCGGATGCGGAGGGCTGTCTCTTGGACTTCGCAGAGCGGGTTTTCGAGTTGAAGTCGCCGTGGAGGTTGACCATCGCCGGGCCAAAACATTTCTTCGAAACCATCCTCAGACTGCTCTGCTTGTTGCCGACATACGCGTGTTGCGTGGTGAGGATATCATTCGTGCGATGCGTGACCCATCTGACGTGGTTGATTTGGTCGCAGGCTGCCCTCCCTGCGAGGGATTTTCCAGAATTCGTCGCCGTAACAAACTCCAGGCAGTTCGCGATGAGCGAAATTCCCTCGTGCTCCACTTTGGCCGTTTGGTACGAGATCTTTCGCCGCGCGCATTCATGATGGAGAATGTTCCTGGTCTTCAGTTCGATGCCCGATTCTTCAAGCTCCTGCGTGTCCTCCGGGGTGCGGGCTACAGGATCGATTGGGGGATTCTGAATCTCGCGGATTATGGTCTGCCACAGCGCCGCAATAGAGTCGTGGTGATCGGTTGGCGGGGTGACCTTCGTCCTGACCTGTCGCAGATTCCCCGCGGCCCGAGACGAACGGTCCGTGATGCTATTGCACGTCTGCCGAGGATCCCTGAACCGGTAAGAGTCCTGCATGAGTATAGTCCACGCTATTCTCAAGCCGTCGAGGATCGTATTCGCCGCATTCCTCGAGATGGGGGAAGCCGCACCCGCTTGCCACGGGAACTGACGCTTGCTTGCCATGCTCGTAATGATGGGTTCAGGGATGTCTATGGGCGGATGTCCTGGGACTCGGTTGCTCCCACTATCACGGGAGGGTATATAAACCCTAGTAAGGGGAGATTCTTGCATCCGAGTCGGAACCGTGCCCTGACGGTTTTGGAAGGAGCTCGCATCCAAGGTTTTCCCATTTGGTATCGGTTTGATCCCGCGGATGGAAGATACCCTATAGCAGAAATGGTAGGGGAGGCTTTGCCACCGATTTTTGCACGGCGTGCGGCTGCATACATCCGAAAACATCTCGAGGCTGTGACCAAAAAGTAATGGACTTGTTCCCAGCCCGGAAACGGTCAGAGATCATGTCTCGGATTCGAAGTAGGCGCAATGCGGCCACCGAACTGCGCATCATACAGATATTCCGCCAGTATGGCATTACCGGTTGGCGCCGCAATTATCGGCTCAATGGAACTCCCGATTTTGTCTTTGTCGCCTCACGCGTGGCGGTCTTTGTGGACGGCTGCTTTTGGCATGGTTGTCCGATTCATGGAGGCGAACCCAGCACCAACCGTGAATTCTGGCGAAGGAAACTTGCCAGGAACAGGGATCGCGACAGATTGGTAAATCGAGCGCTCCGAAGACTTGGGTGGCGTGTTGTTCGCGTGTGGCAGCATGAACTTAGCAGGCCTGAGCATGTCGCGAGACGCATTCTGCGGGCAACTGCGAAGGCACCTCTGCCCGGGTCTTCTTGGAAGAGAACTTCTTGAGCCGTAATTGTGTGCTCAAAGCGGGGTTCGCCCAGTGGGCGTCAAACTTTGATGGGGGACCAGGATATTGACGCGGCGCGGAGCGCGTAGTTCTCAACGAGAACGACCGCTTCGGCCCGTCGATCAAGGTCATTCGGCGGCTATTTCGAAATATGCTCACACTACGCCGTAACGCTCCCAGAAGCTGAAGGCCGCTGCGAGGAAGGTCTCGGTGGCCTCCCGGATGACGTCGTGCCCCACCCCCGGGACCAGGACGAGCTCGGCGTGCGGCATCCAGGCGGCCATCTCCCGGGTCTGGGCGACGGGCGTGATGCGGTCGCGCTCCCCCGCCACGAGCAGCGTGGGCTGGGCGATGGCCGCGAGGGCTTCCCGGGTGAAGTCGGGACGGTGGCGGTCCTCCTCCGCCCACCAGCGCAGCAGGGCGCGCAGCCGCTCCTCCGACCCGTGCAGCCGGGCCAGCGCCCGCCACCACAGGGGACGCGTCGTGCGCATGCGCTCCGCGTCCCAGAAGGCCTCCCCGCGGGTGGGCAGGTCGCGCACGGTGTAGTGGCTGCCCACCAGCACCTGCGTCGCCACGCGCGCCGGGTGGCGCGTCACCAGGTACAGCGCCGCCGACGCCCCCCCGCTGAAGGCCAGCACGTGCACCCGCTCGATCCCCAGGTGGTCCAGCAGCGCCGCCGCGTCGTCGGCCAGCTCGCGCAGGTCGAGGCGGTCCGAGGGGTTGGTGCTGGCGCCGTGGCCCCGCAGGTCCGGGCCGATCAGGTGGAAGCGCGCGGCCAGCGGCGCCAGGATTGGCTCGAAGGCGGCGCGGAAGGTGGCGCAGGCGTTGTGCAGGAGGAGGAGCGGCGGCCGGCCCGGGTCGCCGAGGCGCTCGTAGGCCAGGCGGGCACCCTCGCGCACGAAGACCGCCAGCGGCCCCCGGCCGGGGGCGGCGCCGGGGGCGATGGCGCCAGGGGAGGGCTCGCCGCCTACGGCCGCACCAGCCGCCAGGTCCCTCCCTGGATGCGCACGATCACCGCCGCCCGCTTGTCCAGCCCCAGGTGGTCCTTCGGGGAGAAGTTGAAGACGCCGGTGATCCCCACGAGCTCCTTGGTGCCGCGCTCGATCTGGTCGCGCAGCGTGGCCCGGAAGCCGCCCACGTTCTCCGGGCGCACCCCCTGGCGCAGCACCCGCTCGATGGCCGGCTTGAGGATGAGCATGGCGTCGAGCGCGTGCCCGCCGAACGTGTTGCGCGTGCCGGGGCCGAAGCGCCCCTCGTAGCGGCGGATGTACTCGAGCAGCACCGGCTTCTGCGTGTTGGTGTCGGGCAGCTCCTCGGCCACCAGCAGCGGGCCGACGGCCAGGACGACACCCTCCACGGTGGGCCCGCCCAGGTCGAGGAAGGTCTTATTGGCCACCCCGTGGCTGTGGTAGATCGGCTGGCGCAGGTTGAGGTCGCGGATGTTCTTCGTGGCCACGTTGGCCCCGGGCGGGATGGCCCAGATGAGGAAAGCGTCGGGGTTGCGCCCGGCGGCGCGGGTGATCTGGCTGGTCACGTCGGTGGCGGTGCGGGCGAAGGACTCCTTGGCGACGATCTCGATGCGCTTCTGGGGGGCGACCTTCTCGAACTCCTGCAGCCCCACCTGGCCGAAGGCGTCGTCGAAGCCGAGCCAGGCGATGCGCCGGTGCCCCACCCGGGCCATGTAGTCGCCCAGCACGTCCAGGATCAGGCGGTCGGTCTGGGGGGTCTTGAAGACCCAGCGGCGCTGCTCCACGGGCTCGATGATGGTCACCGCCGCGGCCAGCGAGATGGTGGGGACGCGGGCGCGCTGGACGGTGTCGATGATGGCCAGGCTGGCCGGGCTGGTGGTGCAGCAGACCACGGCCGCCACGCGCTCCTCCTCGATGAACCGCTTGGTGGCGATGACGGCCTTGGTGGGGTCGCTCTCCCCGTCCGTGATCAGGTACTGGATGCGCACCTCTCCCTGCGGGCCGCGGGCGGTCCCGAGCTCCGTCTCGTAGAGCTGGACCGTGTTGCGCTCCGGGATCCCCAGCGACGAAGCCGGCCCGGTGATGTCGACGACGAAGCCGATCTTCACCGTGGCCGGCTGCGCCGCCCCCGGCGGGGTCGCGCCGACGAGCAGCGCCACCGCGGCCAGCAGGGCCAGGGCGGCCGGCCGCCGGCGCACGGTCGGGCGGGCGGAGAGCACGCGGGTCAGGGCGAACGGTCGCATATCCCTTCACCCCCGTGGACGGTCTTGCAAGGCTGTCCTCGACTGGATCGTGGAGAGTGATTCGTCGGACGGCAACGGCCGCCCTGCGCCCCGGGCCGCCCTGCGCCCGAGGTCGTTCCTCCAGGGCCGCCCTGCGCGGGGCCGCCCCGCCAGCCGGCGTGTCGGTCTCGGCGGCGGCCCCTCAGGCCACGTGCCCGCCCAGGTAGGCGGCCCGCACGCGGGGGTCCTCCGCCAGCGCGGCGGCTGGCCCCTCCAGCACCACCCGGCCGCCCTCCATGACGTAGGCGCGGTGGGCCACCCCGAGCGCGGCGCGGGCGTTCTGCTCGACCAGCAGCAGGGCCAGCCCCTGGCCGATGAGGGTGCGCAGCACCCGCAGGATCTCGCGGATGACCAGCGGGGCCAGCCCGAGCAGCGGCTCGTCCATGAGCAGCAGCCGCGGACGGGCCATCAGGCCGCGGCCCACCGCCACCATCTGCTGCATCCCGCCCGAGAGGGCCCGCGCGGGGGCGCGCTGCCGGTCGCGCAGCACGGGGAAGAGGCGCAGCACCTCCTCCAGGGCCTCGGCGACGGCCGCCGGCGGCTCCCGCCGCGCCCGGTGGTAGGCGCCCAGCAGCAGGTTGTCGTGCACCGAGAGGGTGGTGAAGAGCTGCCGCCGCTCCGGCACCAGCACCATGCCGCGGGCCACCAGGGCCTCCGGCGGCAGCCCCAGGACGGGCCGGCCGTCCAGCGCCACGTGGCCCCGCGCCTGCACGAGCCCCGTGAGCGCGTGCAGCAGCGTGGTCTTCCCCGCGCCGTTGGGGCCGATGATGGCCACGCACTCGCCGGGGTGCACCGCCAGCGCCACGCCGCGCAGCGCGTGGACCGGCCCGTACCAGGCGTGGAGCTCCTCGACGGTCAGCAGCGGCGCCGCGCTCATGCCGGCTCCCCTCCGGGGCCCGCGGGCGCGGCCGCGCCCGCCGGCTCGCCCAGGTAGGCCGCGATCACCTGGGGGTCCTGCTGCACCGCCTGGGGCGGGCCCTCGGCGATGGCCCGCCCGTAGTTCAGCACCAGGACCCGGTCCGCCAGCCCCATCACCAGCCCCACGTCGTGCTCGACCAGCAGCACGGTGACGCCGTCCGCGCGGATGCGGCGGATCAGCGCCACGAGCGCCGCCCGCTCCGCCGCGCTGAGCCCGGAGGCGGGCTCGTCCAGCAGGAGGAGGCGGGGCTGCGCGGCCAGGGCGCGGGCCAGCTCGACGAGGCGCTGCGCCCCGAAGGGGAGCGCGCCGGCGCGCGCGCCGGCCAGGTGGGCCAGCCCGACCCGCTCCAGGTAGGCCAGGCTCTGCCGCGAGGCGGCGGCCTCCTCGGCGGCGGCCAGCCCCAGCATGGAGACGACGAAGCCGCTGTGCAGGTGGCGGTGCAATCCCAGCATGACGTTCTCGGCCACGGTGAGGTCGGGGACGATGTGCGGCGTCTGGAAGGTGCGCGCCACCCCGGCGGCGGCCACGGCGTAGGCGGGCAGCCGGTCGAGGCGCAGGCCGTCCAGCGTGACCTGGCCCGCGGTCGGGCGCAGCACCCCCGAGATCAGGTTGAAGACGGTGGTCTTGCCGGCGCCGTTGGGGCCGATGATGGCGTAGATCTCGCCGGGAGGCACGGCGAAGGTGAGGTCGTCCACGGCCACGAGCCCCCCGAAGCGCTTGGTCAGGTGCTCGACGGTGATGAGCGGATCGTCGCCGCCTCGCGCGCGGGAGCGCGAGGCTCCCTCGCCGGGGTGCACGACCGCCACCGCGCCCCGCGCCTCCGTCAGGCCCGACGGTGCTGCACTCGGGGCGGCGGCCAGGTCCGAGGGCGCGGTGGCATCCCCGGCCGGTCCGGCCGCGCCGGCGGCAGTCCGCTCCAGCCGCAGCAGGCGCAGGACGAACGGCCACAGCCCCTGCGGCCAGAAGATCACCACCGCCGCCAGCAGCACCCCGAAGACGATGATCTCGTACTCCGCCGACGCCCCGGCCCGGAAGAAGCGCGGCAGCACCGTGCGCAGAGCCTCGCGCAGGATCGTCAGCACGGCCGCGCCCAGCACCGCCCCCGGGAGGTGGGCGATCCCCCCGAGCACGCTCATCACCAGCAGGGCGATGGAGAACTCGAAGGCGAAGGGGGTGGGGTTCACGAAGCTCAGCCAGTGCACGTAGAGGCTGCCGGCCAGCCCGGCGAAGGCGGCGCTGAGGGCGAAGACCCGCCCTTTGTAGCTGGCCGGGTTGATGGCCAGCGTGGCGGCCACCACCTCGCTCCCCCGCACCGCCGCCAGCGCCCGCCCCACCCGCGAGCGCACCAGGTTGCGGCTCAGCCCCAGGGCCCCCAGCACCGCCGCCCAGCTCAGGTAGTAGAGGGCGCGGTCCCCCGCCAGGGTGACGGGCCCGAGCCCCAGCGGCGGGATGCCGGTGAGCCCGCTGGGCCCGCCGGTGAGGTGCTGCAGGTTGCGGAAGAGGACGTCCACGACCACGTTCAGGGCCAGGGTGCCCAGCACCAGGTAGTGGCCGCGCAGGATGAGGATGGGAGCGCCCACCACCCAGGCCAGCAGCGCCGCGCCGGCCACGGCGCAGATCATCCCCAGCCAGGGGTCAACCCCGTAGCGCAGCGTGGTGATCGCCGAGACGTAGGCGCCCACCCCGTAGAAGGCCGCCTGGCCGAGGGAGACCTGCCCGGCGTACCCCCCCAGCAGGGTGAGCCCCACGGCGATGAGGGCGTTGAGCCCGATGAAGAGGAAGATGCTGAGCGACACCCGCCCGGCCACCGCCCAGGGGAGGAGGAGGAGCCCCGCCAGCAGGGCGGCCAGCGCCACCCGGTCGCGCGCCCAGGGGATGGGCCGGCGGGCGACGACCGTCTCGCTCACTCCTGCGCCGCCTCCTCGCCGATGAGGACTCCCTCGCGCAGGGCGGCGAGCGCCCGCGCCAGCAGGACGGCGATGAGCCCCCCGAAGGCGATGGCGTCGCGGTAGTTGGAGGAGATGAGCCCGGCCCCCAGCGACTCCACCACGCCGAAGGCCAGCGTGGCCACGACGGTCAGCGGGTAGGAGGTCATGCCGGCCACCACCGCCCCGACGAACCCCTTGAGCCCGAGGATGAGTCCCATGTCGTAGGTGGCCAGCGTCAGCGGCGTGATGAGCACCCCGGCCAGGCCGCCGAGCCCTCCGGCGATGGCGAAGGCCAGCGTGCCCATGCGGTCGACGCTGATGCCGGCCAGGCGCGCGGCGGTGGGGTTCACCGCGCAGGCCCGCAGCGACTTGCCGCGCAGCGTCCGGCTGAAGAAGAGGTAGGCGGCCAGGAGGATGACCGCCACCGCCCCCAGCACCCACAGCGCCTGGCGCGTCACGACGGCGCCGGCCACCCGCACCGGCGGGCCGGTGACGAAGGGGGGCAGGCTGTAGGGGTTGGTGCCCCACACGAGCAGCAGGATGCCGCGCAGCGTCAGGTGGGCGGCGATGGTGACGATGAGCAGGGTGAGGGCGCTGGCGCCGCGCACGGGGCGGATGGCCACCAGGTGCATCCCCGCGCCGAGCGCGGTGGCGGCGGCCACGGCCAGCAGGAGCGCCGCCCCCAGCGGGACGCCCGCGCCTACGGCGCTGGCGGCCAGCAGCGCGCCGAAGGCGGCGAACTCCCCCTGGGCTACGTTCACCACGCGGGTGACGCTGGCGATGACCACGAGGCCGAGCCCCAGCAGGGCGTAGATGGCCCCGTTCACCAGGCCGCTGGCGACGAACTGGGCGATCTGCTGCTCCAGGGTCATGGGCCCGCAGGGGATGTTCCGTCGGGCCCCGGCGAATTCCTGGGGGGAGGCGGTCTTCGGGGCGCAGGCCGGGCAGCCCACGGGGCGCCCGTCAGCGGGTCAGGCCAGCTCTCAGCCCTCCTCACGGAAGACCGGGACTTCCACCGCTTCCGCGGCCTCCCCGTGGCGCACCTGGCCTGAGCGGCGGGCTATACTACGAGTGAGCCGGTAACGAGCGCCCCCCGCGGGCACCGGCCGGCAGGCGCCTGCGCGGGGCAGAGGAGGCGGCCGTGCTGCGAGGGTCCCTGGTCCCCCTGGTGACGCCCTTCCGGGACGGGCAGATCGACCAGGCCGCGTTCGACGACCTCATCGAGTGGCAGATCGCCAGCGGCACCCACGGCCTGGTCATCGGCGGCACCACGGGGGAGCCGACCTCGCTCTCGTTGGAGGAGCGGGAGTTCCTCATCGAGCGCGCCGTCCGGCGGGCCCGCCAGCGGGTGCCGGTGATCGCCGGCACGGGCACGAACAACCTGGACGAGACGTTGCGGCTCACCGCCTTCGCCCGGCGGGCCGGCGCGGACGCCGTCCTCGTCGTCGTCCCCTCCTTCGTGCGCCCCTCCCCCGAGGGGCTGTACCGGTACTTCTCCGCCGTCGCCGCCGCCACCGACCTGCCCGTGATCCTCTACAACATCCCCGGCCGCACCGCCACCAACCTGGACGTGGAGACGATGGCCCGGCTGGCCGACGCCCACCGGAACATCGTCGGGGTCAAGGAGGCCAACAAGGACTTCGAGCACATCATCCGGGTCTTCCACCGGCTGGGGTCGCGCCTGGCCGTCTACTCCGGGATCGAGCTCTTCTGCTTCCCCCTGCTGGCTCTGGGCGGCGCCGGGCACGTCAGCGCCACCGGCAACGTGATACCGCGCGAGGTGGCGCGCCTGTACGACCTGGCGGCGGCGGGGCGCTGGGAGGAGGCGCGCGAGCTGCACACCTCCCTCGTGCCGATGAACGAGGCCCTCTTCCTGGAGACGAACCCGGTGCCGGCGAAGACGGCGCTGGGGCTCATGGGGCGCATCCGGCCGGAGGTGCGGCCGCCGCTGGCGCCGCTGGCGCCGGCCAGCGAGGCGCGGCTGCGCGCCGTGCTGGAGCAGTACGGGCTCCTGGCGGCAGCCCCGGTCGGAGGGAGCTGAGGGACGCCCCGGAGCGGTCGCGGAGGTCCGCCGATGCAGGTCCTGCCCGGTCTCGAGACGGCGCGCCACTACATCGACGGGCGCTTCACCGACGGCGTGCGCGGGGAGACCTTCCCCACGCTGAACCCGGCGACGAACGAGCCCCTCGCCCGGGTGGCCGCGGGCACGCCCGAGGACGTCGACCGGGCCGTGCAGGCCGCCCGGCGCGCCTTCGACGAGGGCCCCTGGCCGCGCCTGCCGGCGGCGGACCGGGCCCGCATCCTGCAGCGCATCGCCGACGTCATCGAGCGGCGCGCCGACGAGATCGCCCGCGTCGAGGTCCTGGACACCGGGATCCCCCTCACGCAGATCCGCCAGGGGCAGGTGCTGCGCGCGGCGGACAACTTCCGCTTCTTCGCCGAGATGGCCACGCGCATCCCCACCGAGGCCTATCCCAAGGACGGGGAGTTCCTCAACTACGTGCGGCGCGTGCCCGTCGGGGTGGTGGGGCTCATCACCCCCTGGAACACCCCCTTCATGCTGGAGACCTGGAAGCTCGCCCCCTGTCTCGCCGCCGGGTGCACCTGCGTCCTCAAGCCGGCGGAGTGGGCGCCGCTGTCGGCCGTGCGCCTGGTGGAGGCGGTGCAGGAGGCGGACGTCCCGCCGGGGGTGGTGAACCTCGTCCACGGCATCGGCGAGGTGGCGGGGGCGGCGCTGGTGGCCCACCCCGGGGTGAACGCCATCTCCTTCACCGGCGAGACCACCACCGGCATGGAGATCATGCGCACGGGGGCGGCGACCCTCAAGCGCTTCTCCATGGAGCTCGGCGGGAAGTCCCCGGTGCTGGTCTTCCCCGACGCCGACCTGGAGCGCGCGCTGGACGCCGTGCTGGTGGGCGTCTACACCCTCAACGGGGAGCGGTGCACGGCCAACTCCCGGCTGCTGGTGCACGAGCGCATCGCGGATGCCTTCGTCGAGCGCCTGGTGCGCCGCGTGGCCGCCCTGCGCCTGGGCGACCCGCTGGACCCGGCCACCGAGGTGGGCCCGCTCATCCACCCCGACCACTGGGAGCGGGTGCACGGCTACGTCCGCCTGGGCGAGGCCGAGGGCGCCCACCTGGCCACCGGGGGCCGGCGGCCGGCGGCGCTGCCGCAGGGCAACTACCTGGAGCCGGCGGTCTTCACGGACGTGCGCCCGGAAATGCGCATCTTCCAGGAGGAGATCTTCGGCCCGGTGCTGGTGGTGACCCGCTTCCGCGACGAGGCCGAGGCGGTGCGCCTGGCCAACGCGGTGCGCTACGGGCTGGCCGCCTACGTCTGGACCGGCGACGTGGCCCGGGCCCACCGGGTGGCGCACGCGCTGGCGGCGGGGATGGTCTGGGTGAACTCGCACAACGTGCGCGACCTGCGCACGCCCTTCGGGGGGATGAAGCACAGCGGCATCGGCCGCGAGGGCGGGCACTACTCCTTCGACTTCTTCATGGAGTACCAGACGGTGCACGTGGCGCTCGGCACCCACCGCATCCCCCGCCTGGGGACCGGCGAGCCGCTGCGTCCCACCGACGTGCGGCGGCTGAGCTGCTGATGGGGGAGGCGCGCCGCGCCCAGGGACGGGGGGACCGCCCGCAGGTGGCCGTGCTGCCGCCGCTGCTCTTCGCCGGCGCCTTCCTGCTGGGGCTGGCGGCTGAGGGGGTGCGCCCGACGCCGCTCGGGCCGCTGCCGCTGCGGCTGCTGGCGGGCGCGCTCCCCGTGGCGGCCTCGGCCGCCCTGGCCCGCGCGGCGCTTGGGGAGTTCCGGCGGGCCGGGACCCCGGTGGAAGTGTGGCGGCCGGCCACGGCGCTCGTGACCACCGGCCCCTACCGGCGCTCGCGCAACCCGCTCTACCTCGCCCTGACCCTCCTCTACCTGGGGCTGGGGATCGCCGCGGGCAGCCTCTGGGTGCTCCTCCTGCTCCTCCCGGTGCTGGTGATCCTCACCGAGGGCGTGGTCAAGCGCGAGGAGGCCTACCTGGAGCGCACCTTCGGAGAGGCCTACCGCCGCTACCGGGCCGCCACGCCACGCTGGATCTAGGAGGCGAGAGACCATGCCGGCACGGACCGGAGCGCAGTACATCGAGGGGCTGCGGAGCCGTCCGCCCGAGCTGTGGGTGGGCGGGGTCCGCGTCCCCGACCCCACCACGCACCCCGCCTTCCGCCCGGTCATCCAGAGCCTGGCCGCCCTCTACGACATGCAGCACGACCCGGCGCTGCGCGACGAGCTCACCTACATCTCCCCCACTTCGGGGGAGCGGGTGGGCCTGAGCTTCCTCACCCCGCGCACCCGCGAGGACCTGGCGCGCGTGCGCTCGATGATGAAGCGCTGGGCGGACTGGTCGGGCGGGATGCTCGGCCGCACCCCCGACTACCTCAACCGGGCGCTGATGGCCTACGCGGCCGCCAGCGACTACTGCGCCCAGGTGGACCCGCGCTTCGGGGAGAACATCCGCCGCTACTACGAGTACGTGCGCGAGCACGACCTGGTGCTCACCCACACCCTGATCAACCCCCAGGCCAACCGCAGCGTCGGCCCGGGCGGGCAGGCCGACCCCACCCTGGCGGCGCGGGTGGTGCGGGAGACCGCCGACGGGATCGTCGTCACCGGCGCCCGCATGCTGGCCACGCTGCCGGTGGCGGACGAGATCATGGTCTTCCCCTCCACCCTGCTCAAGGCCGGCGAGGAGGACCGCCCGTACGCCTTCGCCTTCGCCATCCCCACCCACACCCCCGGGCTGCGCTTCCTCTGCCGCGAGCCCTTCATCCCCGACGGCGCCGCCGCCGACCCGGTGGACCACCCCTTGAGCGCCCGCTTCGAGGAGCTCGACGCGGTGGTCCTCTTCGACGAGGTGCTGGTCCCCTGGGAGCGGGTCTTCCTCCTCTACGACGTGGAGCGCTGCAACAAGGCCTTCGGGGCCACCAACGCGGTGGTGCACATGGCCCACCAGGTGGTCACGAAGAACGTGGCCAAGACGGAGTTCGTCCTGGGCGTGGCCTCGGCCATCGTGGACGCCATCGCCATCGAGGGCTTCCAGCACGTCCAGGGGAAGATCGCCGAGATCATCTACTACCTGGAGGCCATGCGCGCCTTCCTGCGCGCCGCGGAGGCCGACGCGCAGGTGGACAAGTGGGGGATGATGACGCCGGCGTGGCCGCCGCTGGACGCCGCCCGCAACCTGTTCACCTGGATGTACCCGCGCATGGTGGAGATCGTCCAGCTGCTGGGCGCCAGCGGGCTCATGGCCCGTCCCACCCGCGCCGATGTGGAGGGGCCGCTGGCTGCGGCGGTGGAGAAGTACTACCAGGCGGCGCGGCTGCCGGCCCGCGACCGCATCCGCCTCTTCCGTCTGGCCTGGGACCTGGCGCTGTCGGCCTTCGGCTCCCGCCAGGTGCTGTACGAGCGCTTCTTCTTCGGCGACCCGGTGCGCATGCAGATGGCCACCTTCGCCGCCTACGACCGGCGGCCGTACGTCGAGCGGGTCTGGGCCTTCCTGCAGCGGGCGGACGGGGCGCCCGCCGCCGCCGTGCCCGCGGCGGCCGCCCCCGGCGGGCCCGGCGGGGCGTGAGCGAGCTCGACCTCACCCCCCAGAACTTCCGCCGCCTCATGGGCCTCTTCGCCACCGGGGTGACGGTGCTGGCGGTGGAGGCCCCGGAGGGCATCCACGGCATGACCGCCAACGCCGTCACCTCGGTCTCGCTGGAGCCGCTGCTCGTGCTGGTCTGCATCGACCGGCGCGCCCGCATGCACCGCCACGTCGCCGTCGGGCGGCCCTACACCATCAACATCCTCCGGGAGGACCAGGAGCCGGTCTCGCGCTACTTCGCCGGGTCCTGGCGGGCGCCGCAGCCGCCCGAGTTCCGCTTCCGCCGCTGGACCCACGGCCCGCTCCTCGTGGGGGCGCTGGGGACGGTGGGGTGCGTCATGGACCGTCTGGTGGACGGCGGGGACCACACCATCGTCCTCTCCCGCGTCACCGGCCTGTACGCGGGGGAGCCGGGGCGGCCGCTCACCTTCTTCGGCGGGCGCTACCGCCGGCTGCACGACGAGGAGGAGGCGGCGCGGCCCCCGGCCGACGAGTGGACCCACGAGTCGGTCCGCCTCTACCACGACGCCGCCCCCTGGGAGGAGGCCGCCGATGAGGCGTAGGCGCGGCCGACCCGGGGCGGGGCGGGGCCGGGGGCGCCGCCGGGTACGGGGCCGGGGCGCCCGATGACGGCGCAGGCGCCGGAGCAGGCGCAGGCACCGGCGCAGGCGCCGGCGGTGCTGCGCGCCGCCCACATCGAGTACCGCGTCACCGACCTGGAGCGGGCGGCGGCGTTCTACGTCGGGCTGCTCGGCTTCGTCGAGAGCGCCCGCGACCCGCAGCGCCTCTACCTGCGCGGCTACGAGGAGTGGCTGCACCACGGCCTGGTCCTGCGCCGGGCCCCCGCCCCCGGCGTGGGCCACCTGGCCTTCCGCGTGGCCGGGCCCGCCGACCTGGAGGCGCTGGCCGACCTGGCGCGGCGGGAGGGCCTGCCCCACCGTTGGGTGGAGGGGGAGGAGGCGGGGCAGGGGCGGGCCCTGCGGCTGCAGGATCCCGCGGGACTGCCGCTCGAGTTCTTCCACGCCATGACGCCCGTGGCGCGCCTCCTGCAGGCCTACGACCGCTACCGCGGGCCGGGGGTGATGCGCCTCGACCACTTCAACGTCCAGGTGCCGGAGGTGGCCCCGCTGGCCCGCTGGTACCAGGAGCGCCTGGGCTTCCGCTGCTCCGAGCTCACCGAGACCGAGGAGGACCCGCCGCGCCTGTGGGCCATCTGGCTGCACCGCAAGCAGAACGTCCACGACATCGCCCTGATGACGGGGCTGGGGCCGCGGGTCCACCACGCGGGCTTCTGGATGACCGACACCACGGCGGTGCTGCGCGCCTGCGACGTCCTGGCCGCCGCCGGGCAGGTGGCGGCGATCGAGCGCGGCCCGGGCCGCCACGGCCTCAGCAACGCCTTCTTCCTGTACCTGCGCGACCCCGACGGCAACCGCCTGGAGCTGTACACGGGGGACTACCTGATCGCCGACCCGGACTGGCCGCCCATCCGCTGGCGCCTCAACGACCCCCGCCGCGCCACGCTGTGGGGGCACGCCCCGCCGCGCTCCTGGTTCGACGAGGCCTCCCCGGTGGAGTCGGTGGTGGACGGCACGCTGCTCCCCGTGCGCCCGCCGGTCATGGAGGACCGGCCGCGCTTCGTCCCCAGCGACGCGTGGCGGCACGTCGAGCAGGCCCGGGCCCTCGACGACCCGGAGCTCCTCCCGGCACCGCTGTGGTGCTGGCCCCCGTGACGCGCCCCGGGCTGGCCGAGCTGGTGGCGGCCATAGCCGCGGGGCGGCGCTCCCCCGTCGACCTGGTCGACCGCTGCCTCGACCGCATCGAGCGCGAGGACCCGACACTGCACGCCTTCATCACCGTGACCGGCGTCGCCGCGCGCCGGCTCGCCGCGGAGCGCGAGGCGGAGGCGCGGCGCGGGGAGGTGCGCGGGCCGCTCCACGGCGTGCCCGTGGCGGTGAAGGACCTCCTCGACGTGGCCGGGCTGCCCACGACGGCGGGGGCGGCGGTGCGGCGCGGCCACGTGGCGGAGACCACGGCCACGGCGGTGCGGCGGCTCGAAGCGGCGGGGGCGGTCGTCGTCGGCAAGACCAACCTGCACGAATTCGCCTTCGGCGTCACCTCGGTGAACCCGCACTTCGGCGCCGCGGCCAACCCGCGCGCGCCCGACCGGGTGGCCGGCGGCAGCAGCGGGGGATCGGCGGCCGCGGTGGCCGCGGGGCACTGCGCCGCCGCGCTCGGGACCGACACCGGCGGCTCGATCCGCATCCCCGCGGCGCTGTGCGGGGTCGTCGGGCTCAAGCCCACCTTCGGGCGGGTGAGCCGTCACGGGGTCGTCCCGCTGGCCTGGTCCTTCGACACGGTGGGGCCGCTCACGCGCACCGTGGCCGACGCCGCGCTGCTCTTCGCGGTGCTGGCCGGCCCGGACGCCCACGACCCCCTGACGGGCCGCTGGCCGCCGCCGCCGGCGGGCCTGGCCGACCCGCCGACGCGCTTCACGGTCGTGCGGCTGCGGGGGCCGTTCTTCGACGACGTGGAGCCGGCGGTGGGTGAGGCGGTGGACCGGGCGGCCCGCCACCTGGCCGCGGCGGGAGGGCGGGTCGTGGAGGCCTCCGTGCCGGAGATCGAGGCGATGCAGGTGGCCCAGACCACCATCCTCTTCGCCGAGGCCGCCGCCTACCACCGGCGCGCCTACCCGGGACGGCTGGCCGAGTACGGCGCCGACGTGCGCGAGCTGCTGGCCGAAGGGGCGGGGATCCCGGCCACCGCCTACGTGGAGGCCCAGCGCGTCCAGGCCCTGGCGGTGCGCACGCTGGGACGGTTGCTGGAAGGCGCCGAGGTGTGCCTGTGCGCGGCCGTGCCCATCGCCGCCCCCCGGATCATCGACGTCGACCCGCAGCGGAGCGAGGGGTGGCGGGCCGCCCGCGCCCCGCTCAGCCGCTTCACGCGCCTCTTCAACCTCACCGGGTGGCCGGCGGTGGCGGTCCCGGCCGGGCAGACGCGGGAGGGGCTGCCCGTGGGGGTGCAGCTGGCCGCGGCGCCGGGGCGGGAGGACGCCCTGCTGGCGGTGGCCGCGCTCCTCGAGCGGGCGGAGCCCTGGCCCCTGCCGGAGGTGTAACGCTCACCGCTTCACGCGGCAGGTGCCCGGCGCTCAGGGAGTATCCCCCGAGCGGTCAGGCATGCGCCCCCCCACCGTCATGTTTGCGGAGCCAGGGGTATATACGAATTCGTACTCTTCCGAGCGCGGTGGGCGCCCCGGCCAGGGGGAGCCTCCAGCCACCCGTCCGGGCCCAGTGGCGGGGACCTGCCCAGGGAGGGCGGGGTGCGGTGTGCAGACCGGTGTGCGGTCCGGGACGGGGCCCGGAGAGGAGGAGGAGGATGGCCATCAACGTCTTGCTGGTGGAGGACCAGTCCCTGATCCGCTCGGGGCTCCGCTCGCTCCTCGAGCGGGAGACGGACATCAACATCGTCGGGGAGGCCGGTGACGGCGAGGAGGCGATCCAGAAGGCGCGGGAGCTCGCCCCCGACATCGTGCTCATGGACCTCAAGCTGCCGCGGGTCGACGGCATCGAGGCCACCCGCTCGATCAAGGCGGAGAGCCCGCGGGTGGAGGTCATCGTGCTCTCGGTCTACGAGGACGACGAGTACGTCTTCCAGGCGATCCAGGCCGGGGCCACCGGGTACATCCTCAAGGACATCACCCCGGAGAACCTGGTGCGGGCCATCCGCGCCGTCTACGCCGGGCAGACGATGATCCACCCCGGGATCGCCCGCAAAGTGCTGGAGCGGCTCTCCTACATGGCCCGGGAGCGGGCAGCCGGGCTGACCAGGCTCCACAGCGACGGCCTCACCGACCGGGAGGTGCAGATCCTGGTGGAGATGGCGAAGGGCGCCAGCAACAAGGAGGTGGCCGCCAAGCTCTTCGTCTCCGAGAGCACGGTGAAGAGCCACCTGCGCACGATCTACCGGAAGGTGGGGGTGCGCGACCGGGCCCAGGCGGTGGCTTACGCCATCCGCAAGGGATTCATCCGCTAGCGCCGCGCCCCCGCCCTGCACCGCCAGGCCCCGCGCCCCGCCCTGCACCGCCAGCCCCGCGCCCCCGCCCTCCGCCCGCCGATGGACGCGCCGTCCGTCGGGCGGCGGAGGGAGGCTTCGTCAGCGGAGCGCGGGCGTTGCCCGCCCGGGGCACGGCCACGGTGAGGGCGGTCGCCTAGGATCAGGGGCATGCAGCGCCCTCATGGCGGACGTCTGGTCCAACGCGAGCTGGTCGGCGAGTGGCGCGAGGAGGCGCTGGCCGGCAGCCGCCGCCTGCCGCGGTGGCCGATCAACGTCGACCTGGCCCGCGACCTGGAGAACCTCGCGCGGGGCGTCCTCAGTCCCCTCGAGGGGTTCATGGGGGAGGAGGACTTCCGCAGCGTCCTGTACCGCAAGCTCCTCGCCTCCGACCTCCCCTGGACCCTGCCGGTCGTCCTCGACGCCGACCCGTCACAGCTGCGGGCGCTGGGCGGCGCGGAGACGGCGGTGCTGGAGGCGGCGGGGCAGCCCGTGGCGGTGCTCCACATCACCGAGGTCTTCCGCCACGACCCGCGGGAGCACGCCTTCGAGGTCTTCCGCACGCTCGACCCGGCGCACCCGGGGGTGGCGCGCACGCTGGCCATGGGCCCGTACCTGGTCGCCGGCCCCATCGACCTGCTCGCCGGGCTGCCGCACCCGTTCGCCCGCTACCGCCTCTTCCCGCGGGAGACGCGGATCCTCTTCCGGGAGAAAGGGTGGCGCACGGTCGTCGGCTTCCAGACCCGGAACGTCCCCCACCTGGGGCACGAGTACGTGCAGAAGACGGCGCTGACCTTCGTCGACGGCATCTTCGTCAACCCGGTGCTGGGCCGCAAGAAGCCCGGCGACTTCCGCGACGAGGTCATCCTGGAGGCGTACGAGGCGCTGCTGGCCCACTACTACCTGCGGCCGCGGGCGGTGCTCTCCGTGCTGCACACGGAGATGCGCTACGCCGGCCCGCGGGAGGCGGTCTTCCACGCCATCCTGCGCAAGAACTTCGGCTGCACGCACTTCGTCGTCGGCCGCGACCACGCCGGGGTGGGGAGCTTCTACCCGCCCTATGCCGCCCAGGAGATCTTCGACGAGTTCCCCGACCTGGGCATCGTGCCGCTCTTCTTCACCGCCTTCTTCCACTGCCGCCGGTGCGGGACGGTGGCCAACGAGAAGACCTGTCCCCACCCCGTCGAGCACCGGGTCCCCTTCAGCGGGACGGCGCTGCGGCGCGCGCTGGAGGCGCGCCACGGGGAGGCGGCGGCGCTCATCCGGCCGGAGGTCGCCGAGGTGGTCAGGCGCCACCCCGCGCCCTTCGTCGCCGCGCGCCCGGCGCCCGCCTGAGGGGGCGGTCTCCCCGCCGGCGCGCGCGGCGGGCGGGGCCGGCGGCGGTGCGGCGAGGCGTGTCGGCGGGCGCGTCGGCGGGCGTGTCCTAGGAGCTCTCCCCCGCGCCGGCGAATCGGGCGGGAGGCGGAACCTGCCCCGGGGGTGAGGCGTGCCGGATGAGCGCCGGAGAGTGGAAGACATCGCGCTCGTGCTCGCGGAGCTCGAGGACCGCCTGCTGCGGCTGATCCGGGAGGGCCACAGCGGGCGCCTCCGCCCCGAGGAGGCCAACCGCGCGCTGGTGGCCATGGCCCGCGAGTTCCACCTGGTCTTCCACCGCATCCAGGAACGGTTGGAGCAGCGCGACCTCAGCCTCGACCAGGAGGCGCGCCTGGTGGAGTTGCGCCGCCGCTGCCTGCGCCTGTACCGCAAGGCGCGCGTGGAGGACTTCTTCGTCCGCAAGCTCCGCCTGGAGGAGGCCCTGCGCCAGCGGGTCTCCCCCGAGGCGTTCGAGATCTACGAGACCCTGCAGGCGGTCGAGGAGGAAGAGGAGGACTTCCTGGCCCAGGACGAGACGGCCCTGGAGCGCGCGCTCGCCGAGACCACGCCGGTGGTCGAAGAGGCCGGGGAGCACGCCGACGACCGCCTCACGGCAGGGAGCGCCGAGTAGGACCGGGTGCCAGGGCGGCGGCGGCCGCCCGGTCGAGCAGCCAGAGGACCGGCAGGCCGCGCAGGACCGCGGCCGGCACGTCCGCCGCTTCCCCGGCCCCTCCCTCGCCCGCAGCCGGGCCCGCCCCTCCCAGGGCCCGCGCCACCGCCGGAGCCTTGGCCCGCCCCGTCGCCAGTACCAGGACGCGCCGCGCCGGGGCCAGCGCGCGGGGCGTGAGCGTGATGCGCCACACCGGCGGGGCCGGCGCGCGGGTGGCCTCGACGTAGCGGGCGGAGCGCAGGGCCGCCGATGCGGGGAAGAGCGAAGCGATGTGGCCGTCCTCGCCGATCCCCAGCAGCACGCAGTCCAGGGCCGGCGGGTCGCCCAGCACGGCGAGCAGTTCCGCCTCGTAGGCGCGCGCCGCCGCCTCGGGCGCCTCTTCGCCACGGATGCGGTGGAGACGCTCCGGCGGCACCGGCACGTGGCGGAGCCAGGCCTCGTAGGCCAGGCGGAAGTTGCTGGCGGGGTGGTCGGGCGGGACGGCCCGCTCGTCCCCCCAGAAGATCTCCACCCGGTCGTAGGGGAGCGCCTCGGGGCCGGCGGCGGCGAGCCGGTGGTAGAGCGCGCGCGGGGTGCGGCCGCCGGAGAGGGCCAGCGCGAAGCGCCCGCGCGACGCCACCGCCCGGCGGGCCTCCTCCCGGAGGACCTGCAGTGCGGCGGCGGCCACCTCGTCCGCCGTCGGGAGGACGCGGACCTCCGGCGCCGCTATCCTGCGCTCTCCTCCCCCGACCGGCGGCGCGCGGCGGGTTCGAGGAGCGGGAGGAGGGCGCGCAGCGACTCCTCGTAGACCCGGTCGTGGCCGTGGACGTCGAGCTCGGCCGAGAGCAGCGAAACCTCGTCGGGGGCCTCCAGCGGTACCAGGCGGCGCGAGGTCCACCCGTCCTCGAGCGTGACCGAGGCGAGCAGGGCCCGGCGGTCCTCGGTCCCGGCGATGGAGAAGGTGGCCTGGCCGCCGGCGGCGACGATCAGCGCCAGCAGGAGCGCGCCGGCGGGGAGGCGGGAGGTGGGGTCGGGGTGGAGGGCCACGGTGACGGGGTCGCCCTGCGGGTCGGTGAGCACGGCCCGCCACACCTCCGCCTCCCGGGCGAACGGCTCCCGCACGCGCCACAGCAGGCGGCTGGCCAGCCAGCCCACGTAGAGCAGCGCCTGCACCCGCGAGGAGGCGGCATGGGTGAGGCGCACGCGCTCGATGCGGTCCAGGTAGCCGGCGTGCGGCGGGTCGAAGCAGTGGGCCGTTACCCCGCGCCACACCGTCAGCCGCCCCCAGGAGAGGTCGCTCACCGCCACGGGCGCCGGCGGGGCGCTCACCACGCGGGCGACGTCGGCCAGCCCGGCCGCGCCGTCGGGGAAGGCGGCGGAGTCGAGCACGAGCCGGTCGGCCAGGTCGAGCAGCTCCAGGAGGAGTCCGTCCCAGGTGACCGGCGCCGGCCAGTAGAGGTAGACCGGCATGTCGGGCAGGATCAGGTGCCGCACCAGGCTGGTCAGCCGGCCGAGGGCCTGGCGCGGCGCCCGCAGGATGATCTGCTCCGAGACGACCTGCTGGCGCTCGGCGCCCACCGCCGTCCCGTGGGCGGCCACCGCCGCCTGCAGGTCCGGCGCCCCCGGGTCGACCACCAGGATGATGGCCCGCGCCGGGTGGCGCTCGCTCGTCCGCGCCACCACCTCGATGAGGCGCTCCCCTTCGGCCGGGCCGGGTGCGAACGCCACCAGCGTGATGGTGCGCGCCCGCGTGACCGGCCGTTCCAGCTGCTCGGCCGCCGTGCGCAGGAGGTCGCCCAGCTCCCGCTCGATGGCGCCCACGGGCACCGGCCGCGGGCGCTCCACCAGCGGGCGCACGCGCACCGCTGGGCTCACCGCCCCCTCCCTCCGCCGCGGGCGGCCGCGGCTACAGGCGCCGCCACCGGCGCCCCTCCCGCTCGATCAGGGCCTTCGCCTCCGGCGGGCCCCACGTCCCGGCCCAGTAGTTGGGGAACTCCGCGGGCGTCTGCGCCCACACCTCCAGCAGCGGCATGACGATGGCCCAGGCCTGCTCCACCTCGTCGCGCCGGGCGAAGAGGGTGCGGTCCCCCACCATGGCGTCCAGCAGGAGGCGCTCGTAGGCGGTGGGCTCCTCCACCCCGAAGGAGGTGCCGTAGTTGAAGTCCATGGTCACCGGGCGGATGCGGGTGAGCTGGCCCGGCACCTTGGCGGAGAAGCGCAGGGCGATGCCCTCGTCGGGCTGGATGTTCAGCGCCAGCACGTTGGGCTCCAGCTCGTCCACCCCCACCCGGCGGAAGAGGAGCAGGGGCGGCTGCTTGAACTGGATGGCCAGCTCGGTGACGCGCTTGGGCAGGCGCTTCCCCGTGCGCAGGTAGAAGGGCACGCCGGCCCAGCGCCAGTTGTCGATCTCGAAGCGCACCGCCACGAAGGTGGGCGTCTGGGAGTGCGGGTCCACCCCCTCCTCCTCGCGGTAGCCCGGGACCTCCCGGCCGTCCACCGCGCCCCGCCCGTACTGGCCGCGCACGGCGAAGCTCTCCACCTCCTCGGGGGTGAAGGGGTGGATGGCGTGGAGGACCTTCACCTTCTCGTCCCGGACCGCGTCCGCCTCCATGGAGATGGGCGGCTCCATGGCCACGAGGGTGAGCAGCTGCATCAGGTGGTTCTGCAGCATGTCGCGGACGACCCCGGCCTCCTCGTAGAAGGCGCCGCGCCCCTCCACGCCGATGGACTCGGCCACGGTGATCTGCACGTGGTCGACGTACTCGCGCGACCAGATCGGCTCGAAGATGGTGTTGGCGAAGCGGAAGATCAGGATGTTCTGGACGGTCTCCTTCCCCAGGTAGTGGTCGATGCGGTAGACCTGCGACTCGTCGAAAACCTCGGCCACCTTGGCGTTGAGGGCGCGGGCGCTCTCCAGGTCGAAGCCGAAGGGCTTCTCGATGATGATGCGCGCCCACCCCGGCCCCTCGCCCCGCCGCACCAGGTGGGCGCCCAGGTGGTCGATCACCGTGGGGTAGGTGCTGGGCGGGGAGGCCAGGTAGAAGAGGCGGTTGCCCCCCAGCCCCTGCTGCCGGTCCAGCTCCTCCAGGACGGTGCGCAGGCGCGCGTAGCCCTGGGGGTCGTCGAAGGCGCTCTGGACGTAGTGCACGTGCTCGGCGAAGGCCTCCCAGGGCGCGGGCTCGAAGGGGACCTCGGTGCTCTCCTCCACGGCCCGACGCAGCTGCTCGCGGAAGGGCTCCGTGCCCACCGGGCGGCGCCCCACGCCCACGACGGCGTAGCCGGCCGGCAGCTGCCCCTTGCGGGCCAGGTTGTAGAGGGCCGGGATGAGCCGGCGGCGGGCCAGGTCGCCGGTGGCCCCGAAGATCACCACGGCGCAGGGGGGCGGCACCCGCCGCAGGCGCAGCCCCTCGCGCAGCCGGTCGGGCAGGGTCGTCGTCGCCTTCACCACGGTGGTGCCCCCGTCTCCTCAGGTCTGGTGGACGGCGTGGCCGCCGAACTGCTGGCGCAGCGCCGCCACCACCCGCGCGCTGAACGAGTCCTCCTGGCGGGAGCGGAAGCGGGCGAAGAGGGCAAGCGCGATGGCCGGTACGGGGACGGCGCGCTCCACCGCGTCCTGCACCGTCCAGCGCCCGTAGCCGGTGTCCTCCACGTACCCCCGGATGCCCTCCAGGCCGGGGTCGGCGGCGAAGGCGCGCTCGGCCAGCTCCATCAGCCAGGACCGCACCACGCTCCCCTGGTTCCACAGGTGGGCGATCTGCCGCAGGTCGAGGGGGAACTCAGAGGCGTGCAGGAGCTCGAACCCCTCGCCGATCGCCTGCAGCATCCCGTACTCGACGGCGTTGTGCACCATCTTCACGAAGTGCCCCGCCCCCGGCGGACCGACGTGGGCGTAGCCGTCGGGCGGCGCCAGCGTCCGCAGCACCGGCTCCAGGCGCTGCACGTCCTCCGGGGCGCCGCCCACCATCAGGCAGTACCCCAGCTCCCGGCCCCACACCCCGCCGCTCACCCCGGCGTCCACGAAGCGCAGCCCCCGGGCGGCCAGCTCCCGAGCCCGGCGCTGGGAGTCCCGGTAGTGGGCGTTGGCGCCGTCCACCACCAGGTCGCCGGGCTGGAGGAGGGGGAGGAGGGCGTCGAGCATCTGGGTGGTGGGCGCCCCGGTGGGCAGCATCAGCCAGACCACGCGCGGCGGGGTCAGCTGCTCGGCCAGCTCCGCCAGTGAGGCCGTCCCCACGGCGCCGTACCGCCGCGCCTCCTCCACCGGGCCGGGGCTGCGGTTGAAGACCACGACCCGGTGTCCGCCCCCCAGCAGGCGGCGGGCCATGTTCATGCCCATGCGCCCCAGCCCCACGAGCCCGAGCTCCATCTGCGCCATACCTCCAGTCTACCCGGTGGGGCTGCTACAGTAGTACCCGATGCACCGTCTCCTCCGCACGACGGCGTGGGCGGTGGGGCTGACGCTGCTCCTCATCGCCCTGGGCGGGGTCGTGCGCGTGACCGGGGCCGGGCTGGCCTGTCCCGACTGGCCGCTCTGCCACGGCCGCCTCGTCCCGCCGCTGGAGGGCCTCGTCCTCGTCGAGTACGGGCACCGCCTCCTCGCCTCGCTGGTCGGGCTGCTCACGCTCCTCCTCGTGGTGCAGGCGCGCCGCGCCCGTCCCGCCCCCGGCATCCGCCGCGCCGCCTGGGCGGCTCTGCTCCTCCTGACCGTCCAGGTGCTGCTCGGCGGGCTCACGGTGCACGTGCGCCTGGTGCCGGCGGTGGTGGCCGCCCACCTGGGGACGGCCATGCTCTTCCTCGCGGCGCTGCTGGTCCTGGGCGCCGGGGCCTACCGGGCCCTCCGGCCGCTGGAGCGGAGCGCGCCGCCGGGGTTCGCCGCCCTGGTCGCCGCCACCGGCGCGCTGGCCTTCACCCAGATCCTGCTCGGCGGCTACCTCAGCACCAGCGGCGCGGCCCTGGCCTGCCCCGACTTCCCGCTCTGCCGCGGCTCGCTCCTGCCGCCGTCCGGCGGGCCGGTCCTCGTCCACTGGGTCCACCGGCTGGGGGCCGCGCTGCTGGCGCTGGCCGCCGCCGCGCTGGCCGCCCGCGCCCGGGAGGCCTCGCGGCCGCTGCGCCGTCTGGCCGCGCTGGCTATGCTGCTCGTGATCGTGCAGATCGCGCTCGGGGCCCTCAACGTCCTCACCCGCGTGGCCCCGGCGGTGACGGTGCTCCACCTGCTCACCGCCGCCCTGCTCTTCGGCACCCTGGTCCTCCTCGCCGCCCTGACGCCCGGCGCGGGCGTCGAGCCGGTCTCCCGCCCGCGTGGCCTCGCCGCCGCCGCGGGCGGGCCCGCGGCAGCGGGCGCCGGGACGTGGCGCCGGGTCGTCGCCGACTACGTGGCGCTGACCAAGCCCCGCATCGTCCTCCTGCTGCTGGCCACCACCGTCGCGGCGATGGTCGTGGCCGCCGGCGGCTGGCTCTCCCCGGCACTGCTGGTCTACACGCTGCTGGGGGGCACGCTGGCGGCCGGAGCGGCGAACGCCATCAACTGCTACTGGGACCGCGACATCGACGCGGTGATGGCGCGCACCCGCCGCCGGCCGCTTCCGGCGGGGCGCGTGGCGCCGCGGCGGGCGCTGGCCTTCGGCGCGGTCCTGGCCGTGCTGGCGGTGGCCGTGCTCGGCGGGCTGGTGAACTGGCTGAGCGCGGTCCTCGCGCTGGCCGGGCTCCTCTTCTACGTCCTCGTCTACACGATGTGGTTGAAGCGGACCACCCCGCAGAACATCGTCATCGGCGGTGCGGCCGGGGCGGTGCCGCCGCTGGTGGGGTGGGCGGCGGTGACCGGGCGGGTGGAGGTCCCGGCCCTGCTCCTCTTCCTCATCGTCTTCCTGTGGACCCCGCCGCACTTCTGGGCGCTGGCGTTGCAGCGGCGGCAGGAGTACGCGGCCGCCGGGGTGCCGATGCTGCCGGTGGTCGCCGGCGAGGCGACCACCCGCCGGCAGATCTTCGCCTACACGGTGGCGCTCGTGGCGGCGACGCTGCTCCTCGTGCCCTTCGGCGGGGCCGGCGGGCTCTACCTGGCCGCGGCGGTGCTGCTGGGCGCCGGCTTCCTCCGCCTGGCCCTGGCCGTCCTGCGGGAGGGGAGCGCGCGGGCCGCCGGGGGGCTGTTCGGCTACTCCATCGTCTACCTCGTGCTGCTGCTGGCGGCGCTCATGGTGGACCGGCTGGTGTGAGCGGGACGGCGCGCGACCGACCCCCGGGCCCCGGCCCCGTCCCGCCCGATCCGGCGGCTACCGGCCCCGCGGGGGGCGATCCCGCCCCGGAGGGCACCACCCAGCCCCTGGCCGGGGTCCGCGTGCTGGAGCTCGCCTCCTTCATCGCCGGACCCTTCTGTACCATGCTGCTGGCCGACTTCGGCGCGGAGGTGGTCAAGGCCGAGCCGCCCGGCGAGGGCGACCCGATGCGCCAGTGGGGCGTCCACCTGGACGACGGCCGCTCGCTGTGGTGGCCGGTCATCGGCCGGAACAAGAAGTCGGTCACCCTCGACCTGCGCCGGCCGCGCGGGCAGGCGCTGGCGCGGGCGCTGGCGCAGCGCGTGGACATCCTGGTGGAGAACTTCCGCCCGGGGACGCTGGAGCGGTGGGGCCTGGCGCCGGCGGACCTCCACGCCCTCCACCCGGGGCTGGTGATCGTGCGCATCTCCGGGTTCGGCCAGACCGGGCCCTACCGCCACCGCGCGGGCTTCGGCAGCGTGGCCGAGGCGATGGGCGGGCTGCGCTACCTCACCGGGTATCCCGACCGCCCGCCGGTGCGGGTGGGGCTCAGCATCGGCGACACGCTGGCCGGCCTCTTCGCCGCCTACGGCGCGGTGGTGGCGCTGCGCGAGCGGGAGGCGCGCGGCCGCGGGCGCGTGGTGGAGCTCGGGATCACCGACGCGGTGGTGGCGGTGCTCGAGTCGGTCCTCACCGAGTACAGCCGCCTCGGCGTCGTCCGCGAACGCACCGGCAACATCCTCCCCGGCATCGCCCCGAGCAACCTCTACCCCACCGCGGAGGGGAGCTGGGTGGTGATCGGCGCCAACGCCGATTCGGTCTTTGCCCGCCTGTGCCGGGCGATGGGACGGCCGGAGCTGGCCCAGGACCCCCGCTATGCCACCCACACCGCCCGCGGCCAGCGCCAGCAGGAGCTGGACGAGCTGGTGGCGGCCTGGACGCGCACCCTGCCGCGGGCGGCGCTGCTGGCCCTGCTGGAGGAGCACGGGGTGCCCGCGGGACCGGTCTACACCGCCGCGGACGTGGCGCACGACCCGCACTACCGCGCCCGGGGCACCGTGCGCGAGGTCCAGGATCCCGCCTTCGGCCGGCTGCTCATGCAGGGCCCCGTGCCCTTCTTCGACGGCGGGGGCGGGGCCATCCGCTGGACCGGACCGCCGCTGGGGGCGCACAACGAGGAGATCTACGGCGGCTGGCTGGGGCTCGGCGCGGAGGAGCTGCGCGCGCTGCGCGCCGAAGGGGTGATCTGATGCCCCACCTCCCGGACGCCGCCACCACCGCCCCGGTCCTGCCCCGGGCTCCCGCGGCCGCCGCGGCGGTGGCCTTCCTCGACGTGCGCAAGACTTTCCCCATCCCCGGCGGCGGGCGGTACACGGCGCTCGACGGCGTGACCCTCGCCGTCGCGCCGGGCGAGTTCGTGGCCATCGTCGGCCCCACCGGCGGGGGGAAGTCCACGCTGCTCAACCTGGCCGCCGGGCTGCTCGCCCCGGACGCCGGGGAGGTGCGGGTCTTCGACGTCCCGCTGCGCGGGCTCAACCGCTCCGCCACCTACCTCTTCCAGCAGGACGTCCTGCTGCCGTGGAAGACCGCCGAGGAGAACGTCATGCTCGGCCTGCTCTTCCGCCGCCACCCTGCCGCGCAGTGCCGGGCGCTGGCCCGGGAGTGGCTGGCGCGCGTGGGCCTGCGCGGCTTCGAGAACCGCTACCCCCACCAGCTCTCCGGGGGGATGCGCAAGCGCGTGGCATTGGCCCAGACCCTCATCGTCGACCCCGAGATCCTCCTGATGGACGAGCCCTTCGGTTCGCTCGACGTGCAGACGCGGCAGATCATGGAGAACGACCTGCTGCGCATCTGGGCGGAGTTCCGCAAGACGGTGCTCTTCGTCACCCACGACCTGGAGGAGGCCATCGCCCTCAGCGACCGGGTGGTGGTGCTGAGCAGCGGGCCGGCCGCCCGGGTGATCGGGTCCTACCCGGTACCGCTGCCCCGGCCGCGGGACGTGGCGGCGATCCGGCTGGAGGAGGCCTTCGTGGAGATCTACCGCACCATCTGGCACCAGCTCCACGCCGAGGTGCGCCGGGCCTACGCGCGGCAGGCCGGGGAAGGGGCGGGGTGACGGTGCCGGCGCCGTTTCCCCGCGGGGAGCCCCGGCGGTGAGCCCGGCCGTCCAGCGCGTCTGGCAGGGCGGCGTGCTGCTGGCCGGGCTCGTGGGGTGGGAGGCGCTCTCCCGGGCCGGGGTGCTCGACCCCTTCTTCTTCAGCCGGCCCTCCAGCGTGGCGGCGCGCATCGTCCAGTGGTTCGCCACGGGGAGCATCTACCGCCACATCGCCGTGACGACGCAGGAGACGGTCCTGGCCTTCCTGGTGGGCAGCGTGCTGGGGGTGGCGGTGGGCTTCCTCTTCGCCCGCCTGCCGGCGGTCTCGCAGGTCTTCGACCCCTACGTGAAGGTGGCCAACGCCATGCCGCGCATCGTGCTGGCGCCCATCTTCACCCTCTGGTTCGGCCTGGGCATCCTCTCCAAGGTGGCCTTCGGCGTCACCCTGGTCTTCTTCATCGTCTTCTTCAACACGTACCAGGGCGTGCTGGAGGTCGACCGCAACGTCCTCAACAACGCCCGCATGCTGGGGGCCAGCGAGCGCGACCTCTTCCGCCACGTCCTCCTCCCCTCGGCGCTCACCTGGATCCTGGCCAGCCTGCACACCAGCGTGGGGCTGGCCCTCGTGGGCGCGGTGGTGGGGGAGTACCTGGGCTCGGCGCGCGGACTGGGCTACCTGATCGCCCAGGCGGAGGGGCTGCTGGACACCACGGGGGTCTTCGCGGGGATCGTCGTCCTCTCCGCCTTCGTCCTGCTCATCGACGGGGTGGTGACGCTCATCGAGCGGCGGCTGCTGGTGTGGAAGCCGCAGCGGGCGGTGGAGGGACGGTGAGGAGCAGCGGGTCGGTCGGGGCAGAGGAGGAGGCGCTTCCGAGCTGAACCCGGTCGGTGCGGCCACTAGTGTCACCGGCTTGCCGGGTGGGGGCCTTCTTCTTCCGGCATCCTGGGGAGCAATTCTACCAGCGGGACTTGCAGGAGCGGACGGGACACGCACTGCTGAGATCGCTTACAATGCTGTCCTGCAACTGGCCACGGTCGTGTTGCGGGCTGCCGGGTACCGGACGGCCGCGAGTCGAAGCGGGCACCACGATCGCACGTTGGAGGCGCTCGGCCTGCTCCTGGGTCATGACGTCGAAGCCTTCGCAGACTACTTCGAGACATGCCGGGTAACGCGCAATACCCCGGTGTACCGGATGGCATCTACGGTTTCAGAGAGGGAAGTCCAGGGGTTGCGTAGCGTGTGAGGCGGGTGGAGTCCGGCGCGGGCGCATGGCCCGTCGGAGGGAGGCGATGACGATGGTGCGACGCGTGCTGATGGCAGGACTCCTGGTGGCCGCGCTGGCCGCCCCGGCCCTCTCCCAGGGGGCGGCGGCGCCGGAGAAGCCCCGCGTGGTCTTGGCCGTCGGCGGGGCCGAGGCCCTCGTCTACCTGCCCGTCAACGTGGCCTGGCGCCTCGACTACTTCCGCCAGGCCGGGCTCCGGGTGGACCTGCAGAACTTCGCCGGCGGCGGGCAGGCGCTGCGGGCGCTGGTGGGCGGCAGCGCCGACATGGTCAGCGGCTTCTACGACCACACCATCCAGATGCAGGCCCAGGGACGCAAGATCAAGGCCGTGGTCATGCAGCAGCGCTACCCCGGCCTCGTGCTGGCCGTGGCCAGACACGCCGCCGACGGCGGGGTGCGCACCCTGGCCGATCTGCGCGGCAAGAAGATCGGTGTCACCGCCCCCGGCTCCTCCACCCACTTCTTCATCAACTACCTGATGACCAAGGTGGGGATCGGCCTGGACGAGTTCAGCGTCATCGGCATCGGCGCCGGGGCCACCGCCGTGGCCGCGGTGCGGGCGCGCCAGGTGGACGCCCTCAGCAACGTCGACCCCACCATCACCACGCTCCAGGCCGCCGGCGACCTGGGGCCGATCCTGGCCGACACCCGCACCACCACCGGGACGCTGCGCGTCTTCGGCGGGCCCTACCCGGCGGCGTGCCTCTACACCGCCGAGGAGTTCATCCAGCGCTACCCCAACACCGTCCAGGCGATGGTCACGGCCATGGTCCGGGCGCTGCAGTGGATCCGCAGCCGCAAGGTGGAGGAGATCGTGGCCCTCATGCCGCCCGAGTACTACCAGGGCAACCGCGACCTCTACACGCGCGCGGTGCGCAACATGCTGGAGTCCTACTCGCTGGACGGGCGGATCTCGCCGGCCGGCCCGCCCAACGTCATGGCGGTGCTGGGGGCGTTCGACCCCAACGTCCGCCGGGCCACCATCAACCTGGCGGAGACCTACGACATGCGCTTCGTCGAGGCGGCCCTGCGGCAGGTGCGCGGCACGCGCTAGGCGCGCGCCGGGCCGATGGCCGGCGCGGAGGAGGCTGTGGCCGACGTCACCATCGTCGACGTCGCCCCGCGGGACGGGCTGCAGAACGAGCCGCGGCCGCTGGGGGTGGCCGAGCGGGTCGCGCTGATCCGCCACCTGGCCGCCGCCGGGGTGCCGCGCATCGAGGTGGGCGCCTTCGTCAGCCCGCAGCGGGTGCCCCAGATGGCCGGCACCGAGGCGGTCTGTGCCGCGCTGCCCCCCGGGCCGGCCTACACCGCACTCGTCCCCAACCGGCGCGGCTACGAGCGGGCCCGCACCACCGCGCTGCGCCACCTGCGCCTGGTGGTGGCCGCCAGCGAGACCTTCAACCAGCGCAACACCCGCACCACCATCGACGCCGCGCTCGACGACTTCGCCCGCATCGCCGAGCAGGCGCGGGCCGACGGGATCGCGCTGGGCGGGGCGGTGGCCACCGCCTTCGGCTGCCCCTACGAAGGGCCGGTGCCGCCGGCGGCGGTGCGCCGGGTGGTGGCGGCGCTGGTACGGCTCGGGGTGGACGAGGTGGTGCTGGCGGACACCATCGGCGTGGCCGTCCCGACCCAGGTGACGGCCCTGCTCCGGGAGGTCGGGCGCGACCTCCCGCCGGGTGTCCGGCTGGGGATCCACCTCCACAACACGCGCAACACCGGGTTCGCCAACGCCTACGCCGCCCTCACCGAGGGCGTGCGCCTCTTCGACGCCGCCCTCGGCGGCATCGGCGGCTGCCCCTTCGCCCCACGTGCCACCGGCAACATCGCCACCGAGGACCTGGTGTACATGTTCGAGCGCATGGGGGTCCGCACCGGGATCGACCTGGCGGCGCTGCTGCGGGCGGTGGCCTGGCTGGAGGAGGCGCTGGGGCACCCCGTCCCGGGGCTCGTGGCCAAGGCCGGCCCGGCGGCCGTCCCGGCCTGACGCCGTGGGCCAGACCATCGCCGAGCAGATCCTGGCCGCGCACGCCGGCCGCGACGTCGTGCGCCCGGGGGAGTTCGTCACCGTGCGGGTCGACCTGGTGATGACCAACGACCTGATGGGCCCGCCGGTCTTCGCCCAGCTCCGCCGCCTGGGGGTCAGGCGCGTCTTCGACCCCGCGCGCGTGGCCGTCGTCCCCGACCACGTGGTGCCCGCCCGCGACCTGGCCGCCGCGGCGCTCATGCAGGAGGTGCGCCGCTTCGTCCGGGAGCAGGGGATCCCGCACTTCTGGGAGGTCGGCGAGACCGGCATCGAGCACACCCTGCTGCCGGAGCAGGGGCTGGTGGCGCCGGGGGACCTGATCGTCGGCAGCGACTCCCACACCTGCACCTACGGGGCCTTCAGCGCCTACGGGTACGGGCTGGGGGCCACCGACGTCGCCGCCGTGCTGGCCACGGGGGAGACCTGGGTGCGCGTCCCGGAGACGATCCGCGTCGTCCTGCGCGGGCCCACGGCGCCCTGCGTCACCGGCAAGGACGTGATCCTGGAGGTGATCCGCCGCATCGGCGTGGCCGGCGGGACGCTGAAGTGCCTGGAGTTCGCGGGCGACGTGGGGGCGCTCAACGTGGACGAGCGCATGGCCGTGGCCAACATGGCGGTGGAGGCCGGCGCCGAGTGCGGCCTCTTCCCCACCGACGAGGTCCTGACGGCCTGGCTGGCGCCGCGCCTGGCGCGTCCCTACCGCCCCATGCGCAGCGACCCCGACGCGGCGGTGGAGCGCGAGGAGCGGCTCGACCTCGGCGCGCTCGAGCCGCTCGTGGCCGCCCCGTTCTCCCCCGGCAACGTCCACCCGGTGAGCGCCCTGGCGCGCCGCGGCATCCGCATCGACCAGGTCTACCTGGGCAACTGCGCCAACGGCACGCTCACCGACCTGCGCCAGGCGGCGGCGGTCCTGCGCGACCGACGCGTGGCCCGGGGCGTGCGGATGATCGTCGTGCCGGCTACCCCGACCATCCAGCGCCAGGCCGTGCGCGAGGGGCTGGTGGAGACCTTCCTGGCGGCGGGCGCGGTGGTCGCCACCCCGACCTGCGGGGCGTGTGCCGGCCTCCACCTGGGCGTGCTGGGCGAGGGCGAGGTCTGCGTCTCCACCACCAACCGCAACTTCCGCGGCCGCATGGGGCACCGCACCGCCGAGGTCTACCTGGCCAACGCCTACGTGGCCGCGGCCAGCGCGGTGGCGGGGGAGCTCGCCGACCCGCGTGCGGTGGGGGTGGGGGTGGCCGGGTGATCCTGCGCGGGCGCGCCCACCGCTACGGCGACCACATCGACACCGACGTGATCATCCCCGCCCGCTACTGCCACACCATCGACCCGGCGGTGCTGGGCCGCCACTGCCTGGAGGACCTCGACCCGGCGTTCGTGCACAAGGTGCGCCCCGGCGACCTGGTGGTGGCGGGAGAGAACTTCGGGTGCGGCTCCTCGCGGGAGCATGCCCCGGTGGCGCTGCGCGGTGCGGGCGTGGCGGCGGTCATCGCCCGCTCCTTCGCCCGCATCTTCTTCCGCAACGCCATCAACCTGGGGCTGCCCATCCTGGTGGCCCCGGAGGCCGTCGAGGCCATCCGGGACGGGGACGAGGTGGAGGTGGACCTGGCCCGCGGGACGATCCGGGTCGGCGAGCGGACCTTCCAGGCGCAGCCCTTCCCCGAGGCGCTCCAGGCGATCATCCGCGACGGCGGCCTCATCCCGCACCTGCAGCGGCGCCTGGGGCTGGACGCGGGCGGGACCCCGGACTGAAGCCGGTCTCACCAGGCTGCCGGCCGGCAGACCAGCCGCAGGCCAACCCCCGAGCCCCCGAGCCAGCCCGCAGGCCAACCCCCGAGCCAGCCCGCGGGCCAACCCCTGAGCCAACCCGCGGGCCAACCTGTGGCCGACCCGCACGGCCGACTGGCCGACCCGCACGGCCGACTCGCGGCCGACCCGTGCATCCCGCCTCCGGCGCTCCTGCGCGGCCCTGCTACACTGTTGCGGGCCATGGGCACCCGCGTCCACCTCGCCGTGAACGGCGCCCTCCTGCGGGAGGGGCTCGCCGCCCTCCTGCGCGACCTCGGGTGCGAGCCGGTCGCAGACCCGGAGGCCGCCGACGTCGTCCTGGCCGCGGTCGGGGTCCCCGGGGAGGAGGGGCTGGACTACCTGCGGGAGGCCGACCACCCGCGCATCCTGGCGGTGGGGGGCGGGCTGCAGGTGCTGCTCGCCGCCCTGCAGCTGGGGGCGCGCGGCTGCCTGCCGCTCAGCGCCCAGCCCCAGGAGATGGCCCAGGCGGTGGCGGCCGTCGCCCGGGGGGAGGCCTACATCCACCCCTCCCTGGCCGAGGCGGTCCTGGCCAACTACCGGCAGCGCATGGACGGGCGCGAGGCGCCCGCCGTGCTCACACCGCGGGAGCGCGAGGTGCTGGTGCTGCTGGCGGAGGGGTATACCAACCGGGCCATCGCCGAGCGGCTCCACCTGAGCGTGCGCACGGTGGAGAGCCACCGCGCCAGCATCATGGCCAAGCTGGACGCCGACAGCCTGGCCGACCTGATCTTTGCCGCCATCCGCATGGGCCTGATCACGCCCTGATCCGGACCGCCACCGGCGTCCGCCTTCCCTCCGTAGAACTACGGACGCTCCCCCTCGGGTCTCCGCCCGATGAAAATCGGCGCCGGTCCCGATGCGGCGCGACGATGCGGCCCCCTACCGTACCCCTGGACCCGCTGGGTTCGCACGGCGCAGGCCGACCGGCCCTGCGTGCACCCGGCGGGCAGGAGGGACGAAGATGCTGGAGAGCCGGGAGCACCGCCGCGTCCTGCAGCGCCACCGCCGCACCACCGGCGCACACCTGGAGGCGCACCGGGAGGCGCTGGCGGAGGTCCGCCGCACGCTGCGCCACTCCCGCACCGTGCGGGCACCGCGCGCTCACCGCGAGGCTCTGGAAGAGGCGCGCGAGCGTATGGCCCGGGCACGCAGCGAGCACAAGGCCGCCCTGGAGCAGAACCGCTGGCTGCTGGCGCTGCTCGAGCGGCTGGCCCCCGAGCCGGGCGACCGCCCCTAAGGGCTCTCCCCCCGACGGCCCCGCGGGTGGTGCGGTCGCGCCGGCCGCCCGCGGGCGCCGCGGTATCATGAAGGCGTGCAGGCCATCGAGGCGCTGCGCGCCTTCTTCGCTCAGGAGCCCGACGTCGCCGCCGTCTACCTGTACGGGCGCTACGCCGGCGACCGCTCCTACCCCGACACCGATATCGAGATCGCCCTGCTCTTCCCCGAGGAGACGGACGAGGAGGCCATCCGCGACTACATGGACCGGCTGGCCGGTGCCGCCCCGCTCGGCGGGGAGCCCGGGATCCTGCTCCCCTTCGCCCTCAACACCCACATCCCGCCGGTGATCTACGAGATCCTGCACGGCGGCACGCTCCTGGTGGAGAACCACCCCGAGGCCCGGGCCGCGGCCGTGCGTGCGCTGGAGGCCCGGGTCGAAGGGGAGCGGGCCAGCCTGCTGGAGGACGCCAAGGAAGCGATCCTGCAGGCCCGCTCGCTCGGGCTCGCCGTGGCGGCGCTGGACGGGTTCGTCCTGCCCCAGCCGCCCCGCTACCTGGACCCGATCCGCGTGGGCTGGCGCCTGGCCCGCGTGCTCGGCTCGGCGGCCGTCCTCGACCAGGCCCTGCGCGACGTCGACCGCCTCCTGCGTGAGCAGGAACGGCTGGCCCAGGCCGCGGGCTGGTACAGCAACGCGGTGGGCGCCGCCACCGGCATCGCCAAGGCCATGCTCACCATGTTCGCCATGCCGCGACCGCCCCGACGGTGGCAGGTCTTCTTGCCGCTCGCCGACAGCGGCCTCATCTCCACCGAGCTCGCCCTGCAGCTGGGGGCCGCCGTGGAGCTGCGCTGGTCCCTGATGACCGGCGGGGCCGTGGCCGCCGAGCGCGTCGTGGGGGGAATCCGCAGCGCGCTGCCGCCCGTCGTCGCCTTCGCCCGGCTGGCCGCCTGGTACGCCGAGGTGCCCGGCGGGCGGGCGCAGCCCGTACACTGAGCCGCGGCGCCGCAGCCCGTACACCGGCCTGGACACTGACCTGTACACTGGCCTGCAGGGTGCCGCAGGGGCCGTGACCGGAGGGACGCCATGGACCCGGTGACCGTGGACGTGCAGCCGACGCCCAACGTGAACGCGCTGAAGTTCGTGGTGAACCGCCGTCTCACCGAGGGACGCAGCCGTACCTTCCGCACGGCCGCGGAGGCGGCGGACGTGCCGGTGGCCCAGCGCCTCCTCGCCATCCCCGGTGTGGTGCAGGTCTTCCTGCTGAATGACTTCATCACGGTGACGCGGGACCCGTCCGCCGACTGGAACGCCATCGTCCCGCAGGTGGAGGCGGTGCTGCGCGAGATGCTGTAGGTGCCCCGCGCTCGGCGCACCGCTATCCGTTGTGCGCCCGGCAGCGCAGTTCGAGGTTCTCGACGGTCGACCGCCCCCCTCGAGCCACGGGCCGGAGGTGGTGGAACTCCAGGAAGGCGGTCTCGCTGCACCGCACCGACGCCCGTCCGGGGCCATGAAGGCGCACCGCCCGCCGTCGCCGACATCGCGCTGCCAGACCTGGCCGGACTCGCAGGGCCATCGCGCGCCAGAGATCCCAAGACCATCGCGCCGTGCATCTCAAAGCCATCGCGCCACGCAGGTGACTCGACGTGGACCAAGACCGCGAGGACCGCAGGGGAGAACCCGACCGTCTGCGGGCTTGGCTGCCGTCCGGACTACAGCGCGATCCCCATGGCGCGCAGCATGGCGCGGTCGGGCGGCACCGGGCCGCCCACGCTCCGTAGCCCCCCGGCGCCGGCTTCGACGATGTGCCGCACCCCCGGCGGCACGACCAGGGCGCAGCCGGGGCCGAGCGGCAGCCGGGTGCCGTCGTCGAGGTCGTACGCCCACCCGCTGCCCTCCAGGACGAAGAGGCTGTCCTCCGAGGCGTCGTGGACGTGCGGGACGTTGCGCTCACCGGCCGCCAGCTCCACCAGGTTCATCACCGCGCGCTCGGCCCCCATGTGCGGGCTGACGACGAGCCAGGAGCGGCGGGCGATCATCGGCATCGGCACGCCGTCGCGCTGCGGGTCCAGCACGCGGACGCCCGGGGCCGCCGGGGAGCGGGCGGGCGGTGCGCCGGACGGGAAGGCCGGCAGCGGCAGGTCGCCGAGCAGCGCGGGGTCCGGCGGGCAGGGGCCGCCGACGAAGACCGCCGGGCCCCACAGCCGGTAGCCCTGGCCCGCCGCCAGGTAGACCATGCAACCGGCACCGAGCGGCGTGCGCACGCCGCGGTCCAGATCCTCGACCGCCCCCTCGCCGGCGACGACGTAGTAGACCGCCTCCATAGGGTGCCGCAGCGGAGCGGCGGCCGCGCCGGCGGGCAGCTCCAGGTGGATGAGCCCGCGCTCCCGCGCGCCCATGGCGGGGTGGAGGACGGCGCGGGCGCGCCCTCCGTCCGGGGTGATGGGGAGGTCGATCCCGTCCGTCTCCAGACGGCTGATCCGGACGCCGGCCATCACGCACCCCCCTCCTCGTCCAGGAAGGCCACGATGCGGCACACCGAGGCTTCGCCGCCCACGAACTTCCAGGGGAAGGCGCCGACGGTACAGCGCCGGTTGAGCAGCGTGGCCAGCGCCCCGCCCAGGTTCTCGGCGTGGATGACGCCGTGCCGGAAGGGCTCGTGGTGCATGCAGAAGAGGTCCGCCTCGGGGAAGCGCTCCTCCACCGAGACCCCGAAGCGCCGCTCGTACTCCCGCACGAGGGCGGGGAAGCGGTAGCGGATGGAGGTGTTCATCGGGTGGTCGGCCGAGCCGCAGTCCACGCCGATCCACCGGAAGCGCATCTCCACCGCCCACGCCGCGAAGGCCCGGTCCGGGCCGGGATGGCGCGTGAAGTAGCGGGGGAGGTCCTCCTCCGGCATCCCGGCGTAGTAGCGGTGCCAGCCGGTGTGCAGGATGAGGATGTCGCCCGGGCGCACCTCCACCTGGCGCATCACCAGCTCGGGCGTGTAGACGCCCCACTCCCCCACCGCGGAGACATCCGCGATGGCCGCCGGGCCGACGAGCTGCTCCAGCGGGATGGAGGCCATGTCGCCGCCGCCGGAGATCCCGTGCATCGGCGCGTCCATGTGCGTGCTGAGGTGGAGGGGCATCTCCACCATCTGGCTGACGATGCCATGGGTGTGGTGGGTCTGGAGGTACCACAGGCGCAGCCCCGGGTACCCGACCCACCCCGGGGAGTGGATGGAGACGGGATGGCTCAGGTCCACCACGCGCACGGGCTCTCACCTCCCGGGGGCGTCGGCCTGGGCAGGAGTGGCGCCGCCGGCGCGGAACCTGCCAGGGACGCCGATCGATTGGAGGAAGCACGGTGGCCGTCCTGCGCTGGAGCGACCTGCCCCTGGAGGAGCCCTACCCGGGGATCCGTCGGCGCCGCTTCGACGGCCACGGCTTCTCGGCCGTGCTCTACCACTTCGCGCCGGGCGCGGCGTTTCCGCTCCACAGCCATCCCGAGGAGCAGCTGGTCGTCCTGCTGGAGGGCCGGGTGCGCCTGCACCAGGGCGGCGACCGCCTACTGCTCGCCCCGGGGGACGCGGCCTGGACGCCGCCCGGCGTCCCCCACGCCATCGAGGCGCTGGAGGGCCCCGCCACCCTCCTCAACCTGGTCGTCCCGCGGCGCACCCGGCCGCTGGCGCTGCACGGGGAGGCACCGCCGGCGACCCCGGGGGCCTGAAGGCGTCCGGCCCCTCCGGACGCCCCGCGGCGGGCGAGGGGCTGCCCCTGCCCTTCCATGGGGAGGGAGGATTTCCCTTCATCCTGGTTTAAGTTCGATTCAATGACTCTGAAGAGACCGTCGCGTCCGCCCGCCGGTGCGCGCGCCCGGCGCCGGGTGCCGGCGCGCCCGGCCCGCCCGCGCCCGCCCGCCCGGGCCGTCCGCCCGCTGGGGGTGGCCCGGACCCTGCGGGACGTGGGGCAGCGCATCCGGGCGGTGCGCCTGGCGCGGCGGATCACCCTGGCGCACGTGGCGCGGGAGACGGGGCTGAGCGCCGGGATGCTGAGCATGGTGGAGCGCGGGGTGGTCAACCCGTCCATCGGCACGCTCGTGGCCATCGCCGACGCGCTGAAGATCCCCATGGCCGCCCTCTTCGACGCGCAGAGCGAGCCCTCGGGGAGCCCGGTGGTGCGGCGGGAGGAGCAGCCGCTGGTGCGTACCCGCCCCGGGGTGGAGCGGCGGGTGCTGGCCCGCGACGAGCCCTGGGACGTGGAGCTGGCAGAGAACTGCTACGCGCCCGGCACGGCCAGTGCCGACCACCCCATCAAGCACCGGGGCCGGGAGCTGGGGGTGGTCCTGGAGGGACGCCTCCGGGTCGAGGTGGCCGGCCGCACCTACGAGCTGCGCCCCATGGACGCCATCGCCTTCGACTCCTCGCTGCCCCACCGCTTCGTCAACCCGGGGCCGCGGCACGCCCGCACCATCTGGGTGAACGTCCATGGGACGCGCCCTCGCTAGCGCCGAGCGGACCGTGGTCGTCGGAGCCTCGGTGCGCCGCCGGGAGGACCCCCGCCTCCTCACCGGCGCGGGGCGCTACGTAGCCGACCTGACGCTGCCCGGCTGCCTCCACGCCGTGGTCGTGCGCAGCCCCCACGCCCACGCCCGCCTGCGCGCCATCGACACCGCGGCGGCGCGCCGCCACCCCGGCGTCCACCTGGTGGTCACCGCCGCCGACCTGGGCCCGGTCCCGCGCATCCCCATCCGCCTGGGCGACCGCCCGGAGCTGCGCCGCTTCCTCCAGCCGTCGCTGGCGCAGGACCGCGTGCGCTACGTCGGCGAGCCGGTGGCCCTCGTGGTGGCCGACGACCGCTACGCGGCGGAGGACGCCGCGGACCTGGTGGCGGTGGACTACGAGCCGCTGCCGCCCGTCCCCGACGTCGAGGCGGCCCTGCGGCCGGACGCCCCCCTCCTCCACCCCGAGGCCGGCACGAACCTGGCCGAGCGGCTCCTCTTCCGCCGCGGCGACCCGGAGGGCGTGGCGGCGACGGCCCCGGTGCGGCTGCGCCGCCGCCTGAGCGTGCAGCGCCACACCGGGGTGCCGCTGGAGACCCGGGGCCTGCTGGCCGCCCCCGACCCCACCGGCCGCCTCACCGTCTGGGGGCCGACGAAGGTGCCGCACTTCAACCGCTCCGTGCTGGCCGCGCTCCTGGGGGTGCCGGAGTCGCGCATCCACTTCGTGGAGCCCGACGTGGGCGGGGGCTTCGGGGTGCGCGGCGAGTTCTACCCGGAGGACCTGCTCGTCCCCTGGGCGGCGCTGCGCCTGCGCCGGCCGGTGAAGTGGGTGGAGGACCGCCGCGAGCACCTCGTGGCCACGAACCACTCCCGCCAGCAGGTGCACGAGATCGAGCTGGCCGCCGACCGGGAGGGGCGCATCCTGGCCCTGCTCGACCGCGCCGTGGTGGACATGGGCGCCTACCTGCGCACCCACGGCGTCACCGTCCCGGAGCTGACCCAGGCGCTGCTCCCGGGCCCCTACGCCATCCCCCACTACCGCTCCGAGGTCCTATGCGTCCTCACGACCAAGACGCCCACCGGCACCTACCGGGGCCCCGGCCGCTTCGAGGCCAACGTCGTGCGCGAGCGCCTGGTCGACCTGCTGGCCGAGGCGGTGGGGCTCGACCCCGCCGAGGTGCGCCGCCGCAACTTCGTCCCCCCCACCGCGATGCCCTACGACGTGGGGACGCGCACGCTGGGCACGCCCACGGTCTACGACACCGGGGACTACGCCTCCGCGCTCGACCAGGCCCTGGAGGCGGGGGCGTACGCGGCGTGGCGGCGCCGCCAGGCCGAGGCCCGGCGGGAAGGGCGCGCGGTGGGCATCGGGCTCGCCTCCATCGTGGAGAAGACCGGGCTGGGGCCGTGGGAGATGGCGCGCGTGGAGGTGGACACCTCGGGTCAGGCGGTCGTCTACACCGGCATCACCGCGCTGGGGCAGGGGATCGAGACCGCCTACGCGCAGATCGCCGCCGAGGCGCTGGGGTGCTCCCTGGAGGCCGTCACCGTGGTGCACGGCGACACCGACCGCGTCCCCTACGGGCGCGGCGCCTTCGCCAGCCGCGGCACGGCGGTGGGCGGGGTGGCGGTGCACCTCGCCGCCCGGCGCGTGCGCGACCGCCTGGTGGCCCTGGCGGCCGACCGCCTGGAGGCCGCTCCGGCGGACCTGGTGGTGGCCGACGGCGCGGTCTGGGTGCGCGGGGTGCCGGCGCGGCGGGTCACCTTCGGCGAGCTGGTGGCGGCGGCCCGCCCCGAGGCGACGGTGCCGCGCGGCGAGGCCCCGGGCGTGGAGGCCACCGCCTTCTTCCAGGCGCCGAAGATGACCTACCCCTACGGCACCCACCTGGCCGTCGTGGAGGTGGACCGCGAGACCGGTGTGGTGCACCTGCTCGACTACGCGCTCACCTACGACGTGGGCCGGGCGGTGAACCCGCGCCTGGTCGAGGGGCAGCTGGTCGGGGGGCTGGCGCAGGGCATCGGCGGGGCGCTGCTGGAGGAGCTCGCCTACGACGCCCAGGCCCAGCCCCTCGCCGTCACCTTCATGGACTACCTCCTGCCGGCGGCCACGGAGATGCCGGCGCGCCTGAGCGTGCGCATCCTCGAGGAGACGCCCACGCCGCTCAACCCGCTCGGGGTGAAGGGGGCGGGGGAGGGCGGGACGGCCGGGGCCGGGGCGGCCATCGCCAACGCCGTGGCCGACGCCCTGCGCCCCTTCGGGGCCGAGGTCTGCGACCTGCCGCTCACCCCCGCGCGCATCCTGGCCGCGCTGCGGGCCGCCGAGGCCGCCGGCCGGAGGACGACCCCGGTGCCCGAGGAGGGGAGGCCGCGATGACCTCGACGCGTCCGGACCCCGAGGAGGTCCTGCGCCGCATCGACCGCGAGGAGCTCGTCGCCCTGGCCCTCGACCTGGCCAACATCGACAGCCCCACCGGCCAGGAAGGGCCGGTGGGCGAGTACCTCATGGAGACGTTGAGCCGCTGGGGCTTCGCCCCGCGGCGCCTGGGGCTCCTGCCCGACCGCTTCAACGTCGTCGCCCGCCTGCCCGGGACCGGCGGCGGCCGCAGCCTCATCCTGAACAGCCACATGGACACGACCATCGCCCGCGAGGAGGTCTGGACGACGCCCCGCGCCGCCGACCCGATCTTCCACACCGGCCGGCGCGAGGGGGAGTACCTGATGGGCAACGGCATCGTGAACAACAAGGGGCCGATGGCCTGCTGGCTCATCGCCGCCAAGGCCCTGCTGCACAGCGGGGTGCGCCTGCCCGGCGACCTGGTGCTGACGATGGTGGCGGGGGAGATCGGCCAGGAACCGGTGGACGAGTTTGAGGCCCCGCGCTACCTGGCCAAGGAGACCGGCGCCCGCTACGTCGTCGAGCACGGCACGGTGGCCGACTACGCCCTGGTGGCCGAGGGGACCGACTTCGCGCTGGGGTGGGTAGAGGCGGGCAAGGCCTTCTTCAAGGTGACGGTCCTGGGCGGAGACTTCCCCCTCTACACGCCCTACATCCCGCGCCCCACCCCGCTGGAGGAGAGCCCCAGCGCCATCGTCCGCGCCGCCCGGGTGATCGAGGCCCTGGAGGCGTGGGCGGAGCGCTACGAGCAGGTGCACCGCTACGAGGGCCCGGGCGGCACCGTCGTCCCCAAGGTGAACATCGGGGCGATCCGCGGCGGGGTCCCCTGGAAGATCACCAAGACGGTGGGCATCTGCGCGCTCTACGTCGACGTGCGCATCACGCCGGTGCAGCACCCCCTGGACGTCCAGGCGGAGCTGCAGGCCGTGCTGGCGGCGACCGGGATCCCCGCCACGGTGGAACTGTACGTCTACCGCCCGGGCTACGAGGGGCGGGGGGTGGAGCCGCTGGTGGAGGCCATCGGCCGGGCGCACGCGCGCGTGCGCGGCGGCGCCCCCGGCCGGGCGGCCGCGCCGTACACGAGCATGTGGCGGGACATCAACGTCTTCAACGCGCTCGGCATCCCGGCGGTGATCTACGGGCCGGGGCCCAGCGTGGGCGGCGGGCAGCTGGCCATGGCCATCGACGACATGGTGGACGCCGCGCGCGCCTACGCGCTCATCGCGCTCGACGTCTGCAGCCAGGTGCGCCCGCCGGCGGCCCGCTCCGCGGCGGGCGTGCCGGCGGGAGTGCGCGGGGCGTGAGGGAGCAGGCGCCATGGCGCTGACGATCCGGCGGGCGCGCCTGCGCGGCCGCGAGGGGCTGTGGGACCTGCGCCTGGAGGACGGGCGCATCGCCGCGGTGGAGCCCGCCCTGCCGCCGCAGGGCGAGACCATCGACGCGGCGGGCGGGCTCGTGACGCCCACCTTCGTGAACCCGCACGTCCACCTGGACAAGACGATGCTCGGGGACGTGATGCGCCCCAACGTCTCCCAGACGCTCGGGGAGGCCATCCGCATCACCTGGGACCACAAGCGCGCCTACACCGTGGAGGAGATCGTGGCCCGGGCCGGCCCGGTGCTGGAGGCGGGGGTGACCTACGGCACCACCGTCTTCCGGGCCTTCGCCGACGTGGACAGCGTGGGCGGCCTCGTCCCCGTCCAGGGGCTGCTGGCCCTGCGGGACCGCTACGCCGAGGTGGCCCGCGTCCAGGTGGTGGCCTTCCCCCAGGAGGGGATCGTGCGCGACCCCGGCACCGACCGGCGGCTGCGGCAGGCCATGGCGCTGGGGGCGGACGTGGTCGGGGGGCTGCCCTGGTACGAGCGCACCGACGCGCACATGCGGGAGCACATCGACATCGTCTTCGACATCGCCCGCGAGCACGACGCCGACATCCACATGCTGGTGGACGACACCGACGACCCCAACAGCCGCTCCCTGGAGTACCTGGCGGTGAAGACGCTGGAGACGGGCTACCAGGGGCGGGTGACGGCGAGCCACTGCGGGGCGCTGGCGGCCTACAACGACGTCTACGCCGCCAAGGTCATCGCCCTGGTGGCCGAGGCCGGGATCGCCATCTGCAGCAACCCGCACATCAGCCTGGTGCTGGCCGGCCGCTACGACCGCGAGCCGGTGCGCCGCGGCCTCACCCGGGTGCGCGAGCTCCTGCGGGCCGGGGTGACGGTGACCTCGGGGCAGGACGACGTGAACGACCCCTACTACCCCTTCGGGCGCAACAGCCAGGCGGAGGTGGCGCTCTTCATGGCGCACGCGGCGCACCTCACCTCCCCGACGGAGCTGGAGACCGTCTTCGACATGGTGACCACCAACGCGGCGCGGGCCCTGCGCCTCTCCGGCTACGGGGTGGCGCCGGGGGACGCCGCCGACCTGAACGTCTGGCGCGCCCCCACCGTGCGCGAGGTCCTGCGCCGGCAGGAGCCGCCGGCCTGGGTCCTCCGGGGCGGGCGGGTGGTGGCGGCGTGGACCTGGCACTGCGAGCGACGCTGGGCGACGGGAGGAGGGGAGCGGCGGTGAGGCGAGGGTGGCGCAGCGCACTGGCGGCGGGGGTGGCGCTGGCGGCGGGGGTGGCGCTGGGCGCCGCCCCGGTGGCGGGGGCGCCGGCGGAGGTGGTCCGCCTGCGCATCGCCCGCCTGGCCTTCCCCTCGCTGGTCTCGGTGATGGTGGACGTCGTCAAGGCGGCGGGGCTGGACCGGCGCAACGGGCTCGAGCTGGAACCGGTCTCCTTCAGCGCCGTCTCGGGGTTCTACGCCGCCCAGGCCACGGGGGAGGTGGAGGCCGGGGTGGGCGGGCCGCACGTCTACCAGCGCCTGCGCCTGGAGGGGGCGCCGATCCGCATCGTCGCCTCCTACGTGGGGCTGTCGGCCATGGTGGTCATCTCCCGCAACCCGCAGGTGCGCACCATCACCGACCTGCGCGGCCGCACCCTGGCCGCCGACATGGGCTCCTCCGAGTTCGCCATCCTCTCCATCTACGCCCGGGCGAAGGGGCTGGACCTGCGCCGCGACGTGACCATCGTCCAGGCCGGGCCGCCGCTGGCCCGGGCGCAGCTCGCCGCCGGGCGGGTGGACGCGGCCATGACCTGGGAGCCGACGGCCACGCTCACCATGCGCGACAGCACCGACTACCGCATCATCTTCAACGGCCGCAGCGGCTGGCGCGAGGTCACGGGGAAGGACGGGTGGGAGCTGGTGGTGGAGATGCGCGAGGATGCGCTGCGCCGCATCCCGGAGGCGCTCCCCCGGCTGCTCAAGACCTTCCAGGACGGCCAGGCCTACCTGCGCACGAACCTGGACGACGCCGACCGGGCGGTGGCGGCCTCGCTGGGCCTGCCGCCGGGCGTGCTCAAGGAGGCGGTGCTCTTCCGGCGCATCGTCTACGACGTCCGTCCGGCCTGGCACCCGCAGGTGAGCGCGGCCCTGTGGGAGATGTTCCGGGCGGGCGTGGAGGTGGGCTTCCTCCCCCGCCTGCCCGACCCGGGGATCATCCACCGGCCGTAGGGGAGGGGCCATGGCCCGACAGGTGACGGCGACCGAAGCGGTGGAGGTGCCCGAGGCCGTGGGGGTGGAGGCGGCCCCCCGGCTGCTGCGCTTCCCGCGGGAGACGCTGGTGGCCCTCGCCCTCTTCGCCCTGGCCTGGGAGGTGGCCTCGATGGTCCTGCCCCCCTACGTCGCGCCGTCCTGGGGGCGCATCGGCCGCGCCCTGCTGGGGTTGCGCTACGACTTCGTCCTGGTCACCGCCGGGCGGGTGCTGCTCGCCCTCGGCCTCTCCTTCGTCGGCGGGGTGCTCCTGGCCGTGGTGATGTACCGCTGGCAGGCCCTGGACCGCTACCTGCTGCCGCTGGTGCGCCTGGTCATGGCCGTGCCGGTGGTGTGCTGGATCCTCTTCTCGGTGCTGTGGTTCCGCGGGGTGGAGCTGCGCATCGCCTTCGTGCTGGTCGTCGTCTGCGCCCCCATCTTCCTCATCGACGCCCTCGACGCCATGCACGGGGTGGCGCGGGAGCTGCGGGACATGCTGCGCGCCTTCCGGCCCACCACCCTCCAGTACTTCACCAAGCTCATCCTGCCGGCGACGGTGCCGGCCATCCTCACCTCCTGGAAGATCAACCTCAGCCTGGCCATCCGGGTGGTGACGATGGCCGAGCTGGTGGGCGCCACCACCGGCATCGGCTACGGGCTGGTCATCGCCCAGGAGCTCTTCTCCGTGGCCGACGTCTTCGCCTGGACCGTGGTCCTGGTGCTCATGCTCATGGCCACCCAGGTGGTGGTGGGCGCCGTGGAGCGGCGGGCCCTGGTGTGGCGCGACTGAGGCCGGCCATGGAGATCGCGGTCCGCCACCTCGGCAAGGTCTACCGGCAGAAGGGCACGGGGGAGCGCATCGTGGCCATCGAGGACCTCACCTTCACGGTGCAGGGCGGCGAGCTCGTCGCCATCGTCGGGCAGACCGGCTGCGGCAAGTCCACCTTCCTGCACATCCTCATCGGCCTGGAGGCCCCCACGCGGGGCGCGCTCCTCATCGACGGCCGGGAGCCCTACCGCGACTTCGCCGCCTTCCGCGGCCGCATCGCCGCCGTCTTCCAGCAGGACCGCCTCCTGCCCTGGCGCACCGTGCTGGCCAACGTCGAGCTGGGGCTGGAGATCCTGGGGGTGCCGCCGCGCCAGCGCCGGGCCACCGCGGAGCGGTGGCTGGAGCAGCTCGGCCTGGGCGACGTCCTGCGCGCCTTCCCCAACGAGCTCTCCGGCGGGATGCGCCAGCGGGTGGCGCTGGCGCGGGCGTTTGCCCTCGACCCGGAGATCCTGGTGGCCGACGAGGCCTTCGGCCACCTGGACGAGGTCACGGCCGCGCAGATCCGGCAGGACTTCCTGGCCCTGGCCCGCGCCGGGCGCAAGACCGTCTTCCTGGTCACGCACCAGATCGAGGAGGCGCTCACCGTGGGGGAGCGCGTGCTGGTCTTCGGCCGGCCGGCCCGGCTGCTGGCGGACATCCGGCCCGCGCTGTACACCAACGGCGCCCGCGCCCGCGAGGCGATCCAGGCGCTGCTGACCGCCGGGTGGCCGCTGGCGGCCGGGGAACCGGCGGGGGAGGGGGTGCGATGAGCCCCGCACCCGCCGCCACCCCGGCCCGCGCCCGGGAGGCCGCTCGCCCCGCGCGCACCGCGCACCGCCCCGCCCGGAGCCGCTCCGGACTGGCTGTCCTGCTCGTGGCTGCGCTGCTGCTCGCGGCGGTCCCACCCGCCGGCGCGCAGCGCATGCGCCTGCGCATGGCGGTGCTCTCCTTCCCCGCCATCAGCACCTTCGTGGCCCAGATCCTCCGCGAGGCCGGGCTGGACCGGGCGCACGGCCTGGAGGTGGAGGCGGTCCCCTTCGCCACCATCTCCGCCTACTACGCCGCCATCGCCACCGGCGAAGTGGACACGCTCGCGGGCGGGCCCAACGTCCTCCAGCGCATGCGGCTGGAGGGCGTCCCCGTGCAGGCCGTGGCCACGCTGGTGCGGCCCAGCGACCTCGTCCTCATCACGCGCCACCCGGAGGTGCGCTCGGTGCTCGACCTGCGGGGCAGGACCCTGGCCGCCGACATGGGCTCGCAGCAGTTCCAGCTCCTGGCCATCTACACCCGCTGGAAGGGGATGGACCTGCGGCGGGAGGTCACCATCGTTCAGGCGCCCTTCCCGCTGGCCCGGGCGCAGCTCGCCGCCGGGCGGGTGGACGCCGCCATGCTCATCGAGCCGGTGGCCACCCTGGCCATGCGCGACAGCCCCGCCTACCGGATCATCTTCAACGGCCGGCGGGCCTGGCGGGAGATGACCGGGACCGACGGGTGGGAGCTGATCGTGTGGATGCGCGAGGACGTCCTCCGCCGGTCGCCGGCGCTGGTGCCGGCCGCGCTGCGCATGCTCACCGACTTCCAGCGCTACGTCCGCACGAACCTGGACGAGGCCGACCGCATCGTCGCCCGCACGACGGGGCTGCCGCCCGGCGCCTTCAAGGAGGCGGTGCTCTACCGCCGGCTGCACTTCGAGGTCTCCCCGGCCTGGGGGCGCGAGCGGGCGGCGCTCGAGCAGATGTTCCGCCTGGCCGTGGAGGCCGGGGTCATCGAGCGCCTCCCCGACGCGGGGTGGCTCTACCGGCCATGACGACCCCACGCGCATGAGCGCCACGCCTACCTCGCCCGTGTCGCCGGGCCGCGCTCGCGGGGGGCGCCGCCGCCCGCAGCCGGTGGCGGAGCAGCGCATCGTCCTCACCGTGAACGGGGTGGCGCGCACGGTGACGGTGCCGGTGCGCCGCACCCTGGCCGACGCCCTGCGCGACGACCTGGGGCTCACCGGCACCCACCTGGGGTGCGAGCACGGGGTGTGCGGCGCCTGCACCGTCCTGCTGGACGGGCGGGCGGTGCGCTCCTGCCTGCTGCTCGCGGTGCAGGCCGACGGCCGGGCGGTGCTCACGGTGGAGGGGCTGGCCCAGGGCGACCGCCTCCACCCCATCCAGGAGGCCTTCTGGGAGACGCACGCCCTGCAGTGCGGGTTCTGCACCCCCGGGTTCCTGATGACGGTCTACGCCTTCCTGCAGGAGACGCCCCACCCCACCGACGAGGAGATCCGGGAGGCGATCGCGGGCAACCTCTGCCGCTGCACGGGCTACGTGAACATCCTCAAGGCGGTGCGCCTGGCCGCGGAGCGGCTCGCCGCGGGCGCGGCCACGACGGACGGCCCGGCGGAGATGGACCGGTCGCCCGACGGCCGGGACGTGACGCGGTGAACGCGTGGGACGGCCCGGTGCGACAGCGCACCGGCGCGAGGGAGGAGGGAGGCCCATGAGGCTCGGGCGCAGCGTGGTGGCGGCGCTGGGGGCGATCGCGCTCCTGGCCGCCCTGGTGGGTGCTGCCGGGGAGGGCGTGGCGGCGCCGACGCGGCTCACGGTGCTCTCCACGGTCACGCGCGTGGTCAACCTGCCTATGCTGGTGGGGTTCAAGCTGCTGCGGCAGGACGGGGTGACCTTCGAGGTCAAGGACCTGCGGACGCCGGAGGCGGTCGTCCTGGCCACCGCCGAGCGGCAGGGACAGTTCGGGACGGGGTTTGCCGCGTTCTACCCCGCGGTGGAGAAGGGCGCGCCGGTGCGGGCGCTCTTCGAGCTGTCCAAGCCCGAGTTCGTCGTCGTGGCCAAACGGGAGATCACCGCGGTGGCGGGCCTCTCCGGCGTGCGGCTGGCCTCGCACTCGCCCGGGGCGACGGTGCAGGCGCTCCTGGAGTTCTTCCTCCTGGACCACCCGGGCGTCACCCCCAACATCGTCTTCATCCCGGAGGGCTCCCCGGCCCGCGCCGAGGCCATCCTGCGCGGGGCCGTCGACGCCGCGGCCATCGACCTGACGGCGGCGCAGGTCGTGCTCGACCGCGCCCCCGGCCGCTTCCACATCCTGGTGGACCTGACGCGCATCCCGGTGAGCAGCAGCGTCCTCATCGCCCGCCAGGACTTCATCGAGGGGAACCGGCCGCTGGTGCGTCGGGTGCTCCGCCGGCTCCTGGAGTCGTACCGCCGCGGCGTGGCCAGCCCGGCCTTCTGGACGGCCGAGGGCGCCGAGTTCTTCCCGGCGGTCCCCCGCGATCAGCTGGAGCGGCAGCTGGCCGCCCTGGCCCGCGTCTTCGACCCGAACGGCGGCATCGACCGGATGACCGGGCAGGGGGCCATCACCAACATCCAGTTCCAGGTGGCCACCAAGAACCTGAGCGGCCCGGCCCTGAAGTGGAAGCGTACCCAGTTCTTCGACACGGAGATCCTCGAGGAGCTCCTGGCGGAGCTGGGACGGGCCCGGTAGGCTCGCCGGGTTCGCGTGCCTCGGGCGGAGGCGGGATGACCGGACACGTGCTGCCCCACCTCCTGCGGGCGGTCGCCCTGGCGGCGTTCCTGGGGGTGTGGGAGTGGGCGGGGCGGGTGCGGGTCACCTTCGCCTTCCCCACCGTCGGGGCCACCCTGCGGGCCGGGGCGGAGCTCCTGCGCTCCGGTGAGCTGCCCGCCGCCCTGCTGGTGAGCGCGCAGGCCCTCGCCCTGGGCCTCGGCACGGCGCTGGCCGTGGCCGTCCCGCTGGGGCTGGTCATGGGCATGGTCCGCCCGGTGGCGCGGGTGGCGGGGCTGTACCTGGAGCTGCTCATCGCGCTCCCCTCGGCGGCCCTCATCCCCCTGGTCATCCTGACCTTCGGGATCAGCGTGCGCTCCTCGGCGGCGGTGGTCTTCGTCTTCAGCATGCCCTTCATCGCCATGAACGCCTACGGCGGCGTGCGCGAGGTGCCGCCCCGGCTCGTGGAGATGGCCCGGGCCTTCCAGGCCACCCCCACCCAGCTCTTCGTCAAGGTGATCCTGCCGGGCAGCCTGCCGCTGCTCCTGGCCGGACTGCGCTACGGGCTGTCGCGGGCCTTCGTCGGGCTGGTGATCGCCGAGCTGCTGCTCTCGCCCTTCGGGGTGGGAAAGGTGATGACCACCGCCGCGGCGGTCTTCGCCTACGACCGGCTCTTCGCCACCGTGGCCGTGATCATCCTCCTCGCGGTGGGGACCCTCACCCTGCTCCAGCGGGTGGAGCGCGCCCTCCTGCGCTGGCGGACCGCATGAGCGTCGACGCCCTCGTCGCCCGGCAGGCGCCCACCCTCATCGAGGTGGTGCGGATCGCCAAGCGCTTCGGGGCCGTCGCCGCCCTGGCCGACGTCTCGCTGGCGGTCCGCGCCGGGGAGTTCGTCACGCTGATCGGCCCCTCGGGGTGCGGCAAGACCACCCTGCTGAAGATGCTGGCCGGGCTGATCGCTCCGGACGCGGGGGAGATCCGCATCGGCGGGCGGGTGGTCACCGGGCCGGGGCGCGACCGCAGCCTGGTCTTCCAGGACTTCGCCCTCCTCCCCTGGGCGACGGTCCTGCGCAACGTGGCCTTCGGCCTGGAGCTGCAGGGCGTGCCGCGGGCCGAACGGGAGGCCCGGGCGCGCGAGTACATCCGCAAGGTCAAGCTCACCGGGTTCGAACACCACTACCCGCACCAGCTCTCCGGCGGGATGCAGCAGCGGGTGGGGCTGGCCCGCGCCCTGGTCACCCGCCCGCAGATCCTGCTCATGGACGAGCCCTTCGCCTCCGTGGACGAGCAGACCCGGCGGCTCTTCCAGGACGACCTGCTGCGGCTGGTGGCGGAGGAGGGGACGACGGTGATCTTCGTCACCCACAGCATGGAGGAGGCCGTCTTCCTTTCCGACCGGGTCCACATCCTGTCGGCCCGTCCCGGGCGGATCATCGAGACGCTCCCGATCCCGCTCCCCCGGCCGAGGACGGACGCCGTCCGCCGCCACCCGGAGTTCACCGAGCTGGTCGAGCGCCTGTGGGCCGTCCTGAAGGAGCTCCAGTGACGCCGGCCGCCGGACCCCCGCCCGGGGCGCCGCGGAGAGGGCCGCGCGGGGCCGCCTGGATGGCGACCGCCGCCGCGCTGCTGCCGCTCCTCCTCCTGTGGGAGGCGCTGGGGCGGGCGCAGGTCTCGCTCTTCGTGCCTCCCCTCGAGACCATCGCCCGCGCCTGGGTCGAGGAGGTCGTCACCGGCCGCCTCTGGCGGGCCCTGGCCACCAGCCTGGACGCCCTCGTCACCGGCTACGGGCTGGCCGTGCTGGTGGGCGTCCCGCTGGGGCTGCTCATGGGCCGGTCGTGGGCGGTGCAGGTCGCGGCCGACCCCTTCGTGAACACCCTGATGTCCGCCCCGCTCTCCGCGCTGGTGCCGGTGCTCATCGTGATCTTCGGCGTCCGCGAGACCGTGGTCACCGCCACCGTCTTCCTCTTCAGCGTCTTCATCGTCGTCGTGAACGCCCGTGCCGGGACGCAGGTGCTGGACCGGTCCCTCGTCGAGATGGCCCGGGCGTTCGGGGCCTCCGAGTGGCAGGTGTTCCGGAAGGTGGCCCTGTGGGCGGCGCTGCCGGCCATCATGGTCGGGCTGCGGCTGGGGGCGCTGCAGGCGGTCAAGGGGATGGTGGTCGGGGAGATCCTCATCGCGGTCACCGGGCTGGGGGAGCGCCTCATCTACTACGGCAACACCTTCCTCATGCCGCACCTCTACGCGACCATCCTGACCGTGCTGCTGCTGGCCGTGGGCGCCTCGCAGCTCGTCCTGGCCGCCGACCGGCTGCTGGTGCGCTGGAAATGAGCCGGACGGGGTAGCGGTGGCCGGGATGCGCGTCGACGCCCACGTCCACTACGTCTCGCCGCGGGTTTTCGCCGCGCTGCGGCGCGACGCGGCCCGCTACGGCGTGACGTACCTGGAAACCCCCGCCCCGCAGGTCCACCTCCCCGACGCCCCGCCGGCGCGGCCGATCCTCCCGGCGCTCTCCGACCTGGACGGCCTGCGCGCCCACCGCCGCCGCCAGGGCTTCGACCGGCTGGTCCTCGGCCCGCTCATGGACCTGGCCGGCTACGGCCTGCCCGTCGAGCAGGGCGCCCTCCTCAGCCGCCTGGTGAACGAGAGCCTGGCCGCCGACCTGGCCGCCGACGAGGCCTGCTGGGGGCTGGCCACCGTGCCGCTCCAGGACGGCGACGCGGCCGCCGCGGAGCTGCGCTACGCCGTGCGCCACCTCGGCCTGCGGGGGGCCATGATCGACACGAACGTGCGCGGCCGCAGCCTCGCGCACGCGCCGCTCGAGCCGTTCTGGGCGGAGGTGCAGGCGCTGGGGGTCCCGGTGGTCCTCCACCCCTTCGCCGTCCCGGCGCTGGAGCGGCTCCGCCCGTACTACCTGCACAACGTCGTGGGCTACCCGTTCGAGACCACGCTCGCGGCGGCGGAGCTGGTCTTCGGCGGGGTGCTGCGGCGGTTTCCAGGTCTGCGCGTCGTCCTGGTCCACGGGGGCGGCTTCCTGCCCTACCAGATCGGCCGGCTGGCGCGGGCGTACCGGGCCCGGGAGGAGGCCCGGGTGCACCTCGACGTCTCCCCGGCGCAGTTCCTGCAGGCCTTCTACTATGACGCCCTCACCCACGACCCCGTCGCCCTGCGGTTCCTGGTGGAGCAGGTCGGTGCGGCGCGGGTGGTGCTGGGCAGCGACTACCCCTTCAGCATGGCCGATCCGGCGCCGGGAGCGACGCTGGACGCGGCGGGGCTCCCGCCCCAGGCGCGGCGGCTGGTCGAAGGGGGAACGGCCCTGGCCCTGTTCGCATCCCGTCCCGGGGGAGCGGCGGGCCCTCGCCCGGCGAGCCCCCACCATGGAGAGGAGGAGTGATCCATGCAGGTCGGCAGACGGTTCTGGGCGCTGGTCCTGGCCGTGCTCGCGCTGGCGGCGGCCACCGCGCCGATGGCGCGCGCCGCCCAGGCGGCCACCCGGGTGGCCTTCATCTACGTCGGGCCCATCGGCGACGCCGGCTGGACCTACCAGCACGACCAGGCGCGCCGCCACCTGGAGCGCACGCTGGGCGTGCAGACGCGCTACGTGGAGTCGGTCCCGGAGACGGCCGAGGTGGCCCGGGTGATGGAGCAGTTCATCCGCCAGGGCTACCGCATCATCTTCGCCACCGCCTTCGGCTACCAGACCTTCGGCCTGCAGGTGGCCCGCCGCCACCCCGACGTGCGTATCATCGGCATCGGGCCGGCCATCGGGCTCGCGCCCAACGTGAAGACCATCTACGGCCGCATCTGGGAGGGGCGCTACCTGACCGGCCTCGCGGCCGGGAAGATGACCCGCACCAACACCATCGGCTTCGTCGCCGCCCACCCGATCAGCACCGTGGTGGCGGGCGTGAACGCCTTCGCCCTCGGGGTGTGGTCCGTGAACCCCAACGCGCGCATCCGGGTGGTGTGGACGCGCACCTGGTACGACCCGCCCAAGGAGAAGTCCGCCGCCAAGGCCCTGCTCGACGCCGGCGCGGACGTCATCGCCCAGCACCAGGACACGCCCAGCGCCCTCCAGGCCGCCGCCGAGGAGGGGAAGTGGGGTATCGGCTCCGAGTCCAACATGCAGCGCTTCGCCCCGCGCGCCTACCTCACCGGGACTATCTGGGACTGGCGCGCGGTGGACGAGGCCATCGTGCGCGGCATCCAGCGGGGGCAGTTCCGCTCCGAGGACTACTACGGCGGGCTCGCCGACCGCATGGTCTCGCTCGGCCCCTTCCACCCGGACGTGCCGGCGGACGTGCGGCGGCTGGTGGACGAGCGGCGGCGGGGGATCATCGCCGGGACCTTCCAGATCTTCAAGGGGCCGCTGGCCGACCAGAACGGCCGCGAGCGCGTCCCCGCCGGCAGGGTGATGACCCTGAAGGAGATCCTCGCCGTCAACTGGCTGCTGCGCGGCATCGAGGGGCAGCCCCCGACGGCGCGGTAGCCCGTGGGCGCGGCCGAGCGCCCTCTGCGGGTGCGCGCGCCGGCCGGCGGCGCGGCCCCTTCCGCGGCCCCCGCCCTCCCCGCCTGGGCGGAGGGAGCGGTGGTGCGCGCCGGCAGCGTGGCGGCGGCGCTGCTGGTGGGTGCGGCGCTGCTCGCCGCGACAGAGCACGACCCCTGGACCGCCTACCGCGAGATGGCCGTCGGCGCCTTCGGGTCGGCCTACGCCTGGGAGCAGACCCTGGTGAAGGCCATCCCCCTGGCCCTGACCGGGCTGGGGGTGGCGCTGGCCTTCACCATGGGGCTGTGGAACATCGGCGCGGAAGGCCAGCTCCTCATGGGTGCCCTGGCGGCCTCCTGGCTGGCGCTGGCCGGTCCGGCGCTGCCGCCCGCGGCGGCCGTGCCCGTCCTGGGGCTGCTCGGCGCCGCCGGCGGGGCGCTGTGGGCGCTCGGTCCCGCGCTGCTGCGCGCCTACGTCGGCGTGAGCGAGATCATCTCCACCCTCATGCTCAACTACGTCGCGGCCCTGTGGGTGGACTACCTGGTCTTCGGCGCGTGGGCCGACCCGGCGGCGTTCAGCTTCCCCTACTCGCGCCCCTTCCCGGAAGGGATGCGCTTCCCCCTGCTCGTCGGCGAGATCCACCTGGGCGCCCTCCTGGCGCTGGGGCTGGCCGCCCTGCTGGCCTGGGGGCTGCGCCGCACGCGCTGGGGGTTCGAGGTGCGGGCCATCGGCGCCGGGGCCGAGGCGGCGCACGCCGCGGGAGTGGCCGTGCGGCGCTACGTGCTGGCGGTGATGGCGGTGAGCGGCGCCCTGGCGGGGCTGGCCGGCGTGGGGGAGGTGGCCGGCGTGGTGCACCGCCTCCAGCAGGGGCTCTCACCGGGCTACGGGTTCAGCGCCATCATCGTGGCCTGGATGGCCGGGCTCCACCCGTGGGCCGTGGTGGCGGTGGCGGTGCTCTTCGCCGGGCTGCTCAACGGCGGCTTCGTCATCCAGACCGCCGGCGTGCCTGCGGCCATCGCCGCGATGCTGCAGGCGCTCATCCTGTTCTTCGTGCTGGCCGGCGAGGTGGCCGTGCGCCGGCGCCGGCGCCACCGCCTGCTGGCCTCATCCGCCGCCGGCGGGGCCTGATCCGCCGCCCGGGAGGCCTGATCCGACGCCCGTGGACCCGCTGACCGCGCTCGCCGCCGCCGCCGTCACGCTGGGCACCCCGCTGCTGCTCGCCGGGCTGGGGGAGCTGGTGGCGGAGCGCAGCGGGGTGCTCAACCTGGGGGTGGAGGGCGTGATGCTGGTCGGGGCGGTGACGGGCTTCGCCGTGGCCGTGGCCACGCGCGAGCCGTGGCTGGCCGTGGCCGCCGCGCTCGCCGTGGGGGCGGTGCTCGGGGCGGTGCACGCCGCCCTCACGGTGGGGCTGGGGGTCGAGCAGGTGACGGCCGGCCTGGCCCTGGCGCTCTTCGGGACGGGGCTCAGCGCCTTCTTGGGGAAGCCGCTGATCGGCATTCCCAACCCCGTTCCCTTCCGGGCCCTGGCCGTCCCGGGGCTGGCCGCCCTGCCGGTGGCGGGTCCCGTCCTCTTCCGACAGGACGCGCTGGTCTACCTGGCGTACGGGCTGGCGGTGGCGGCGTGGTGGTGGCTCGACCGCACGCGCGCGGGGCTGCGCCTGCGCGCCTGCGGGGAGCACCCCGAGGCGGCGGATGCCATGGGCGTGAACGTGGCCGCGGTGCGCGCGGGGGCGGTGGTGGCGGGCGGGGCCCTGGCGGGCCTGGCCGGGGCGTACCTCTCCCTGGCCTACACGCCGGCCTGGACCGAGCACATGACCGGAGGGCTCGGGTGGATCGCCATCGCCCTCGTGATCTTCGGGACGTGGCGCCCGCTCCGCCTGGCCGCCGGGGCCGTCCTCTTCGGCGCGGTGGACGCCCTGGGGTTCCGGGCGCAGGTGCTGGGGGTGGAGACCTCCGCCATCCTGCTGCGCATGCTGCCGTACCTGTTCACGCTGGGGGTGCTCGTCCTGATCACCGTGCTGCGCCGCCGGGGCGGCGCCGGCGTCCCCGAGGCGCTGGCCCGTCCCTACCGCCGCGAGGCGTAAGCCGACGAGGAGGGATCGCCATGGAGGCCTACTTCTACGGGACGCGCAAGCCGGTCCCGCCGGCGTTCGCCGAGTGGCTCGACCCGCAGGTGACGGCTGCGATCTCCATCGACATGCACCGCGGCCACCTGGACGCGGACGACCCGGAGTGCCCCTGTCCGGCGCCGCGGGCGCGGGAGATCGTGGAGCCGATCAACGCCTTCCACCGGGCCTGCCGCCGGCTGGGTGTCCCGGTCATCCACGTGAAGACCGGCCTGCGCCCCAGCGGTGTCGACGACGTGCGCGGCATCCCGTCCGCCTGGCGCCTGACCTTCCCCATGACCGTCGGGCCCATCCCGGGGCACGAGCGCCACGGGCTGCAGGGGACGCGGTGGACCGAGCTGGTCACCGAGGTGGCCCCCGAGGACCACATCGTCGACACGAAGAAGCGGCTGAGCATCTTCTACCCGACCGACCTGGACTTTCTCCTGCGCCAGCTGCGGCGGCGCACGGTAGTGCTCACCGGTGGGTTCACCGACTGCTGCGTGCTCAACGCCGCCTTCGACGCGGCCAACCGGGACTACCGGGTGGTGGTGCCGCGCGATCTGGTGCGCGGGTTCTCGCCGGAGATGGAGGAGGCGGCACTGCGCATCGTCTCGCTCCACCTGGGGCTGGTGGTGGACGCCGCCGACCTGCTGGCGGCGTGGGAGGCCCGCCGGGGCCGGCCCGTGGAGGGCGTGGTGCGCTAGACGCCTCCGCGGCGCCCGAGACTACGCCAGCGTGTCGGGCTCGACGACGAGGAGCAGCGGCATCTCCAGCAGGCGCCGCAGCTCGGCCAGGTACCGGGCGGCCTCGGCACCGTCCGTCACCCGGTGGTCGGCCGAGAGGGTCGCCTTCATCACGTGCGCCGCGCGCACCTGTCCTTGCTCCACCACCGCGCGCGGGAGCGCGGTCCCCACGGCCAGGATCGCCGCCTGGGGCGGGTTGATGATGGCGGCGAAGGACTCCACCTCGAACATCCCCAGGTTGCTCACGGTGAAGGTCCCGCCCTCCAGCTCCTCGGGGCGCAGCCGGCCGGTGCGGGCGCGCTCGGCCAGGTCGCGCGCCTCCCGGGCGATGGCCACGAGGCCCTTGCGGTCGGCGTGGCGGATCACCGGGACGATGAGCCCCTCCGGGCGATCCACGGCCACCCCGACGTGGACGTCGCCGTAGCGCCGCACGGTCTCCCCGCGGTAGGAGGCGTTCAGGTTGGGGAAGGCGCGCAGCGCCAGCGCCGCCGCCTTCACCACCAGGTCGTTCACCGAGACGACCTTCTCCCCCAGGGCCGCGTTGAGCTGGCGGCGCAGGTCGAGGGCCGCGTCCATGCGGATCTCCACGGTGACGTAGAAGTGCGGGACGGGCCCCTTGGCCTCCACCATGCGCTGCGCCACCGTGCGGCGCGGGCGGCCCAGCGGGACCTCCTCGGTGCGGAGGGGAGGGGCGGGGGCCCCCGGGGCGGCGGGGGCCGCGGCGGCCGTCCGGGCCAGGTAGGCCTCGACGTCCTCTTTGGTGATGCGGCCCTCGGGGCCGGTGCCGGAGATGGCGGCCAGGTCGACTCCATGCTCCCGGGCCAGGCGCCGGGCCAGCGGTGAGGCCTTGATCCGCTCCTCGGCGGGGACGCGCGCGGGGGCGGGGGTGGGGGCCTCGGCCGGTGTCGCGGGACGGGACGCCGCCGGCTCGGCGCCGGGAGCGGCCCGGGCCGGCGCCGTCGCCGTGCCGGGCTGCTCCCCCGGCCGGCCGATCACCGCGATGGGGTGCCCCACCGGCACCGACTGCCCCTCCTGGGCCAGCACCTCCAGCAGCGTGCCGGCCTCCTCCGCGGGCAGCTCGACGTTCACCTTGTCGGTCTCGATCTCGGCGATGGGCTCGCCGACGGCCACCGCGTCTCCTGGGCGTTTCATCCAGCGGAGGATCTTCCCCTCCGTCATGGCGTCGCCCATCTTCGGCATGATGACCTCGGCCATGGCCTATCCCCGGTAGAGCGTGCGGCGCACCGCCCGGGCGATGTCGGATTCGTGGGGCAGGGCCAGCAGCTCGAGGTTGCGGGCGTAGGGCATGGGGACGTCGGCGCCGGTGACGCGCTCCACGGGCGCGTCCAGGTCGTCGAAGGCGTGCTCGTAGACCAGGGCGGCGATCTCGGCGGCGGCCCCGAAGGGGCGCCACTGCTCCTGCACCACCACCGCCCGGTGCGTGCGCCGCACCGAGCGCAGCACCGTCTCCAGGTCCAGCGGGCGCAGGGAGCGCAGGTTGATCACCTCGGCCTCGATCCCCTCCTGTGCCAGCTGCTCCGCCGCCGCCAGCGCCAGCGCCACCATGCGGCTGTAGGCCACGATGGTGACGTCCCGCCCACGGCGGGCCACCTCGCCCTGCCCGAAGGGGATGGTGAAGTCGCCGTCGGGGACCTCCCCCTTGGTCCCGTACAGGGCGGCGTTCTCGAGGAAGATCACCGGGTCGTGGCTGCGGATGGCCTGCCGCAGCAGCCCTCGCGCGTCCGCCGGGGTGGCCGGCGCCACCACCCGCAGCCCCGGGAAGTGGGCGTAGAGGGCCTCCAGGCTCTGGGAGTGCTGCGCCGAGAGCTGCACCCCCGCGCCGTTGGGGCCGCGGATGACCATGGGCACGCTCACCTGGCCCCCGGAGAAGTAGCGCACCTTGGCGGCGTTGTTGAGGATCTGGTCGGCGGCCAGGATGGAGAAGTTCCAGGTCATCACCTCCACCACCGGGCGCAGGCCCAGCATGGCCATGCCGATGGCCGCCCCGACGAACCCCAGCTCGGAGATGGGCGTGTCGATGACGCGCCGCGGGCCGTAGCGCTGCAGCAGGTCGGCGGTGATGCGGAAGGTGCCCTGGTAGACGCCGATGTCCTCACCGAGGAGGACCACCGTGGGGTCGCGGTCCATCTCCTCGATCAGGGTGGTGCGCAGGGCGTCCCGGTAGGTCAGCTCGGGCATCGGGACGCGCCCTCAGGGGACGAAGCCGAACGGCGGGTCGGTGTAGACGTCCCGGGTGAGCTCCTCGGGGTCCGGGGCGGGGCTCTCCTCGGCGAAGCGGACCGCCTCGGCCACCTGGGCCTCCGCCTCCTGCGCGATGGCGGCCACCTGCGCGTCGTCGAGCAACCCGGCCTCGCGCAGCCGCCGCTCCAGCAGCAGGATGGGGTCGCGCTGCTTCCAGCGCTCCACCTCCTCCCGGGTGCGGTAGGGCTGGAAGAGGTCGGCCGCCCCGTGGCCGGCAAACCGGTAGGTGAGGCACTCCACCGCGTAGGGGGCGCCGCGCTCCCGCACCTGGCGGACGACGCGCTGGGCGGTCTCGTGCACCGTGAGGAGGTCCTGCCCGTCGATGCGCTCGCTGGGGATCCCGTAGGCGTCGAACTTGCGGGCGAGCTCCGTGACGACGGTGGAGCGCTCCACCGAGGTCCCCATGGCGTACTGGTTGTTCTCGACGATGTAGACGATCGGGCAGAGCCCCTCGCGGCCCCACAGGGCGGCCATGTTCACCGGCTCGTGGAAGGACCCGGAGTGCATCGCCCCGTCGCCGAGGAAGCACAGGCAGATCCGGTCAGTGCCGAGGTAGCGCAGGGCGTAGGCCGCCCCCGTGGCCAGCGGGATGTGCCCGCCGACGATTCCGTACCCGCCGTAGAACCCGCGGGCCACGTCGAAGATGTGCATCGACCCGCCCTTGCCCTTGGCCACGCCGGTGACCTTGCCGAAGAGCTCGGCCATGATGCGGCGCGGCTCCGTGCCGCGGAAGATGGCGTGGGCGTGGTCGCGGTAGGCGGTGAAGAAGATGTCGTCGGCGCGCAGGGCCGCCAGCCACCCCGCCGCCACCGCCTCCTGGCCGTTGTAGAGGTGCAGGTAGCCGCCGACCTTCCCCCGCCGGAAGGCCCGTTCCGCCTCCTCCTCGAAGCGCCGGGCCAGGACCATCAGGCGGTACCAGGGCAGGTAGGTGGCGAGCTCCTCGCCGGGCCGCGCCGGGGCGGCTTCCCGCTTCACCGTCGCCATGACTTACCCAATTATATCGGCCGCTATAATGGCGGCAAATGTCCGGCACACCTCCCCGCGAGGCCGCGGACGGTCCCGGGGCCGCCGGGGTGCCCGCCGCCCTGCGCGCCCTGCCCAAGGTGGAGCTCCACCTCCACCTGGAGACCTCGCTGCGCCTGCGCCGGCTGGCCGAGGGCTCGCCTGCCGCCCGCGACCGCCTCGGGGCCCCGCACCTCGTGGCCGACCCGGCCGCCTTCACCGGCTACGACCGGCTGCGCCGCCTGCGCTATGCCGGCCGCGCCGGCCGCATCCCCGATGCCCTCTACACCCCGGCCAACCTGCGGCGGATCACCGCCGAGCTGCTGGCGGAGTGCGCGGCCCAGGGGGTGCGCCACGTGGAGGTGCGGGTGGGCGGCCGGCGGGCCTTCGCCGCGCTGGGGGTGCGCGGGGTGCTGGAGGCCATGGCCGAGGCGGCGCAGGCCGCGCGGCAGGCGCTGGGGATCAGCGCGGGGCTGATCGTGACCCTCGTGCGCGAGCGCGGGCCGGCAGAGGCCGAGCGGGTCGTGCGGGAGGCGGTGGCCTGCCGCGACTGCGGGGTGGTGGGGGTCGACCTGGCCGGGGACGAGGCCAACTTCCCGCCGGCGATGTTCCGCGCGGCCATCGACCGGGCGCGCGAGGCCGGGCTCGGCGTCACCGTGCACGCCGGCGAGTTCGCCGGACCGGCCAGCATCTGGACCGCCCTCTACCACCTGGGGGCGCAGCGCATCGGCCACGGCCTGCGGGCGGTCGAGGACCCCGAGCTCCTGGCCTACCTGCGGGAGCACCGCATCACCCTGGAGGTGTGCCCGACGAGCAACGTCCGGCTGGGGCTCGTCCCCGCCCTGGAGCGCCACCCCCTGCGCACCTTCCTGGAGGCGGGGGTCCCGGTGACGGTGAGCAGCGACGACCCGCTGCTGCTGCACACCGACCTGACCCGGGAGCTGTGGGCGGTGCAGCGGGCCTGCAGGCTCACCCTCGACGACCTGGCCGGCCTGATGGCCACAGCCGCCCGGGCGGCCTTCCTGCCGCCGGCGGCCCGGGCGGCGCTCCTGCGCGCGTGGCCGCGGGGGGTCGAGGTCGTTTGACGCCCCGCGCACCCCGCCGTAGAATCATTGTTGAGTGATTTTATTAAGAATTCTTGGGCAGCCGGAGGCTCCATGCCCGACCTGGAGATTCGCGACCTGCACGTCCAGGTGGAGGACCGGGTGATCCTCAAGGGGGTCACCCTCACCGTCAACCGGGGCGAGATCCACGCACTCATGGGCCCCAACGGCTCGGGGAAGTCCACCCTGGCCAACGTCCTCATGGGCAACCCCTTCTACCAGGTGGTGCGGGGGGACGTCTTCTACAAGGGGGAGGACCTCCTGGCCATGGCCCCGGACGAGCGCGCCCGCAAGGGCCTCTTCATCGCCTTCCAGTACCCCGTGGCCATCCCCGGGGTGACCATGGCCTCCTTCCTGCGCACGGCCGTGAGCGCCCGCCGGGGCTACGACCAGGAGCTCATGCCGGTGGGGGAGTTCCACAAGCTCCTCCGCCAGAAGATCGCCGAGCTGCGCATCGACCCCAGCATCGCCGGCCGCTACATCAACGAGGGCTTCAGCGGCGGGGAGAAGAAGCGGGCGGAGATCCTGCAGATGGCCCTGCTCGAGCCGGAGATCGCCATCATGGACGAGACCGACTCCGGCCTGGACATCGACTCGGTGAAGGTGGTGGCAGACGGCGTCAACCGCATGTACGAGCAGCTGGGGCTGGGGCTGGTGATCATCACCCACTACTCCCGCATCCTCCACTACATTCGTCCCCACCACGTCCACGTCATGTTCGACGGGCGGCTGGTGGTCTCGGGCGGCCCGGAGCTGGCGGAGGAGCTGGAGCAGAAGGGCTACGAGGGGATCAAGTCCCAGGTGGACGTGGTGGCGGCGGAGGTCCAGGAGTCGGGAGCCGTCCGCCGCGCGGGCAAGGTCTTCTGGGTGGTACACTGAGGCCATGGCGACGACGAACCCGCTGGGCATCGACCTCGACCACTACAAGTGGGGGTTCCGGGAGCCGGAGCGCTACGTCTTCAAGGCCCGCCCCGGGCTGACGCGCGAGGTGGTGGAGGAGATCTCCGCCATGAAGGGCGAGCCCGAGTGGATGCGGGCCTACCGCCTGCACGCCTACGAGCACTTCGTGCGGCGGCCCATGCCGCGCTGGGGGGCCGACCTCTCCGGCATCGACTTCGACCGCATCTACTACTACATCAAGCCCACGGAGCGGCAGGGGCGGTCGTGGGAGGAGCTGCCCGAGGAGATCAAGCGCACCTACGACCGGCTGGGCATCCCCGAGGCGGAGAAGAAGTTCCTGGCCGGGGTGGGGGCGCAGTACGAGAGCGAGGTGGTTTACCACAGCCTCAAGGAGGAGTGGGAGAAGCTCGGGGTCATCTTCCTCGACACCGACACCGCGCTGCGCCAGTACCCCGACCTGGTGCGGGAGTACTTCGGCACCGTCGTCCCGCCCGAGGACAACAAGTTCGCCGCCCTGAACTCGGCGGTCTGGTCGGGCGGGTCGTTCATCTACGTGCCCGAGGGCGTGCGGGTGGACATCCCCCTGCAGGCCTACTTCCGCATCAACGCCGAGCGGATGGGGCAGTTCGAGCGGACGCTGATCATCTGCGAACCGGGCTCCTACGTCCACTACGTGGAGGGGTGCACGGCGCCCATCTACTCCAGCGACTCGCTCCACAGCGCCGTGGTGGAGATCATCGTCAAGGAAGGGGCGCGCTGCCGCTACACGACCATCCAGAACTGGTCCCCCAACGTCTACAACCTGGTGACCAAGCGCGCCGTGGCCTACCGCGACGCCACCATGGAGTGGGTGGACGGGAACATCGGCTGCCTCACCGGCGACGCGCGGGTCCTGCTGAACAACGACGTCAAGCCGATCGCCGAGGTGGAGGCGGGGGACACCGTCTACACGGTGGACGCCGAGCTCCAGCTGGTCCGGCGCAAGGTCCTGGGCAAGCGCTACAGCGGCCGCCAGCCCGTCTTCCGCCTGCGCGCGGCCAACCACCGGGAGATCCGCGCCACGGCCAACCACCCCTTCCTGACGCTGCGCCGGCGCGGCACGCACCTCTTCCTCACCTGGGCCCGCCTCGACGAGCTGCGCCCCGGGGACTTCGTGGCCATCGCCGGCGCCGTGCCGGACAGCGGGGTCCCGGCCACCTTCCCGCCGCTGCCGCGGCGGGGCAGCAAGCCGGTGACGCTGCCGCCGGCGAGCACCGAGGACCTGATGTGGCTGCTCGGGCTCTACCTGGCGGACGGCTACCTGGAGCGCGCCCGCGTCTCCTTCGCCGTGCCGCCGGGCGACCGCGCCCACGACCGGATGATGACCCTCCTGCGAACGCTCTTCGGGGTGGAGGCGCAGGTGGACGGCAACGCGGTGCGGGTGAACTCCGTCGACCTGGCGGAGTGGTTCCGCCGGCAGGGCTTCGCCGGCCGGGCCACCGAGAAGCGGGTGCCGGCGTGGGTCTACCGCCTGCCCAGGGCCCAGCGGCTCGCCTTCCTCGAGGGCTACATCGACGGCGACGGGCACCGGCGCCCCGGGCACAAGAACCTCTCCGTCACCAGCGCCAGCCGGGCGCTGCTGGAGGACGTCAAGGCGCTGGCCATCTCCTGCGGCCTCGACCCGCGGAAGATCTCCCGCTGGACGCGGGTGGAGCGGAAGCCGCTGGGGGTGGAGCCCAAGGCCTACACCCACTACTTCCTCTACTTCGGGGAGCGGCCCTACGAGCGTCCGGTGCACTTCTCGCGGGTGGCCGCCATCGAGCCGGAAGGCGTGGAGGACACCTGGGACATCGAGATCGAGGGGACGCACAACTTCGTGGCCAACGGGTTCATCGTGCACAACAGCAAGGTCACGATGAAGTACCCCTCGGTCTACATGCTCGAGCCCGGCGCCAAGGCGGAGATCCTCTCCGTGGCCTACGCCGGCCGCGGGCAGCACCAGGACCCGGGCGGGAAGGTCATCCACGCCGCGCCCTACACCCAGTCCAGCGTGGTGAGCAAGTCCATCGCCAAGGACGGCGGGCGGGCCGGCTACCGCGGCCTGGTGAAGGTCTACCCGGGGGCGCGGGGGAGCAAGTGCGCCGTGCGCTGCGACGCCCTGATCCTGGACGAGCGGTCGCGCTCCGACACCTACCCCTACATGGAGATCGACGAGGAGGACGTGCAGATCACCCACGAGGCCACCGTCTCCAAGGTGTCGGACGAGCAGCTCTTCTACCTCATGGCCCGGGGCATCAAGGCCGACGAGGCCATGGGGATGATCGTGCGCGGCTTCATCGAGCCCATCACCAAGGAGCTGCCGCTGGAGTACGCGGTGGAGCTCAACCGGCTGATCGCCCTGGAGATGGAAGGGTCGGTGGGCTAGGCGCGCACCGGGGCGGCGCGGGCGTCGCGGACGCGGACAGGAGGCAGGGCGCGACCCCGTGTCCTGCCTCCTGCGTTGCCGGCGGGCCCGGCCGCGGGCCGGGCACCCGGCCGCCGCGGGGGCGGCCACCGCGACCGGACGGCGACGGGAACGCCAGGACGGAGACGATGGAGGAGCGGACGACGGTGACCGAGACGGGGACGGCCCGCGGGACGAGGGAGGACCGGCCGGCGACGCTCGCCGGCCTGGCGCCGACCGCCGCCGCGGCCCTGGGGGAGCGCCTGGGCGAGCCGGGCTGGCTGCGCGACCTGCGCGCGGAGGCCTGGCGCCTGGCCGAGGCCCTGCCGCTCCCCGACCCCACCCAGGAGGAGTGGCGACGCACCGACCTGAGCGGGCTCGACCTGGCGGCCCTGGTGCCGGCGCCGCTCCCCCGCCCTGGCGCCGGCACTCCGCGCGCGCTCGAGGACCTCCTGGGCCTGAGCGGCGACGGGGCTGCCGCCCTGGCCGAGGCGTCCGGCGGGCTCCTGGTCCACCGCGACGCCGGCTCTGTGCGGGCGGCCCTGGACGCGGCCCTGGCCGCCCGCGGGGTCCGCTTCACCGACCTGGCCACCGCCGCGCGCGAGCACCCGGATCTCCTGCGCGAGCACCTGCACCGCCTGATCCGGCCGGAGGAGCTCAAGTTCCGGGCGCTGGGGGCGGCGCTGCGCGGGGCCGGCACCTTCCTCTACGTCCCCCCGGGCGTCGAGGTGACCGTGCCGCTTTTGGCCGCGACCTGGCTCGAGACGCCCGGGGCGCTCCACAGCCCGCACACCCTCGTGGTGGCCGACCGCGGCAGCGTGGTGACGCTGATCGAGGTGAGCGGCTCGCTGGGGGTGGAGCGCCAGACTTTGGTCACCCGGACGACGGAACTGGTGGTGGGGGAGGGGGCGCAGGTGCGCCACGTCCTCTTCCAGGAGTGGGGCGCGGGGGTCTGGGAGGTGGGGGCGGTCCGGGCGCGCCTGGCCCGGGACGCCACGTTGCGCAGCCTGGTCGTGGCCTTCGGGGGGAGCCTGGTGAAGACCGACGTGGAGTGCCTGCTGGCCGGCCCCGGCGCCCAGTCGGAGATGCTGGGGGTCTACTTCGCCGCCGACCGGCAGCACGTCGACTTCCACACCCTCCAGGAGCACCAGGCCCCGCACACGCTCTCCGACCTGCTCTACAAGGGGGCGGTGCAGGACCGCGCCCGCACCGTCTTCGCCGGGCTGATCCGCGTCCACTACGGGGCCCAGAAGACCAACGCCTTCCAGTCCAACCGCAACCTCATCCTGAACGCCGGGGCCAAGGCGGACAGCATCCCCAAGCTGGAGATCATGGCCAACGACCTGCGCTGCACCCACGGCTCGGCGACGAGCCGGCTGCACGAGGAGCACCTCTTCTACCTGATGAGCCGCGGGCTCACCCGCCCGCAGGCAGTGCGCATGGTGGTGGACGGCTTCTTCGCCGAGGTGCTGGACCGCATCCCGCTGGAGCGCCTGCGCGCCCGCACGCACCAGGGCATCGCCGCCCGGCTGGCCCGGCGGCGGGAGGACGCGCCGTGAGCGAGGGGACCGTGGCGGAGGAGCGGTTCGTCCGGGTGGCCTCCCTGGCGGAGCTGCCCCCGGGGACGGCGAAGCGGGTCCTCCTGGACGGCTACCGCATCGCGCTCTTCAACGTCGGCGGGACGGTCTACGCCATCGACGACACCTGTACCCACGAGGACGCCTCCCTGGCCGAGGGAGCGCTGTCCGGCGAGATCGTGGCCTGTCCCAAGCACGGCTCGCGCTTCCACATCCCCACGGGGCGGGTGCTGTCGCTGCCGGCCGTCCGGCCGGTGCGCACCTACCCCGTGCGGGTCGAGGGGACGGAGGTGCTGGTGGCGCCGGCGCCGCGGCAGGGCGTCGGGTTGCCCCACCGGCGGTGAGGAGCGACGACCCATGATCTCGCCCCGCGTGCGCGAGGACTTCCCCCTCCTGCGGCAGCGCATGCACGGCAAGCCGCTCGTCTACCTGGACAGCGCCGCCACCTCCCAGAAGCCCCAGGTCGTGCTGGACGCGCTGCGGACCTACTACGAGACCATCAACGCCAACGTCCACCGGGGCATCTACGCCATCGCCGAGGCGGCCACGGAGCGCTACGAGGCGGCGCGCGCCCGCGTCGCCGCCTTCATCGGGGCCGCCCGGCCCGAGGAGGTCGTCTTCACCCGCGGCACCACCGAGGCCATCAACCTGGTGGCCTACGCCTGGGGGCGCGCCAACGTGGGCCCGGGGGACGAGATCCTCCTCACCGAGATGGAGCACCACAGCAACCTGGTCCCCTGGCAGTTGCTCGCAGCCGAACGGCACGTTCGGCTGCGCTTTGTCCCCTTCGACGAGCACGGACGCCTGGTGCTGGAGGAGCTCGACCGGCTGCTCAGCGAGCGCACCCGGCTCGTGGCCGTGACCCACCAGTCCAACGTCCTCGGCACCATCAACCCCGTGGCGGAGATCGCCCGGCGCGCCCACCGGGTCGGGGCGCTGGTGCTGGTGGACGGGGCCCAGAGCGTCCCGCACATGCCGGTGGACGTGCGCGAGCTCGAGTGCGACTTCCTGGCCTTCTCCGCCCACAAGATGTGCGGGCCGACCGGGGCGGGGGTCCTGTGGGCGCGCTACGAGCTGCTCGAAGCCATGCCCCCCTTCCACGGCGGCGGCGAGATGATCATGCTGGTGCAGCTGGAGCGCTCCACCTACAAGGACCCGCCGCACAAGTTCGAGGCGGGGACGCCCAACATCGCCGACTGCATCGCCTGGGCCACCGCCATCGACTACCTGGAGGGGCTGGGCATGGCGGCGATCCGCGCCCACGAGCGCGAGCTCACCGCCTACGCCCTGGGGCAGCTGCGCGAGGTGGAGGGGCTGCGCCTCTTCGGCCCGGAGCGCGTGGAGGAGCGCGGCGGGGCCATCGCCTTCGACCTGGCCGGCGTCCACCCCCACGACGTGGCCCAGGTGCTCGACCAGGAGGGGATCGCCGTGCGCGCCGGGCACCACTGCGCCCAGCCGCTCCACCGCCGGCTCAACCTGCCGGCCACGGTGCGGGCCAGCCTCTACCTGTACAATACGCCGGAGGACATCGACGCCCTGGTGCGCGGGCTGGAGACGGTGCGCCGCCTCTTCCCGGCGCCCCGGGCCCGGGTGAGCGGCTGATGGGCCTGGAGGACCTCTACCGCGAGATCATCCTCGACCACTACAGCCACCCGCGCAACCGCGGCCGGCTCGAGCCGGCCGACATCGTGGTCGAGGGGGCCAACCCCCTGTGCGGCGACGAGCTGGCCCTCACGGTGCGCGTGGCGGACGGGCGCATCCGCGAGGTGCGCTTCGAGGGGCGGGGCTGCTCCATCAGCCAGGCCTCCGCCTCGATGATGACCGAGGAGCTGCGGGGGAAAACCCTGGAGGAGGCGCGGGCCCTGGTGGCGGCCTTCCGGGCGATGATGCAGGGGCAGCCCTCCGCGCTGGACGCCACCGACCTGGCCGCGCTCCAGGGGGTGCGCAAGTTCCCCGTGCGGGTGAAGTGCGCCACGCTGGCCTGGGTGGCCATCGACCAGGGGATCCACGAGTACCAGCAGGGGCGGCAGACCGCCCGCGCCACCACCGAGGGACCGGAGGGGTGAGGGGGTGAACGGCGCCCGCGGCTGGGCCGACGAGGCCCGGGCCCTGGCCCGGCAGTTGCGCGTGGATGCCATCCGCATGACCGCCCGCGCCGGCTCGGGGCACCCCACCTCGGCGCTCTCGGCGGCGGAGCTGGCGGCGGTGCTGCTGCTGCGCCACTTCCGCTACGACGTCCGCCACCCCGAGCGGGCCACCAACGACCGGCTGATCTTCTCCAAGGGGCACGCCACGCCGCTGCTCTACAGCCTGCTCAAAGCCGCCGGCGCCATCAGCGACGAGGAGCTCCTGACCTACCGCCAGCCCGGCAGCCGCCTCCAGGGCCACCCCGTCCCGGTCCTCCCCTGGGTGGACGTGGCCACCGGCTCGCTGGGCCAGGGGCTGCCCATCGCGGTGGGGATCGCGCTGGCCGGCCGCTACCTCGACCGCCTCCCCTACCGGGTCTGGGTGCTGCACGGGGACAGCGAGACCTCGGAGGGGTCGGTCTGGGAGGCGGTGGAGCACGCCGCCCACTACCGCCTGGACAACCTGATCGTCATCCTCGACGTCAACCGGCTCGGGCAGCGCGGGGAGACGATGCTGGGGTGGAACCTGGAAGCCTACGCCGAGCGCGTCCGCGCCTTCGGCTGGCGGGCGATCCTCACCGACGGCCACGACGTCGAGGCGATCGACCGGGCCTACCAGGACGCCGTCGGCGGCATCGGCAGCGGGCAGCCCGCCATGGTCATCGCCCGGACGGTCAAAGGGCGCGGGGTCTCCTTCATGGAGGACCGCGACGGGTGGCACGGCAAGGCGCCGAAGCCCGACGAGGCGGAGCGCGCCCTCGCCGAGCTGGGCGGGCCCGCGGAGCCCCCCATCGTGGTCGCGGTGGCTCCGCCCCCCGAGGGCGCGCCGGCCCCGCCGCCGCCGGCCGCCCCGCTGGCCCTGCCGGCCTACGAGGTGGGCCAGCAGGTGGCCACGCGCAAGGCCTACGGCGACGCGCTGCGGGCCGTGGGGGCGGCCGACCCGCGGGTGGTGGCCCTCGACGGCGAGGTGAACAACTCCACCTACGCCGAGGAGTTCGCCCGCGCCCACCCGGAGCGCTACTTCGAGATGTACATCGCCGAGCAGCAGATGATCGCCGCGGCGGTGGGGCTGCAGGTGCGCGGCTACAAGCCCTTCGCCTCGACCTTCGCCGCCTTCCTGACGCGCGCCTCCGACTTCATCCGCATGGCCGCCATCTCCCGCGCCCACCTGCGCCTGTGCGGATCCCACGCCGGGGTCTCCATCGGGGAGGACGGGCCCTCCCAGATGGGGCTGGAGGACCTGGCCATGATGCGCGCCGTCTTCGGCTCCACGGTGCTCTACCCGTGCGATGCCAACCAGACCGCCGCCCTGGTGGCGGAGATGGCCGGGCGGCCCGGCATCGTCTACCTGCGCACGACGCGCCTGGCCACGCCGGTGATCTACCGGCCGGGGGAGCGCTTCCCGGTGGGCGGCTCCCGGGTGCTGCGGCGCAGCGACCACGACCGGGTGACGGTGGTGGCCGCGGGCGTCACGGTGCACGAGGCCCTGCACGCCGCCGACCGGCTGGCCCAGGAGGGGATCGCGGTCCGGGTGATCGACGCCTACTCGGTGAAGCCGCTGGACGTGGCGACGGTGCGCGAGGCGGTGCGCGCCACCGGCGGCCGGCTGGTGGTGGCCGAGGACCACTACCCGCAGGGCGGCCTGGGCGAGGCGGTGCTCGGCGCGCTCACCGAGCCGGAGGCGGACATCGGCCTCCCCCTCCAGGTGCGCCACCTGGCCGTGCGCACGATGCCCGGCTCGGCCCCGCCGGCGGTCCAGCTGGCCGAGGCGGGCATCGACGCCGCCCACATCGCCGAGGCGGTGCGGGCCCTGGCCGCCGTCCCCGTGGAGTCCCCGCCGCGCGCCGGCCGGACGTGAGATCGCGGGCGTTTGACCCCTCAAGGGCCCGATGCTAGGATTTGGCTGGCTTTCCGCCAGCCCAGGGTGTGACTGAGGTCGTCCCGATGGCCGACGCACCGCCGGAGATGGAGCGCACGCCCCCCGCCGTCCGCCCCAGCGGCATGGCGCCGCTCGACCGCCTGATCGAGGTCGTGGACGTCCTGCCCGGGGGGAGCGTCCTGCTGACCAGCGTGGAGGCGCTGCTCAACTGGGGGCGGGCGGCCAGCCTCTGGCCGCTGACCTTCGGCCTGGCCTGCTGCGCCATCGAGATGATGGCGGCGTTCGCCGGCCGCTTCGACTTCGACCGCATCGGGGTGATCCCGCGGGCCACCCCGCGTCAGGCCGACCTCATCCTGGTCTCCGGGCGGGCCACCATCAAGATGGCCCCGATCATCCGCCGCCTCTGGGAGCAGATGCCCGAGCCCAAGTACGTCATCTCCATGGGCTCCTGCGCCACCTGCGGCGGCCCCTTCTACTACGACAACTACTCCATCCTCAAGGGCGTGGACACGGTCATCCCCGTGGACGTCTACGTCCCCGGCTGCCCGCCCCGGCCGGAGGCGCTCTACGAGGGGGTGCTGAAGCTCCAGGAGAAGATCCGCCGCGAGCCCTTCCTGCGGCGCCGCGCCGGGCTGGTCGCCCCGGCCGGCTGAGCGCCATGGCGCTGCGCACCGAGGAGCTCCTCCTCAACATGGGCCCGCAGCACCCGGCCACCCACGGCGTGCTGCGCATGATCGTCACCCTGGAAGGCGAGAACGTCGTCGAGGTCAACCCGGACATCGGCTACCTCCACTCCTCCGTGGAGAAGATGATGGAGTACCGCACCTACATCCAGAACGTCTCCCTGGCCGACCGGGGCATGGACTACCTCTCCGCCCTGGCCAACGAGGAGGCGTTCCTGCGGGCGGTGGAGACGCTGGGGGCCATCACCGTCCCCGAGCGGGCGCGCTGGATCCGCACCCTCATGCTGGAGCTGCAGCGGCTGGCCAGCCACCTGGTCTGGCTGGGGACGTGGGGCATCGACCTGGGGGCGACGACGATCTTCCTCTGGTGCTTCCGCGAGCGCGAGCTCATCCTCGACCTCTTCGAGCACGCCACCGGGGGCCGGCTGCACCACAACTACTTCCGGCCGGGCGGGGTCTACGAGGACGTCACCGAGGCGTGGCTCGGGCGCGTGCTGGACTTCTGCGACGTGATGGAGCGCCGCCTGGTGGAGTACCACGAGCTGCTGACCGACAACCCGATCTTCGAGGTGCGCACCCAGGGGATCGGCGTCCTCTCCCGGGAGGACGCCATCCGCTTCGGGGCCTCCGGCCCGGTGGCGCGGGCGTCCGGGGTGGCCTTCGACGTCCGCAAGGCCTTCCCGTACGAGCAGTACGGCGCGGTGGAGTTCGACGTCCCCGTGCGCACCGAGGGGGACAACTGGGCGCGCTACCTGGTGCGCATGGAGGAGATGCGCCAGGCGGTGCGGATCATCCGCCAGTGCGTGGCCCGGATGCCGGCGGGGGAGATCCGCGCCAAGGTGCCGGTGACGGTGCGCCTGCCCCGCGGGGAGGTCTACACGCGCATCGAGTCGCCCCGCGGGGACGAGGGGATCTACCTGGTCAGCGAGGGGGAGGAGCGCCCCTACCGGGTGAAGATCCGGGGGCCCTCCTTCAGCAACCTCTACGCCCTCACCCAGGTGATGCGCGGGGCGAAGGTGGCGGACCTCATCGCCATCCTGGGGAGCTGCGACATCGTGCTGGCGGACGTGGACCGGTGATGGCCACCGACGGGCGGCGCGGACTGGGCATCCTGACCGAGCGGGTCGGGCAGGGGCTCATGGGCCTGGCGGTGGGGCTGCGGGCCACCTTCAGGACGCTGCTCGGTCCGAAGAACACCGTCCTCTACCCGATCAAGAAGGTGAACGTCAGTGAGCGCTGGCACGGGCTGCTGGCGCTGCCGGTCGACCCGGAGACCGGCAACGACCTCTGCATCATCTGCTTCCAGTGCGAGCGCGTCTGCCCCAGCCGCTGCATCCACATCGAGGCCACGGGGCGGGCCAAGGACCGCGTCCTCACCCGCTTCGACATCGAGATGGACAAGTGCCAGTACTGCGGCCTGTGCGTGGAGGTCTGCCCCACCGAGGCCATCGTCTTCACGCCGCACTACGAGGGGAGCACCTACAACCGCGACCGCCTGCGCTACGACCTGGAGGACCTGCGCCGCGCCGCCCCCAAGGAGCCCATCGCCCGGGGGGTGATCCGGTGAGCTGGGAGCTGGTGCGCCGGCTGCGCGAGCGCTTCCCCCAGGTCGAGCCCTTCCCGCACCAGGAGGCGGCCGCACCGCCCGGCGGCGAGGGAGCGCCGTCCGGCGGTGAGGGGACGCCGCCGCCTGCGCGCCCGCAGGGGCCCCCGCCTGCGCGCCCGGAGGGGGGGCCCCCGCCTGCGCGCCCGGAGGGGCCCCGCGCGGACCAGGAGCCGCCCGCGGCGGCTCCCGGCCGCCCCGCACCCACCCGCCTGCCGCCGAAACCCCGGGCGGAGGAGAAGCGACCGGTCTTCCTCACCCCGGGTGCCTGGGTGCCCGTCCAGGACCTCCTGGAGGTGTGCCGCGTCCTGCGCGACGACCCCGCCTTCCGCATGGACTACCTCTCCTGGGTGACCGGCGTGGACTGGCCGCAGCGCGGAGAGCTGGAGGTCGTCTACCACCTCTTCTCGTTCACCCACGGCCACGAGCTGCTCCTGAAGGTGCGGGTCCCCCGCGAGGCCCCCCGGGTCCCGAGCGTCACCTCCGTCTGGGACGGCGCCAACTGGCACGAGCGGGAGGCCTACGACCTGCTGGGGATCGTCTTCGAGGGGCACCCCGACCTGCGGCGGATCATGCTGACGGAAGACTGGGCGGGGCATCCCCTGCGCAAGGACTACGTCTACGAAGACCCGCCCTGGCTGGTGGAGGTCGCCCGCCTCCGCCAGCAGGAGATCGAGGGGTTCGGCCTGGGGGAACGGGCCTGAGCCCGCCCGGGACCTGACGCCCCGCACCGGCCGCACGCGAGACCGCCCGGCGCGCGCCGGGCGTGCGCACCCCCATGCAATCTGCACCCGGAGTTGCTATGGTGAGGATGGTGGCCCGTTGCCGGAGCGTCGCATGAGGTCAACCGTGGCCGGCCTGGTCGCAGGACTCCTCGCCGGGGTGCTGGCGGCCGTGGCGATGATGCAGGGGCTCTTCCTCGGCGGTGTGCCCGCCGTCCCCCTGGCCCTGTGGGAGCGCACCCTGCGGCTGCTGCCCATGGAGCTGTTCAGCGTCCTGATCGTCCGCCTGAAGTTCGCCGCCAAGCCGCTGGCCTTCTGGGGGATGCTCGGGGTCCTGGTCCTCCTGGCCGGCCTGCTCGGGCTGGCGGTGGCCCGGCCGGCCTGGCGCGGCCGCCCGCTGCGGCGGGCGGCCGTGGCGTTCCTGGCGGCCGCCGCCGTCCTGCTGGCGGTGGCGCTGGGGCCGGCGGCGGACGCGCTGACGGCCCGGCTGGGCGCCCAGGGGCTGAGCCCGGCGCCCGGGGAGGCGGCGCGACGCGTCGCCCTGGCCGTGGCCGGCTACGCGGGGCTCTACGCGCTGGGCCTGCTCCTCCTGCTGCGCCTCTTCGAGGGGCGCCCGGAGCCGCGCGCGGCCCGCCCCGCTCCGCCGCGCTCGGAGGTCACGCGCCGGGAGGTCCTGCACCGGTCCCTGGTCCTCGGGACCGCCGCGCTGGCCGGGACGGCGCTCGTGCGCCTCCTGGCGGCCCTGGGGGAGGGGGCGCGCGTGGCCGCCCAGACCCTCTTCGACCGCATCCGCGGGCTGCCGCCCGAGGTCACGCCCAACGACCAGTTCTACGTGGTGAGCAAGAACCCGCCGGGCTTCGACCCGGACGTGGACGCCAGCCGCTGGCGGCTGGAGGTCACCGGTCTCGTGGGCAAGCCGCTGCGGCTCACCCTCGAGGAGCTCAAGGCCCTCCCGGCGGTGCGGCAGGTGCAGACGCTGGAGTGCATCAGCAACGAGGTGGGGGGCGACCTGATCAGCAACGCCTGGTGGCGGGGGGTGCGGCTGCGCGACGTGCTGGCGCTGGCGGGCGGGGTGAGCCCGAAGGCGGTGAAGCTGGCCTTCACCTGCGCCGACGGGTACACCGAGTCGCTGCCGGTGGTGGACGCCCTGCACCCCGACACGCTGCTGGTCTACGAGATGAACGGGGAGGTCCTCCCCCGGGCCCACGGCTTCCCCCTGCGCCTGCTGGTGCCCGGCCTCTTCGGGATGAAGAACCCGAAGTGGATCACGAAGATCGAGGCGGTGGACTACGACTTCCAGGGGTACTGGGAGCGCTCCGGGTGGAGCGACGAGGCCGTGGTGAAGACGATGTCCAAGTTCACGACGCCCACGGGGCGGGCCAGCGCCACAGTGGGCGAGGAGGTGGCGCTGGGCGGGGTGGCCTACGCGGGGGACCGGGGCATCCGCGCCGTGGAGGTCTCGGTGGACGACGGGAAGACCTGGCTGCCGGCCCAGGTGAAGCCGCCGCTGGGCAAGTATACGTGGGTGCTGTGGGCGGCGCTGTGGAAGCCGACCGCCCCCGGGCAGTACACGCTGAAGGTGCGGGCGCGCGACGGGGTGGGCGTCCTGCAGACCGCCCGGGTCAGCCCGCCGCTCCCCGACGGGGCCACCGGCTACCACACCATCCGCCTCACCGTGCGGAGGTGACCGTGGCCCCGTCGGTGTGGCCGAGGTGAGGCCGTGCCCCGTCGGGCGCCGAGGGGCGACGCCGTGCACCGGGAGGAGCCCATGCCGCGGTTGGTGACCTACGAGGAGGCGAGCCGGGCGCTGCCCGACGTGGAGCGCATCATCCGCCGGCTGCGGCGCGTGCGGGACGAAGCTCTGGGCCTGCGCACCCGCCTGGAGGGGCTGTGGGCGGCGCTGGAGCGGGAGGAGGCCTCCCTGGAGACGATCGCCGCCGAGCAACGCCGGCTCGACGCCCTCCAGGAGGAGTTCGCCGCGCTGGTCGACGAGCTGGAGCGCCATGGCGCCATCCTGCGCGACCTCGACCTGGGCCTGGTCGACTTCCTCTCGCTGGCCGGCCAGGTGCAGATCTACCTGTGCTGGCGGGTGGGCGAGGACGCGATCCGCTACTGGCACGGGCTGGCCGAGGGGTACGCGGGGCGGAAGCCCCTCTCCGCCCTCCCCGGTCGGCGCCGCCATTGACGTGGGGCCTGACCATGGCCGGGACGGCGGCAGCGCGAGGCTGGCGCCGGAGCCTGCGCCCGGAGGAGCGTGCTGATGCCCGACCCGTATGACCTCGTGATCGTCGGCGGCGGGCCCGGCGGCTACGTCGGGGCGATCCGCGCCGCGCAGCTGGGCCTGCGCACCGCGCTGGTGGAGCGGGACAAGGTGGGCGGCACCTGCCTGCACTACGGGTGCATCCCCACCAAGACGCTGCTGCGCACCGCCGAACTCCTGGACGCCCTGCGCCACCCGGCCGAGATGGGCGTGCGCGCCGACGGCGTGGCCGTGGACTTCCCGGCCGCGCACGCCCGCAAGGCGCGGGTCGTGGACAAGCTGCACAAGGGCACCCAGTTCCTCATGCGCAAGCACGGGATCGACGTCTTCCACGGCGAGGCCCGCTTCCTCAACGCCCACGACCTGGCCGTGGCCCTGGCCGACGGCTCGGAGACGTCCCTGCGGGCGCGTCACGTGCTGATCGCCACCGGCTCGGCGCCCAAGAGCCTGCCGCACCTGCCGATCGACCAGGAGCGCATCCTGGACAGCACGGGCGTGCTGGCCCTGCAGGAGGTCCCGCGGCGCCTGCTCATCGTCGGCGCCGGGGCGGTGGGGGTGGAGTTCGCCAGCCTCTTCCGGGCCTTCGGCAGCGAGGTGACGCTGGTGGAGGTCCTCCCCACGCTCGTCCCGCTCGAGGACGAGGAGATCGGGCGGGCGCTGGCCCGCGCCTTCCAGCGGCGTGGGATCGCCGTGCACACCGAGACCACGGTGGAGCGCGTGGAGCGCCGGGGGGACGAGCTCGTCGCCACGCTGCGCCGCGTCCGGACCGCGGGGGCGGTCCCGGCCGCCGGCCCGGGCCCGAGCGCTGCGGCGGGGCACGGCGCGGGGGCGGGCCAGACCGCCGGGTCGGGCCAGAGCGCCGGGTCGGGCCACAGCGCCGGCGGGGGCCAGGGCGCCGGGGCTGACCAGGGGACGGAGACGGTGCGTGCGGACTACATCCTGGTGGCGGTGGGCCGGGCCCCGGTGGTGCGCGAGCTGGCCCCGGAGGAAGCCGGCGTGGCCGTCGACGCGGCGGGCGTCGTGGTCGACGAGGACCTGCGCACCACCGTCCCGCACATCTACGCCATCGGGGACGTGGTGGGCACGCGCCGGCCCTACCGCCTGGCCCACGTCGCCTCCGACGAGGCCATCACCGTGGTCGAGCGCATCGCCGGCCACGACCCCGCGCCCATCGACTACCAGACCATCCCGCGCCCCACCTTCTCCATCCCCCAGGTGGCCACGATGGGCCTGGGCGAGCGGGAGGCCCGGGCGGCCGGCCGCGAGGTGCGGGTGGGCCGCTTCGCCTTCCAGGCCAACTCCAAGGCCGCCATCGAGGGGGAGACGGAGGGGCTGGTCAAGGTGGTGGTGGACGCGAAGGTGGGGGAGATCCTGGGGGTCCACATGGTCGGGCCCGGCGTCACCGAGCTGGTGGCCGAGGCGGTGGCGGTGCGGGCGCTGGAGGGGACCGTGCTCGAGCTGGGCACCGCCGTGCACGCCCACCCCACGCTGGCCGAGGCGGTGAAGGAGGCGGCGCTCGACGCGATGGGACGGGTGATCCACGCGTGAGCGCCGCGCCGGGCAGGGCGACAGGAGCAGAGAGAGGCGGCGCGGCCCGCACGACGGGCTGTCCACAGGGGGAGTCCTATGGCGCTGCGTGAGACCACCACCGAAGCGCGCGCAGTCCCGCGCCACCGGCTGCTGGGGCTGAGCGACCAGGACGTCCTGGACATGTACTACTACATCGCGCTGGCCCGGGCGCTCGACGAGCGCATGTGGGTGCTGCAGCGCTCGGGCAAGGCCATGTTCGTCATCTCCGGCCCGGGGCACGAGGGGTGTCAGGTGGGGGCGATGTGGCCCATGGACAAGGCCCGCGACTGGTTCGTCCCCTTCTACCGCTCCATCGCCGCCTGTCTCGTCAAGGGGATGACGCCCACCGACATGCTCCTCGACCTGCTGGCCCGCGACACGAGCCCGAGCAGCGGGGGACGCCAGATGCCCGGCCACTACGGCCACCCCCGCTACCGCATCCTCTCCACGAGCAGCCCCGTCGGCACCCAGTACCCCCACGCCGTGGGGATCGCCTACGCGGCAAAGCTGCGCCGGACCGGCGAGGTGACCATGGTGGCCGTGGGCGACGGCGGCACCAGCCAGGGCGACTGGCACGAGGCGCTGAACTGGGCGGGGATCTACAAGCTCCCCATCCTCTTCGTGGTGGAGAACAACGGCTACGCCATCTCGGTCCCGCTGCACAAGCAGGTGGCCGGCGGGAACATCGCCGCGCGCGCGGCCGGCTACGGCATGCCCGGGGTGGTGGCCGACGGGAGCGACGTGCTGGAGTGCTACCGGGTGGCCCGGGAGGCCTACGAGCGGGCCAAGCGGGGCGAGGGGCCGACCCTCATCGAGTACCGGGTGCAGCGGCTGGGCTCGCACAGCAGCGACGACCAGCAGGAGCGCTACCGGCCGCGGGAGGAGATCGAGGCGGCCCGGCTGGCCGACCCGCTGCGCACCTTCCGCGCCTACCTGGAGGAGGCGGGGGTGCTGGACGAGCGCACCTACCAGGAGATGATGGCGCGCATCAAGCGGGAGATCGACGAGGCCACCGACGCGGCCGAGCGCGCCCCGCTCCCCGACCCGGAGAGCGCCCGCCGCTACGTGTACGCGCCGCCGCAGGAGGACCCCGTCTACTGGAACCCGGCCACCCCGCCGCCGGGGGCCTGGCGCGACTCCCCGGACTTCTCCTGGCTGGCGCAGGCCCCCGCCGCCCGTCCGGCGCCGTCCGGCCAGGCCTCATCCGGCCAGGCGCCGTCCGGTCAGCCCTCATCCGGCCAGTCCCCGACCGGCCAGGCCCCGGCCGTCCCGCCCCCGACCGGCCAACCTCCCGCCGGGCGGCCCTAGGAGGGAGCGACCATGGCTGAGCTGCGCTACGTCGATGCCCTGAACCAGGCCCACCACGAGGAGATGGCTCGGGACGAGCGGGTCGTCGTCCTGGGCGAAGACGTCGGGCGCAAGGGCGGCGTCTTCGGCGTCACCACGGGGCTGTACGAGCGGTTTGGCGAGGACCGCGTGATCGACTCGCCGCTCGCGGAGTCCTCCATCGCCGGGGTGGCCATCGGCATGGCCGCCAACGGGCTGCTCCCCATCGCCGAGTTCCAGTTCGCCGACTTCATCCACCCGGCGTTCAACCAGATCGTCAGCGAGGCGGCGCGCATGCGCTACCGCTCCAACAACGGCTACGGCTGCCCGGTGGTCTTCCGCGCGCCCTACGGCGGCTCCCACGGCACCGCGCTCTACCACTCCCAGTCCGTGGAGGCCTTCTACGCGCACGTGCCGGGGCTGAAGGTGGTGGCGCCCTACACCCCGGCCGACGCCAAGGGGATGCTGAAGGCGGCCGTGCGCGACCCCGACCCGGTCCTCTTCCTGGAACACAAGCGGATGTACCGGATCGTCCGCGGCGAGGTGCCGGAGGGGGACTACGTCGTGCCCCTCGGCCCCGCGGCGGTCCGGCGGCAGGGTCGCGACCTGTCCGTCTTTGCCTTCGGCTGGATGCTGCACGAGGCGCTGGCTGCCGCCGAGGAGGTGGCCGCCGAGGGGATCCAGGCCGAGGTGGTCGACCTGCGGTGTCTGCGCCCGCTCGATCGGGAGACGATCCTCGCCTCCGTGGCCAAGACCAACCGCGCCCTGATCGTCTATGAGGACAACCGCTTCATGGGCATCGGCGCGGAGATCGCCGCCCTCATCGCCGAGGAGGCGTTCGAGTCGCTGGACGCCCCGGTGATGCGGCTGGGCGGTCCCGACGTGCCCGGCATCCCCTTCTCCAAGCCGCTGGAGGAGTGGTTCACCATCGACCGGGCCAAGATCGCCGCCGCCATGCGCCGCCTGGCCGCGTACTAGGATGCACCGCCTGGCCGCGTACCGAGGAGGGCCGCATGCCGGTTGAGGTGAGGATGCCCCAGCTGGGCGAGTCCACCTACGAGGGGACGATCGGCCGGTGGCTGAAGCGTCCCGGCGACCGGGTGGAGCGCTTCGAGCCGCTGGTGGAGATCATCACCGACAAGGTCAACGTGGAGATGCCCTCGCCCATCGAGGGGGTGCTGCGGGAGATCCTGGCGCAGGAGGGGCAGACGCTCCCCGTGGGGACCCCCATTGCCCTGATGGACGTCCCGGCCGGCCAGGAAGCCGCCGCCGCTGCCGCGGCCGCCCAGGCAGCCGGACAGGAACCCGCCCCCACTCCGACGGCGCCCGCCCCTGGCGCTGCCCCGGCCTCCGCAGCCGGCGTCCCTGCTGCGGCAGAGGCCCCCGAGGCCGTCGGCGAGCGTCCCCGGCTCTCCCCCCTGGTGCGCCGCCTGGCCGAGGAACACGGCGTCCCGCCAGCCGAGGTGGCGCGGCTCCAGGGCAGCGGCGCGGGCGGCCGGGTGACCAAGGAGGACCTGCTCCGTTACATCGAAGCCCGCCGTGCCGCCCCCGCCCCCGCGCCGCCTGCGCCCGCGGCGGTCCCCGGCGTGTCCCCGCCGGGCGTCCCCGCGCCGGTCCGGCCACCCGTGGCCGGTCCCCAGGACCGCCTGATCCGGCTCTCGCCGCTGCGCCGGACCATCGCCCAGCGCATGGCCCAGTCCAAGCGGGAGATCCCCCACGCCTACGGCGTCATCGAGGTGGACGTCACCGAGCTGGTGCGCTGGCGCGAGGCGCACAAGGCCGCCTGGCGCGAGCGCCACGGCACGAACCTCACCTACACCGCCTTCTTCGTCCGGGCCGCCGCCGACGCCCTGCGGGCGTTCCCCGTCGTGAACAGCGTGTGGACCGACGAGGGGATCCTCCAGCGCGGCCACGTCCACATCGGGCTCGGCATCGCCGTGGAGGACGGCCTGGTCGTGGCCGTGATCCACGACGCCGACCAGAAGAGCCTGGCCGGCCTGGCCGCCGAGATCGAGGCCATCGGGCGGCGGGCGCGCGAGGGGACGTTGACGCTCGAGGACGTCCAGGGGGCCACCTTCACCATCACCAACCCGGGCGTCTTCGGGTCGATCTGGTCGATGCCGGTGATCGTGCCCGGCCAGGCCGCCATCCTGGCCACGGACGCGATCGTCAAGCGCCCCGTGGTGCGGCAGGAGGCCATCGCCATCCGGGACATCATGCACCTGGGGTTGTCCTTCGACCACCGCGTCTTCGACGGGGCGGTGGCCATGCAGTTCCTGAACCACATCAAGGCCCGGCTGGAGGGCTTCCGGGCAGAAGGGCTGGTTACCGACTTCTAGATGGCGATCGCCCGCGACGGCTCCGCCGCGCCCGACGCGCAGATCCCGGAGCGCCCCCTCTACACCCTCGACCCGCAGGGGCGCGCCGTCCCGCTGCGGCGTCCCCCCTGGCTCAAGGTGCGCCTCCCCAGCGGGCCCAACTACCAGGCCCTCGTGGGGATCATGCGCACCCAGGCCCTCCACACGGTCTGCGAGGAGGCCCGCTGCCCCAACATCGGCGACTGCTGGGAGCGGCGCACCGCCACCTTCCTCATCCTGGGGAACATCTGCACGCGCAACTGCGCCTACTGCGCCATCGCCCACGGCCTGCCCAGCGAGCTGGACCTGGAGGAGCCCGAGCGGGTGGCGCGGGCCGTCCAGCAGATGGGCCTCCGCCACGCGGTGATCACCTCCGTGAACCGCGACGACCTGCGCGACGGAGGCGCGGCGATCTACGCAGAGACGATCCGGCGCATCCACGCCTACGTGCCCGGGTGCACCGTGGAGGTGCTCATCCCCGACTTCAAGGGCGATCCCGCCGCGCTCCACACCGTGCTGGAGGCCGGCCCCGAGATCCTCAACCACAACATCGAGAGCGTGCGGCGCGTCTTCGCCATCGTCCGCCACGGCGGCAACTACGACCGCTCGCTCCGGCTGCTGCGGTGGGTCAAGGAGTGGGGCTACACCTGCTTCACCAAGAGCGGGATCATCCTGGGCATGGGCGAGACCTGGGAGGAGGTCCTGCAGACGATGGACGACCTGCGTGCCGTCGACTGCGACGTCCTCACCCTCGGCCAGTACCTGCGCCCCGGCCCGGGCTACCACCCCATCGACCGGTACTACACCCCGGAGGAATTCGCCGCCCTCAAGGCGGAGGGGCTGCGGCGCGGCTTCCGGTACGTGGAGGCCGGTCCGCTCGTCCGCTCCTCGTACCATGCCGACGAGCAGGCCCAGGCCGTCCTGGCGTACCGGAGCAGGCGTCCCGCCACCCCGGCGTAGCCTCGGGGTCAGGGTCCTCAGGGTGGATGGCCGTGCTCGCCAGGCCGGCCGGTCTGCGCAGCGGTCCTGCCGGGCTGATCCGGGCTCCGGGCAGGGGTCGTCGCCGGGGCCGGACCTGCCTGCGCTGCTGAGGCCAACTGGGTCCGGGGCAAGGCCTGTTCGGCCGGTCCCGCTGTCGGGCGGCTCCGCCCCGGCGTCGTGGCCCGCTCTGCGGTCGCCCGTTCCGCAGCCCGCTGATCGCTCTGTTGGAACGGCCCCGAGCGCCGCGCGGGGGGCGGTCCGAAGATCTGGTCCGCCTCGTAGCCGTTGTGGGCGCGACAGCGGAGCTGGATGTTCTCCACGGTGGCCGGTCCGCCCAGGGCGTAGGGGCGGACGTGGTGGAACTCCAGGTATCCCCGTTCCGGGCACCGACGCCCGTCTGCACTGACGAACGCGCACTGGCCGCCGTCCCGTTCCCACACGACCCGACGGACAGCGGCCGGAATGTGACGCGAAGGCCCCGGGGGGAGTGCCGGTGCGCCGGGATCCGACGCCGATGCATCTCCGGGCGTGGGAGCAGTGGCGGCATGCGGCACGATCCCTGCCGGGGGAGCCGCCGGCGTGGTCCGGGCCGCCTCGGGCCGGAGCGGGGTGCCCACCCTCCGGCGCATCAGCTCGCGCAGCAATGCGGTCAGGGCTCGGTCGAAGAGCTGGGCCAGGTCACCGTCGGGGATCTGGTGACGCAGGAGGTCCTGGCATTGCTTTAGCTTGGCATAGGTCTCCGGGCCGGCCGTGAACTGGACACGGTAGCGCGTCGGCGCCAGGGGAGTGACCGCGCCCGACGGTCCGCGGCCGGAGCTGCCCGGCCTCAGAGACCGCGCGGGGCCGCCGGTTGGCGTCCCGGGTGGGACACGGTCTGTCTCATCCCCGGCGAGCGCGGGGGCGACCGAAGTGTCTCCAGCCACCCCTGCTGGAATCCCGTCGACGCCGAGCGTTGGACTCGGTGTCGGCGGCTGGCCTTGCTGAGGTGCTGGACCTCCGGGGACAGGGGACGCCAGACTTCCCGGGACAGAGCACTCCGGACCTCCCGGGACAGGCTGCACCGAATCTCCCAGGGCTGGGTGCACCGGTCCTCGCGAAGCTGGGTGCGCCGAACCTCCCGGGGCTGGGTGCACCGGCCCTCCGGGGGCTGGGAGACGGCGTACGGAGGCCGGGATGGGAGGGCGAGGCTGCAGGCGCGCCACCAGCGCTTCCACAGCCCGCTTGCTGGCCCCGCGCGCCTCGGCCAGTACCGCCTGGAGGTTGGCAGCGGTGAGGTGCGGAGCCAGCAGGCTCAGCGTGGTGAGCGTCAGGTGTCCCCGGGCCAGTTCGCCGAGGAGGACGGGAAACCGACGCACCGCCCGGGCCGCCTGGATGCGGTGGTAGGCGGCGTACTCAGAGAGGTGTAAGGCCTGCGTGCAGTAGGCGAAGAGCGAGGGATACCCGTCCGCCAGGTGCAGGCGGCGAGCGTCCAGCTCGGCCAGGTAAGCGACGAGCAGGGTCGTGGCCCGGCGCTCACGGCCGGCCAGCCGTTCGACCCGGCTGCGAAGGGCGCCATCAGGCAGGCGGGCGATGACCCGCAGCAACCGCCCGGAATCCCTGGCTGGCGCGGAACCTCCTCGTGGCGACGCGTCCTGATCGAGCGCGTGTGGGCGTGGTTGGGCTGACGGAGCTGGCGTGATCCCCAGGCCGCTTCCCTCCTTGGCACACTCTGCCAGGTTTTCCGTTAGGAGTTATCGGCATGGGCTGGGCGTTTTCAGGGGGGAGGGCTACCGAACGCAACTGGGTCCGGGACAGGTGGTGTTCGGTAGTCTCACGTGTGGCCGGGGCTACGGGGATGATAGGGGCCCTTCCCGCATCACCCCGCCGATGCCCCGGCCGGGGCGGCCTTCTTCTCCTTCTGCTCCATGATCGTGCTGCTGTGCCCGGGGAAGACCTTCGCCCGCGGGTTGATGTAGGCGGCGGCGTTGTTCACCGCCGTGGCCGCCTCCCCAAAGCCCGTGGCGATGAGCTTGAGCTTGCCCGGGAAGGTGACGATGTCCCCGGCCGCGTAGATCCCCGGCCGGTTCGTCTCCATCTTCGTGTTCACCACGATGGAGTCGTCCTCGATCTGCAGCCCCCAGTGCTTGATCGGTCCCAGGTTGCTGATCAACCCGAGGAAGGCCAGCACCGCGTCGACCTCCAGGACCTCCTCCTGCTTCGTCCGGTTGTCGAAGATGACGGCCTCCCGCACCTGGTCGTCTCCGCGCAGCTCCTTCAACTCGTAGAAGAGCCGCACGGTGATGGGGGAGTCGAACAGCTTGCGCACGCTGTCCTCGTGGGCGCGGAACTGGTCGCGCCGGTGGATCAGGGTGATCTGCCGGGCGTAGGGGATCAGGCCCAGGGCCCAGTCGAGGGCCGAGTCGCCGCCCCCGATGACCAGCAGCCGCTTGTCCCGGAAGTCCTCCTTGTTCTTGACGGCGTAGTAGAGCCCCTTGCCCATGTACCGATCCAGCTCCGGCCGCTTGAAGGTCTTGGGCGTGAAGGCCCCGATCCCCGCCGTGATGATGGCCACCTTGGTGTAGTGGACCCGGCCGTCCGACCGCAGCGCCAGCACCTTGTCCCCGACGTCCTCCACCGTCTGGATCTGCTCGTTCAGGAGGACCTCGGGGTTGTACTGCATCGCCTGCTCCACCAGGTTGCGCACCAGGTCCTTGCCGAGGATCTTGGGGAACCCGGCCACGTCGTAGATGTACTTGTCCGGGTAGAGGGCGGTGATCTGCCCGCCCAGGTCGGGCTGACTGTCCACGATCTTCGTGCGGAGCGAGCGAAAGCCGGCGTAGTAGGCGGCGAACAGGCCCGTGGGCCCCGCGCCGATGATCGTGACGTCGAAGAGATCGTCCATGACCTCTGTGCCTCCCACTCAGGCTCCCACGGCCCCTCGGACCCTCAGGCCATGGGCCAGGCGAACACTGTATTCTACAGCATCTCTGCAGGGCGTCGGCCTCAGGCGTCCCGCCGGGCCGAGCTCCGCTCCCCGGCCTCCCGCCGGGCCGAGCTCCGCTGCCCGGTCTCCCGCCGGCCCCCCCCAGCCCTTTATGCCCCGGGGAATAAGTGCGTTGACAGCACAGGACCCCTCGGTATCGTAAATCGTGTCGAGTCGCGCAGTGCCTGGTGAGCGGGCGACGCGCCCGTCCCGTCGGGCGGTGAGGGGCGCGTGAGCAGCCCGAAGAGCAACCTGGTGACATGAGGAGCGCAGCATGGCCGTAGAGACCCGGCGTCCCATCCTCTCGCGCGAGCAGATCGACCGCTACTCCCGCCAGCTCATCCTGGACGAGATCGGGGTGGCGGGGCAGCGCCGGCTGCTCGACAGCAAGGTGCTGGTCGTCGGCGCCGGAGGCCTGGGGAGCCCCTCCGCCCTCTACCTGGCGGCGGCCGGGGTCGGGACGATCGGGGTCATCGACGGCGACCGGGTGGAGCTCAACAACCTCCACCGCCAGGTGATCCACCGCACCGCCGACGTGGGTGTGCCCAAGACCGAGTCGGCGAAGCGCACGCTCGAGGCGCTGAACCCCGACGTCACCGTGGTGCCGCACCAGACCACGCTCACCTCGGAGAACGCCCTCGAGATCATCGCCTCCTACGACCTGGTGGTGAACGGCAGCGACAACTTCCCCACCCGCTACCTGGTGAACGACGCCTGCGTCTTCCTGCGCAAGCCGCTCGTGGACGCGTCCATCCTGCGCTGGGAGGGGCAGGCCACCACCTTCCTGCCCGGCCGCGGGTGCTACCGCTGCCTCTTCCCCACGCCGCCGCCGCCGGGGACCGTGCCCTCCTGCGCGGAGGGCGGCATCCTGGGGGCGTTGGCGGGCTTCATGGGGACGCTGCAGGCCGCGGAGGCGGTGAAGGTCCTGCTGGGCGTCGGGGAGACGCTGGCCAACCGCCTCTTCATCTTCGACGCGCTGGCGATGGACTTCCGGCTGCTGCGCTGGGCCCGCAACCCCGACTGCCCCGTCTGCGGCGACCGGCCCACCATCACCGCGCTCATCGACTACGAGGCTTTCTGCGGCCTGCCCGGCCGGCACGCCGTGGCCGAGACCGATGGCGAGGTGCCCGAGGTGGAGCCGGCCGAGGCGGCCCGGTTGCTCGAGACCGGGGCCCAGCTCATCGACGTGCGGGAACCCTGGGAGTGGGCCCAGGCGCGCATCCCGGGTGCGGTGCTGATCCCCAAGGGGGAGGTCCGGCAGCGCCTCACCGAGATCGACCCCAGCCGGCCGGTGGTGGTCCACTGCGCGTCCGGCGCCCGCAGCGCCGATGTGGTGAAGGTGCTGCGTGCGGCCGGCTACAGCAACGCCCGCAACCTGCGCGGCGGCATCATCGCCTGGTTCAACGAGCGCCTGCCCGTCGAGACGGGCAGCTGAGAGAGGGGCAGCTGAGACCGGCAGCCGATCGGGCGGCAGCTGCGGGGGTGATGCGCCGGGCCGTCCTGCGCGCCCCCCGGCGGCTCGCCCTGGAAGACGGTCCCCTGCCGGCGCCCGGGCCCGGCGAGGTGCTGGTGCGCGTCCGCGCCGCGCTCACCTGCGGCACGGACCTGAAGACCTACCGGCGAGGGCACGCCCGCCTGGGGCCCGGGCCGTTCGGCCATGAGGCCGCGGGCGACGTCGTCGCCGTGGGCCCGGGCGTGGCGCAGGTGAGGCCCGGCGACGCGGTGATGTACGTGCCCACCGCCGGGTGCGGCCAGTGCGCGGCGTGCCGGCGGGGCGCCGAGAACCACTGTCCCCGCCTCTTTCAGGACATCGTGCTCGGCGCCTACGCCGAGCACGTGCTGGTGACGCCTCCGGTGGCGGCGCGGCACCTCTTCCCCAAGCCCCCGGAGCTGCGGTACACGGAGGCGGCCTTCCTGGAGCCGCTGGCGTGCGTGCTGCACGGCTGGCGGCGGCTGGGGGTGCTGGAGGGGTCGGCTGGGTCGGGGGGAAGCGCCGGCGGGCCGTCCGTCGCCGTCGTGGGGGCGGGGCCCATCGCCTTCCTCTTCCTGCTCACGGGCCTGCGGTTGGGGCTGCGCCCCGCGGTGGTGGCGCGGCGGCGCGACCGGCTGGTGCTGGCGGCGGCGCTTGGGGGCCGGCCCGTCGACGCGTCGGGCGATGTGGACGGCGCGCAGGAGGCGGTGCGGCGCGGGCTGAAGGAGGCGCTCGGCGAGGCTCCGGACGTGGTGGTGGAGGCCACCGGCAGCGCAGCGGTGTGGACGGCGGCGCCCGCGTGGGTGCGCAGCGGGGGGCGCGTCCTCCTCTTCGGCGGGCTGGCGCCCGGGGCCCGCGCCACCTTCGACGCCGCCCGCCTCCACTACGGCGAGGTGGACCTGGTCAGCGCCTTCCACTACACCTCGGACGACGTGACCGAGGCGCGGCGGTGGCTGGCGGAGCGGCGCATCGACGTGGGCCCGCTCGTCACGGCGGTGCGGCCGCTCGAAGAGATCGTGGAGGTCTTCGAGGAGCTGGACCGCGGAGCCCACCTGAAGGTGGCGATCGTCCCGGACGGGGCCGCTCCGCTCGCGGGAGAACCCCCGTGGCCCTGACGCTGCCCGCGCTCACGCGGGCGGCCGTCTACCACCCGGACGGCGAGATCCGGCTGGAGACGCGGCCCCTGCGCCCTCCGGGACCGGGCGAGGTCCTGGTGCGCCTCCGCGCCTGCGGGCTGTGCAGCGGCGAGACCATGGCCTGGTACATGGCGCGCAAGGCGCCGGTCCCGCTCGGCCACGAGCCGGTGGGCGAGGTGGCGGCGACGGGGCCGGGCGTCGAGCTCCCCGAAGGGACGCGGGTCTTCGTCCACCACCACGCGCCCTGTGGCGCGTGCCGGGCCTGCCGCCGCGGGGATGCCGTGCACTGTCCCACCTGGCGCCGGACCCGGCTCGAGCCCGGCGGGCTGGCCGACTATACCCTGGTCCCGCCCGAGATCGTCGCAGCCGACCTCCTGCCGCTGCCGGAGGAGGTCGGCGACGAGCGGGGGGTCTTCGTCGAGCCGCTGGCCTGCGCGGTGAAGAGCCTGCGGCGGGCGGGCCTGCGCGCGGGGGACCGCGTGGCCGTCGTGGGGCTGGGGGTGATGGGCCTCCTGCACGTGCTGGCGGCGCGGGCGTTGGGGGCGGCGGTGGTGGCGGGGGTGGACGTGCGCCCGGACCGGCTGGAGATGGGGCGCGCGCTCGGGGCGGTCGTGGGAGAGATGACGTGCGCCGGAGGGGCCGAGGGCGGCACCCAGGCGCTCCTGGACGGGGGCGCCGACGTGGTCGTGGTGACGCCCCCCAGCCCCGAGGCCATCGCCACCGGGTTGGCCTGCACGGCACCGGCGGGACGGCTCGTGCTCTTTGCCCCCCTGCCGCCCGGTGCCACCTTCCCCCTGCCGGTGCACGACCTCTTCTTCCGGGAGGTGTCGCTGATCCCCAGCTACTCCGCCGGGCCGGCCGAGACGCGCGAGGCGCTGCGTCTGCTGGCGGCGGGGTTGCCCGTCGAGCGGCTCGTCACCCACCGGCTCCCGCTCGAGCGTGCGGCGGAGGGGTACCGGCTGGTGGCGTCGGGCGATGCGCTGAAGGTGGTGGTGAAGCCGTGAGGAGGGTCCGGCGGCGGTCAGGTGGTAGAGGGCGTCGTCCGGAGCGGCCGGCACCGGCCGGCCGTCCCCGTGTGCCCGCGCCGGAGGGGGTGCAGGGGGTCGGGGCTCCCCTCTACGCCTCCTCCTGCGACATCCCCGAGCCGGGACCCAGACCGGGCCGGATCCTGATGCGCTTCGACCCGGCCACCTTCACCTGGGAGGGCGTCCCCCCGCAGGCCTACAAGCCCATCCGGGGGACCGACCTGGCCTGGGAGGGGGTGACGCGCCACACGCTCATCGGCAGCGCCGGGGAGCCGGCCCGCTTCCACCTGCGCTACTTCGAGGTGGCGCCGGGCGGGTACAGCAGCCTGGAGCGCCACCGGCACGTGCACGCCGTCGTCGTGGTGCGCGGGCGCGGCGTGGTGCGCGTGGGGGCGGAGCGGTACGAGGTGCGGCCGCTGGACGTGGTCTACGTGCCGCCGGGGACGCCCCACCAGTTCCTCAACCCGGATCCGCAGGAGCCCTTCGGGTTCTTCTGCCCGGTGGACGCGGAGCGGGACGCTCCGCAGCCGGCGGCGCGCGACGTGTAGGCCTGTAGGCCTGGTCCAGCAACGGCTGGTCCGGACCGCGGGTCTCGGTCCCTCCAACGGCGGCCGGCTGCCCCGCCTCTACACCCTGGCCGCCGGTGGCCACCTGCCCCCAGTGGTAGAACGCGGTCAGGGAATGCAGCATCCCGGCATCGCTGACGACCGCCTCAAAGGCATACGGCGGGCCCGGCCGGGCGAGGGAGGCCCGCATCGTGGGCGAGGTGTACAGCCAGCGGGCCACGGCGCGCCGGGTGGCCGGATCATCCCGGTCGGCGGTGCGCCCGTAGCGCTCGAAGGCGTCGGTGACGATGCGCTGGTGAATCCCAATCAGCACGAACCGGCCGTCGGGCTGGGCGGAGAGGATGAAGAAGTCGTGCCCGTGGAAGGCTCGGGGGTCCTCGGACTGCACCTCCAGCCGCTCCTGGATCGCGCGGGGTGTGGGGTCGCCCGCAGCCCCGTGGGCCCGACCTGGCCGCCGGCATGGTGTACTGGGCCGATCCGCGCCTGATCGGCGCGGGCATCGTCATCGGCAGCACGGTCGCCCCTCCGCGAAGGTGAGTGTGCAAAGAGCAGGGCCGCCCCGCGGCAGCCCTGTCACCTCGCGGGAGAGCGACGCCGTGCTCACGGACCTGGTCGATAGTACACGCCGTGCGGCCTCCCCCCGCCCGGATAGGGATACGCGGTCCTCAGCCTGCGGCGGATGTTGTCGATGACGGCCACGCTGCCGAGGTCGCCGGGACCCTCCAGCGCGATGAACGTGAACCGGCCGTCCGCCGACAGCCACTGGTGGCCCGTGGTGGTCCCGCCGGCCTCCACCCATGTCACTCTCAACGAGGCGGTGTCCATGAACGCCACTTGAGCGGGGATCCCCCGCAGCCCGACGATCAGGGTGCGACCGTCCGGCGTCAGCGCCAGCGTGTCCGGCTGGGTCCCGATCACGGCCTCTCCGGTGATCCGCCTGGCCTGGACGTCGATGACCTTGATCTTGTCCTCATTGCGGACCGAGACGTAGGCGGTGCGCCCGTCGGGCGTCACCAGCACCTCGCTGGGCCGGTTTCCAACAGGCAGCGTCCACAGGAGCTGCCCACTGGCCGCATCGACCACGCTGAGCTCGTTGGTGCCTTCGTTGGCGGCGTAGACTTTGCCGTCGGCGGTCGGCCAGGCGGCGTGGGTCCGGGCCGCGGCCGTACTGCCGGCCACGAGGCCCTTCACGCGCGCGTCGGTCCTGGTGTCGATGACGCCCACCTGATTCGCCCCGAACTCGGCCACATACACATAGCGACCGGACGGATCATGCATCATGTGGTGCGGCCGCGGACCCATCGGGATGGTCCGCAGCAGCCTGAGGCCGGAGGCGGCCAGCACCGAGACGGTGTTGGAGCCTTCGTCGGAGGTATAGATCCTATCAACCCCCGGTGGGGCGAGGACACCGATCGGCACGCGGCCGACCGTGGCCACGGCTCGCACGGTCCCCGTCCCCGGGTCGTAGGCCGCCACGCTGTGGAGCGTGCGGTTGGTCACGTAGATCGTGCCCTGCAGGCTCCACAGGTCCTCGCCGGCTGTGGCAGGACCAGGCGACGCCACCCTCAACAGCAGCAGGGCGCCGACGACTGCTGGATAAAGCCGGACTCCCATCATCGCTGCACCTCCGGCATCTGACCGACACCCACCCGCCGGTGCCTTCGCAGCAGGCTGCGGAGGTGGCGGCAGAGAAATTCCCACAGCTTGCGGTTGTCGCGAAACGCGACCCGCTCGCCGCTCTCCACGTGCTGCACCTCCCCCCACCAGCCGCCGCGGCTCCCGTCAACCCGCAGCCGCACGACGAATGACGCGCTGGTGGTACGCCTGGGCAACGCGGCTCCTCCGATCGAGCGTGTTGTGGGAATCGTATGCGGCCGGGGTGAAACGCGGGTGAAACGGGCAGGTCAGGCGGGCCCGACGACCTGCTCCAGCAGGGCGCGGGTGTGCGGATGCGGGGTGACGCCCAGTTCCTCGCGCAGGACCTGCTCGCAGATCCGATAGGCGCGGAGTGCCGCGGCCCGATCTCCCCGCAAGAGGGAGTAGCGAATCAGATCCTGGTAGACGCCTTCCCGCAACCGGTCCAGGGCCAGGATCCGCTGCAGGACCTCGATGGCGCCGCGGTAGTCGCGCCGGCTGGCATGCAGCGCCGCCAGCGATTCCAGCATCTCCAGGTGTTGTTCGCGACGGCGTTCGCGCTCTGCCGTCGGCCAGTCCTCGTAGCGCGCATCTTCCAGCAGGTCACCCCGGTACAGCCTGGCGGCCTGCTCGTACGCGGCGATGGCCGCTCCGCTGTCGCTGGCGGCAAGCCGGCGGCCCTCGGCCACCAGCCGGTCGTACTCATCCAGGTCGATCCAGCACGGCTCCGCAGGGGCAAAGCTGAGCCGCTCACCGTCGCGATGGACAAAGTGCGAGCGATCGCCTTCCAGCAGCGGCTCCAGGGCCAGCCGGAGATGTCTCACCGCGGTCTTCAGGCTCGTGGCCCCTGAGCGCGGATCGGAATCCGGCCACAGGAGATCAATGACCTGCTCGGCGTGCACCGGACGGCCGCGGTACAGCAGCAGGTACGCCAGCAGCATCTTCGCCTTCCGCGTCCTCCACGTACGGGCGTCGATGCGCACACCGTCGCGATCGACTTCAAACGGTCCCAGGAGCCTGACGCGCAGCGCAGGGATCGGCGGCGCCCGGAGCTGGGCCAGAGCGTGGCGGGCCGCGTCCCGGACATCAGGACTCGCCGTCGAAGCCAGCCGCTGAAGCGGCCGCCGCGCCCGCGGGTCGCCGATGCGGCCCAGGACGCTCAGCGTCGAGAGCTGGGGCTGAGCATGCAGCGACTCCAGCAACCCGGGCACCGCGGCGTCCCCCACCGCAGCCAAGAGCTCAGTCGCTACTTCGGGGGCCAGCCCCTGCTGCAGGGCGCGGATGAGCAGCGGGATCAGCAGGGATCCCTCCGCACGGATGAGCGGCGCCAGGTCTGCGGCCACCGCAGCCGCCTCGCGGAGCGTGCCGGCCAGTTCCGGTTGAAGGGCAACTCCGGCCCCGTCTGCGGCGGCGTCTAGCAGATCGCAGTAGGTCGTCCCCACCGCAGAGCCCCAGCGCGAAAAGATCTCGCCCGCCGCCTTCAGCGCCGCCTGGGCCTCGGCCACGCGGTTCCCCTCGGCCAGGAGCGCCGCCTGGGCCAGCAGCAGCGCGGGCCGCGCTTTCCCTAGATGAATCTGATCGGCCAGAGCCATCGCGTTGGCCAGCAGCGACCCGGCCTCGGCGACCCGCCCGCGCCTCCGGGCCACCCGGGCCAGGCCGGCCAGCGCCCAGATGCGGGGCTCCGCGGACTCCCCCGCGCGGCACCGGGCCAGGGTGTCCTGGTAGGCGGCCGCCGCCGCGTCCATCTCTCCGATCAGCAGATGGGCGTCACCCTGCAGGTAGCGCAGCTGCAGGTCTGTGGCGCGCTCGCCGGTTCGCCGGTGCGCGTCCAGGGCCCGCTGCAGCGCCGCGTGAGCGGTGGGGGCGGCCCTGGCCACCTCCACCGCGGCGATCTCGGTCAGCACGTAGGTCTGGAAGGTCAGCGAATTCCGCGACTCTTCCGCGCGCAGGGCCCCGGCGAAGTACTCCAGCGCCCGGTTGAATTCGAGCTTCAGCGCAGCGATAACCCCGGCCTGGTAGGAATCGGCGTGTCCCCTCCCCAGTTGGATGCCCAGCGCGGGGACGCCCTCGAGCCGGTGGAGCACATCCTCGGCAGCCTCCAAGTCGCCGAGCTGTACGCGAGCCGTAATGAGCACCGTGAGGAGACCTGCCAGCATGCGGGGCTCGATCTGGTTGGAGAGGTCGGAGGCGTCGATCCGCTCCAGCGCGCGGGTGATGAGCTCGACCGCGTCGTGGAAACGATCCAGGTGCGTGTGCATGACACCGATCCCGTGGGTGGAGAACGCCCACAGGTTGACGTCCCGTCCCTCGGCGGCGGCCAGCGTCCGGCGGGCGAAGGCCAGCGCGCGCTCGTAATCGCCGACGTACCGGCACGAGCTGGCGCCCGAACGCGCCATCCAGGGATGCTGATCGACAACTTCGTCGGGCAGGGTGCTGATCAGATCGCGAAAGACGTAGGCCTCCCGGGCCGTGAGCCGCGCGCCGTGGATTGGCTTCATCACCCGCTCGGCCTCCTCATAGACGGCGGCCGCCATGTAGTGGCGTACCGCCTGCTCGGGCCGGCCCTCGGCCTCCAGCTGTGCCGCGGCGCGTCGGTGCAGCGCGCGAACAGCCTCGGGGCCGCGCCGCTCCAGCTGCCTGCGCAAGAATTCGGCGAACAGCTGGTGATAGCGGTACCGGGTCCCCTGCTCGTCGAGGCGGGAGACAAACAGGTGGGCCCGCTCCAGATCCGCAAGCTCGATCTGGGAGTCCGCCTCCTCCATCAACGCGCGGCAGAGGGAGGGCCAGAGCTCATCCAGGATCGAGGTCCGCACCAGAAACTCCCGGATCCGGTCCGGCAGCGATGCCACGACCGTAGCCGCGAGATAGTCGAACACTTCCCGCGGCGTACCCTCCAGCGCGGTGGGACCGCGCTGCTTGATGGCCAGAGCAACGAGCTGCAGCGCCGCCGCCCATCCCTCCGTCCGCGCGGCCAGCCGGCGGGCGTCATCGGGAGCCACATCGATCCCGTGGCTGTGCCTCAGCAACGCCGCGGTCTCGTCCCCCGTGAACGCCAGATGCTCACGCTGCACGACCAGGGCCTGTCCCTCGACCAGCAGACGCGGGATCAGGCGCAGGCGGGGTTCGGTCCGCGTGGCGATGATGAGATGCGCGGAGGCAGGAAGATCGGCCAGCAGGCGGTCAATGAACTGCCCGGCCTCGACGCGCTCGTCGAGCACATGGAAGTCGTCCAAAACGACGAGCACGGGCGGCGCGGCCTCGAGGGCGCGCAGCACTCGGACGCGGAGGATGTCTGGGCTCGGCCCGGTCGTCAAGACCGGGAGCACGTCTTCCCCGAAGTCCGGCAGCACCCGTCGCACCGCAGCCACGATGCCTGCGCACAGGAGCGTGACGTCGGTGTCGTCGGCGTCGAGGCTCAGCCAGGCGACCGGAAGCGTCAGGTTCGGCAGGGCAGACAGCAGCAGGCTAGTCTTGCCATACCCGGCGTCGGCCGACAGGACGAGCAGTTTTCGCGTCTCCGCCTCGCGGATGAGATCGGTGAGTCGGGGACGGGCGAGGAGCGGGACCCGCACCTGTGGAGGCGACGTCTTGGAGGCGAGGATGTCACGGGCCTGTTCCACAGAGCCCTCACCCGGAAAGCGCCGGTGGCGGCCTCCTTCTCCGCTTTGGTGGCGGAGTCCTGCGGAGCGGTTATCCGATCCGGTCGCGGAGCCAGTTGACCTTTCCGCGCGCGCCAGTTGCTCGACCGCCTGTGCACGGTTGCCCCGCGCGAAAGCGAGCGCCGCGGCGTTGAGCTGCGTCATGGCCTCGTCATCTCACCCGCCCCCAGCGCGGTGGCGAGCAGCCGCCGCCCGCCGGCAAGCTCGCCGGACAAGGACCGCAACCGCCACACCAGCCCGGCCAGTTCGACCGCCGCTTCCGCCTCTCCGCCGCAGCCAGGACGCGGACGGCGGTCATGAAATCATCGCGCCGTCCCGCTTACCGGGCGATCCATTTCGCCGTAGCATACGACGAGATAGGGTGCTCGTACGATCTTGAGAGATGCTGGTGGAGCCACGGGGGACCATGCCGTGCCCGTTAGAAGGTGGAAAGAGCTGGTACGTACCCAGCATGGAGAAACGACTCAAAGGTCAAATCAACCTGCGTGCGGTCGCGGCCGACCTCGCCCCAACCGGCAAACTTCGTGTGGGCGCGGGCTCCGCGTCTGGCCTGCGTACTCTGTGGTGGACCCGGACGCAAAGAATTCGAACCGCGGCGGAGATACCCTTTGAGGTGGCACTGCTCGACACGTCGCCGCCGCCCGTCTACCAGTGCATCGCGCGCAAGGCTCTGCACCTCCGGAAACTTGGCCTCACGTCCTGATGCCCAATCACGTTCACCTCCTGGTACAGGCACCGGAGGGCGTGCTGTCCGCTTTCATGCGAGATTTGCACGGGCGGTTCACTCAGTGGCACAACCAACGCTACCACCTCACCGGCCACGTCTTCGAGGGCCGCTTCCGCTGCCGGCCGTGCTCAATGGACCGATACCTGTGGGCGCTCGTCCGATATTTGCACGACAATCCCGTGCGAGTGGGTCTTGTGGAGCACGCCTCAGAGTACCGTCGGAGGAGCTTTGGCGCCCACGCTGGACATTCGGACGGTGTGACGGCGGTGGCGCGTTTGCGGGAACTGTTGGACTTCCGGTGGTCCGACGACCTAACGTGGACTCCTCGGATACCCGATGCTACCGCACCGGTGCGGGCCGCCCCGCGTATAGACCTTCCATACTCTGCTGCGTGAGTTCGACCTGAAGGATCCCGTGCTGCACCGCATCGCCCGCATCGTGGACGAGGCGGATACGGCGCAGGAGGTGCTGTTGGAGCCGGCAGCCCCCGGCCTCGACCTGATCTGCCGGGGCATCCGCCGCATCAGCCCCGACGACCAGACGGCCCTCGAGCGGGGGGCCCTGGTGTCCGAGGCTCTCTACGCCGAGCTGGCCGCCGAACCCGTCCCTTGACCTTCGCCCCGACCCGAGGGTGTACGCTCGCGCCGGGAGGTGGCAGCCGTGGCCGTACTCCACCTCAAGGTAGGCGGCATGCACTGCTCGCTCTGCAGCGAGTCCATCCGCAAGGGCCTCGCCCGCCTCGACGGCGTGCGGGACGTGCAGGTGAGCCTGGCGCACGGGGAGGTGCTGGCGGAGTACGACCCGGCGCGTGTGGCGGCGGACCGCCTGGTGGCCGTGCTGGAGGACCTGGGCTACACCGTGCGGGAGCCCGACCGGGCCGACGTATGGGCCGAGGAAGAGCGGGAGCTGGCCCGCGCCCGGCGGATCGCCCTGAGCATGGGGGCGCTGGCCGCGGCCGCCACGGCGCTCATGGGCGTGCGCGGGCTCGCCGGCGGTGCTTTGGGGATGCCCGGGCTGCCGCCGGTGCCGAGGATCGCCGCCATGCTGGTCCCGGCGCAGGCCGCCCTGGCGCTGGCGTCGGCCCTGGGGCCGGCGCGCTTCGTGCTACGCAACGCGTGGCAGTCGCTGCGGCGCGGCATCCTCAACGACCACGTGCTAGCGGCGTCCGGGGCGCTGGCGGGCATTGCCGGCGGGCTGGCCGGCTGGATCTGGCCTAGCTCCGGGTTGCCGGCGGGCGCCTTCTTCGCGGCGGCCACGTACATCCTGGCCTTCCACGCCGCGGGCGGGTACGCCTCCGTGCTGGTGCACGTGCGGGCGTCCCAGGCGGTGCGGCGGCTGCTGTCCCTGCAGCCGGAGACGGCGCTGCGCCTCGGCCCGGACGGGCGGGAGGACGAGGTGCTGGCGACGCTGCTCCGGCCCGGCGACCGGGTGCGGGTGCGGCCCGGGGCGCGCGTGCCCGCCGACGGGGTGGTGGAGGAGGGCCATGCCGCCGTGGACGAGCGGCTAGTGACGGGCGAGCCGCTGCCCCGGGACGTGGGCCCCGACGACGAGGTGATCGGCGGCTCCATGAACCTAACCGGCGCCCTGGTGGTGCGCGTTACCCGGACGGGCGAGGACGCCTTCCTGCGCAAGGTGGCTCGGCAGGTGGCCGAGGCGCGGGCCAGCAAGCCCGCCATCCTGCGCCTGGTAGACCGCATCCTCCTGCTCTACGTGCCGGTCGTGCTGGTGGCCGCGGCGGCCGGGGCGGTGGCCTGGACCCTGGGCGCCTGGGCGCTGGGCGGCGCGCCGGACGGGCGTCGGGCCGCCTTGGCGGCGCTGGGGGCGCTCATCATGGGCTACCCCTGCGCGTTGGGCATGGCCACGCCGCTGGCCATGGTGCGTGCCGGCGGCGAGGCGGCAGCGCGGGGCATCCTCATGCGCTCGGGCGAGGCGTTCCAGCTGCTGCGCCTGGTCCGGGTCGTGGTCTTCGACAAGACGGGTACGCTCACCGAGGGCCGGCCGGAGGTGGTGGGCGTGTGGGCGGCGGAAGGCGGCGCGGCGGCCGTGCTGGTCCTGGCCGGCTCGGCGGAACGAGCTTCGGAGCATCCCCTCGCCCGGGCCGTGGTGGCCGAGGCGGAGCGGCGGGGGGTTGCCCTGGCGGAGCCGGAGGACTTCGCCGCGCTGCCCGGGCGGGGCGTGCGCGCGCGGCTGGGCGGCCGGGAGGTGCGGGTGGGCCGCGAGGACTGGCTTCTCGCCGAGGGCATCGCCCTGCCCGAGGAGGCGCGGCGCTGGGCGGAGGCCTGGCGGGCCCGGGGAGCCACGGTGGCCTTCGTGGCGGGCGGGGAGCGCGTCGTGGGCACCCTGGCCTTCGCCGACCGGCTCAAGCCCGATGCCGCGGCGGCCGTGGCCCGGCTCAAGGCGTGGGGCATCGAGCCCCTGCTGGCCAGCGGCGACCACGAGGCCGCCGCCCGCTGGGTGGCCGAGCAGTTGGGCATCGCCCGCGTGCACGCCCCCCTGCTGCCCGAGGACAAGCGCCGGCTGGTGCGGGAGCTGCAGCGGCAAGGCCTGCGGGTGGCCTTCGTGGGCGACGGCATTAACGACGCGCCGAGCCTGATGCAGGCGGACGTGGGCGTCGCCATCGGCACGGGGACCGACATCGCCCTCGAAGCCGCCGACGTGGTGCTGCCCGGCGCGCGGGTGGGCGCGGTGGCGGAGGCGCGGGAGCTGGCGGCGCGCAGCTACGCGCTGACCGTGCGCAACGTGATGCTGGCCCTGGCGGTCAACGGCGCGGGTGTGCTGGCGTCCCTCACGGGGAGGGTGCACCCCGCGTGGGCCATGGCGGCCATGGCGGCATCGCTGGCGTTGGTGATCTGCAGCAGCCTGCTGTTGCCCCTGGGGCCGGCGGAGGGGCGATAGGAGCGCGGAGGGATAGGCTCCCGGGCCGGCGGGACCGTTGCGCGGCGCCCCGTGCGGGAGAGAGGGCAGCGCCTGCCGCGCGGGGTGCACGGGAATGCAGGGAAGCGCGCTCGGGGTGAAGATGGTCGGAGGAGGTGGCGCGTATGGCGTGGCGCATCGGCGAGGCGGCGCGGCGCGCGGGCGTGACGGTCCATGCGCTGCGACACTACGAAGAGCTGGGCTTGATGCGCCCGCGGCGCAGCCCGTCCGGGCAGCGGCTCTACGGAGAGGAGGACCTGGCACGGGTGCGCTTCGTCCGCCGGGCGGCGGCGCTGGGGTTCAGCCTGGGCGAGATCGCCGAGATCCTGCGCCTGCGCGACGGGGGGCAGGCACCCTGCGGCTGGGTGCGGGAGCGGCTGGGCGAAAAGCTCGCGGCCATCGAGGCGCGCATCGCGGAGCTGGAGCGGTTGCGCGCCGAGCTCCTGGCGCTGCGGGACGGATCCCCGGAGGACGCTGCGGCCGCGTGCTGCCCCGTGCTGGAGTGCGGCGGCGGGCGGGGGGCCGGGGGCCTGCCCGCGTCGGCCGGGCCCCGAGGGCGGCTGCGGGTGGACCCGGAGAGGGCGCGCACGCTGGTGCGCGCGGCCTGGCGGTGAGCTCCACACGGCCGGCTGATATGGGCAACATGATGCATGGACGGGACATGGATCACATGATGAGCATGATGAGTTCCATGACGGAGGCCATGAGCTCGCCGGAGTTCAAGGCCATGATGCAGGCCTGCCAGGCGTTCATGAACTCTCCGGCCGGGCAGCGCATGATGAAGGGCATCGGCGGCAGCCACTGAGGCCGTGGGGGCGCCTGGCGTGCTCCTGTACTTCGGGATGCTGCCGCAGGGGGCGGCGTGGCTGGTGGCGGCCGGGCGGTTGTGGCGCTGAGCCGGGCGACAGGCGGCGCGCCGGCGGGATGGGAGCACCGCCGCCGGGCGCGGCGCGGTCCCGCCGACGACGGCGGATGCCGGCGAGAGGAGAGGGGACGTCCGATGGGCGAGGCCGATCGTCGGCAGTCCGGACCGGCACGAACCTGGACGCGGCGCCGCGCGATCCGGATGGCGGCGTGGGCTGCGGCGGCAGCCTTGCTGCTGGCCGGCGGGCTCTACGCCTGGCGCGGCGTGTTCAGTGCCGGCGGCGGGCGTCCCGCCTTCCGGCACGTACACGGGCTGGCCGTGGACCCCTACGACCCCGCGCGCTTGTACGTGGCCACCCACGACGGGCTCTGGATCTGGCGCGAGTCGGAAGGGTGGCAGGGCCGGGTGGGGCCGCGGATCGATCTCATGGGCTTCAGCGTCGGCGCGAGGCCCGGGGAACTCTTCAGCAGCGGCCACCCCGGTCCGGGCACGCGCATGCCCAATCCCGTGGGGCTGATCCGGAGCCGCGACGGCGGGCGCACCTGGGACACGGTGTCGCTGGCGGGCGAGGTGGACTTCCACGCCCTGGCCGTCAGCCCGAGCGGTCCAGGCCACCGCGCGGGGGCGCAAAGGGTCTACGGGTTCTTCTACGGGGACGGGCTCTTCTATCGCAGCGACGACGGGGGCCGCACCTGGGTCCGGCAGCGGGTGGACGTCCTCGCCGGCCCGGACGGCCAGGGGCCGCTCCGGCTGGTGGCTCACCCTGACGATCCGGACGTGCTGCTGGCGGCAGGCGAGCAGGGCCTCCTGCGCAGCACGAACGCCGGGCGCAGCTGGGAGGCCCTCCTGCCCGGTCCCGTGACGGCCGCCGCCTTCGTTCCCTCACATCCCGGGCGCATCCTGGCCTACGTGCCGCAGCGGGGGCTGGTGGCAAGCCGCGACGGCGGGCGCTCCTGGCAGGAGCTGGGTCGTATGCTTGGGGAGCGGGACGCCGTGTGACCGGGTCCGCAGCGAGCCCGAAGCCCTCCAGGGTGTAGGCGCCGAGCAGCGGCTGGGATTCTTCGTCGCCGAAGACCACGAGGGTGGGGAGGGCCTGGCCGTCCCAGCGTGCCATTGTGTCGGGAGCTGCGGGAGACATACCCGTGCTGGGGGGAGCGCAAGCTGGCGGTGCTGCTGCGGGGGGAGGGGTGGCGGATCGGGCATGCCACGGTGGGGCGGGTGCTGGCCCGGCGGCGGGCGCGGGGGGTGCTCCGCGAGCCGGTGCGGCGGCGGGGGGCCCTGGCCCGGCAGCGGCGGCGCAGTCACCTGGCGCGGCGGTACGCCCAGCGGCGGCCGGCGGGGTACGGGGTGCAGGCGCCGGGGGACCTG